>Ga0137380_10004048_pt1 | contig 12842 bp, 3 predicted proteins | sample SagtaG_17_FD_104809 | JGI IMG/M metagenome (GOLD analysis project Ga0137380, IMG submission 104809) | Vadose zone soil microbial communities from Sagehorn Ranch, Mendocino, California, USA - Sage2_L_100_16 metaG | ecosystem: Environmental > Terrestrial > Soil > Vadose zone | place: USA... | reverse complement strand
TGCCACGTACCGGTTCGGAAAAGCTTGACCGCCAGCGAGTGGTGGAGATGTGGCGCTCGTTGGTCTCACTGAACTCATAATGGAAAAGAGCACTGCTGAGTTTGTTGGAGGGTTTGATAGATGGAAGAGTTGACCGAGGAAGTATTCATCAATCGGGCTCGGATCTTTTTCTATGAAGTGGCCGGAGTGGAATCTGCCTCACTCGACGCCGATGCTAATCTGATTGAGAGCGGAATCCTCGATTCGCTGCTCCTCATCTCATTCCTGGCTTTCATTGAGAAGCTCCGCGGCTCACAGCTGGATATCACGCAAGAAAATCTCCCAGCGATCTCCAGTCTTCGCGGCGCATACGCGTTCGTTCGCTTGCAGAAACCTGACGATGAACTTTGTGAGAGTTTCAATGGAGCCTGAGCTCAGAAAAGCCATGAGCATGCTGCCGCGCCTTGATTATACCGATCCGGTGGCTGCTCGATCCGAAATGAATCGGTTCGTTCGGCTGTCGACTCTGCTGGGATCTCATTCGTCGACCGACTCAGAGGTTGACGTTGCTGATCGGATCTGCCCTTCCGATGGCACGTCCACCGTCCGCGTTCGGCTGTACGTTCCCCGGGACCTGGTCAAACCCGCTGCTGCGGTAATTTATTTCCACGGCGGGGCTTTTCTGCTCGGAGATCTTGAGATCGAGCATCCTAGATGTCTCGAAATGGCGAAAGAGACCAAAGCCGTGGTAATAGCGGTCGACTACCGTCTTGCACCTGAGCATCCATTCCCCGCGGCAATCACAGACTGCTATGCGGTATATCTCTGGGCGATGGCGGAAGCCGATGAACTCGGCATTGACGTTTCCTGCATTGCCGTTGCCGGCGCCAGTGCAGGCGGCGCACTTGCCGCAGCTGTGGCCCTTATGTCCCGTGATCGTGGGGTTCGCGTGCCGGCGTTTCAGCTCCTCCTGTACCCTGTAACTGACGACCGCATGATCACTCCATCGATGATCCGCTTTGTCGACATCCAGGGCTGGAACCGTAGAAACTCCGAACGCATGTGGGCGTATTATCTTGGTGAGAGGATCGGCAAGGATGTGTCGCCATATGCTGCTCCGGCTCGCGCGTGTGATCTTCGTGGCCTTCCGCCGGCTTACGTGATGACAGTCGATTACGATGCGCTGCGAGACGAGGGTATTAACTACGCGCAAAGCCTGCTCCAGGCCGGGGTGCCCGTCGAGCTGCACCACTATCCCGAAACATTTCACGGTTTCGACACGGTAGCAACGTCCGAGGTGTCGCGGTGCGCCAGAAGAGAACATTACAGAGTCCTTTGTCATGCTTTGCAGCCTCGTCGATCAAGCTCCAAATGATGTTATCGACGGTGCAGTAGAGGCAGATCCACACAGGGAACCCGTGTCCGTGGTTTGGAAATCCTCATCGATAAGCAGGGCAGGATACAACATTGCCGCGAATCATGGAAAATCTCATGGCTGGTGAACTATTTAATTCGCTCATGCTGAACGCGGTAGACGAGATTATTCGCCGTGATCCGGAATACTTGTCTAAACAACCAGTGAGGACCGGCAGAGCTGCGCCGGACGGCTCATCCCGCACTCAAAAGCAATTCGCAGGGGCGCAAGCTCTTGTCGAACGATGCGTGGAATTCCTGCGGCGGGCCAACATTCCATTGGATGATACCGCCGTCGAGGCCGATGACGCGTGGAAGCTGCTCATGGCGAGTGCCACAGATGCGGAGGCAGCTGAGCGCGGTGCAGTCTCGCTCGCTCCATCGGTATCTCCCGAAAAACCGATCGAGCATGTTCTCCGCGACCATTATGAAGAGCGTAAATTAAACAACGGAGCCAGATATTTCGTCAGACGTCGCGGGCGTCAGCCTTTGGTAGTGATCAATGCGAGCGGCGTCCCGGCCGCCTTATGGACACAATTGCTGGCCGACGAAACCGATCACTTTCGTATTCTCATGTGCGAGAGCCGCGCGAGCGACCTTTTCGCAGGAGGCTTGCATACCGACGCCACCGTGGAAATGGACGCAGCCGACGCTGCTCTCGCTGTGCAGCAAGAGGGCTTTGACAAGGTCGATGTGCTCGCCTGGTGCAATGGCCATTTGACTGCGATAGAACTTACCGAGAAGATAGCCGTTGATTCCGTTGTGCTTCTCGCCCCATCATTTTTTACCTCTGACGAAAGATTCGCCACAGTGTATGGGCGCAAGATTCTGGGAATGCTGGATGTAGTGCGTCGTGAGCCGGCAATGACGAGCGCTCTGTGTAAATTCACGCTCGCCCAAGTTAATGCAAGTGCCGAAGATCCTAGTAAGAGCGGATTGCCTGTATGGTCGTTACCCGACCGATCGCGAGTTTTTGAGATCGCAAGCCCGATGTCGACTACACCGTCGCTGACGAGGTACGCAAGCAGGCTGGCCTCTGATGCGATTTACCCGCTTCGTCAGAAACTGGCAAAATTAACAAATCGGTTGATGGTCATCACCGGGAATGATGATCACATTGCGAGCGACGTTGCCGCTACTGAGCTGCTTGCTGCCACGCGCGTCAGGAACACCCGTATCCGCATGGCTGCTGCCGGACATTATATTCAGGATCTTCAATACCGCTATCTGCGTACCTTACTCGAATCATTCCTTGTCGATCGCAGCGAACCTCGGCCTCTAGCAAGAATTGCAGTGGTTACCTCTGCTACCTAAATTCTGTCTGCATACACAATATGCTCCACTGTATTCCGAGGAAACAGTGTTATGACATCATCGGCGGCTAGTCCGCTTTTGGGAGGGATAAGTTGAGCAAAGCAACCACGATATCGAACGAGGTGGCAAACGCAACCATTGTTGACGTGTTGCGGTTGAGGGCAGAGACGCAGAGAGACGAGATCGCTTATAGGTTTCTGGCCGATGGGGAAGAAGAGAGAGGCACGCTCACCTATGGTGAGCTATACAGGCGAGCGCGCCAGGTCGCGGCTGAATTGCAGAAACAGTCAGCGGTAGGCCAAAGAGCATTGCTTCTCGATTCCTCGGAAGCCGACTACATTGTTACGTTTTTCGGTTGTCTCTGCGCGGGAGTAATCGCGGTTCCAATTTATGCGCCTCGTTTGAATAAGAAAGGAAATGCTCGGGTCGAGTCGGTGGTGGCCGACGCCCAGCCCTCCGTAGTATTGACCGCCGGAGCTGGACCTCCCGCGGTTCGCGACGTGATCACGGCATCGGCGGGGGAGCATGTCAAGTGGATTGACACCAACGCCCTCCCTGTCGATGGCGATCAATTGTGGACTCCGCCAGCTGTAAGAGGCACAGATATCGCATTCTTACAGTACACGTCCGGCTCGACGGCCGCTCCCAAAGGAGTGATGGTAAGTCACGCGAACATTCTGCATAACGAGCGGATGATCCAGAATGCGTTTGATACAAAGCCTGGCAGTGTAATTGTAGGCTGGCTGCCGCTCTATCACGACATGGGGCTTATTGGCAATGTACTGCAACCGTTGTACGCAGGAGTGCCCTGCATCTTGATGTCGCCGGTCGCCTTCCTGCAGCGACCGCTTCGCTGGCTTCAGGCCATTTCCCGCTATCAGGCGACGACCAGCGGCGGACCTAACTTTGCCTACGAACTCTGCATGCGCAAAATCCGTCCTGAAGACCGGAGCGGACTCGACCTGAGTTCGTGGCGGGTGGCGTTCAACGGCGCGGAACCAGTACGACTGGAAACGGTGAACCGATTTGCCGCACAGTTCGCCGACTGTGGTTTTCGTCGCGAGGCCTTTGTTCCATGTTATGGCCTGGCTGAAGCTACTCTGTTTGTAAGCGGAGGTCTTGATCCGAACGGCGTCACTACCGTGAACCATGGAGCCAACGGTAACTCGAATAATGGCGGATCGGGTAATGGAGCAAAGATATCTCGAAAACAAGGCAAGCTGCTGGTGGCCTGTGGCCGTCCTCCGGTGGAGCAGGCCGTGCGAATCGTTTCTCCGGATTCGCTGCGACAATGCAGCGCTGGCGATGTAGGCGAGATATGGATCAGCGGCCCGAGTGTTGCGCAGGGGTACTGGCGAAAAGCGAAAGAGACAGAGGAGACGTTCAAGGCGCGGATACCCGAGATTGACGAAGGCCCATTTCTTCGTACGGGAGACCTGGGGTTTCTGAAAGATGGCCATCTATTTATAACTGGCCGGTTGAAAGACCTACTTATCATTCGCGGGCAGAATTACTATCCACAAGATATAGAACTTACCGTCGAGCAGAGCCATCCTATCTTGCAGGCTGGGTCGGGAGCGGCGTTCTCGGTGGAGATCGAAGGGGAAGAGCGCCTCGTCGTTGTGCAAGAGGTTGCGGTACGCAAAGACCCGGAATCTATTGTTCAGAGTGACCTTGACGAACTCGACGCCCTCATAAAACTTATTTCACGAAACATCGTGGCAGGCCATGAACTGCAAGCGTTCGCCATTGTCCTGATACGAAAGGGCACGATTCCCAAAACCTCCAGCGGCAAGATCCAGCGCCATGCATGTCGAGATGCGTTTCTGAACCGGGAACTCTATGTTCTGCGAGAGTGGCAGGAAAGAAAGCAGCTCGAGCCGGTTTTGCCAAAACCTTCCAACCCCGAGTTGGATGGGCACGGACCGTACGGGCTGGCTTCGTGGGTAGCGCAGGAAATTTCGCGTACCCAGGGAATTGACCAGGAGCGGGTTGACCTCAACCAACCTTTCGCAGCCTACGGCTTGGATTCACTGGCCGCCATTGAGTTCGCTCACAAGCTGCAAGCTGAGTTTCAGGTCGAGGTAGATGTCGCGGAGTTCTTCGGTGACTCGACCATTACTGAAGTGATTCGACGAGCGACGAAAAATACGCAGTCCCCTGTGAGGAAAGCTGAAAAGGAGCAGCCTGCAACCTATCCGCTTTCATACGGCCAGCGCGCCCTATGGTTTGTACATCAGACAGCTCCAGAAAGTGCCGCTTATAACATCGCGCGAGTGATTAGGATTGTAGCCAGCCTGGATGTCGGCGCACTGCGGCTGGCATTTCAGGCACTGGTCAACCGCCATCCGTGCCTGCGCACGATTGTGCTGGAGACGGCAGGAGAACCGGTTCAGCAGGTTGCAGAGAAAGTCGAGGTTTGCTTTGAATATTTCGATGCCGGCGATTGGAGCCAGGTAGAACTGGAGAAAGCTCTTGTCCAACAGAGCCAGCGGCCTTTCTCCCTAACGCTCGGCCCATTGTTCCGGACTGCCCTTTATGCCCGCTCGGAAAAAGAATACCTGCTGCACGTTGCCGTGCATCACTTGGTTGCGGATTACTGGTCTCTTACGCTGCTGCTGGATGAAATTGGAAAGCTGTATCAAGCCTTCGCGAATAAAGCCGGAACACACCTTGTTCCGTTGGAATACAGTTACGCGGACTTTGTGGAGTGGCAGCGGGAGAAACTTTCTGGTCCTGCCGGAGAAAGACTGAGGGACTATTGGAAGAGCGAGCTGGCGGGAGAACTGCCCCCGCTCAGCCTGCCCGCAGACCACATCCGTCCACCAGTGCAGACGTTTCGTGGCGCTTCCCTCCCTTTTAGTCTCGACGCCAGGCTAACCAAAGCATTGAAGAGGCTTGGAGAGGAGCAACAAGCCACGCTCTTCACGACACTTCTGGCAGCGTTCCAGGTTTTGCTCTATCGCCTCACCTCTCAGAAACAAGTTATCGTTGGCTGCCCGATTGCGGGCAGATCAAGAGCGGAATTTGCGAACATCGCGGGGTACTTCGTGAACGCCGTGCCTTTGCGAGCGGATTTTCAGCAGCGGCAAACATTCACTGAATTCCTGTCGCAGGTTCGCAACCGGGTTGCGAAAGCGTTTGCGCACGAGTTGTATCCCTTCTCGTTAATGGTTGAGCAACTTGGGATTGTGCGCGATCCGGCAGTGCCTCCCATCTTTCAGAGCGCATTTGTCTTTCAGCAGACGTATGGGAGCCGTTCGGAAGATTTCGTGCGTTTTGCCCTGGGGCAGCCGCAGGCACAGGTAACCTTGGGCGGCTTACAGTTGGAGCACGTCGCCGTAGAACAGCGAACAGCGCAGTTTGACCTGACCTTAACGGTCGGCGAGGGACCGGACGGGATTGTTGGAGCCTGGGAGTACAGCAGCGACTTATTCGAGAAGGCCACCATTGCCCGCTGGGCTGAGTGCTTCTCCATCCTTTTAGAAGAAATCATTTCCCACCCCGATATATCGGTAAGTCAATTGCCGATTCTTTCCGGCAGCCAGTACGACCAGTTGGTGGAGGAACTTAACCGGACGAAGCTCGAATATGGCAGCGGCCAATGCCTGCATGAGTTGATTGAAGAGCAGGCAAAGACGAAGCCAGCGAGTACGGCGATAGTTTATCGCGAGACCGAACTTAGTTATACAGAGTTGAATGAGCGGGCGAACCAGGTGGCCCGCTATCTTGTCCGCTCGGGAGTACGGAAAGAAGACCTTGTGGGAGTTTGCATGCGCCGTTCACCGGAAATGGTGGTGGCCATGTTGGGTATCTGGAAAGCCAACGCCGCCTACGTTCCCCTGGATCCTCAATATCCCGAGGAACGGTTGCGCTTCATGTTGGAGGACGCGGACGCAAAAGCCGTAATCACTGAAGAAAGCCTAAAAGAGCGGGTGGGAGGAACTTCCGCCACTGTGTTGAGTTGGGATGGCGCGCGCGAGCAAATCGATAAGGAGAGCAACGAAAAAGTCGGTCGGCCAGCCTGCAGCCTGCAATTGGCCTATCTGATCTACACCTCAGGATCCTCCGGAGTGCCCAAGGGAGTGATGCTGACCCATCGGAATGCCGTGTCGTTCGTGGCTTGGGCCAAGCAAACTTTCACCGAAGAGGAATTCAGCGGGGTGCTGGCGGCAACCTCCATTTGTTTCGATCTTTCCATTTATGAGTTATGGGCAACCTTGAGTTGCGGCGGAACGGTGGTGCTGGCCGACGACGTCATCAGTTGGTGGGAAAGCCTGCAAGGCGGAAGAGTTACCAACCGCGCGCGTTTGCTCAATACTGTGCCCTCCGCCGTCGCCCAATTGATCGAGCAGGGACCGCTGCCTGCGGGAGTGGTAACCATCAATCTTGCTGGCGAAGCGCTGAAAGAAGAGTTGGTGAGTGAGTTGTGGCAGCGGGGAAATCTCAAGCGCGTCAATAACTTGTACGGGCCAACAGAAACCACAACGTATTCGTCCTGGACCCCAGTTGAAGCGGAAAAGAAAGTAACGATCGGACGAGGCGTAGGCAATACCCAGCTTTACGTGCTGGACCAGGAGCTGGAATTGGCGCCTTTGGGGGTGGTGGGCGAGCTTTATATAGCTGGTGCTGGGGTAGGGCGCGGATATTGGGGCCGAGCGAGTTTGACAGCCGAACGATTCTTGCCTGATCCCTATAGCAAAACGGCGGGAGATCGCATGTACCGCACCGGCGACCTGGTGCTATGGAACAATGCCGGACAAATGGAATATTTGGGCCGCGCCGACCAGCAAGTCAAGGTACGAGGGTATCGGATCGAGCTCGGGGAGATCGAAGCTTCTGTAAGCCGATACCCAGCGGTGCGGGAAAATGTAGTTGTCGTAAGAGAAAGTGGCCGCGATAGGCTATTGGTCGCTTATACGGCGCCAAGGGCTGGAATGGAAATAAACGAGGAGCAACTACGAGAGTATCTGCAGGAGCGGTTGCCGCGTTACATGCTTCCTTCGAAGTTCGTGATATTGGAGAGCCTGCCGAAAACTCCCAACGGGAAAGTCGACCGGAAGGCGCTGCCGGAGCCGCAGCAGGGGGAAGTGAAAAGCAGAAAGCCGCGGAGCGAAACCGAGGAGATGGTCGCGGTAATTTGGGCGCAGGTGATGCAACTGGATCAGGTGGGGATGGAGGAAAACTTTTTCGGTCTGGGCGGGCACTCGCTTTTAGCCATGCAAGTGATGTCACGCATCCGGCAGGTGTTTGCCGTGGAGTTACAGCTGCGCAGCTTTTTGGAGAACCCCACGGTGGCCGCGCTGGCTCTTCTGGTGGATAAGGCGGCCAAGACGGCGATGCCTCCTCTGCTACCTCTACCGCGGAGCCAACCTCTGCGCTTGTCCTTTGCGCAGGAGCGCCTGTGGTTCTTGGCGCGCTATGAGACCGAGGCCAGCTTGTACAACGTCCCAGTAGCGCTGCGGCTGCGAGGGGAACTGAACATTGAAGCAGCGCAAGCCAGCCTGCAGGAGATGGTCAATCGGCATGAAGTGCTGCGCACCAGCTTCCCGGAAGTTGGTGACAGCACAATCCAGGATATTGCCGCCGCGATGGAAGTGCCGTTTGCGATGGAAGAGATTCGCGAAGACGAACTCGATGAGGTTCTTCGCGAACAGGCACGGCGATCATTTGATCTGAGCCATGGCCCGCTGATTCGGGCGTCGTTGTTCCGGATCAGCAGTCAGGACCATGTCTTGCTGGTGGTGATGCATCACATCGTTTCTGATGGCTGGTCGCTGGGAGTGATGCTGCGAGAGTTCAACGTGCTGTATGACTCGTTCAGCCGGGGGGTGGCCTCGCCGCTACCGCCTTTGCCGATTCAGTATGCCGATTATTCGGAGTGGCAACGGGAATGGTTGCAAGGCGAGGTACTGGAACTGCAACTCGACTACTGGAGAAAGCAACTGGCAGGCCATGAAACATTAAACCTTCCCACAGATCGTCCGTACTCGGCCAAGCCGACGCTGGCTGGAGCGATGGAGAAGTCGCGTTTGCCCGAGCCACTGCTCAGCAAATTGAAGTTATTAAGCGACCAACAGGGCGTTACATTATTTATGACGTTGTTGGCGGGCTTTGAGATTCTTCTGTATCGCTATACTGGGCAGACAGATATCTCGGTAGGTTCGGCGATCGCCAACCGGAGCCGGCAGGAACTGGAACCACTGATCGGTTTCTTTGTAAATACCCTGGTGCTGCGCACCCAATTCACGGAAGACTCTTCCGTGGCTGAGTTATTGCAGCGGGTTGGCGACGTTTCGTTGCAGGCTTACGCTCACCAGGATATTCCCTTCGAGCGCCTCGTCGAAGCCCTGGATCCGGTTCGTGATCTCGGCCGTACGCCCTTCTTCCAGGTCTTGTTTGCTCTGCATAACGTTCCCTTGCCGACGGTTTCCTGGGATGGGCTTGAAGCCACAGCCAGCATTGTGGAAACGGGCACCGCGAAGTTCGATCTGACCTTGGCGGCGCGCGAAGAAGATGGCGAGTTGGAGTTGTCACTCGAGTACCGGACTGAGTTATTCAATGCGGAACGCATGAAGCGGCTGCTGCAGCACTATCGAACGCTGCTGGAAGGGATTGTAGTTTCGGTGGATGCCCGGATCGGCGAGCTTGAACTCCTGAGCGAACCAGAACGCCGGCAATTGCTGGTGGAGTGGCATCGCACGGAGTCGCCGTACTCGACCAATAAGTGCGTGCATGAATTATTCGAAGAGCAAGCGGCAAAGACGCCGCAAGCGGTTGCGGTTGTGGATGAGGATGGACAGATCAGTTATGGGGAGTTAAACCGGCGCGCGAATCGGCTGGCCCATTCTCTGGCCAGGATGGGCGTTGGTCCCGAGGTCGGAGTTGGCATTTGTATGGAGCGCGGCCTGGAGACGATGGTAGGCGTTTTGGGAGTGCTGAAGGCGGGCGGAGCCTGTGTACCTTTGGACCCGGCCGATCCCGGCGCACGGCGCAGCTACATGGTCAAGGATGCCGGGGCCAGGATTGTGTTGACCAATGAACGATTTATTCAGCAGATAGCCGGGTGTGCCGAACATGTGGTGGATTTAAAAGAAGCGCGAGAAGAAATCGAAAAGCAGAGCGGCGAAACCCTGCGACTTCAGCTGGATCCCGAGAACCTGGCCTGGGTAATTTACACCTCGAGTTCTACTGGCCGGCCCAAGGGAACGGCGATATCTCACTGCAGCGCGGCGAGTATGCAGCAGCGGACATTGATCGATGCAATGGATCAGAATCCATCGGTAGAACGATTGTTGAATCTCTACGCGCCCACCGAGGATACGGCCTATGCCACTTGTGCCGAAGTAAAGCTCGATGAACATGTTGCGGTAACGATCGGGCGGTCCCAGTCCAATACTCAAGCATACGTTCTGGACGGGCACATGAAACTGGTGCCGGTCGGGATCAAAGGGGAACTTTACATTAGCGGTTCAGGACAGGCTCGCGGGTATCTGAACCGGCCGGAACTCACGGCTGAAAAGTTCGTACCCAATCCTTTCAATAAAACCAGCGGCGAGCGTTTGTATCGCACGGGCGATCTGGTCCGCTACCGGGAGAATGGCAACCTGGAGTTTCTGGGGCGGCTCGATGATCAAGTGAAGATACAAGGATACCGAATCGAGCCGGGAGAGATCGAAGCGGCAGTGCTCGATTACCCTGGGGTTACGCAGGCGGCAGTGATAGCGCGAGGGGACAAGCCTGGAAACGTGCGCCTGGCAGGTTACGTGGCCGGCAGCGAGCGACTGGATGTCGACAGGTTGCGAAACCACTTACAGCAACGCGTACCCGAATATATGGTGCCCGCGGCTTTGCTGCAGCTGGACACGATGCCGCTAACCACGAATGGCAAAGTAGACCGCAAGGCTCTCATCGAACTGGAGAGCAAAGAGGCAATGGAAGAAGTCGGCAGTCTGACGTTGACCCCCACGGAAGAATTAATCGCGGGCGTCTGGTTGAGTCTGTTGGGAAAGTCAGGTATTCGACGCGGCGATAACTTCTTCGCTCTGGGTGGACACTCGCTGACGAGCATCCAGATGTTAGCGCGGGTAGAAAAGGTCTTCAATCGCGAGATAGAGTTGCGTGCGATATTCGAGTTCCCGGTCCTCAAAGATTTCTCGGCATACGTCGATCGACTTACCGGCCCTGCTCCGCTTGCCACGCTCCGGCCCATCGTTCCCACCTCGAGAGACGGGGACTTACCGCTGTCGTTTGCGCAGCAGCGGCTGTGGTTTCTGGGGCAGATGGAAGGGGCCAGCGCGGCTTATCACATTCCGTTCGGCCTGCATCTGAAGGGCGATCTCAACCGCACGGCTTTTGGTCGGGCGCTGGACCGGATAGTGGTTCGTCATGAAGTGCTGCGCACCACTTTCGCCTTGCACGACGGAGAACCGGCTCAGGAGATAGGCGCTATCGAAGCGAGCAGCTTCCGTCTCATCGAACACGACCTTTGCGGGCACAACGAGGTCGAAGCGGAACTTGCCGCTCTCCGCGAACTGGAAGCCGGAGCGTCCTTTGACTTGGCAGCAGGTCCGCTGATTCGCGGGCGGCTGATACGGCTAGGCGAAAAGGAATATGTGTTGCTGGTCACCATGCACCACATTGTTTCTGACGGGTGGTCGATGGGCGTGCTGGTCAGAGAACTGAACGCACTCTACGGAGCGTTTTTAGGCGGGGAAGCCGATCCCTTGCCGGAGTTGGAGATACAGTACGCCGATTACGCGGTATGGCAACGGCAGTGGATCGAGGGCGAGATTTTGCAACAGCAGGCCTCCTACTGGAAAACTACACTGGCGCCGGAGTTGCTCGAGTTGCCGACGGATCATACCCGCCCGGTCCAGCAGGATTTTGCTGGTGGCTTTGTGGAGCTGGTGCTGGACGAACAACTAACGGCGGGGCTGAAGGATCTGAGCCGACGTCACGGCACAACTCTGTACATGACGCTACTGGCGGGGTGGGCCATTTTGCTGGCGCGGTTGAGCGGGCAGCAGGATGTGGTGATTGGTTCTCCCGTGGCCAATCGCGGACGGGCCGAGATTGAGAACCTGATCGGGTTTTTCGTAAACACCCTGGCCCTGCGTCTGGACCTGTCGGGTTCGCCCCGCGTGAGCGAACTACTCCGGCAAACCAAAGCGCAATCCCTCGCGGCACAGCGGCATCAGGATATCCCCTTTGAGCAAGTGGTAGAACTGGCCCAACCGGTGCGCAGCTTGGCCCACAGTCCTCTGTTTCAGGTGATGTTCGCCTGGCAGAACGCGACGGAACCCAGGCTGGAGTTGCCGGGGCTGGAAGTGCAACCCTTCGAGCCATCGCCGCATAGAGTGGCTAAGTTTGACATGACACTTTCCCTGCAAGCGGCAGGCGACACCATTGGTGGAGTCGTCGAGTACGCCAGCGCGCTCTTCGAAGCTGCGAGCGTCCATCGTTACATTGGATACTTGCTGGCGCTGCTGAAGGCCATGGTCGCCGACGATGCCCAAACCATCGATCGTCTGCCCATGGTCAGCGAGGGGGAGCGGGAACAGGTGTTGTATGGATGGAACGAAACCAAAGCCGAGTTTCCCAGCGGCCAATGTGTGCATGAGCTGTTCGAAGAGCAGGTGGCCAGAACGCCGCAGGCGGTGGCGGTGATTTATGAGGAAGAGCAGTTGAGCTATGGAGAGTTAAATGAGCGGGCCAACCGGCTAGCGCACTATCTCCGGGAGTTGGGAGTGAAGCCGGATGAGCGGGTGGCGATCTGTGTGGAGCGCGGCTTTGAGATGATCGTGGGTTTGCTGGCCATCCTCAAGGCGGGAGGAGCCTATGTGCCGCTGGACCCGGCGTACCCGGAAGAACGGCTGCAGTACATGCTGGAGGATAGTGCACCGATCCTATTGCTGACGCAGAGACATCTGGAAGATCGATTCTCCGGTATCGGCGACGGCGTGCCAGTCCTGGATCTGAATGGCGCTGCCGCCTGGCAGAGTTTCCCGGAGAGCAACCCGGAGCATACCAGCATCGGGCTCACCCCAGAGCATCTGGCCTATGTCATCTACACCTCAGGCTCCTCCGGTAGCCCCAAGGGCGTCGCTATCGAACATAGGAATGCTGTGAACTTT
>Ga0137380_10004023_pt1 | contig 12879 bp, 10 predicted proteins | sample SagtaG_17_FD_104809 | JGI IMG/M metagenome (GOLD analysis project Ga0137380, IMG submission 104809) | Vadose zone soil microbial communities from Sagehorn Ranch, Mendocino, California, USA - Sage2_L_100_16 metaG | ecosystem: Environmental > Terrestrial > Soil > Vadose zone | place: USA... | reverse complement strand
GCACGTGTCGCGGCTGCTGCGGGCTTCGCTCGACCGGCTGCGCGCCGAGGCCCCGGCAAGCCAGGTCGAGCTGGTCCAGCTCGACCTTGCCGACCTCACCTCCGTGGAGCAGTTCTCGTCGGAGTTCCTCGCGCGAGCCCAGGGCCTGGACCTGCTGGTCAACAACGCCGGTGTTATGGCCATCCCGCGCCGCGAGACCACGGCTCAGGGTTACGAGCGGCAGTTAGGCACCAACCACCTGGGCCACTTCGCCCTGACCGGTCGGCTCATACCGGCGCTGCTGCGGCGCCCGGGCAGCCGCGTGGTCACCGTCAGCAGTGACAGGCACAAGAGTGCTAAGAGCATCGACTTCGATGACCTGCAGGCCGAGCGCCGCTATTCCGGATGGCACGCCTATGACCAGTCCAAGCTGGCCAACGCCATGTTCGTGCTTGAGCTTGACCGGCGGCTGCGGGCAGCGGGACTTGACGTCATCTCGGTCGGCGCACATCCCGGTTTCGCCGCCACCAACCTTTCGTTTTCCGGCCCCCGGTCGGGCGGCACCACCCACATGGCCCGTGGGATTGGCTTGGCGACGAAGCTGTTCGCCCAGCCCGCTAACGAAGGCGCGCGGCCCGTGCTCTATGCGGCCACGGCACCGGGAGTTCAGGGTGGCCAGTACTTCGGTCCAGACGGCAAGGGTGAGCGGCGCGGGCACCATCCCAAGCTTGTGGCGTTTTCGCCCGCCGCTCACGATCAGGCCGCGGCTGCCCGGCTCTGGACAACTTCGGAGCAGCTAACCGGAGCGACGTTTGAAGCCCTGACCGGATCCTGACGCCCCTGCGGGAGGCTGGCGCCCGGAAAGCTAGGGTGACGCAATGGTCCAGATCTCGGTGACTAGGCAGGCCGACGGCACCTTCCTTGTCGAGACTCAAGGCAACCGTGCGAAGACGAGCCACCTGGTCAACGTGCCCGAGGAGCTTCCTGCCGCGCTCGGCTGCGGTCACGTTCCGCAGGAGGATCTTGTCAGGGCGTCGTTCGAGTTTCTGCTCGAACGGGAGCCAGCGACGTCGATCCTGCGCCGGTTCAGCCTTGATGAGATCAGCCACTACTTTCCGGACTACGCGCGAGCCATCCGCGTCCGCCTGGGTGGCGACGACAGGAACGCGCCACAGTGAATTGATCCCGCGGTCCGCTCCGCGCGGCCCGCTCCCGCGGTCCGGTCCCGCGGTCCGGTCCCGTGCGGTCCGCACCGGTCCGCTCCGGCGGTGTGGTGATTGCTGCAACGTGCACACAATAGGGTGCACGTTGCGGCATTCTGCACGTCATCGCGCCGCTTCGCGTACTGTCCGAGGCTACCCGCTACGTTTAGTGCATATAATCTTACTCATCGTTCACCGCCAAGGGGGGCGGCAGCCAGCGTGACGGGTCTACGGATCTTGCTTGTCGAGGATGACGAGCTCAATCAGGTGCTGGTACGAACCGTGCTGGCCCGCTCCGCCGACCCAGTGTTGCAGGCTGCCGAGCTGGTGGCCGTCGGCAGCCTGGCGCGGGCGCGGGCGGTTCTCGCGGACGGTTGGGTCGACGTGGTGTTGCTGGACATGCACCTGCCCGACGGCAGCGGCCTTGCGTTGGCCGCGGAGCTGCAGCAGGCCGCGGGGGTGCCGCAGGTTCCGGCGGCGCCGCAGGTTCCGGAGCCGCGGTCGGCGGATGGGCGGCGATCGCCGGTGGTAGTGGCGCTCTCCGGCGCGGCGGCCGAACAGCGCGCCGCTGCGCTCGCGGCCGGTTGTGCGGCGGTGCTTGGCAAGCCCTACACCGCAGCCGAGCTGTGCGAGCTGCTGGTGACTCACCTGCCTGATCGGCGCGAAGGCCAAGCGCCCACCGGATGAGCATGGGGCGCACCTTCAACAGTAACTAAGACCGTTTGTGTCATTACCCGGGGGCGGTTATGTCGGAACGTGCGGAGGCTGACGGGGACGCAGCAGGCCAGCGGCGATCGTGCCCACCACCTGACTTTCGGGTGCTGTTCGAGTCAGCGCCCGAGTCGTACCTGGTGGTTGACCCGCAGCTGGTCATCGTCGCGGTCAGCGAGGCCTATCTGCGAAACACCATGACCAGGCGTGCCGACATCATCGGCAAGGGGATCTTCGAGGTGTTCCCTGACAACCCCGAAGACCCAGAAGCTTCAGGTGAGGCGAACCTGCGCAGCTCCTTGGACCGGGTATGCAGGGATCTGGTGGCCGACACGATGGCGGTGCAAAGGTACGACATCAGACGGCCAGAATCGGCCGGCGGTGGGTTCGAGGTCCGCTACTGGAGCCCACTTAACTCGCCGGTCCTCGGCCCGCTCGGCCGGCTCGCCTACATCATCCACCGAGTGGAGGACGTCACAGAATACGTACGGCTCAGGGACCACCAGACCGAGCAGCAGCGGCTGGCCGAGAAGCTGCAACTGCGCACCCAGCAGATGGATGCGGAGATCCTCACCCGCTCGCGAGAGCTGGAAGACGCAAACCGGGCGCTGCGGGCAGCCAACGAGGCCAAGAGCGAGTTCTTGTCCCGCGTCAGCCACGAGCTGCGCAGCCCGTTGAACGCCGTACTCGGCTTCGGCGAGCTGCTCAGCCTCGGCGAGATCACCGCCGAGCAACGCGAGTGGGTGTCGATGATGCTGAAGGCAGCCAGGCACCTGCTCCTGCTGCTTGACGACGTGCTCGACATCTCCCGCATCGAAGCCCGCAAGCTGTCTCTGTCCATGGAGGCGGTGCCCGTCGGAAGCCTTCTTGCTGATTCGGTCGAACTGGTTCGGCCGCTATCCATGTCACGTGGTGTGCGTCTGGACCCGGCCCCTGGGCTTGAGTCCAACCTGTACGTGCAAGCGGACCACCAGCGGCTGCGGCAGGTCCTGCTCAACCTGCTCTCCAACGCCATCAAGTACAACCACCCCGCTGGCAACGTGGCGATCACTGCCGACGGTCGGCCCGGTGACCGGCTGCGCATCAGCGTCATCGACACGGGGCGCGGCATCGCCGAAGGTGACATCGACCGGCTGTTCACGCCGTTCGAACGACTTGACGCCGCCAAGGCGGGGTTCGAGGGAACCGGGCTCGGCCTCGCGCTGTCACGCCAGCTCATCGAGGCCATGGGTGGCACCACCGGGGTGACAAGCAGGCACGGCGAGGGCAGCGTCTTCTGGATCGAACTGCCCACCACGGAACCGGTCGCCGTCTCACAGCTCGCGATCGAGCGAGACGCGATCGTCGGCAGCCGCCCCTACACCACCCCCAAGACCGTGCTGTACGTGGAGGACATGGTCGAAAACCTCCTGCTCGTCGAGCAAATACTCAAGCAGCGCCCCTCCACCACCGTCATCCCGGCCATGCTCGCCGAGGTCGCGCTCGACCTCGCACGTCAGCACCGCCCCGACCTGATCCTCCTCGACCTCCACCTGCCCGACATGCCGGGCGAGAAGGTGCTGAGCCGGCTTCGCGCCGACCCGGCCACCAGCGGGATTCCCGTGGTCATTCTCAGCGCGGACGCCACACAGCACCAGATCAGCCGGCTACTCGCCAACGGCGCCGCCGCTTATCTCACCAAGCCGATCAGCGTGCGCACCCTACTCGAGACGGCCGACAGCGTGCTCGGCGATCCGGAGCAGCCGCCGCAGCGCTGACCATCGTGAGCGCGATCCAGACATAGATCGGTGATTATTTTCCGAACGGCTGCCGCTGCGTGTCACGCTCGTGAAAGGCCTCAAAGGGCAGGCAAACCTTCCCGCACGCACGATTCCATCGGGGAATGAAAGGACAGGGCGGTCCGCGGTCAGGGCCTCGAAGACCGGGCAGCGATTTCCGCCCAGTATCCAAACGCCACAATCCCAGCTCCGCCTCGTTACCTTGCGGGTGTGTCGCCGCCGTCTGGGAGGCAGGGCGGTAGCGTGTTGCCTGGGTCGGTGACGACGCGGGTGCGGTTGCGGCCGGTTTCCTTCGCGTAGTACAAGGCGGTGTCGGCCGCTGCGAGCAGGTCGGTGAGCTGGCGCCGGGCGCCGTTGAGCGTGGCGACGCCAACGGAAACGGTGACCGTGACGCGCGGGCTATCCGGGCCGGGCCTGATCGGGATCGGAAGCTGAGCGATGTGGGTACGCAGCCGTTCGGTGATTCGGTGGGCGTCGCTGCCGCTGGTATGGGGGAGGAGGAGCGCGAACTCTTCGCCGCCGAACCGGCCTGCTAAGTCGTAGCGGCGCAGCATCTGGCCGAAGGTATTGCTGACCGTGCGAAGGACCTCGTCGCCGGCCAGGTGGCCGTGCGTGTCGTTGACAGCCTTGAAATGGTCGATGTCGATCAGTGCCACCGCAAGCGGCGTGCGCGTGCGCACCGCCCTTGTCAGCTCTGTGGCGGCCTCACGTTCCCAGGCGGCGGCGTTAAGCAGGCCGGTCTTGGGGTCGATCCGGGTCTTGCTGACGAGCTGGGCGTGCATCATAAAGCGCCGCTGCATCAATACCGCTGGTGCGGCGAACACGAGCAGGACCAGGCTTTCCGCCGCGACGATGGTGACCACGACGGCAAGGTTCCATTGGACGAAGTCGGCGAACACGGCCTCGCGGCTGAAGACCAGCTCAGATACCCGGGCCGTGGGGTCTGTCGCCTTGATCGCCGCTATGATGAGGACGTTGTTGATCAGCCATCCCAGCAGGTCACATCCTGCCACGGCAAGTGCCCAGGTGAGAGTATGGTGGCCCGATCCAGGGGATGCCCCCGCAACACCGGCGGGCAGGGACCGGAAAACCCAGGACGCGCTGCCATAGGCGATTCCGATCGCAGCGGCGCTGAACACACGGCGGTGGATGAGCCCTCTGTGCACGCGCAGCTGGGTTAGGGCGAGCAGCGGGCTTGGTGCCACCAGCGCATAGAAGGGGGGTAACAGTATCGCTATCGGAAGGCACCACACCGTGAGCAGGTCGCGGACCAGGCCACCCTGGCTGTAATCGACACGTCGGGTCGCCTCGACCGATACCAGGCCGCAGCACAGCAGCACGGCGAATGTCGCCAGCTCATGTTCGCTGAACGAGGTGCTGGCCGCCGCGATCCCTACGGCGGTCGCCGCAACGGCTGGCACGCCGATGACATAGCTGCGCGGTGCCCACCGGAGCTGGCACAGCGGCCACTCACGCGAGGCTGCGGCTCGCCGCAGCCACCGCTGGAGCCATGGGGTGTCCATCAGCCTCATTCACCCGTAACCCGCGGCAAGCCGCGCGCACTAGCCGACCGTGGTGCAACAGTCTCACACAGCCATAACAGCCCGTCCATACCAGACATGTGTGAATCGTCATTGGCCGTTCACACATGCTGTCGTATGTATAAGAAAGGGAGTAACTAGTACATTTGGGGCGCTGAACGGCCGCCTGATCTCTAGGTGGTACCGGTGCCGACCTCACGAGGGGAGGAGCGACATGCGCAACACTTGGGGCTGACCTGCGACAAGCCTAAAAAGCCTGTTTTGACAACCCCGATCAGGCTCGTCGGGCTCCACTTGCGCCGCCCGCACAGCCTGGCTTGCCTTCCCGGGGGTTCGGGGGTCCCCCCGGGCAAGCCCTGGCACCCTCGCGGTGCGTTTCATGCACGTCTTCCGGCGGCGGCCTTGCCATGCGCGCGCAGATGACCGGCTCTGCGTCGCGCAGTTAGGTGCGCGAGACAAGCACCTCGAACCTGGGTTGTCGACAGACTCTGGTGGGGCGCGGCGCTTGACAGCCGAGCGGGTTGTTCACGTGGCGGCTGCTCCGGGCGCAGGTGCCCTGACGCGTCGCCACGTGACAGTGAGCACTGCGGCTGCCAGTGTGCCCACACCACCGGCTATGGCGATCACCACGGCCGGGCTGATCGCCTCAGCGGCGGCGCCCGCCAGCATGAATGCCACGCCCTGGCCGACGATCAACCCGGCGTTGGCCACGCCGAATGCCTGCCCACGGCGTTCGCGGGGTACTGCGGCCACGAAGGCGGCGTTGGCGGCGATCTGGTAGACACCGAACGCGCCAGAGACCGCGAAGATCACCAACGAGGCGGCCAGGCCAGGCTGCGCCAGGCAGAAAAGCAGGGTCGCGCACGCGCCTACGGCGAAAGGGCCCATCAACCGCAGCCGGTGTGCCGGGCCCGTCAAACGGCTGAACGCGGGTGCGGCGAGCACCCCGCCGAACGCGGCCGCCGCCAGGATCAGCCCGACGGCGGCTGCCCCACCACCAAGCCGATGGGCATACGGTGCGGCGACGCCCTCCGGTACGGCGTAGAAGGCGACCAGCCAGCCCAACAGCATCAGCGTCCGTAACCTTTGGTCGGCGAACACCAGCCTGATCCCGCGCACGATCTCCGCGGAGGGCGATCGCGTGGGCTGCTGGCCGGCAGCAGCTGGGCGGTGGCGGACCTTGTAGCGCACGAGCAACGCCGATACAGCAAACGTTGCCGCGTCCAAGCCGAGCGCCGGGCGGGCGCCGATGACCGCGACCGCGGTCCCTCCCGCCGCATAACCCAGCACCATCCCGCTGCGGTATGTCGTCTGCACGACCGCCGTGCCAAGCACGTACCGGTCCCCGGGCAAGATGTCCGGGAAGATCGCCGCTCTTGCGGCCTCGAAAGGGGGCGCGAACGAGGTGACCGCGAACAGCAGCACCACCATTGCGAGCAGCGGCACCCAGGGCAGCGCCATTGCGGTGACGAGCGCCGCGCGAATTACGTCGCAGGCGACCATAACCGCCCGGCGTGGCAGCCGGTCCGCAAGCCCGGAAAAGGCCAGCCCGCCGACCACCCAAGGCACGAACCCTGCCGCGTACGCCGTCGCGGTCAGCAGGGGCGATCGCGTCCGTTGGTACACAAGCAGCGTCAGCGCGACCAGCGCCAGCCGGTCCCCAGCCACAGAAAGCACCTGCGACAACCACAGCGCTCGGAACTCGCCAACGGCAAATACATCGCGGAACGTCGCCCTTCGTTCCACGCTGTCCGTTGTCATCGGCTCATCCCGGATCGGCGAAAATCGCTTGGCATCCCCGGCACATAATGGCCGACCATAAGCACATTCTGCAACAGAACGTGCTGAAATAGCCACCGGCAGAATGCAGCGGCGGCTGGCTGGGCAGGTGGAGGCCGGTCGGCGTGATTGGCTGGCGGGGGCGCGCGGCGGGTATGAATGGCTGGCCAGGCGCGGTCGGCGTGGTTGGCTCGCCGGCGGCGGCGGTGCGCGTGATTGGCTGCCGCGGAGGCGGTGCGCGTGATTGGCTGGCTCGCAAGGCTAGACGGCGCGGATGATCGCTCGTTCGCTGCGCGTGACCGGCGGATGACAGCTGGTTCCAAGCCTGGACGGCAGCCGGTGATCGACAACTCGCTAAGCGTAGAACGCCTGAGCCTATGGCAAGGGATGGCCCGCAGTTCGGTTCGCCAGGGATTCGCGGCAATTCACAGAATTGTGCTGGAATGCAATACTTACTCGGCGGCCATTACGCGCTGTGCCATTTGGAACTCGTACCTATGAATTGATCCGGCCTGAGCGTGCCAGGGTGCGGCAGCCGTTCGGGATTAAGATCGGCGGTCTTTCTCAGAACGGCTGCCGCGGCCCGTCACGCTCGTCGGTGCGGCCATCTATCACCAGCTATCACCAGCGCGAGCACCGCCCGCGGCCGTAGCCGCCCGGCCAGCCCGCGCGCGGGTCGTCGGTGAAGCCGGACCGCCTGTAGCGGCGCATCCGCCGGCGCAGCCGGCCGGCGACGAGGATCCCGGCGAGGCATGCCAGCAGCCAGAACAGCAGGATCACCTTGAGGAACGCGAGCAGCAGCCAGCCGCCACTCGGTATCAGCAGGACAGCGAGCAGCGCCAGCAGGACCAGCGGGAGTATGCGCGGCCTGCGACGCCGGAACATCCACGTCGGCCCGGCCTGCTGCGTCTGCGGAGGGGGCTGCCCTGTGCGCGGCGGAGCCGGGGCGGGCTCTGGCAGGTCTGCCATGACGGCGTGCAAGTCAGCGAAGGTCTTGGCGTTCAGCGTCGCGGTTACCCGCTCGTCCAGCTCTTCGCGGGTGAGCCTGCCCTGCGCGAAGTGGTGATTCAGCTGGCCGGTGACGCGATCCCTGTCGGCGTCTGAAATCCGGATCCGATCGTCCATCGTTGCCTGCCCGCCTTCTACTCGTCATCCTGCTCGTCGTGCTCATCGGCCGCGTCGTCGGCAAGGATCTGGTACAGCTTGCGCCGGGTCTGTTGCAGCAGCTGTTCTGCGGCGTGGATCTGCTCGGGTGTGCCAGCGTGGGCCATCTGCACGATGCCGGCGCCAAGCCGTGCGGCCTGGGCGAACAGGCCGGGCACCTCCCCGTGCTGCTGATTGGCCGTCGACTCCCATGCGCCGCGTGCCATCTCGGGATTGTCCTCGACATAGCGGCGGCCGGCCTCGGTAAGGCTGAACGTGCGCCTGCCGCTGGACTCCTCACCTTCGATCAGGCCCTCGTCGGCGAGCTGCTGCAGCGCGGGGTACACGGCGCCCGGGCTCGGCCGCCATGCACCACCGCTCAGCTCTTCGATCTCGGACATGATCTGGTACCCGCTGCGCGGGCCTTCGCGCAATAGGGCCAGGATCGCGGCGCGCACGTCGCCGCGGCTGGCTTTCGGCCGCTGCGCCTGTCCGGGTGCGCCATGCGGGCCCGGTGAGCCCGGCGGGCCGGGCCACCAGCGGCCCCACGGCCCGAAACCGCCGGGCCATTGCCGCGCGCCCTCCGACCGGCGGGCGCCCCACTCCCACGGTCCTCCGCGCCGGCCAGGGCCGCTGGACATCCTGCGCAGAGTGTCCTGTGCCTGACCAAACATCTCGCCGACACACCTGATGAAATCCGACACGTGAGGATCGAAGCCCTCGGCCCCTGAACCAGTCGCCATCCCGCACTCCCGCCTAGGTCTCTCGCGCCTAGATCTCTCGCGCCTAGATCTCTCGCCTGGATCTCTCGCGTAAGATCCCGATATATCGCTATCTTACGTCCGCCGTAAGCTGATGACAAGATATAGCTCGATCGCGAGTTTCCGGGTTGTCCCTCGGTTGCCCGGCTGGGCCCGCTCCACGCTGGCCGCCGATGCGCTCTGCTGGCCGATCGCGCGGCCCCACCGCCCCCGCCCTGGCCGCCCCGCCCTGGCCGCACCCGCACCGCTGGACCCTGCTCCGGGCCGGGTTGCCCACTGCATGCGCAGACGCGGAGTCAGAGCTTCCCGCGGTTCCTGGACGCCAGGATGATCTGGGTCACCGTGTAGGTGCTCAGCCCGAGTTTTCGAGCTATCTCGTCCGGCCGAAGTCCCTGCTGGTTGTAGATGACCGCGAGCTTCTCCTGCGACCTGCTCCACGGACGGCGGACCGGCTTGCGAGGCGAGGGGCGGCGGAGCGGCCCCGGCCGGGCCCGGCTGCGCGCAGGCTCGGGGCTGGCTGCGGTGCCTGCGCCGGCACCGGAGCGGTCCGCACTGGCACCGGAGCGGCCTTCGCTGGCGTCGGAGCGGTCCGCACTTGTGTCGGACCGCAGTGGCGGTGCCGAGGTACCAAAGCTGCCTCGCCGCTGATCATGGTATTTTCCGCTAGCCAATTCCTCGCGGGTGCGCTCATCCAGGATCATGAACTGATCCGCCGACTTGTTCACTCCCACGGCCACGATGGTCAAGCCCTTGGCGTTTTCCTCCCGGCATTCAGGTGCCATGCAGTAGGCGTATTTCTGTGCTCTCTCAGGATGCAATTCGGTTCCGCATGTGACGCACTGCGGCATTATCTCATCTCTCGCTTATGTAATTCTTCAACAATTGCTTAACGTTAGCGTCGGCTGCGATGTTCCCGTCTGCCTGTCCCGTGGCGCCGCCGGGGGAGACGCGTGCAATGCCGCCGGGGGAGACGCGTGCAATGCCGCCGGTCCGTGCGCTGCCTGCGAGGCCACTCGGCTGCCTGGCCGCCCGATAGCTCGGCTGCCTGGCCGCCCGATAGCCGGCCTTGATCCGCTAGCCCGTGGCGATCGCATCGCGTCGGCGACGCCCCACCTTTGTCAGTAGAACATATTGTAAAGACATTAAGACAACTTCTTGACAAGGTGCCCTGCCGCAGTTCAAGCTTTTGACCATCCGGCGGCCTTCCGCCATGCACCGGCAGGGACAGGCCCACCTGCGGCCCAGCTACACAAGCCTTGAGGACACTGCATGCGTATCGGACTCGCGGGCGTTGGGCGCATTGGGGCGTTCCACGCTGACACACTCCGTCGGCTCCCCGCGGTCGACTCGGTGATCGTGGCAGACGCCGATGGCGACCGTGCGATCCAGGTCGCGGATCGGCTGCGCATTGAGGCCGCCGAGTCTCCAGATGTCCTGCTGGACTCCGGCATCGACGCGCTGGTCATCGCCACGGCGACGGACGCTCATCCGGAGTACATCGTGCGAGGCGTGCGCGCCGGCCTGCCGGTGTTCTGTGAAAAGCCCGTCGCACCTGATATCGAGCGCACAATAGAGCTGGTCAAACAGACCAGCGGTGCCGCTGCACCCGTCCAGATGGGTTTTCAGCGCCGTTTCGATCCCGGGTACATTGCCGCGCGTGAGGCCATCCAGTCGGGGTCGCTTGGCTGGGTGCACACGCTGCGTGCCACCACTCTGGACCCGGGACCGCCCACTCCCGCATACGTGGCTTCGTCTGGCGGCATCGCCCGCGATTGCGGTGTGCACGACTTCGACGCGATCCGGTGGGTCACCGGTCGCGAGGTCGTTGAGGTATACGCGGTGGGCACCAACCGCGGTGCCGATTTCTTCCGTGTACTCGGCGACGCGGACACCCTCGCGGCGCTGCTGACCCTGAGCGACGACAGCCTGGCTGTCGTCTCCAACACGCGCTACAACGCGGCAGGCTGCGACGTGCGGCTGGAGGTTCTCGGCTCCAGGGACAGCGTCAGCGTGGGGCTTGATGACCGGTTGCCGCTGCGTTCGGCGGAACCGGGCGCGACATTTCCACCGGGCGAGCCGTACCCGCTGTTCATAGAACGGTTCGGCAGTGCCTACCGCGGTGAACTCGCGGCCTTCGTCAAACTCGCCGCCAACGGCGGGCAGAGCCCGTGCACGGTTCAGGACGCTCTTGAGGCTTGCTACATCGCCGAGGCGTGTGAGCTGTCCCGTGCCAGGCACGCACCCGTCCGTCTCACGGAGGTCCGCCGGTGACCGGGGGACCGGCACGCCTTGCCGGCGCGCCGATCTCGTGGGGGGTCTGCGAGGTTCCCGGCTGGGGCTACCAGCTGCGACCCGGCCGGGTGCTCGCCGAAATGCGGGACGTGGGGCTCTCGGCAACCGAGTTCGGGGCAGACGGGTTCCTGCCCAGCGATCCCGTGCGCAGGGCAGCCCTGCTGAGCAGTTTCGGGCTTGCGGCGGTTGGTGGCTTTGTTCCGGCCACCCTGCACGATTCCTCGGTCGACCCGCTGCCGCTGGTGGACCGCGCCCTTGAGAGCTTCGCCGCGGCCGACGCCAAGGTTCTCGTGCTTGCCGCGGCGACAGGGCTCGACGGGTATGACGCGCGCACCGAACTCGACAGCGGCGCATGGAAAACCCTGCTTGCGAACCTGGACCGGGTGGCCGCGCACGCAGCACAGCGCGGTATCCTCGCGACCCTGCACCCGCACGTCGGCACTGTCGTGCAGCGGCCTGACGAGGTGAGCCGGGTGCTGGACGGGTCGGCGGTCCCGCTCTGTCTGGACTCAGGTCACCTTCTCATCGGTGGCACGAACCCCGCAGAACTCGCGCGGCAGGCCGGCGACAGGGTGGCCCACGCCCACCTGAAGGATGTGGATGCCACCTGGGCTGAACGCGTACGCAGCCGCGAGGTCAGCTATGCACGGGCCGTCGCTTGCGGGATGTACCGTCCACTTGGCGAGGGCCACGTGGACATCGCCGGTCTTATCGACGCGCTGAAAGCCGTCGGCTACAACGGCTGGTATGTGCTGGAGCAGGACACCGTGCTGACCCGCGAGCCGGACGGCGAAGGACCTGTGGCAGATGTGCGGGCCAGCGTTGCGTATCTGCGGAGCCTGTTCTGATGCCCGCCTACGACGTGCTAACCATGGGCCGGGTCGGCGTGGACCTATACCCGCTGCAGGCCGGTGTCGGCCTGGAAGACGTGCAGACCTTCCGCAAGTTCCTTGGCGGCAGCGCTACCAACGTCGCAGTCGCCGCCGCTCGGCATGGCCGCAGGTCAGCCGTTATCACCCGGACCGGGGAAGATCCCTTCGGCCGGTACGTTCACAACGAGCTGCGCCGGCTGGGAGTAGACGACGCCTTTGTGTCGGCCGTGGCCGGGCTGCCAACGCCAGTCACCTTCTGCGAGATATTCCCACCCGATAACTTCCCGATCTGGTTCTACCGCTACCCGAAGGCACCAGACCTTGAGATCACGCCCGGTGAGCTGCCCAGCGAGGCGATCCGGTCAGCGCGGCTATTCTGGGCCACCGGCACCGGGCTATCGGCCGAACCAAGCCGGGCCGCCCATGCCGCCGCCTGGACGGCCCGCGGCCGCACACCGCTGACCGTGCTCGACCTCGACTACCGGCCAGTCTTTTGGGCATCTCGGGAGGAAGCCGGGCATCACATGCGCGCGGCGCTGGCCAACGCCACGGTCGCGGTCGGCAACATCGACGAATGCGAGACAGCGGTCGGCAGCCGCGACCCGCGTGAGGCCGCGCGCATTCTGCTTGACCTTGGGATTGCGCTGGCTGTGGTCAAGCAGGGCCCGCGCGGTGTACTCGCCGCCACGGTGGACACCATGGTCGAGGTCCCGCCGATCCCGGTTGACGTGCTCAACGGCCTCGGTGCGGGAGACGGGTTCGGCGGGGCGCTTTGCCATGGGCTGCTTGCTGGCTGGCCGCTGGAGCGGACGATACGGTTC
>Ga0137380_10004016_pt1 | contig 12889 bp, 13 predicted proteins | sample SagtaG_17_FD_104809 | JGI IMG/M metagenome (GOLD analysis project Ga0137380, IMG submission 104809) | Vadose zone soil microbial communities from Sagehorn Ranch, Mendocino, California, USA - Sage2_L_100_16 metaG | ecosystem: Environmental > Terrestrial > Soil > Vadose zone | place: USA... | reverse complement strand
CGAGCCGGGAGAACTGCCGATGCGCACGGGTGCCGAATATCTTCGCTCGCTCAGAGACGGAAGGCGGGTCTTTGTCGACGGCGAACGCGTCAAGGACGTCGCAGCGCATCCGGCATTTCGCGGCGCCGCGCGCTCGATCGCCAACCTCTATGACATTGCCGCGGCGCCGGAACTGCGCGAGCGCATGACCTTCCCCTCGCCGAAGACCGGTCAGCCGGTGCAGCGCGCCTGGCAGATTCCGCGCACCCATGCCGACCTGCGGGCGCGCCGCCTGTTCTCGGAAACTTGGGCGGAGGCGACGTTCGGCTTGATGGGCCGCGCGCCCGATCATGTCGCTGGCTTTTTTTGCGGCTACGCTTCCACTCCGCAATTCTTTGCCGCCGCGGGCCAGCAATTCGCCGACAATCTTGTCGCGTTCTACGAATTCATGCGGGACAACCATATTTATTGCACCTACGCGATCGTGCCGCCACAAATCGACCGTTCAAAACCGGCTCATCAGCAGAGCGATCCGACGCTTTATGCCGGCGTGGTGAAGGAGCGCGACGACGGCATTATCATCAAAGGCGCACAGCAGCTTGCCACCGGCGGAGTGCTGTCGGACTACATTCATCTGAGCTGCATTCAGCCGTTGCAGCCGGGCGACGAGAACTACGCCAATTGCCTCGCCGTTCCGGTCGACAGCGAAGGGCTCAAGCTCTATCCGCGCCGGCCGTTCGCGCGCGCCGGCAGCGTATTCGACTATCCGCTATCGAGCTGGTTCGATGAGTCGGACAGCTATGTCATCTTCGACAACGTGTTTGTGCCGTGGGAGCAGATTTTCATCTACCGCAACGTCGAATTGTCGCGCGATCAGTGGCGCAAAACGCCGTCGCACCTGCTCGGCAATCATCAGGCGCAAACCCGCTACGTGACGAAGCTGCGCTTCATGGCCGGACTGGCGCAGCGCATGAACGAAATGACCGGCAATGCCGCCAATCCAGCGGTGACCATCATGATGGGCGAACTGGTCGCGCTGGTTTCGATCTACGAGTCCATGCTGCTCGCGCACGAGACCATGGGGACGATCAGGGATGGCGTGCTGTGGCCGTCGGCGACGACGTATTATGCCGCAAGCGCCCTGCAGTCCGAATTCAATGGGCGAATGCTGGAAATTGTTCGCGAAATGGCCGGATCGGCCTTCATCACTTTGCCCTCCTCGGAAGCCGATTTTACCAATCCGGAAATCGCCGCCGACCTCGAACGCTACATGCGCTCAGGGACCTCCGACGCGAAGAGCCGGATCAAGCTGATGCGGTTGATTTGGGACTTTCTCGGTTCGGAATTCGGCAGCCGGCACCAGCAATACGAAAAATTCTACGGCGGGCCGTCATTCGCAGCGAAGCAGAACCTTTACCGCAATTTCGACTTCAAGCGTGCGGGGGCGCTGGTCGACCGCGCGCTGAACTTGCCGCCGCTGGAGTGATTCATGGTCCCAATCGGGGGAAAGGATGAATCACGCTTGCGCGCCGGCGAATTGCGGCACTGTGCCGGGTGCTTTGTCGGTCTTGCCTGGCTCCAAAGCCGATGCGACGGCTTCCTCGACGCGCTCGAGCCAGATGAACTCGACCTCTTTGCGCGCCGTCTCGGGAATGTCGTCGTAGTCCTTGCGGTTGCGCGCCGGCAGCATGATGCGCTTGATCCCCGCGCGATGCGCGCCGACGACCTTTTCCTTGATCCCGCCAACCGGCAGAACGAGGCCGCGCAGGCTAATCTCGCAAGACTCGCAGTGTCGACTTTTTATCGCTCGCTCTACGCCTTGACAGTGACACGCGCGCTGCGCACGCCCTCGGCGAGCGCCCGCGCGAGATCGCTAACAGCCCGCACACTTGCCGGGCCAGGCTTGGAGTCGGGACCGAGACTCTGGCGCACAGCGTCGACCAGTGCCGAGCCGACGACCACGCCATCGGCCCCCGCGGCGATCGCGCGCGCATGGGCCGCGGTGCGGACGCCGAAGCCGACGCAGACCGGGAGCGTCGTATGGCGTTTGATGCGGGCCACCGCCGCCGTCACTTTCTGGGCGTCCGGCGCCGCAGCGCCGGTGATTCCGGTGATCGAGACGTAATAGACAAAGCCCGATGTATTGGTGAGCACCGTCGGCAAGCGCTTATCGTCAGTCGTCGGCGTCGCGAGGCGGATGAAATTGAGCCCGGCCTTCACGGCCGGCAGGCACAATTCGGAATCCTCCTCGGGCGGCAGGTCCACCACGATGAGGCCGTCGACGCCGGCGGCTTTGGCGTCGCCGAGAAAACGTTCGACGCCGTAGATGTAAATCGGATTGTAATAGCCCATCAGCACCAGCGGCGTGGTGTCGTCGCCATTGCGGAAGTCACGCACGGCGGCGAGCGTTTTCTTCATATTTTGTCCGGCCTTAAGCGCGCGTAATCCGGCGGCCTGGATCGCCGGCCCGTCCGCCATCGGATCGGTGAACGGCATGCCGAGCTCGATGACGTCGGCCCCCGCCTTAGGCAGCGCTTTGAGGATCGCGATCGAAGTCGCATGATCCGGATCGCCGGCCATCGTGAAGGTGACCAGCGCGGCGCGGCCTTCCTTCTTCAGCTCGGCAAAGCGCCGGTCGATGCGGCCGGTCATCGCGCTTTGCTTTCAAGATGCCGCGAGACGGTGTCGAGGTCCTTGTCGCCGCGGCCGGACAAATTGACCACCATCAAATGGTCCTTGGGCTTGCGCGGCGCGAGCTCCAAGACTTTGGCGATTGCATGCGCCGGTTCGAGCGCCGGAATGATGCCTTCGAGCTTGGACAATAGCGCAAAAGCGTGCAGCGCCTCGTCATCGGTCGCCGATAGGAACGTGACACGGCCGACGTCATGCAGCCACGAATGCTCCGGGCCGATGCCCGGATAATCGAGGCCCGCGGAAATCGAATGCGCCTCGTTGATCTGTCCGTCCTCGTTCATGAGCAGATAAGTGCGGTTGCCGTGCAGCACGCCGGGGCGGCCGCCGGCGATCGAGGCGGCATGCATGCCGGTCTTAAGACCGCGCCCTGCGGCCTCGACGCCGTAAATTTCAATGTCCTTGTCATCAAGGAACGAGTGGAACAGGCCCATCGCGTTCGAGCCGCCGCCGATGCAAGCGATGAGCGAATCCGGCAATCGGCCCTCCGCCGCCTGCATTTGCTCACGCGTCTCGCGGCCGATGATCGACTGAAAATCCCGCACCATCATCGGATAGGGGTGCGGGCCGGCGATGGTGCCGATGCAATAGAATGTCGATTCGACGTTGGTCACCCAATCGCGCAGCGCCTCATTCATCGCGTCCTTCAATGTTTTCGCGCCGGATTCGACCGGCACGACTTTGGCGCCGAGCATGTTCATGCGGAAGACATTCGCTTTTTGCCGCTCGACGTCGACCGCGCCCATATAGACGATGCATTCGAGCCCGAAGCGCGCGCATAGCGTTGCGGTGGCGACGCCGTGCATGCCGGCGCCGGTCTCGGCAATGATGCGGTTCTTGCCCATGCGCCGCGCCAGCAGGATCTGACCGAGCACATTATTTACCTTGTGCGCGCCGGTGTGATTGAGCTCCTCGCGTTTGAGATAGATCTTGGCGCCATTGCAATGGCGCGTCAGGCGCTCGGCAAAGTAAAGCGGCGATGGCCTGCCAACGTAATGGGTCAGGTAGCCGTCCATCTCTTTCTTGAATTCGGGATCGGCCTTCGCCTGCGTGTAGGCTTTTTCCAGTTCGAGCACGAGCGGCATCAGCGTCTCGGCGACAAACCGCCCGCCATAAATGCCGAAATGGCCATACTCGTCCGGACCGGTCCGGAACGAATTGAGTTGCTGCACGGTCACGGGTTTCTCACTACTTCGTATGGGGGCAGATGTGTGTGCGCCTGACGAGCAGCCCGGATGAACTCGCGAATTTTTTGAATATCCTTCTTTCCGGGAGAACTTTCGACTCCTGAGGAAACATCCACCGCGGGTACCCGTGTTATTTTTAGCGCCTCTTCAATATTCCTGGCGTCAAGGCCACCCGACAGCATGATGGGTTTGTTAGGAACAGCGCCGCCTAGCAGCACCCAGTCAAAAGGCTTGCCGAGCCCACCGGGCCGAGTCGCCTCCGCGGGGGCCTTAGCGTCAAACAGCAGCCAATTAGCGACAGCCGCATATTCTTTTATCTGCTCGAAATCACTTTTTGCCTCGACACCGAGCGCCTTGATTACTGGCAAACCGAAGCGTTCTTTGAGCGTGGCGACGCGTTCCGGCGACTCTTTGCCGTGAAGTTGCAGGAAGTCGGGTGAGAGTGCCCCGACGATCTCTGAAAGCCGATCGTCATCCGCGTCAACGGTCAAAGCAACCTTTTTTCCTTTTTTATCGACACGCGCACCAAGCGCACGCGCTGTAGCAGACGAGATGTTGCGCGGTGACGGCTCAAAGAAAACAAAGCCGACCATATCGGCACCCTCCTCGAGCGCGACGTCAAGCGCCTCAGGAGTCGAGAGGCCGCATATTTTAACAATCAACGACATTGCTGGCGCAAGCTTAAGCTGTTTTAGTGATCTTTCCTTGCCGCCGTTCTACATCGCTATGCCGGCTTTGTCTTGCAAGCCCGGTTGACCGCTCTAGCGGGGTGGCGGCCGCAGTTGCAGCCGCTCCGACCCGGTCGGGCCCGCAGTGCCGCCAGGACCGGGAAAGCCGCTGCCGGTCTGCTTCAGTCCTTCAATCTCAATGTGCAAGTTCGCGATTTCGCGCTCCAGCCGGCGGGCCGTGCGGCGCCACCTTGCCTGCCGCAGCCAGGCGGCTATGCCGCCGATCAGGACGCCGACAACCAGAAGAACAATGACGAGTGCAAACAACGGCAGCGTCAGCGAAGCCGCCGGATGTTCTGAGCTGAACGGGTCGAGAGATACCGTGACGATCTGCCGGTTGGCGACGGCGAAGGCAATGATGACAACGGCGAGTGGCACGAGAATAATTGCCGCGACGACCTTGCGGACTACGTTACCGGCCGATCGGGCAACCTCGGTCAACCTTCGCCCGGCCGATTAAGGCGTTCGCGCATTTCCTTGCCGGTCTTAAAGAACGGCACGCATTTTTTATCGACCGCGACATGGGCGCCAGTCCGGGGATTACGCCCGGTGCGCGCCGGGCGCTGCTTCACGGAAAAGGCGCCGAAGCCACGCAGCTCAACGCGATCGCTGCGCGACATCGCCGCGACAATTTCCCCGAAAATAGCGTTGACGATGTTCTCGACGTCACGCTGGTACAAATGGGGGTTCTGTGCGGAAATACGCTGCACCAGTTCCGATTTGATCATGGCTCGCCCCGCCAACGCTGATTAGAATCCCGAACCAAGACGCTTATGCAAAACGACGCTCAGTTCGCGTCGGCAGGGTGCCAAAGGGCCAGTAGACCGTCAAGGTTGAAACGCTGCACCGCTTCGGCCGTGCTCCACTGTTCGAGATGCTCGGCTAGCGTGTTTAGCCCTGCCGCATCGAGAAGCGCGAGCACCGCGGCGTGCAGGAATCTCAGATCACTAAGCCGACTGTGCAGATCGTAGTCGCGCACCGGCAGATTCGTATCTATGTTCTTTTCCTTTCCGAGCCATGCCAGCGCCGTCCGCTCGTCGCCGAGCTCGTCGATCAATTTGAGATTGACGGCCTGGTGCCCGGTGAAAACACGCCCGTCGGCGGCAGTCTGCAATTGCGAGTCCGTTAGATGCCGCCGATCTTGCACAATCGCTTTGAACCAGGCGTAGGAATCCTGGATGATCGAATCCAAAGCCGCCCGCGCCTCCGGACTTGTCGGTTCAAAGCCGTCGGGCGCTGCCTTGAGCGGGGTAGATTTCACCGATTCCACTTTCACGCCGATCTTACCGAGGAGATCGGCGAGATTGGGATACTGGAACAGCACGCCGATCGAGCCGAGCAGTGACGTTTGCTGCGCCACGATGTGATCGCCGGCGAGCGCTGCGATATAACCGCCCGAGGCAGCTAAGCTATCGACGACCACCACCAGCGGCTTTTTTTCCCGCAGGCGCGACAGCGCATTGAAGAGCTGCTCCGAACCGGCGGTCGTGCCGCCCGGACTATCGACATGAAGGACGACCGCGCGAGCAAGCGTCGAGCGCGCCAGCCGATCAAGCTGCTCTGCACGATTCTGGTCGCCTCGAATCAAGCCCGAAACAGTCAAACGCGCGATGTAAGGGCGCACGCCGAACGGATAAGTGCGGTTGCCCGCCAGCGCGGCCGCCCCGGCAATGCCGACCACGACCAGCGCAACAGTCGTCACGCGCCAGAAGCTAAGCTTCCGCCGCATGCGGCGGCGGTCGACGATGAGATCGGCATCAAGGGACATGGCTTCCATTCGACATGGCTTCCATTCGACACGGCTTCTATTTCTCGATTTCGCTTTCCGACCGGTCGGACCGCATCGCCATTAAATCCGCCGGCCGTCGCGCCTCGCATCGTTACTGTTGCGCTTCGTCCTTTTGGTCCTTTTCGTCCTTTTCGTCCTTTTCGTCCTTTTCGTCCTTTTCGTCGTCTTCGCCGCCCTCGCCCTTGCGTTTGAGCGCCGTCCCGAGAATGTCGCCCAAGGTGGCGCCGGAATCCGACGAGCCATATTGGGCGATCGCTTCTTTCTCCTCGGCGACTTCCAGCGCTTTGATCGAGACCGACACGCGCCGCGACCGGCGATCAAATTGCGTAACACGCGCGTCTACCTTTTCGCCGACAGCGAAACGGTCGGGCCGCTGTTCAGAACGATCGCGCGCCAGTTCGGAGCGCTTGATGAAGGAGGTGTATTCGGTGCCGACGATGCGGACGTCGATGCCGCCCTCCTTGACTTCGACGACTTCGCAGGTAACCACGGCGCCCTTCTTCAGATCGCCGGCTGCCGGCTCCGCCGCCGCCGCGTCTTCCGAGAGCTGCTTGATGCCGAGCGAGATGCGCTCTTTCTCGACATCGACATCGAGGACCTGCGCTTTGACCTTATCGCCCTTCTTGTACTCCTCGATGACCTGCTCGCCCGGCCGTTTCCAGTCGAGGTCCGACAGGTGCACCATGCCATCGACATCGCCGTCGAGTCCGAGGAACAGGCCGAACTCGGTCTTGTTTTTGACTTCGCCCTCAACCACCGAGCCGGCAGGATATTTCTCCAGAAACAGCTCCCATGGGTTGCGCATGGTCTGCTTCAGCCCGAGCGAAATGCGGCGCTTGACCGGATCGACTTCGAGCACCTGCACTTCGACCTCCTGCGAGGTCGAAACGATCTTGCCGGGATGGACATTCTTCTTGGTCCACGACATTTCCGAGACGTGGATCAGGCCCTCGATGCCCGGTTCGAGTTCGACGAAAGCGCCATAATCGGTGATGTTGGTGACCCGCCCCTTGAACCGGGCGGCGACCGGATATTTGGCCTCGATGCCCTGCCAGGGATCGTCAAGCAGTTGCTTCATGCCGAGCGAGATGCGGTGCGTCTCGTGGTTGATCTTGATGATCTTGACCTTCACCTGCTGGCCGATGTTGAGCACCTCGGAAGGGTGATTGACCCGCCGCCAGGCGATATCGGTGACGTGCAGCAGCCCGTCGATACCGCCGAGATCGACGAACGCACCGTAGTCGGTGATGTTCTTGACGACGCCGTCGATGACCTGGCCTTCTTCGAGATTCTGCACCAGCTCCTGGCGCTGTTCGGCACGGGTCTCTTCCAAGACAGTGCGACGCGATACGACGATATTGCCGCGCCGGCGGTCCATCTTGAGAATCTGAAACGGCTGCGTATTGTTCATCAGCGGCGAGACATCCCGGATCGGGCGGATATCGACCTGCGAGCGTGGCAGGAACGCAACGGCGCCGTCGAGATCGACGGTGAACCCGCCCTTGACCTGATTGAAAATGACGCCCTGGACCTTTTCATTATTCTGGAAGGCTTTCTCAAGCTTGCCCCAGCTTTCCTCGCGCCGCGCTTTGTCGCGTGACAGCACGGCTTCGCCCAGCGCGTTTTCAATCCTTTCGAGATAAACTTCGACAGTATCGCCGACTTTAATGTCCGAACGGCCTGGCCCGGTGAATTCGCGCAAGGCGACGCGGCCTTCGGTCTTCAACCCAACATCGATCACCGCGACATCGCGTTCGATCCCAACGACCGTCCCTTTGACGACCGAGCCTTCCTGCACGTGGCCGTTGCCAAACGATTCATCGATCAGCTTGGCAAAGTCTTCGCGCGTCGGCGCGGCAGCGGCGGGTTGAGCCGAAACTTGAGCCATAAATTACTCCAGACCCCGGAGATTGAGACGAGCCCGAACGTATGATCACCACCGGCGACGCCGATGGTTGGGGTCAATGCCATACGGTCGGACGAGTTGCGTTCCGGACGAAGCTTTCGGCGCCGTCAGCAGATTTGGCAACCAAACGCCTTCAAAGCTGTGAACGGGCTTTACCTCCGATGACGAAAACACCGTTAACGGCGCTTTCGGCCCGCTCGAACAGCCTCGATGATATCGACGGCGGCCCGGAATGCGGCGTCTATACCCAAATGCGTGGTATCGAGCAAGTGCGCGTCCGGAGCGGGTTTAAGCGGGGCGACGCTGCGCCGTGAATCGCGTTCGTCACGGCGCAGCAGGTCGGCCAGCACTTCGTGTTCGTCGGCTGTCTCGCCGCGCGCGCGCAACTCGAGCATGCGGCGTGCGGCGCGCACTTCCGGCGAAGCGATGACGAACAGTTTCACGTCGGCGCCGGGCGCGATGACGGTACCGATGTCGCGACCGTCGAGGACCGCGCCCGGTGGCCGCATCGCGAATTCGCGCTGGTAGTTGATCAAGGCCTGGCGGACCTGCGGGATCGCGGCAACCACTGACGCCGCTTCGGTGATCGGTTGCAATTTCAGCGCATTCTCTTCGAATTTTGTCGGGTCGAGTTTGGTCGCAATCTCGGTCGCGTGCGCGGCGTCGTCCAGCGAATGGCCGGCATCGAGCATGGCCTTGGCCACGGCCCGGTAAAGTAACCCGGTATCGAGATGATGCAGCCCATAGACCGACGCGAGCTGCCTGGCGATCGTGCCTTTGCCCGAGGCGGCTGGACCGTCGATCGCAATGATCATCGGAGGCTACCTTTTGCTGCGGCGCGCAGCGCAAGCAGAAACAGAGAATGACGCTGTGCTGCCTCGCTCACGACAGATCGGCGCCCAGCGATCGCATCAATTCCACGAACCCGGGGAAGCTCGTTCCGATGAAGCTGGCATCGTCGATACGCACCGGGCGCTCGCTGGCGAGACCGAGAACGAGCGCGGCCATGGCGATGCGGTGGTCCATGTGGGTCTGGACCAGACCACCGCCGGCAATCCTGCCGCCGCCTTGCACAATCAAGTCATCGCCTTCGATCTCGGCAGTCACGCCGTTGTCTCGCAACAAAGCCGCAGTCGCCGCCAGACGATCCGATTCCTTGACGCGCAATTCCTTGAGCCCGCGCATAACGGTTACGCCTTCGGCAAACGCAGCCGCCACGGCGAGGATCGGATATTCATCTATCATCGTCGGTGCGCGCGCTGCCGGAACCTCGACCGAATGTAATTGTCCGGCGCGCACGCGCAGATCGGCTACCTCTTCGCCACCCTGTTGGTGCGACTCGAGCACCTCGATCGAGGCGCCCATCTCGCGCAGCGTGGTGATCAGACCTGTACGCAGGGGATTCATCATGACGCCGTCCAGAACGACGTCCGAATGCGGAAGAAGGAGTGCGGCGACCAATGGAAAGGCGGCCGAAGACGGATCGGCCGGCACCGTGATCGGTTGCGGCGTCAGTTCCGGCTGGCCGGCCAGCCTGATGCAGCGTCCGTCGCCTTCCAAGGTTTCGACCCGCACATCGGCGCCGAAATAAGCGAGCATTTTCTCGGTGTGATCGCGCGTAGCTTCCGCTTCAATAACGATGGTTTCTCCGGGTGCCGAAAGGCCCGCCAGCAGCGTTGCCGACTTCAATTGCGCCGACGGCGCCGGCGGCTTGAACACGATCGGGAGCGGATCGCGCGCCCCGGCAAGGGTCAGCGGCAAGCGTCCATCCGCGGAGGCGAGCGTGCGCGCGCCAATGCGTTCCAAAGGATCAAGCACCCGGCGCATGGGCCGGCTGCGCAATGACGCATCGCCATCGAATGTCGCGGTGATCGGACAGCCGGCGACGGCGCCGAGCGTGAGCCGGCATCCGGTGCCTGAATTGCCGAAATCGAGGGGATGTTTCGGTTCGGCAAAGCCGCCGACGCCCACACCGTGAACCACCCACTGCCGTTCGCCGGTGCGCACAACTTTGGCGCCAAGGGCTTGCATCGCTTTGGCGGTATTAAGGGCGTCTTCGCCCTCGAGCATTCCGCCGATGCGAGTCTCACCCACTGCGAGCGCGCCCAAAATTAGCGCCCGAATCGAGATGGATTTGTCGCCGGGCACCCGGGCGTGGCCGGTCAATGGGCCGGCGCGGCGGGCAGTGAGCGGAACAGGGTCGGCGTGCATTGCAGTTCGCCCAGGCGGGCCCCCTCGGCGCGCCTCAAGGAGCGCCGTCTATCACGCCGTGCGGCGAGCCGTCATCCGCCTTATTTTCGGGCTAAAGCGCAGCGGATCGACTATTGACAGCCGCGCTGCGACTAGCCAAGTGAAGCACCCGAATTGCTCGAAGGACTAGAAACCGTGGCCAAACCCGAACTGGGTACTAAAAGGCTCTGCGCCGGTTGCGGCGCCAAATTCTACGATCTGAACAAAGATCCGATCCACTGCCCCAAATGCGGCGTCGTTTATGAGGTTGCGGTGGCGGCTCGATCGGCGCGGGCAGAACCGGTGGCGGCGCCCGTAGTCCGCCCGCCGGTTCCCGAGGAAGTTCCTGTGCCCGAGCCGCAGGAGGTCGAGACTGTATCCCTGGAAGAGGCCGACGCCGAGGCAGCGGGCACTGCGAAGAAGCCGGCCCCCGCGGAACCGGGGGCCGAAGAGGAAGAGGTCGAGATTGAGGAGACTCCCGACGACGACACTTTCATCGAGGAACAGGAAGAAGAAGACGCCGATGTCACGGACATCATCGGCGGCGATATCGAAAACGAGGAGGAAGGATAATCAGGAGTCAGTATTCAGTGGTCGGTAATCAGAATTCCGACGCGTTCTGATTACCGATCACTGATACCTGATCTCCTGGAGGGGCCATAGCTCAGTTGGGAGAGCGCTTGAATGGCATTCAAGAGGTCGGCGGTTCGACTCCGCCTGGCTCCACCAGTCTCCCGTTAGCTTCTTTCACAACTCTTTCAAAAAGATGATTGACGAGTAAGGCGCCGGTCAGTTTGCGCCACCGGCTAATCGTTGGGTTCCATATCTATGATTAGGCGCGGATTCGCTAACGCGACGCGCTGGGTACCCCGATCTCATCCGTGGTGTTTGCCGATCTCCCAGCCGCTGCGCGCGAGATATTTTTGACCGACCGCGATCGGCTCATCTTCCAGCGGCGTTGCCATCGTATCGTTCCAGCGGTTGAGGAATCCAAACAGCGATATGACGCCTACGATTTCGACGATCTGTTCTTCCGTCCAGTGCTTTCGCAATTGCGCGAACATGGCATCCGTAACGGCATTGGGTACCGAGGCCGCGGCAATGGCAAAATCGAGCGTTGCCCGTTCGGCGGTGCTGTAGAGCGGACTGGTTTGATATTCCCACACCGCAGCAAGCTTCTTGTCCTCGACACCAAAGTGAAGCGCGCCGCCGGCGGTATGCGCCATGCAGTATTGACAGCCCGCGGCACGGCTCGCGACATGCGCTACGATGCGCTTGAAGCCGCGGTCGACTTCGCCCTCCGGGTCCCACACGGCTGCGGTCATTTGCGCGAGCGCTTTTGCCAGCTTGGGCTTGCGTTGCATGATCAGAATACTGTTGGGGACGAATCCGAGATTCTTGCGCATGGCCTCGAATTGCTCTTTCAGCTCCGGGGACTGTTCCAGAGGAAGCGGCTTGAGCCGCGGCGACGGCGCTGTACGCTGATCCATAAGGAGCTCCTGTCAAACGCTTTCGATTTCTGTGCCGGCCATCATTCGCCCTCACCGCCGAGCGGCGGATTCGCCAGTGTCGGCATCAGCCGTGCGGCCATCCATGTGAACATCGATCGCCCAAAAAGACTGGCGACCGCCGCAATGAGCACCGCCGACCCCAAGTTCCAAACGAGAATCTCCACGGTCGCATCAAGATCATGAAACAGCGACAGGGCGAACGACGTCATCGCCGCCACCGCCAGTCCGCCGACGATGCTGACCTCAAGCGCGCGCAGCAACGCGGCATACCGCAGCATGACAAGCATCGCAATTGACAGCGGCACGCTGGTCATAACGAGCGTCGCGAAGCATCGAACCGCTTCACCGGGGTTAGCGCCATCGCGAGGCATGCTGACCCAGTCGGTCGAGCAGCCATAGCCAATGGTCGATACCCAGAGCGCCAGGGTCGGCAACGGCAGCAGTACCCACCAGCGCGAACTGTCCGGAAGGCTGATCCGAAACGATGCGACTGCCGCGAGGATGCCGGTTGCGAGCGCGCCGAACGTGCCGGCGACGAAACCCGGCTGCCGCAGCCGCTGCGCAAGATCGGGCCGCACACCATGCGCGATGGCGATGAGTCCAAGCACGAGCGCGGCGAACAGCAGCCATAGTCCTGCGCGCGCAAGCGGTGGTCGCAGGCGGCGGACCGGCGCCGCGCATGCGACAAGTGCATCAATGAGATCCGGCGTATTGGTCACGGACGATCACTTTGTTGCCTGAGCATGCGGCGCAGGCTCTTGATCGCTCGATGGGTGGCTACTTTCAGCGCCGGAATCGAGCGGCCGCTGGCGGCTGCTGCCTCTTTCAATGACATCTCAGTCAGTTTCAGCATACCAATCGTTTGGCGT
>Ga0137380_10004006_pt1 | contig 12901 bp, 8 predicted proteins | sample SagtaG_17_FD_104809 | JGI IMG/M metagenome (GOLD analysis project Ga0137380, IMG submission 104809) | Vadose zone soil microbial communities from Sagehorn Ranch, Mendocino, California, USA - Sage2_L_100_16 metaG | ecosystem: Environmental > Terrestrial > Soil > Vadose zone | place: USA... | reverse complement strand
GTGTTGACCGTGCGGCCGGACGCGGTTCGCTGTGATCTGCCGCGAAAGGGGATAGACATTTATGGCAAAGCAAGAATCCTGGTTCTCGTTCCCCCTGCAGTTTGCCCAGGAGGTCGATCGGCTGTTTGACGAACTCATCCACCGGCCCTGGGGGGTCAGCCACGCCGCTGCCGCGTGGAACCCGCAGCTCGATCTCTATGAGACTGAGGCGGCCTTTATACTGGAGGCCGACCTGCCTGGCGTCAAGGAACAAGATGTGTCAGTAAAGGTTGAGGACGGGGACCTGGTGCTCCAGGGCCAACGTTCGCTTGAGCGCGTCAGGACTGAGGGCAACTTCCACTGCCGCGAGCGCAACGCTGGGCAATTTGTCCGCCGCTTGCGTCTGCCTGCTTCCGTCGATCAGGAGCAGATCCGCGCCGAATTTCGCGACGGGGTATTGCGGGTGACCTTACCGAAGACCCGGAGGAAAGGCAAAGCCGAGCAATGAATACAGCACGAGACAACCAACAGGGACCCACAGCGCCGTTGCAGCCAGCCGCTGCGCCAAACGAACTGAGCGCCACCGCTCTACGCTTTCAGGTTTCTCTTCCCGCCGACTTTCGTACCACTGCCGAACTGACGCCAGGTCGTGATTTCATCGGCCAGGAACGGGCTCGGGCCGCCCTGGAGCTCGGGCTGGACATCCCCAGCAGCGGGTTCAACATCTTCGTCTCCGGCCTCAGCGGCGCAGAGAAGCTCATCGCGCTACGCAGTTGGGTCGCCGAACGGGCTGCTCAGGCTCCCACCCCAGGGGATTGGGTGTACGTGCATAACTTTGCCCATCCCGATGCACCCCGCGCCATCTCCCTGGCTGCGGGACGAGGCTCTCGTCTCAAGCATCTCATGAGTCAGCTCGTCAAGACCCTGCGCGAAGAACTGCCCAAGGCCTTTCGCCAGGAGGCGTTCGATAAAGAAAAAGCCCAGCTCAAGGACAAGTATGCCGCCCAAGCGCAGGCATTGACCGCCGAGGTGGAGGCCCGCGCCCGGGAGAAAGGCTTTCTCATCCAGGCCGGGCCAGGCGGCAATCTCCTGCTGATTCCCATCGTCAACGGCCGGCCCCTGGAGAGCCCGGATGAGTTCGCCCGTCTGAGCCCTGAGCAGCAGCAAGCGATCGAAACCAACCAGCGGCAGGTCGCCCAAGAGCTGGCCGCGTTTACTAGCAAGCAGCAGGAGATCCTGCGTGCCATGGCCGAGGACGTGCGCTCGGTCGAGAAACGCTTTGGCGAGGCGCTCCTCACCCCTCTCCTGGCTGAGATCGCCCGGGAGATGAACAACCCCGAGGTCAACGACTACCTGGCTGAGGTCAAAGCTCACATCATCGAGAACCTGGATGACTTCAAGGAGCCTGAGCGCCCAGGCCCGGCCATGCCCTTCCCGTTTGCCCCTCCGCGCGAGCAAGATCCCTTCCTGGAGTACGAGGTCAACGTGGTAGTGGATAACTCTACCACCACAGGCGCGCCCGTCCTGGTGGAGGATTCGCCAACCTACCCCAACCTGTTCGGCACCATCGAGCGGGTGGTCGATCGCTTCGGTCGCCTGGTCACCAACTTTACCCGCATCAAGTCCGGTTCGCTGCTGCGCGCCCATGGCGGTTACCTGATCTTCAGCCTCGAAGACGCGCTGACCGAGACCGCCGTGTGGAAGACGCTGAAGCGCACGCTCAAGAGCGGCCGCATCGAGATAGAAACCTATGAGCCCTTTGCCCTCTTTTCCACTTCCGGCCTGAAACCCGAGCCCGTGGAAATCCGGGTGAAAATAGTCGTGACAGGCAGCCCCTCACTCTACCACCTCCTCTATGCCTGGGATGAGGAGTTTCGGGAGATCTTCAAGGTGCATGCTGATTTCCGGCCCACCATGGAACTCGACACTCCGCACCTGCTTGCCTATGGTCAGCGGGTGGCGCAGCTCTGCCAGCAGGAAGGGCTGCCGCACTTCGACCGCTCGGGGGTCGAACGGTTGGTGGAGTTTGGCGCGCGCAGGGCAGGCGATCGACAGAAGGTCTCGGCCGCGTACGCCGAGATTGCGGACCTGGTGCGGGAGGCGGCCTACTGGACGCGTAAAGACAACGGCAACCTGGTCTCGGCACGGCACGTGGAGAAGGCTCTCGACGCGCGCGTGTTTCGCTCCAACCGCATCGAGGAAGAAATCCGCGAGCTGATCACGCAGGGTACGATCCTCGTTGATATCGACGGGCGCAAGATCGGGCAGGTCAATGGGCTGGCGGTCCTGCAGTTAGGGGACTACGCCTTCGGCCGACCGTCCCGGGTCACCGCCAGTGTTGCCATGGGCCAGGCCGGTCTTATCAACATCGAGCGCGAGTCCCGGCTCAGCGGCTCGATTCATGACAAGGGCTTGCTGATCCTTTCCGGCTATGTGCGCAATCGCTATGGCCAGGACAAGCCCCTCACCCTGTCCGCTAGCCTATGTTTCGAGCAGTCGTACTCGGGCGTGGAGGGGGACAGTGCGTCCTCGACCGAACTGTACGCCTTGCTCTCGCGCCTAGCGGAGCTGCCCTTGCGCCAGGACCTCGCCGTGACAGGCTCGGTGAACCAGTGGGGCGAGGTGCAGGCCATTGGCGGCGTGAACGAAAAGATCGAGGGGTTTTTTGATGTCTGCCGCGTGCAGGGCCTGACCGGTCGGCAGGGCGTCATGATCCCGGCAGCCAACGTGCGTAACCTGGTGCTGCGGGCAGATGTCATTGAGACGGTGGGCCAGGGGAAGTTTCACCTCTATCCGATCCGCACCATCGATGAGGGCATAGAGCTGCTCACCGGTGTCCGCGCCGGTACAGTCGAAGAGGAAGGCACGGTGAACGGGCTGGTGAGCCGTCGCCTGCGCGACCTCGCCAGTGGGCTCAAGGCCTTCGCGGCTGGGGGCAATGGGGAAAAGCAGTCGGCCAGCGACGAGGACAAGCGCGAGGAACGGTAACGGTAAAGGGACAAGGAGAAAGGGCAAAGGTGAAGGGTGAAAGGTGGACGAGGACTTTTTCAGCCCGTGTTGTTCCCTTGTTCCTTTCACCTTTTCACCTTTTCACCTTTCACCGCTCCGCGTGTGCAGAGCCTCATCCAGCAGCTTGTCGTAGCTGTAGATATCAGGACGAAACTGCAGAGTCCCATCTTGATCCACCTCTGCGGTCCAGTACAGCAGGTGGATCGGGAGGGGCTGCGGTAACCACACGGTTCGCTCGACCCCTTGAGTGATGGCGGCGAGCAGCGTGTCACGTGTCCAGCGGGGGTCCTCCCGCAAGACATATTCCGCCAACTCGATCGGCTTTTCGATACGGATGCAGCCGTGGCTGAAGGCGCGTACGGTCTTACTAAACAGTTCTCTGGACGGGGTATCATGCAGATAGACGTTGAACTGGTTAGGAAACACGAACTTCACACGGCCAAGGGCATTCAGGGGACCGGGCTCCTGGTAGAGTCGATACGGAAAGTCTTTCGCAGACAGCTTGGACCAGTTGATAGTGCTGGGATCGATTTTTCTTGCTTGCCCACCTCGGCCCTCAACAACCTTGATGTGGTGTGTGGCGAGATACCCGGGATCGTTGCGGATCTGCGGCAACATCTCCTTGACCGCGATGCTTGGCGGGATATGCCAAAAGGGATTCAGCACCAAAGAGGTCAGGGTGGCATTGAAGACTGGCGTGCCGGAGAACGGGTTACCCACCACTATCCGCATCGTCAACTCGGGTTGCCCGTTTTCTACGACTTCTAGGGCGAAATCGGCGATATTGACCAGGATGTAGCGCTGCCCCAGATCGTGCGGGAGCCAGCGCCAGCGTTCCAGGTTCAGGGCAATCTGGCGCACGCGTACGTCTACCGGGACATTCAGCGCTGCCAGGGTGTCCGGTCCCACGACTCCGTCAGCATTCAAGCCATGCCGTCGCTGAAATCGTCGGGTCGCCCTTAGCAAAACCTCATCAAACAGATCGCCATTGCGATGCGGCGCTTGCTCAAGATCACCCGTCGCGAGCAGTCGGGCGCGCAACGTGAGGACACGGTCCCCGCGGTCTCCTTTCTGCAGTTTTGCCCCATCGGGCACCTGAGGCCAACCGCCCCGTGCGGCGAGGTCCCGATAACGTGCCAGAGCCTGCCGCAGTCTGGCATAGGCCGGGTGTGGTGGCAGGAGCCCTTGCAAGGCGGCTGCAAGTTGGTTTGCCTCGAGGGCATCCTGCAGGACCCTGGCGAGATCTACTTCCTTGTGGTCCGTACCCCCTACCGCCTTCAGCGTTTGTGGGTCGATGCGGCCGGCCAACAAATGGGAACCATACAGCAGAAAAGCGTCGGTCAGCAGGAGATCAAGGTCGATGAGGCTCTCTAGCTTGGGCGGCGTTTTCTTCTCTTGGTCACGGCGTATCCCTGTGAGCAGGGCCTCAATTGGCGCCAGATGATAATCGCCCGGCCTGAGCCCTTCGCGATCAGCCTCATAGATCGCGGTAACGAGGGCGTCCACTTGCGGCAGCAGGTCCTCACCGTAACTCCAGGCGAGTTGGTAGGCGCGCTGCTCATAGAAGAGCGAGAGCATGCGCACCGCAGAGAGGCGCTCTGCTCCGACGGTGAGCTTCGGCGGTTCCCCTGCCGCTTCGATCCGGCTGCGCAGGGGCTCGCCAGCCTGATCGGAGACGGCTTGAGCAGCACCGCTCTCACACACAGCGACCATCTGGGTCCACGCTAAGGCAACAGCAAACACAATGAGTTGACGCATGAAAAGCTTTTCTAGGGGAAAGGTATCTCTATGTTACCATAGCCTGGTATCGATCTTCAGGGGGTTTACTAAGGAGGACGCCCTCGTCCCCCCAAGGGCGACCACAAGGATCGCCCCTACTCAAGAGACACAGGCAATTGCAAACCGCTCTAGGGGAGCGGATCGCAGCTCTTCTATGGGGGTGTTAGGGACTGGGGGCTGGGTGTGAGGTGAAGACGAGGCGAAAAACCCAATCCCCAACACCCAGCACCCAACACCTATGAGGGTAGCATGAGGCACGCCTCAGCGCCGGGGGGGCGGTTTCTTTTCTAACTTTGCCAATCTTGGTGTCTATTCATGAACGCAGCCCGAGCAACAGCCAGATCCCGATAGCGATGAATCCGCAACCCGCTCCAGCTCGCAACATCACGGGAGAAACAAAGCGTGGAATCTGGCTGCCGATCAGCACGGCCAACAGGCTACTACACACCAGAGCTGCGGAGGCAGCGACGAAGACACCGATCGGGCTGAGGCGTTGGTCGGTGGCAAACAGCAGCGTCGCCAGTTGCGTCTTATCTCCCAACTCGGCAACCAAGACACTCAAGAAGACTGGGAGCAGGGCTTTCATGAGAATCTTTATAGCTCATCTGAGGGCGCAGGGGAGCCGGTTCTTGTGGGCGGGGGGGCACACGACAGACCACAGAGATGGTCTCGACCCGTGCCAGCCGGGCAGCCTCATCCAGTTGGGCGAGGTCCGCGCTCGTTCCCACGCCCCCACCGTGACGTGGCAAGCACGAACGCCGTCATCACAACAGACAGGAGGACCCCCCAGGGACCGCCTTGGAGATCCGTGCCGAACGCTGACCACACCGCGCGGTCGATCACGGCATCGGTGGCTACCATGCGTCCGGCGGTCCACGCCAGGATGCCCGCCCCGACGGTCACCAGGAACGGATACCGGTCCATGAACTCGGCGATGAACACGCTGGCCGTGAGGATCAGCGCAATGCTTACCACCAAGCCTAACGCGATGAGGTGAGGCTGCCCCCGGCCAATGCTGGCTACCGCGAGCACGTTGTCCAGGCTCATGAGGCAGTTAGCCACAATGATTGTCCAGACGGCCTGCGCTAAGTTCTTTGTCGTCGGGAGTGAGGAGAGTTCCTGTTCCTCCTCGCGCAGCAGTTTGAGCGCGATCCAGCTCAACAGCAGTCCACCCCCACACAACAACAGTGGAATGGTGAATAACTGCGCCACCACCAGAGTGGCAAGAATCTGTAGGCCAATCGCGCCCCCAATCCCGAGGACTAACGCGGGTCGACGCTGCGACTGAGGCAGGCGGCGGATCGCCATCGCCACGAGCACGGCATTGTCGCCACTCAGCACGGCATTGATGCCGATGATTTGCAGTACCGAGAGCCCAGTCGCGAGATATCCGCTCACCATATACCCTTGCTCCTGATAGTTCAGAACGCGGTACGGCCGCCCCTCTCAGCTACAGAGTGGTGACGGAGCGTGCCGCGACGCGCGAGGGCACCACCGCCACCGGGGACCAGCCGGCACCCGTCGGGTTGACGTCTGCCAGCGCTTTCGTCACACTTAGTGCAGGATTTGACCAGCCTGTCTTCTGCGCCACGCGCATTGATCGGCTGGGGGGTGTTCTACACTCTCCCCAGTGCGGGTGTGGCAACCTCAGGCCTGCGGCGGTCTCGCCAGAGCGGGGCTTTATCGGTCACCTCCCACGGCAAGTCGAGGTCCATCCGCCCCACATGTCCATAGGCGGCCAGCTTCCAGTAAAACCCGCCTTGCACCGTGGAGGGCAGAAACCGCAGCCGAAACTGCTTGAGAATGCCCGCGAGACGGAAGTCACAGTCCCGGCTGATGAGGGCCGCAATCGCTTCATCAGAGATCACGCCGGTCCCAAAGGTCTCCACGTGGATGCTCACTGGACGGGACAGCCCGACGGAATAGCTGAGCTGCACTTCACATTCGCTTGCTAGGCCGGCGGCCACGACATTTTTGGCGGCGTAGCGCGCCGCATAGGCGCCCACGCGGTCGATGCGCGTGGGATCCTTCCCGCTCAGCGCGGCGCCACTGTGCCGCGCGTACTCCCCGTAGGTATCGATGGCGTTTTTCCGGCCCGTGAGGCCGGAGTGGATAGACGGTCCGCCAACGAGCAAGGGACCAGCGGGATTGATAAAGATCCGGGTCTGGTCATCGGGGCGCACCACCTCTTCCTGAAAGACGTGGTCGATCACGGCCTCGCGCAGGTCGCTCTGCAGCCGTTCCATATCCGGCCCGCCGGTAGATGACGCTTGGTCCTGACTGGCGATGACCGTGATGCTGTGGATGCGGGAGGGAGCGCGATCATGATATTCGACCCCCACCTGGGTCCAGCCATCTGCCGTCAGATAGGGGAGGAGCCGTTGCAGCCGTGTCGCGGCCAAGCGCCGGGCCAGCCGGTGGGCCAGCCAGATCGGCAGGGGCATCAACGCCGGGGTCTGGTCGCAGGCAAAGCCGAAGGCCGTCACCTGGTTCTTGACGGCAATGCGGTCGATCTCCCCGTCGGAGAGTGCGCGTTCATCAAAACCGCGGCGCTCCTCGGCAGGCAGTTCCTTGAGGCTGGTCACGATACTGCAGGTCTTCGCATTAAAAGCCGGTTGGTCATAGCCAATGTGAGCAATCACCTGTCGGGCGACGTGCGGGATATCCACAGTGGCTTCAGAGGCGAAGCGGGCCGCAATGAAGACAATGCCCGTCGAGACTGCGCATTCGGCGATGAGCGCGGAGTAGGGGTCTTGTTGCAGAAACCGGTCCAGGATCGCATCGCTGATTTGATCGCACAGTTTGTCTGGATGCCCCTCGGTGACCGACTCGGAGGTGAACATGAAGTCTTTTTGCATCGCGTTTTTCTCTCTTAGGCAGGCTCGGGGTCAGCGCGGAGAGTGAACGTCAGGGGCACGCGTTCCCTGCTTTCTTGGTTATCACTCGGCACCGTTCTGTTCTTAGTCGCCTCATTGACCACGAATGGCAGGACTGCACCGGCACCAATGACCAAGCCATCCAGGAGCGTGAGGGGGGTGATACCCAGCAGACTGCGCAGTCCTGGCACGATCAACGAGAGCCCTTGGACAGCAAAGGAGCCGATCAGGGCCGCCTTCAGGTACGGGTTTGGTGGCAGGGCTGCCCCGCCCAAGATGCTGTGTTGCTCCGAACGGGAGGTGAGAGCATGCAGCAGTTGTCCACTCGCGAGAGTGGTGAAGGCCAGGGTGCTGGCTTGAGGACCCATACCATACCGCCTGAGACCATACCCATAGGCACACAAGGCGCCAGCGGACAAGGTCGCCGCCTCAAAGCCAAGGCGCCGAAAGTCTGAGGTCTTGAGAATGGGGTCCTCTGGACTGCGGGGCGGCTGACTGAGCACGTCGGGCTCTGGCGGCTCCAGGGCCAGCGCGAGGCCGGGGAAAATGTCCGAGATCAGGTTGATCCACAAGAGTTGCATGGCGTTCAGCGGCTGCCCCCAGCCGCCAGCGATGGCCGTGAACATCACCATTATCTCACTCAGGTTCGTCGCGAGCAGAAAATGGACCGCTTTGCGGATGTTGGTGTAAATCGTCCGCCCTTGACGGATCGCCACGATCATAGTTTCGAGGTTGTCGTCTTCCAACACGACATCGGCAATCTCCCGCGCGACGTCGGTGCCGGTGTTGCCCATGGCGATGCCAATATCGGCGGCCTTCAGGGCTGGCCCGTCGTTGATGCCGTCGCCCGTCATCGCCACCACTTTCCCAGCCCGCTGGAGGGCTTGCACGATCTGCAGCTTGTGCGCCGGGCTGACGCGCGCAAAGACCTGCACCTTTTCGACCAGCGCCTCCACGACCGGGGGGGCAAGGTGCGCGAGATGGGTCGAGTCGAGGATTTCCAGCGGGCCGTTTCTGCTCAGCGCTAAGGCCGTGCCGATGGCATACGCCGTCGGGCTCTGGTCGCCCGTAATCATCACCGTATCGATCCCAGCGCGATGGAAGCCGCCAATCACCTCTTTGACGCCGGCCCGGATGGGGTCCGTCATACCGATCAGGCCGAGCCATGTGAGCCCAGTGTCATAATCATGCTCTGTTTCGATCTCTTCAACGTCACGGTGTGCCGCCCCGATCACTCGCAGTGCCTCCCCGGCCATGCGGTCGTTCTCGACTTCAATACGCTGCCGGTCCTCCTCAGTGAGGGGCAGGAGCTCGCCCTGCCTCATCTGCCACGTGCACATAGCGAGCACTTCCAGCGGGCTGCCTTTGACTGCCACACAGAGCGGCGCCGGCGCGCATTGGGCGCTGGCCTGACTGGTTCTGTGCAGCGTGCGCATGAAGTTGCGGTCTTCGGCACGCAGGGTGACCTCGACGACGGGATAGTCTGCCCGCAGTTGGACAGGGTCGACACCTGCGCTGAGGGCCAGGGCCAGCAGCGCATTTTCCGTCGATGAGCCGCGCAAGTGGAACTGCAAGTCTTGCCGTTCGATCTCGGTCTCGCTGCACAAGGTACAGACGTGCGCCAGCTTCACCAGTTCTTCGCAGGTCTGCGGGGCAATCTGTTCTGTCCCCACGCAAAATGCGCCGTCCGCAATCTGGAACCGCCGCATCCCCGCATAGGCCGCGACAACCGACATCTTGTTGAGGGTCAGGGTGCCCGTCTTATCCAGACAGATGGTTTGCACACAGCCGAGGGTTTCTACCGCGTCAAGCCGGCGGACGAGCACATGATGCCTACGCATGTTGAGGATACCCAGGGCGAGCGTGGTCGTGGCGATCGTGGGCAGTCCTTCAGGAACCGCGGCCACGGCAAGAGAGATGGCACTCTTGAGCATCTCCAGCAAGCCATAGCCCTGCAGGACCCCAATGCCGAACACGAGCGCACACACGCCGCTGGAGAGATAGACGAGTTGGGTGCCCATCTGATCTAGCTGGCGCTCCAGAGGGGTCTCCGGCGCCTGCGCCTCGTTCGCGAGGGCCTGAATCTGACCAATCTCGGTAAAGCGCCCGGTCGCGACCACCACCGCCAGCCCTTGCCCTCCGGTCACGAGCGTGCCCATGTAGACCATGTTGACACGATCAGCGAGGGGCACAGCGGGGCTCGTCAGCGGCGCGGCGATTTTATTGACCGGCAGGCTTTCTCCCGTCAGCGCCGATTCGTCGACGCTGAGGCGCTGCGCCTCGATGAGCCGGCTGTCGGCCGCGATATAGCTACCAGGCTTGAGGACGAGAATGTCTCCCGGCACCACCTCGGCCGCCGGTAGCTCCGTCAGGCCCCGGTCTCTGACCACAACCGCCGAGGGGGTGACGAGATGCTTGAGGGACTGGATAGTTTTTTCTGACTGACTTTCTGTGAAATAGCCAATGGTCGCATTGATGGCAACGACGCTCAGGATCACCACCGCATCGGCCAGCCCACCCGTGACAAGGGACATGCCAGCAGCCACCGTCAGGAGCCCGACAGGAAGGGAGGCGAACTGGTCGAAAAAAATGCCCCACTCAGAGCGGGCCTCAGATTCCGGGAGGACATTCGGGCCGTAGATCTGGCGGCGGTCGTGGGCGGCGGCAGTGGAGAGGCCTGTCGTCGCTGAGGTCTGCCACGAAGCGAGCGCGGCGTTTGCTGCCATGAGGTGCCACGGCTCGCGCTTTTGGTCTGCAGCTTGAGTGACCTGCTTCCCGCCGGTGCTCTGACTTGGAGAGCTCTCTGTTCGCCCCGTGGCCTGGAGTCGCGACCCCAGACCGTTCTCCTGCCCGAGGCCCTTCGGGGTCCCATGCGACGGACGGCTAAGCGGAGGCTGCGCTGGGTCTGAGCATTGCTGCTCGTGGAGAACCTTGGCAATCAGCGCAGCGATGACCGCCGGGTCCGTGTCCGCCTCAAAACAGACAAGGACATTGCCGGTTAACGAACTGGCCGAGACATAGCTGATGCCGTCCATCTGCGCGAGCCGTACCTCAAGCCGCGTGCCAAGCGATGCTGCGCCATACAGTCCCGCAACCTTATATCTTGCGCGCCCTGGGATTGCGGCATGGATGACCTGCACGAGAGGACCTTCCTTGCTGTCGGGGGATATCGTGCGCATACACCCTCGCTGACGGCGTAACGCCCACACGTCTTGCTTTTTCAGTGTGGTCGCGGAGGGGACTACGGCAGCGCCGAACCGGCGACCTCTTTCACCCCTTCCACGATCCTCACGCTGTCGTTCCGTGAAGTGAACATAAACATAATAGGAGGGGAATGTTACAGGAACGTGACGGTATGGCAAAACTTCTGTGAAACTCGGTGGGGAGGTAAAGGGTAAGACCTAGCAGGGTGCTGAAAAAGTGGTGTTCGTGCTTCGACGAGCTCAGCACGAACGGACAATTCTCACTGTTTTCAAGACCTCCTCCGTTCGCCCTGAGCCTGTCGAAGGGTGAATGGAGAGTTTTTCAGCAGCCTGCTAGAGCGGTTTGCAATTGCCCGTGTCCTTTGAGTAGGGGCGATCCTTGTGATCGCCCTTGGGGGACGAGGGCAGGGCGAATACAAGATTCGCCCTTAAGAGACTCGTACGCGTGGAGATGGAAACTTTGTAGCTGTGCGCCATGCGCACGAAAAGAAGTGAGCGGTCGGGCAGACGTGCACACAGCGCCAAGGGGCCGTTCTGATACGCCGCATCAAGCCCCCAGGAGGTAAACCACCGCTTGCTCTGCTCCCCCCATTGGCCGTCAAAGGTTGAGGCTCCAAGACGCAATCGACCCAGCCCGGAGTCATACGGCAACAGCTCAAAGCCGAGCCGCGCGCCAGAGCCCTTGGCACGGTTCTGGTCGGTATTGTTGATCGCGAAGAACGCCCCCGCACGTCAGAGGCAAAACGCGGCCCGTTCGTCGCGTAGAGCGCGTACTCCGCCCGGATCCCGTCGCCAGAGCCCAGCGGGAGGGTCCCGCGCACCTGCACACTGAGCCCGGAGAAGGGCAAGAGCCCGCCTTCATCCCCCTCCTGGAACGGCACGGGCCGGCTGCCAGCCTGCCTATCTATAGAGCGCTTGAGTCGCCTTTCTGGGGAGAGTTCTCCCACAGGCTATAGACCGCCGCGTGAGCAGAAAGACTGATACGACCGGAGTATTGGTGGTGGGATTGGATGAAGATGGTGCCTTGTGTTAGACAGCAGGCGGGGAAAAAAGTTCCCGACCTCTGGACAACCGCAGGACTGGCTGATAGCTGATCTTGACACTGAATCCATACAGAACAGGAGGAAAACTCATTGGCAAATTGGACCGAAACCACGGCCAATATCGCCGGGACGGAACTGGTGCTCGTTAAGGGCGGCACGGGCAAACCCTTGCTCGTGTTCCATGACGAACTGGGCTACACGGGCTGGATGACCTGGAATGAGGAACTCGCCAGGGAGCGTGAGCTGATGATTCCGCTCCAGCCCGGCTTTGGAAAAACCCCACGGCTCGACTGGATCCGGAGCTACCGCGACCTCGGCGGTTTGTACGCCCGAGTGCTGCGAGAGCTGAACCTCGATCCCATCGACGTCATCGGCTTCTCCGCCGGCGGCTTCATCGCGGCAGAGATGGCGGCATCCGACCCCAAAATTTTCACCCACATGGTTCTCGTTGCTCCCATGGGCCTCAAGCCAGCCGAGGGCGAGATCAGGGATATTTTCCCCCTGACCATCCGCACGCATCTGCGCGCAACGGTGGCAGACCCGACAACACCCGAGTTCGGCAGGATCTATGGCGGGGAGATGACACCGCAGCAGTTTGAGGCGTTCGAGGATGCGCGGGCGGAAACGGCCCGGCTCGGCTGGGAACCCTATATGCACAACCCGAGCCTCGGCTACTTACTGGAAGGGGTAAAGAACCTACCCACACTGCTGGTGTGGGGCCAGAAAGACGCCTTTGTCCCTCGGGGATGTATCGAGGCATACCAGAAGGTCATTGCCGGCGCACAGGTCGCCGAAATCCCAGGCGTCGGACACCGCCCGGAAATCGAAAACTCTACAGAGTTTGTCCGGGTTGTGAAAGCGTTTCTGGCAGCCGAAGGGCGTAAAACGTGAAACGTAAAACGTAAAGCGTGAAGGCGCAGAGCGAATCTGAAATTTCGAGCGACCTTGCGCGTTGGCGTGAAGACTTGAAAGTGCTCGGGTTTGCGGCGCTGCTCAACGCGCTTTTGTTCGG
>Ga0137380_10003994_pt1 | contig 12916 bp, 12 predicted proteins | sample SagtaG_17_FD_104809 | JGI IMG/M metagenome (GOLD analysis project Ga0137380, IMG submission 104809) | Vadose zone soil microbial communities from Sagehorn Ranch, Mendocino, California, USA - Sage2_L_100_16 metaG | ecosystem: Environmental > Terrestrial > Soil > Vadose zone | place: USA... | reverse complement strand
CGTAATCGTCACCACCGCCGTGTCGGCGAGCGTGCCGTTCGTTTGCTTCCCGATCACTTGGAACGTGCTGCTCGTCGAGCCCGCGGTGTAGAGGCCCCCCGAGCTGATGAGGCCACCGGTCGCGACCGTGGCGAGAGGAACCAGGACGAGCTGCGCGAGGACCGCGGTTTGAATCGTCACGGCAGATGTGTCGGCTAGGCTGGTGGTGGTGCTCGTGAGGATCACACGGAAGGTGGCAATGGTCTGACCGAGGCCGCGACAGCCCGCGCCCCGATACCGTGCCTTCCCCTAGCGGCAAAAGATACCGGGGTTGCGACCGTGTCGCGCGTGCCGGTTCGCCCGTACGCCGTGAATTGCTGGGTGCACTTGCCGCCAGCGTGACCGTCGCGGGTCGCGACCACGGTCCGGCGGCCGCTGGTAGGCTAGCGAGTGCCGACGCAGCCCGCGGCGGTGACAGCTGCGGAGGGCAAATTCTGCCCTCTTTGTCCGTGTCAGAAAGACATAGACTCGGGCCGACGGGAGGACTCTGAGGAGTAGTGACCGTGCTGCGGTCGTGTGCCATGGCAGGCATCTTACAGCCACAGCTACCCCGGGGTAGCCGTCCCGAAAGCCGGAGCGCCTGGGACATGCTATCCGTTGGTTTCGAACCTCATGATCCAAGCGCTGCGGCCCGAGGAGTTCGCAAGATCCACCGGTGACGCCGTACTTGACCTGACGACCCGAATTTATCCTGAGGTCGAATGAGTATTAAAGGGATGGACGACGTCACAGGCCACAATGTGGCTCGTTACCAACAGCCGCGCTTTTTCCTGTTCCGTGGCGAGCGGCAACTCTTTGACCACCTGCTTCAACCGGGAATGCGGGTGCTCGACCTAGGGTGCGGAAGTGGGCGGGTTTCCAAGTACCCGCTCCAGCGGGGTGCCCGCGTTCTGGGATGCGACCTGAGCCGCACAGCACTGCGAGAGCTTCAGGAAAACCTCTCCGCTCAAACAGGCCTATGGATCAGCCAAGGCGACGCACGCCACCTTCCGTTCAAGGACCGTTCCTTCCATGCTGTGATCTTTGCCTTCGCCGGTATCGATTTCATCTACCCTGAGGCTGGCCGGGTGGCTGCGCTCCGAGAGATCGAACGGGTTTTGTTACCGGGAGGATACTTCATCATGTCCTCTCACAATCCTCTCGGGACCTTGCTCTCACCTCGTGGCTTCCGGTCATGGAGGGGGTGCCGGTGGCGGGGACAATACCTCATATCGGGGGCCTGGCGTAAGCCGTACTTCCGGGACTATGGGGGCATACGGCTGTACCAGGCCCTCCCACACAAGGTGATCCAGCAGGTCACCATTCAGACCCGAATGCGGTTCTGTTTCGCCCTGAGCCGATCGGGGAGTGTCACGTCGCTACCACTCTTATCGATGCTCTCGGCCGGGCCTTATTATGTCTTCGTTAGGAGGGGCCCATATGCTGGTGGTCAAGAATCGCTTCCTCCTCTTTGACGATTGCCAAATCTGGTGGCCCAATAGCCCAGAAGACGTATTTCCGCTGCTATCGCGATCGCCTGTGGTCAGTGTTATGCAGTGTGGCGATCAAGTCGCGAGCGCTCTGGAGCCGCATGCGTTTCGCAGCAAGCCCTTCTACACCCCATTGATCGATCTGTCACTATCCGAGCAGGACCTGTGGTCTCGACTCGACGCAAAGTCATGCCGACAGCCGATAAGGAGGGCGGGAGACATCGGGTGCACTGTGTCGGTCAACGACGGGGGGGAGCAGGCGTTCGAACTGATTAACCGCTTCATTCAGCTCCGAGACTACAGGCGGCCGATCTCCGCGCGAGAGTGGCACAGCTGTCTGCAGCACGGGGACGTGTTTACCGCTAGGCACGAAGGCAGAATACTTGCCGCTCATCTCGTCCTCGTCGACCGGCCCTTCCGTGCCCGCCTTCTCTTCGGCGCCACGGCGAGACTCGAGGGACGCGTACAACAGACTCTGATGGGCGGAGTCAACAGATACCTACACTGGTTCGAGTTCAAGTACTACCGGGCAGCGGGCATCCTTTGTTACGACCTGGGCGGTGTCGAACTAGATGAGAAATCCCCTCTTTACTCAATAACCAGGTTCAAGCTGTCCTTTGGAGGTGAGATAGTCAAGCAGAACATCCTGCGGCTGGCGGCGAACCCTGCCCTTCGTCTCGCACTGAGACAGTTGGCTCGGGCGAAACAATTAGGAGAAAGGATTAAGAGGCTTCCCAGGCGCGCACAGTGGCGAGCCCACCCTCAACGGGCTCCGAGCTGACGCATGCCTCGCTCAGTCCGGGCCGAGCCGTCCACTGAAGCGGAGCAATAACCTCAGTTGCACGAGGCCTCCAGCCGCTAGCTTGAAGTTGGCAGATGTACAGGGACGAGCTTAGGCATGAAGAAGCTGCAGGTATTGGTCCACGTGGAGGCGCGCGATCCTGTCCCACGAAAAGAAATTCGTGACCACCCTCTGGCAGCAAAGGGCAGCACTTCTGACCTCTGGCAAACTCCCGGCCGTCTCCATCATGGCCATGGCAGCCTCCCGCCTGCTCGCAGGGACAACCTTAATGTGGGGTAAAGAAGCTATTTCGGGGTACGAGATCGTACCGATAGCACTGCTGAGTACGGCAGGCTTGTTCGCCAGTAATGCTTCCGCCACGCTCAATGGGAAGCCGTCGTGGCGTGACACCTGAACGTAGATGTCAGCTGCGGCAAGGACTGCTGCTACCTCGCGGCCGGTGAGTGGGCCGGTTAACGTCACCCGATCGCTGATCCCCAGCTGGGCCGCCCGGTGCTCGAGCCACGTGCGCCCCCCCTTCCAATCGGGGCCTGCCAACATCAAATGCATGCCCGCGCGCCCCGACCGGCTTGCGACGATCTCAAAAGCATCCAACAGGATATCGAGCCCTTTCGTAAAAACGTCGAGGCGCCCAACAAAGAGGAAGTTGACCTTCTGCCCCGCTGTTGTTTGCATCGTATCACGCCGTGGCGAGATCTCGGTTACGGGCACACCCGGGCCCTGAGGGGCACAATAGCTCGGAGCGTTGGGGAAGACCGCTGCCAGATGTTCTGCTTCCGCGGGCGAGAGGGCGTGAAACATGCTGATATGGTGTCTCAGTAGGAGGCGCTCGGCCGCAAGGTAAATCCTTTTCGCTGCCCGCCTGCTCTTTGCCAAGACCACCGGATGACAGGCTCCGTGCGGACTGATAACAATAGGACACCGAAACAGACGTGAGGCCCAAAGGTTGTCCAGGTTGAACTCCCCATGCACGTGTACAATATCGGGTCGGACCGCCCCCAGCTTCGCGACTTCGCCTCGCGCCATTAGGCGGAGGCACTGGCCAGCGATCCGCAGCGTGCGCGATGGACGCCACCTCAACACCTCCACCTCCGACGACCCATCGAGCGGCTCGTACATGGGCCGCTGTGAAGGCGTCGCAGCAGCAATCACCACGTGCGAGCACTGACGAGACTCAGCAGCCGCGAACCCCCGGACCGCGTTCGCCACGCCCCCGCCGTGGAGAAAATCAGGGTACCAGTGCAGGACCCTCATGCCCATTCGTCAAAGTCCTCCGGCGACACTATTCTTGCAACCCAGAGGGGGCACCTCTCCTGCCACATGCCTAATAAGTCCCATGCACCCAGCACCTTCTCGCGGAGCCGGTTTACGGTATCCCGGGTGACGATGAGCCGCGGAATGGCGAGTGGTGAGTCGGAAGCGCGCACGGCCCGAAACAGCACCGCACAGGCATACTCGTAACCGACCTCCTCCACCAGGCTGGCAGTTTGGCTGGTGAAGTGACGACCAGGTTTGCCAAAGGGATATGCCATGGATCGGACCTGCTCACCGAGACGTTCTTCGATGATCTGCTTTGAACGCCAGAGCTCATCCCGCGCTCTTGGTCCGCTCAACACTGCGAGGTTGGGGTGGCTGTACGTATGCGCGCCGATCTCCATGCCCGCTGCCTGCATTGCCCTCACCTGAACCCATTCCAGGGGGCGCACATCGTCGCATGTACTTCTGCGCAGCATCTGCGTCCGCGCGAGAACCGCTGGATCCTTGTCTAAGAGTCCTGCAGTCACGAAGAAGGTCGCAGGAAGACTCCGCTCGTGGAGTAGCGGAAACGCACACTCATAGTTATCGACGTAACCATCGTCGAACGTGATCGCGACTGCAGGTCGCGCCCTACCCGGAGTCGTCACGGTCCGCGGTATCTGCTCCAGTGGAACAACATCGCAGTTCGCTGCGAGCCAATCGAGGTGGTGACCGAATGTCGTGGGGGTTGCAGAGGCGAACGATTTCGTCGCGTGGATCGAATGATAGCATAAGACCACGGCGCGCGGCGCTCGATCAGCCGCAGTCCACTTTCGGCTCGCCTTTCGGGCGACCGCGATCACCGCGTGCTTGAAATACCTCCGCGCCCCGGTCATCTGGCAGGACACGCATTAGTTGCGGCGATCCGGTGGTAAAGGGCGCTCAGATGCTCCCCTTTGCGCTCCCACGCGTACTCAAATGCCACTCGGTCTTTGGCAGCCTGTCCCATGCGCGCCCGCAACAGGGAATCCTCGCCCAATACAGCCATTGCCCGGGCCAGGTCCTTGACTGTTTGACTCGGGTCTAGAGCGGGGATCTTGAAGCCTGTCTCTCTTGTGACTTGTGCACCGGGACCCCCAAGGTCTAGGCAAATGACAGGCTTGCCGGCCGCCATAGCCTCCGCGCACGCCCACGCGCCAGAGTCGTGTAGGCTCGGGTGCACCAGTACATGGCATAGGCCTAGCTTGACCAGCGCTTCGGCTCGCGGCAGAGCCCCCCAGAGGTGGACTTTGTCCTCGATCCCCAAGCTTCGCGCCAGCCGCTGCAGGTGCGTACGGTGCGGTCCATCCCCAATCAGCCAGTACTCCGTGCAGGGAAGATCGGCCAGCGCGAAGGCTCGCAAGCCAAAATGAAATCCCTTCCAGTGCAGCAGGTTTCCCAGGCTAACGAATCGCACTGGTCCCCCGGCTGGGGGTGAGCTGAGATCGCCAAGGTAGGAGCGATCTGCTGCGCTCAAACCTACCTGACTCAAGATCTCGACGTGCTTGGCACCGATCGCGCTTAGCCGCCGAGCAGTTTCCTCCGTCACACCCAGAGCCAGCGCACTGCGCCGGGCTGCGGCCAACACGAGCGGGTCCCTCTCACCGCACCAGCGCACCGCGTTACGCACCACCTCGTAGAGCATCCCACGCCAGCCACACCGGGCCTGGAGCGACTTCGGCGCCGACTCCCCGCCTCCTACTGGCCCCCACACGAACGGTGCAGGAAGGAACGGGAGGGGAGTCGGCATCCAGTACTTCACGAAGGTCACGTGATGCGTGACATCGAAGCGGATCTTTCGATACAGCCGTCGGACGACGGAGTAGAGGGCAAGCTGCCAGAGGTAATAGTAGAGTCGAGTTCCACGTGTGCCTCGCTTCCACCAGCGGGTCCAGCGCGGCAGGTCGTAGTAGACCATGTGCAGGCTCGGTATCGGGTTGCGCGCGAGCTCCGCCTCGATCACCGGCCGGTTGTTCGCGCGCGTGATTGCCCAGACATCGTGGCGTCGCGCAGCTTCGACAGCGACGTTCCACCCGACGCCGGGTTCCGAGCCCTTCCCCGGCTCGCAGGCGTAGGCCGAGATCAGGACCTTCAAACGCCCCGTATCAACCTTCTCTACCCCTTCGCGACTGAGTGCAGCTGCGACTTGCACTGCTACCTCTCCCTTTCCCGCCCCTGCGGACGAAGGTCCACTCCGGCTCGCGTTGATCTCTTGTCACGAGCTTCTCATCCGGCCAAGGACGTCGCGGAGCCCCTCAGCCAGCCGACGGTCTCGGGCATTCTCCGGCTGGGCCAGCACGCGTTCTTGCCAGAACTGAATCGCCTCCTGGGCATCGCAACGGTCCGTGAGCCTGTGACCCAGAGCCGCCCGGGTGGCGTGGTAGAAGACCTCGTCCGCCCCAGGCGGGGCCCATCCGGCCTCCTCCCAATCGATGAGAATGAGCGATTCACCGCGCAGCTGCCGCAGATTCCACGGCGCGAAGTCCCCGTGCATCGGGCGCCAATAATCCGGGGTCCCTACAGGTCGCGGGAGCCCCGCCAAGGCCGCTTCGACTTCTTCCAGAATCGCCCTAAGGGGGGGATGGTCGGGCGGCCTGTGCAGACCGCGGGGCAGCGCTGCGGAAATCAGGTAGTGCCAGGCGCCTGCGGAGCCAGACAGCAACGGCTCGGGGATCCGGAAGGATCGCGGCCGAAAGCTCCAGACGGCGTCCAGAGCGAGCTTCTCGTTCGAGAGGCTCGTGCGCCCACCCTGTCTGAGCTTCACGAAGGCAATCGGTGAGCCCTGGCGGAGCAGTAAGAGTGCCAAACCAGCGCGGGAAGCCTGGAGGAGATTGTAGCCGGCCAGGCCATCGAACGCCCCGACTTCGCGCCGCCAGGCCTCTGAGAGCTCGCACCACGCACCCCCGCTCATTGGCACCCACGGGAAGCTTCGCCCGGGGAGCGCGGTGGGCCCGAAGATCACGATACACGCTCTTGCGGCCTGCTGTGCCCACACGGCTCTACGCCGGCACGGAGTGTAAAGTGCCAATGCGGCAAGTGCCGCCCGCCGCGACGACACCGGCACCTTGATGTGTCCCCAGCCAGGCGGAAAATCCTTGTAACGTGGCGGCGGATTCGTCAGTGCACTCGGAGTCGCCAGGGTTGCAGTCATCCTTTCCTACGGGATCGCTTTGAGCACGCAACACGTCCTCGAAGCCCGTCGACACTACTCTCGCAATGTCGCATCACAGAGGGCCGAGGATGCACTGGAGCTTGCGCTGGGAGCGGCTGTCTTCTCCCGATTTCTCCGCTGCAGGGCGCGGTCCTTCGAGCACGTGCTCGTAAATCTGCTGCAGCAGCTGATAATTCTTCTCGGCAGTGTACTTGGCTTCATACTCTTGCCGTGCGTGCCGTCCCATCTCCCTTAGCTTGCGCGGGTGATCGAGGGCCCACTCAATCTTGGCCGCCAAGTCGATAGCGTCTCCTGCACTGAACAGCAGTCCCGTGCAACGGTCCTGGACGATCTCGGCCATGGCCCCTCGGTGACTGGCCACGACCGGCAGACCCGTGGCGAAGGCCTCTGCAATGCTCATTGGAAATCCCTCATAGCACTCAGACGGGAAGACTAGGACGGAAGCCTGCTTCATCAACGCGATAGCGTCCTCATGGCGCAGTTGGCCCAACCACTCGATGCGGGGTGGTGCGCCGTGAGCCAGATATCGCAAAGGTCCCTCGCCCGCGATCTTTAGGAGTATGCGACCGCCGAGGTGCTCCCAGGCCCGTAAGAGCGTGCGAACCCCTTTCTCGGGAGAGACCCGCCCCACGAATAGCGCATAATCACCGCCATGGTTTCCCATACCCGGGTCGGGCGCCACGAAGTTTGGCTTGACTACGATCTGATTCCTCCGGAACCCACTCTCTATAAACTTGTGGCGCATGAACTCCGTGAGCGCGATGTACCGACTCACTCTCCTGGTCCAGGTACCGAGCAGCCGGTGCACGCTCAGCATCACTGCCACCGCACTCGTCGCGCCCCGGCTGTGTCGGTAGCACGCATGGATAATTCCTGGCCACGGCACGTGCCGCCCGAGACAGTCTTCACAGACGCGCTGCTCTCGAAACAACACGGCTTTCGGGCACAGGAGGCGATAATTGTGCAAGGTCTGTACTACGGGCACCCGGGCGTCTCGGGCAGCGTAATACACTGCGGGCGAGAGCAAAGGGAGCGTGTTGTGTACGTGGACGATCTGCGGCCCTTCGCGCTGGAGGACGGCTCGCATTTCCCGGTACGTCGTCCGGCTCCAGCTCGTCCTGAACGCTAGGTTCAGCTTGTTCAGCTGCTTCACCGCATCGTTATGTGCGGTATACCGCGCGACCTCATGGCCATGAGACGTCAGCAGCTCGCACTCGGACGAGAAAACCTGATCCTCCCCGCCCGGCTGTTGGTAGCTGTTATGGACGAGTAGGAGCTTCACGGCGCCCTGCAATCCCGAAGGCCGACCGCCGCCGAGCCCCGACCAGCCTCCTGCTCGCCTTGGAGCGCCACGACTCCGAGCCCGAATAAGCTCCAGAACCAGATCCCACCCTGTGGCCCCTCCAAGGCGACGTCGAACCCCATGTTCGTGAGGAAGGCGAGCCAATACGCGAGGATCCAAAGGTAGACCTGCGCCAAGAACTCCTGCTCTGCGCGCTGGGCGCGGCGGTATGCACGGATTAAGGCCACCCCGAATGTGCTCTGCAACAAGACCCAGAGTGCCGCCCCGGGCACCCCTTCCCGCGCCAGGATCGTCATGTGTGAGTTGTGCGGGCTGCGTAGCGTGCCATCGCCAACCTGAAAACCATCGTCGTCGGCGAGATTCACGCCGAAGCCCTTCCCGGTCCAAAACTGGTCTCCGAAGACGGTGTATCTCACAATCGTCCTCCACCAATCGAGTCGCCATCTTCGACTGCCCTCCAGCGTCTCGTCGCGCCCCGACGTAACGACACTGCGGAGATTGGCGGAGATCTGACGAAGCGAGATGGCGCGGTCCCCTTCCGGCGAGGAGAGAACAGGCGTGTCCGGGGGCCGCGTGGCGACGAAGGCGGCCGCCCACAACGCGGCCGCCACCGCGACAGCAATGACCTTGCGCCCTGCAGACCCCGGTCGCACGACCAGGACCGCTACCAGGGAGACCAGTATCGCAAGCAGGCCTCCGCGACTTAGAGCGGCAACCAACATCACCGCAAAAAGCCACGCGCTCCACAGCAACCATTCCGGGGGGTGGAAGCGGATCGGTGCCCGAGCACGACGAGTTCGGTAGAGACCGACCAGCAGGAATGCAGAGATTCCGGCGAGGTGCACCCCGGCGTCACCCGGCTTGAAGCTCGGAATGGGAACGTCGCCGCCAGGCGCGCGTGGGACAGCGTCGTAGGCGAATCGAGTGATCCACCAGAGCGTCGGAACCCAGATCAGAAACCAGGGGAGCCAGCGTCCATACTGCTTCAACACACGGGGCAGCCACCCAGAGCTCAGCAGGGATGCCGCGATCAGGATACTAAAGATACTGTAAATCCAGATCGCGGCATCGCGAAGGGCATCCGTACCGTAGGTCCAAAGGAATGGAATGGTTCTCGACGCGCCCCACAGATCAAACAGGATGAGCAGCCAGACCAGCCGCGATCGAAACCCGAGACGAATGGCACCACTAGCCGTGGCGGCGAGCAGCCCGAACCCCAGGGCAAGCTCGCCGATGTAGATCGGTCGGAAACCGAGATACGCGAACCCGCGCCCCAAGAACGCGTACCCGGCGAGCAGCGTGCCGACGAATGCGAGAAAGAGCTTTGGCAACCTCGCCGCGAAGCGCGCTGCCGTAATCGCGAGGCATAATCCGGCTAGCGCCCCGGCAACTGCTCCGGGACTCCGCGGGAGCAGTGCACCTACAGCTACTGCGATCGCCAAAAAGGCTGCGGGCAGCCATCCCGCCTCAAAATGCCGGAGCCCCGCACCTTTCATCGAGCGAATCCTCAGGAAGTAGTGGTGAACGCCGTCCGTCCTGCCGCCGACGCCTGATGACGGCCTTCCAAGCGACGCGCGGTGCGTGACGTCAGGAATTCAAGCACGACGGTGCCCGCCGCCATGACAACCCGGTCCAATGGCTGCGCGGCATCCACGACATGTCCGTTCGGGAGTATCTGAACGAGCTGCCGGTAGGCGTGTCGCTGACGCTCGGTCTCATCGAGCGAGACTTCCTGTTTTCGGGCGCGCAACACCTCCACCGGAGCGTCGAGTAGGATCACCAAGTCTGGTTTCGGAATCAGTGTCCAGACGAGACGCAGCAGCCATCGCGGGCCGCCGTACCGGTAGCGCCTCGGGTCAACGAGCGCATCGACGAGATATCGATCGAATAGGAGCAAGGTCGACCGGGCCAGGGCCGGACGAATCTTGGCATAGTAGCCCACGGTGTAGTCGAGGAGCCAAACCGCCGCCTTGGCCAGCGATCCGATTAAGGAACGTGGAGGGCGGCTGTGCGGAAGCATCACCGGAGGGTTGGCGCATACGACACGGAACAGTGACGGCGCCAGGTGCCTCGTGGCGACCCGCCGGAATGCCGGCGCCAGAGCCGCACCGAGAGCCGCAAGGAGAGTGGTCTTGCCCGACCCGTCGGCCCCGAGCACGACGACGTGGACGCCCGTGGGCGCTCGCCAACGCCGGAACCGCCGGACCGCATCCGCCACCCAGTATAGGCCAGAGGACCAAAACTCTCGTACAGTACCCGGCCACAAGAGTTCTCTCCGAAGCGAGGGGAGAAGCTCCTGGACGGCACCCCACTCACCCGACGCCGCCGCGCTGCCGACCATGCGGACGCTCTGTCCTCGCCAGAACCGCGCGATCTCCCGGTCACAACGTGGAGGATCCTGATGGTAGAGTTGCGCGAGCCGCCGGCCGTGGTCGTCGCTCAACGACCCCTTGGCAACCTTCTTGACCAAGTAGTAGCCGAACTCGAGGGCCGGCGCGGGCACCCAGAAGCCCCGATCCAGACGTCGGGACGCCAATATCTCCTCACTCGGGTAAAACACACGTCCGTTCCGCCGGTAGTCCGAGGAGACATCAACGCTGAGGAACTCCCATCGCGGGCCGGCTCCGCCAGTCGCGAGAATGAAATAGTGCGCCGTAGACTCGTGCTGGATCCATTGGATGACGGCAGCCCCGAGGCGATCTTGGTTGGCCCGAAGTAGCGTCGCGAACTGTCGCGGCAGAAGCTCGGCGGGCATGATGCAGTCAACGTCCGACGCTACCCGCGCCGGATACTCCATGTAACCGTGCAGGATGCAGTACGGGAGGCCGTTGGCATCTAGAAGCTCGAGAACTGATTGCAGTAGTCTCCCCCGAGGGCATTGGACCCCCAGGCTACCCGGCGGCTGGCCACTCCGCGAAAGCGTCGTACTACTGGAGTTCGCTGTCGGCGCTGAGTTCATATCGCGCGATCCCACCGGCCTGGAGTAGCACTCGCCAGACGAATGCCGGGTTGTTCCTCAAATACCGACGCCACAGGCGGCACGGCTCGGAGCTCAAACGAAAGAGCCATTCGAGCCCGCTCTGCTGCATCCAGCGGGGGGCTTGCTTCTTGACTCCTGCGTGGAAGTCGAACGCCGCCCCGACACCGATCAACACGGGGGCGGAGAGACGGCCCACGTGCGCGTCCATCCAACGCTCTTGCCTGGGCGTACTGAGCCCCACCCAGACGATATCCGGACTGGCCTCGTTGATCTCCCGGACAATTGCCTGATCTTCCGCCGTACTGAGAGGACGGAACGGCGGCATGTAGGTCCCTGCGATCATCAGCCCGGCGTATCGCTGACGTAGCCGGTCCGCCAATCGCTGTGCCACGCCCTCGCCTCCCCCGTAGAAGAAATGTCGATAACCCCGCACGAGCGACCGCTCGCAGCAGGCCAACATCAAGTCGGGGCCGTACACCCGCTTGACGTGACGCTGACCATGCAGCCAGCCTAGCCAGACGAGCGGCATACCATCGGGGGTCACCAGCCCAGCACGATTGTGAATCCGCCGAAGAGCCTCATCCCGCTGGCTCTCCATGATGCCGTGGACCCCGGTGATGCAGACGTAGTGCTGCTCCCCCGCAGCAATCCAGCGATCGATCGTCTCGAGCGCCTGAGCCATGTCGATGGCGCTCACCCCGACGCCGAGCAGGTTGAACCTCTCAATGCCCCGGCGCAGTCCCGCCCCCAACGGGCGGGGGGCGTCGACTATACCGCGATCCGTAGAGTCCCCCGGCCGTACTTGGCTACATACTGGTCATAGATCCAGGCATAGGTCTTTTCGAGCCCCTCTGCGAGCGTGATGCTCGGCTCCCAGTCAAGGAGCTGTCGAATCCGGGTGTTGTCGGAGTTTCGGCCGTTTACCCCCTTCGGCGCGCCGGGGTCGTAATTCCGTTTGAGCCTCACGCCGGCAATTTCCTCCACGATGTCCACGAGACGGTCAATGGTGACCAGCTCGCTGGAACCCAGGTTGACGGGCTCCTCGATGTCGCTCGCCAGGATGGCCTGGGTCCCCTTGATGCAATCATCGATGTACATGAACGAGCGGGTCTGCTGACCGCTCCCCCAGATCGTGATCTCGCCCGACCCGCTGAGCTTGGCTTCGATCACTTTGCGGCAGATGGCCGCAGGCGCCTTCTCGCGGCCGCCCTCCCACGTGCCGTCCGAGCCGTAGACGTTGTGATACCGGGCAACTCGCGTAACCAGCCCGAAATCCTCGCGGAAGTGCCGGCACATCCGCTCGGAGAAGAGCTTCTCCCAACCGTACCCGTCCTCCGGCATGGCGGGATACGCGTCCTCCTCGCGAAGGGGAATCACGTCGGCTGACTTCTGCTTGTCGGCGTTGTAGACGCACGCCGAGGAGGCGTAGAAAAAGCGTTTGACTGCAGCCTGATGCGCCGCTTGCAGCATGTGCGTGTTGGTCAATACTGACAGCATGCACGAGGCTTTGTTGTGCTCGATGAACCCTATGCCGCCCATGTCCGCGCCCAGCTGGTACACGATCTCGGCTCCGCGACAGGCTCGCTCGCACTCGTCCTTCAGCTTGAGATCGGAGACGACGTTTTCCACGTCAGGAAAGACCTGATACCAGTCGGCGATGGGTTTGATGTCGACCGACCGCACGCGATGCCCCTTGCTCCGAAGTGCGCCTATCAGGTGGCCGCCGATGAAGCCACCACCCCCTGCTACAACGATCAGGTCATCGCCCATTGCTTCCTCCCGGCCGCTCACTCTCCGTGGTGCGCCAGGTAACTGTCATGGTGACGGTAGGCCCCGTACGCTCGGTCCCGCCGGACATCCATGTCATTCAGTACGG
>Ga0137380_10003991_pt1 | contig 12919 bp, 7 predicted proteins | sample SagtaG_17_FD_104809 | JGI IMG/M metagenome (GOLD analysis project Ga0137380, IMG submission 104809) | Vadose zone soil microbial communities from Sagehorn Ranch, Mendocino, California, USA - Sage2_L_100_16 metaG | ecosystem: Environmental > Terrestrial > Soil > Vadose zone | place: USA... | reverse complement strand
GCCGGGTGATCAGTCTCTTCTCGCACAAGAAGTACGACACGCTCACGGTGGAGTATCTCGACGTCAACGGCGGATTGCACGGCGCTATTTTCCAGCTCAACAAGGGACAAGGACAGGTTATTAAGAATGAGTTGGTGGCCAAGGGCGTCCATGTCACCGAGGTAGAAGTTCAAGTCAAGAAGCAAAGCACTTCGGAGGTCGGGAGTGAAAACAAATAACAAAATCACCTCAGTCGTACTCTCGATCTTGATCATTTTTGCTGCGCCGTCTCAACTGGCGGCTCAAACTGCAGCAGCAAAGACCCCTTCCGACGGTAAACCCTCGGCCGCCCCGCAATGGAGCGTGCAAGTGGACAAGGTTGTCACTGGCGATGTCACTCTGGAACCTGCTTTCAGAGTCGCGATTTACGAGAATCTTTTGCAGGAACTGGCGAAGACCAGACGCTTTAAAGAAGTGTTTCGAAATGGTGATTGAAACGCTCGCGATATTGCGGATCTGCTGATTCTGAAAACAACAGTGCAGAAGTACACACCTGGCAGCGAGACTCGACGTGCGGTGACCACCGTAAGCGGGGCTACAAAGCTGAAAGTCCGTAGCCAGCTTTACACACGAGACGGCCGTCTTATCCTGGAACGGGTTGTTGACGGTAACGTCCGGTTTTTCGGAGGCAACCTGCGAGCCACTCATAACCTGGCTCGCAATATTGCCAAGACTATCAAGCAATCAAGCCTGCCGACACCCACGTCGTCGATTCCCGAACAGAAGACTGAACGATCCCCTGTTTCGACGTCAGGGGCAGGCGAGGAGTTGTCGGCTGCGGACGCTGGACGCTAGCGATTTTCAGACACTCACATCAGAAGGATCTCCAATGAGCACGAAGAGTACAGTGCGTCCGAAGCCCACAAAAGTGGTTCCCATGACCACGAGCGCAGCCAGTCCTTCAGAACTTCTCCGTCACTATGGATGCGGCCCGACTCCATTTGTCGGAACGGAGAACGCGTTTTACGAACGCCATCTGCTTTTTGACAGAGTCATCGATCCGAAAGTGGCGAGTGCCCGTGAACGCTTTGAAGCGTTCTCCAGATCCGTGCGAGACATCCTCGCGCAACGCTGGGTCCAGACCAAGAAGACTTATGAAGGAACGAATGCCAAGCGCATTTATTACCTCTCCATGGAATTTCTCATCGGGCGTTCGTTGGCCAATAACGTTACTAACCTCTTGCTCGATCCTCTGGTGCAACATGCGGTTCAGGAAAAAAGTATCGACTGGCTTGAACTGCTCGAGCAGGAACCAGATGCTGGTCTCGGCAACGGCGGTTTGGGCCGGCTCGCAGCATGCTTCCTCGACTCGATGGCCACGATGCAGCTTCCAGCGATGGGTTATGGTTTGCGCTACGAGTACGGCATGTTTAAACAGTCCATCGTAGATGGATGGCAAAAGGAGAACCCGGACAACTGGCTCCGCGACAACGATCCCTGGGAAATCGCACGGCCCCACGAGAAGGTGGAAATCAAGTTGAATGTCAGCTTCGAGCTGAAAGCGGGTAATTTTCATGTCATCCCGCACCGGCCATCGAGTCTGATCGGCATACCCTTTGATCGTCCTGTAGTTGGCTATGGAGGCAAAACCATCAACACTCTCCGGCTGTGGGCGGCGGCCGCGCCGGATTATTTTGATTTTCAGCAATTCGGCACTGGAGATTTTGTGGGTGCGCTGGGAGAGACTCTTCAAGCGGAATCGCTAACCAGGGTGCTCTACCCTGACGATTCCACGACTGTCGGGCAAGGACTACGATTTCTGCAGGAATATTTCCTGGTTGCGTGTTCGCTTGCCGATCTGGTGCGCCGCTTTCAGCGATACAACACGGATTGGAGCATGCTGCCTGAGAAGGTGGCGATCCAACTCAATGACACTCATCCCTCCATGGCAGTGGCTGAGTTAATGCGAATTTTGCTGGATGATGCGCACTTGGGATGGGATCAGGCCTGGGACCTAACGAAAAAAGCACTTGCTTATACAAATCACACCTTGCTGCCTGAAGCTCTCGAGAAGTGGCCGGCCGCGTGGTTTGAGATACTTCTTCCCCGCCATCTGGAGATTATTTATGGGATTAACCGGCGGCTTCTCGACGAAGTTCGGGTTCGTTTTCCCGGGGACGAGGGGCGCGTGGAGCGCGTGAGCCTTGTGGAGGAAGGCAGCGAGCGCAAGATTCGCATGGCTAATCTCGCCATCGTCGGCACACATAGCACCAACGGAGTGGCCGCTGTGCACTCGAAACTATTGCGGACCATGACGGTCAAGGATCTAGCCGAAATGTTTCCCGAACGCTTCAGCAACAAAACCAACGGGGTGACACCGCGACGCTGGCTACTGAAAGCCAATCCCGCGCTATCCGGCGCGATCACGCAAGTTATTGGCGAAAGGTGGATCACCGACCTAAGCCAACTGAACGAACTCAAGCCCTTCTCCGAGAACCAGTACTTTCGCGAAGTGTTCCTCACGTCAAAGCGGGAGGCCAAAGCGCAGTTCGCCAATTGGCTGAAAGCGACGTCGGGGCAGATCGTGGACCCGGACACGATCTTCGATTGCCAGGTCAAGCGCATCCACGAATACAAAAGGCAACTGCTAAATGCGCTGCGGATCGTTGTCGTTTACAACCGGCTACGGAAAAATCCCGACCAGATGGTGCCGCGCACGTTCATCTTTGCGGGCAAAGCGGCGCCGGCATACCGCTTGGCCAAGCTCATCATAAAGTTCATCAACAACTTGGCGGATACGATTGATGCGGATCCTGTCGCACGCGGCCGAATCAAGATCATTTTCCTTCCCGAATACAATGTTTCGCTGGCAGAACGTCTGATCCCAGCCAGCGATGTCTCCAACCAGATCTCGACTGCCGGCTACGAAGCCAGCGGAACCAGCAATATGAAGTTCATGATGAACGGAGCCTTAACCGTCGGAACGCGTGACGGCGCGACCATCGAAATGGCGGAGGAGGCGGGAGAGGAGAACATGTTTTTGTTCGGCCTCACCGTGGAAGAAGTCGAGAACAGCCGTGCGTGGTATGACCCACACTGGCATTATGAAAATGAGCCGGAGACTCGAGCCGCTATGGACCTCATTTTCTCGGATCACTTCAGCCGTAACGAACCAGGAATATTCGCCCCACTGCGCGATACGCTCTTGACTATGGGCGATCACTACATGCACCTGGCAGACCTGACGTCTTATTGTCAAGCGCACGAGCGACTCGGCGCCTTGTATGCCGATCCTGGCGAGTGGGCGCGCAAGGCTATCCTGAATGTGGCGAGCTCAGGGAAGTTTTCGAGTGATCGCACTATCGGCGAATACGCCGCCGAGATTTGGAAAGTGGAAGCATGCCCAGTACGCTAGAAACAAAATCAAAGACGGGCGAGGTGAACGGAATGACGATCTCACCGCTCGCGGGCAAACCGGCTCCAAAGCAGATGCTGATCGATGTGGCTCGCCTGGAGAAGGAGTATTTCGAACGCCGTCCCGACTTGGGTGATCCAAACCAGCTAGTCAGCTTCGGCACCAATGGACACCGCGGCTCGCCCTTACACGGCACATTCACCGAAGCGCACATCCTGCCCATCACGCAAGCCATCTGTGACTACCGTCGCGAGCAGGGAACTGACGGCCCGCTCTACATGGGAAAAGATACCCACGCGCTTTCCGGGCCTGCACAGCGCACCGCACTCGAAGTGCTGGCGGCGAACAACGTAGAGACAATCATTCAGGAAAACGACGGCGTAACTCCTACCCCCGTAATCTCGCGCGCAATTCTGGTGTACAACCGCGGCCGTAAAGAACATCTTGCTGACGGCATCGTCATAACCCCGTCGCACAACCCACCTGAGGACGGAGGTTTCAAGTACAACCCGACCAACGGCGGGCCGGCCGATACCGACGTGACGCGCTGGGTCCAGGATCGGGCGAACGAATTGCTGCGAGCGGGAAATGTGAAGGTCAAGCGAGTTTCCTTCGTCAAAGCTGTCCGAGCCGCGTCTACGCACCAGGAAGACTTCGTTCTACCCTACGTTCGCGATCTCAACAACGTCGTTGATATGGATGCAATTCGCGGCGCCAATCTCAAGCTAGGTGTGGATCCCCTGGGTGGAGCGGCGCGGCACTATTGGGAGCCGATCAATTCCATTTACGGACTGGAGATCGTCGTCGTTAATCCCACGATTGACCCGACGTTTTCGTTCATGACAGTTGATCACGACGGCAAGATTCGCATGGATTGTTCCAGTCCATATGCAATGGCCAGCCTCGTCCGGTTGAAAGATCAATATCAGGTGGCCTTTGCTAACGATCCAGACTCCGACCGGCACGGGATTGTCACGCCCGTTGCGGGGCTGATGAACCCAAACCACTTTCTCGCGGTGGCTATTAGATACTTGCTCACGAGCCGTCCACAGTGGCGCCAGAATGCCGTAATTGGAAAGACCGTGGTGAGCAGCAGCATGATCGACAGGGTCGTCAAAAAGCTTGGCCGTGAACTACGCGAAGTGCCGGTGGGCTTCAAATGGTTTGTGCCCGGCCTGGTCGACGGTTCGTGTTGCTTCGGCGGAGAAGAGAGTGCGGGAGCAAGTTTTCTTCGACGTGACGGCACAGTGTGGACGACCGACAAAGACGGACCCATCATGGACCTGCTGGCAGCTGAGATTACCGCCCGCACCGGCAAGAATCCCGGAGAGCATTACCTCGAACTGACGGCGGAGTTCGGAACGTCGTACTACACACGCATTGATGCGCCCGCCACACCCGAGCAGAAAGCAAAGTTGCAAAAACTCACACCGGAAGCGGTAAAGGAGTCCGACCTTGCGGGCGAGCCGATCAGCGCCAAGCTGACCAGAGCTCCGGGCAACAATGCTCCCATCGGCGGCCTGAAAGTGGTGGCACAGAGCGGCTGGTTCGCGGCGCGGCCCTCCGGCACGGAGAACATCTACAAGATATATGCCGAGAGTTTTAAGAGCCAGACGCATCTGAATGCCATCGTGAGCGAAGCCCAGGAAATGGTGAACAATGCATTAGGTTCCCGGGTCCGGAGTTGAGAGGAGCGCATCTCTCCTGATTCAAGCTGCCCAAAGTATTCTTCTGGTCGTGAGCGCGCTCTTTCCGATCGTGGACCCGATCGGAGGGGCTCCGTTCTTTCTCGCGCTCACGAGAGATTACACGCCGCAGATTCGCAGATGGTTGGCCCGCCGCATCGCGGTGAACAGTTTCATCCTGATGATCGCGTCCTTCACTGTTGGCTCGCACGTGCTCACATTTTTTGGAATCTCGATTCCGGTGGTGCAGGTCGGTGGCGGGCTTATCGTAATTGCTACCGGCTGGGCGATGCTGAAGCAGAAGGACGAAAATGACCGAAGCGCATTGGGGCGTACCGTCAGCAGCGCTAATGTTCTAAATGAAGCGTTTTATCCCCTGACGCTGCCCCTGACGGTCGGGCCGGGCTCGATCTCGGTTGCGATCACTTTGGGCGCAAATGAACCCCGGCAACTCGGATCAAACGTGGTGGCGATTGTTGCGGCGGCGATCGGTTGTGCTTTCGTTGCGGCAACCATCTACATCTGCTACGGCTTCGCAGATCGCCTGGCGGTCGTGATTGGCCCGACCGGGATGAACGTAATTCTGAAGCTCTCGTCGTTCCTGCTGGTTTGCATCGGCGTGCAAATCCTTTGGAACGGCTTGAGCAAATTGCTGGCTTCGTTGCTGCACCCTGCCTATTTTGTGGTGCAGCTTTGAGATCGAGCCAGCCTGATAGGAAGCTATATTTTTGAGAGAGTACAGCCGCTACAGGAATAGGTTTCAGAGAGGCACACCTACGCAACGTCCGACATGGGAGCAGGCTGAAGGCACTCCGTTGCCGCTTGGAGTTAGCTGGATTGAGGAGGAGCAGGCGTTCAACTTTGCCGTCCACTCCGAACATGCGGAGAGTGTCGCTCTATTGCTTTTCTCCGCAACCGATTTGGTGAACCCCGTTCTGACCTTCCGGTTCGACTTTCTGCATAACAAGTCAGGACGGATATGGCACTGCCGAATTCCGATCACAGAAATTGGTGAGGCCCGTTATTACGCATATTCAGTGTCGGGCGAGACCATTCCTCAACTTCATAGCTTCGACCCCCAGAAGGTTCTCCTCGACCCTTATGCGAAGTGCATTTTCTTTCCACCCGGTTTTGATCGCGAGCTGGCTATGCGAGAAGGACCAAACGCTGGACGCGCGCCTCTGGGAGTGCTGACTGGTCGCGGGCCGAGATTTGATAGGGAGGGAGATCAGTCTCCATATCACGAGTCTGATGCGGTCATCTATGAGCTTCATGTGAAGGGATTCACCAAGAATCCCAATTCTGGCGTGGATGCATCTCGCGCCGGCACGTACGCCGGTCTAGTGGAAAAGATCCCTTATCTCTTGGAACTCGGGATCACAGTTGTTGAGCTGATGCCGATTTTTCAACGCGATCCACAACAAGGCGACTACTGGGGCTACATGCCCTTGAACTTCTTCGCGCCTCACGGGCAGTACGCCACGGCCCGCGAAGACGATGAACAACACCTTGAATTTAAAAACATGATAAAGGCATTTCACCAGGCCGGTATCGGGATTGTTCTCGACGTCGTTTACAACCACACCTGCGAGGGTGACCAGAGGGGACCGATCTACAGCTTCAAAGGTCTCGATGCAGCCGGCTACTACATGCTGTCCTCCGACCCGGCTAATCCCTACGCCAATTACTCCGGCACCGGCAACACCTTGAATTTCGGCCAGGCGCACGTGCGCAAGATGGTGATGGACAGCTTGCGTTATTGGAAGCAAGATATGCGTGTCGACGGATTCCGCTTTGATCTGGCGTCGGTATTTAGCCGCAATGCGGATGGATCTCTCAACTGGCGAGACGCTCCCATCTTCAGTGAAATTGCAGCTGATCCGGAACTTGGCCCGCTACATTTGATCGCGGAGCCCTGGGACACCGGGGCTTACCAACTTGGGCGCGGTTTTCCAGGCCTGACTTGGCTTCAGTGGAACGGAAGGTTTCGCGACGATATTCGCCGTTTCGTTAAAGGCGATCCGGGGATGGTTCCTGACTTGATGCGTCGCATCTACGGCAGCGACGACTTCTTTCCCGACACTCGTTCCGACGCGTATCACGCCTATCAGAGTGTGAACTTCGTAACTTCCCACGACGGCTTCACCCTGTACGATCTCGTCTCTTACAACCACAAGCGCAACTGGACGAACGGTCACAATAATCAGGATGGCACGGACGACAACTACAGTTGGAACTGCGGCCACGAAGGGGACGAAGGGGCGACAGCGCCGGTGTTGGAGCTGCGGCGGAAACAGATCAAGAATTTCTGCTGCTTGTTGTTCCTCTCAAACGGAACGCCCATGTTCCGAGCCGGGGACGAATTCCTGAACACGCAGTTCGGCAACAACAATCCGTATAACCAGGACAACGAAACGGGATGGCTGGACTGGAGGCAACTACCGGCCAACCAGGAGGTCTTTCGTTTCTTCAAAAGCATGATTGCGTTCCGGAAAACTCATCCTGCCCTGAGCCGCAGCAGGTTCTGGCGTGAGGATGTCTCATGGTACGGAGTGGGTTCGATCGTTGATTTGTCCTACGACTCTCGCAGCCTGGCATTCTGCCTGCACGGCGCCTCTCAAGGCGATGATGATATCTACGCGATGATCAATGCGTTCTGGGAAGAGCTGGAGTTCCAAGTCCAGGAAGGCACCGCAAATGAGTGGAAGAGAGTTGTTGACACAGCTTTGCCGAGTCCCGACGATTTTTCAGAGCACGGAGTGCCTTTGGAACGGGCGAAATACGTAGTGGCTCCGAGATCCATCGTTGTCTTACTTCGGCATAGGAAGAGCGACACCAAAACTACGCCGACGGCACACAAGGAATCCATTGGGCGGGAGCAAGGAAGCATTCAGAAGCGATAGCGGAAGGATGCCGCCCTGTGTGGCAGAAGCGCTGGGCCTTGGCATTTGGAATTCCGGAAAGAGCGGGCTTCACCTGCGCTTGATGATAAACACGGTCTTGTCGTCGATGCGGTCGGTTTGACCAGTTTGCTGCAGGTACTCGTCCTGCTTTACCGCGTGCTGCAGGATGGCATTACAAATCTCTCGTGCCGGCTCATTTTTATGTTCACGGATTACTCGCTGGATTTGCAGACGATCCTGTTCATCGCTGCCGTCGTAAACCCCGTCAGAATGAAGGAGAAGGATGTCTCCTGGGCTCATCAGTGTGATTTCCGCCACATCTGAGGAGTTGACCTGTCTTTTCCTGAGCTCAATGGAAAAATACTTGTTGCGATCAGGATGATCTTCGGGGATTACAAGTCCGAGGGCGGGGAATTGCACCATGCGATCCTTGTCAATCTCCATGAACTTTTCGTATTCCGCAGAAAATACCAGAGGAGGCGGATGACCGAAATTCACAAAGCGGAAATATCCGTTGGGTCGCAGCTCGCCGTATAGCATCGTCGCGATTTCGCGCGAACTGTCATTTGGATCCCGTCCCAGAGCGTTCCGCGCGGTAACCGACTGTGCCAGCCTGAGATTGATCTTCTCGAAAAACTGTGGCGTTGTTTTTCCGCTCCGATCAAGTTCGGAAAGCATAAAAGCATGAAATGTGTCGTGTACGGTCGACGCAATCTTCGCCGAGATGATTCCGTGTCCTTGCGCATCGACTAACAGAACTCCTGCGGTCGTGTAAAGGTCTTGCAGATCTTCGGCGATTCTCAGCTGCTCCGAGTTTTTTGCCTTTCGGTACTCGACCGCGACCGTTGTGTTGTAGCCCGGTCTGGATTTCAGCCACTGCACATGATCATCTACCGAATTTCGCGGAGTCTGGCCCGGGGAGAGTGGCTCCAGATACTCCGCGGCCATTTTAAGAGCGCCTGCGATGCGCGCGTCAATGTTGTAACGTTGCTGAAAATTGATGTATTCAAAGAGATCGCCGCCCACGGTTCCAGCGGGGATGGAGTTGCCATACATGTCGATTCCGGCCAAGTGGGGAATCGCGCCCTCCACTGGCATCAGCCTCTTGCGAAGGTACTCGTCAATGCTGGGATCGATCTGTGGCGTCACCATAAGAGCAGTTCGATGCTGCCATCGCCTTTCCTGGACATCCTAAAGTCGACAATGCACAGCATCAATTATACGGAACCGTGGGCACGCGTCCGGAAGAGGAGCAGTACTTCCGTTGGGTAGGTAAGAGAGAACACCTCGAGAGAAATATGTCGCCCTCGCTTTAGTGAGAAAACGAAGACGAGCATTGCTTCGTTTAGCACTGAATACGCGAAATGCGAGGTGGAGATACAAAAACCATGACCTGGGCCTGTCATGCCCGGCTCGCACTTTCCAGCACTTTAGACTGAAGCCTCTGCCAGCTCAGGGACGTCAGATTCCGTCTCCAACTTTGAGTCGGCCACGTGCTTGCGCGCCACGAGCATGTAGATCGAGGGCACGACGAACAGCGTAAACAAGGTTCCAATGATCATGCCACTGACCAGCATGATACCGATGCTGTTTCGAGCCCCGGCTCCTGGTCCCTTTGCCAAAACAAGAGGGAAGTGACCGACCACAGTAGCCGCCGTCGTCATCAGAATCGGACGCAACCGGGTGGTCGCGGCTTCGATGATCGCAGCGAGCTTGTCCTTTCCGGTTTCCTGGAGGTGGTTGGCAAACTCCACAATCAGGATGCCGTTCTTCGATATCAGACCCACGAGCGTGATCAATCCCACCTGGCTGTAGATATTGAGCGTCGTGAGCCCCAGGAAGGAAAACATCAACGCGCCTGAAATGGCCAGCGGCACCGAACCCACCAGAATGATGAACGGATCGCGGAAGCTCTCAAACTGCGCCGCCAGTACCAGGTAGATCAGGATCGCGGACAGCAGGAAGGTACCAAGAAACTTGCTGCCCTCCACCCGGAGCTGGCGTGACTCGCCAGCGTAGTCGACAGTAAAGCCTTGCGGCAGGATCGTCTTGGCCGCGTCCTCCAGGAAGCGCAGTGCCTTGTCCAGCGGCACGTTCGGTGGGATCACCCCCTGAATTGTTACGGCGTTGAGCTGCTGGAATTTCTTCAAATCCCGCGGTTCGGTAGTGGTTTTCAGGGTGGCGAAGGTCGAGAGGCGCACCAGCTTACCGTCGGATCCAGTAACGTAGATTTGTTCGAGCTGATCAGGCGACAAACGTTCGGCGCGCTTGATTTGCGGAATGACCTTGTAGCTCCGGCCCTGGATGCTGAAGCGGTTGACATAGTCTCCGCCGAGCAGCGTGGAAAGGTCCTGACCAGCCTGGGTCAAGTTCACTCCCTGAGCACGAACCTTGTCACGGTCGAAGACAACCTCAGCCTGTGGCTGATCGAACTTCAAGTCGGAGTCGGCAAAAATGAACAGGCCACTGGCGAATGCTTTCTTCACCAGTTGATTGGCGAATTCACTGAGCTGCCTCGGTTCAGCCGCCGACACGACCACAAACTCAACCGGAAAATTTCCACCACCTGGCAGCGGGGACGGCGTTAATGGAATCACACGAATGCCCGGGATTTTAGACAATGGCCCGACGGATTCGACCAGTAATTGCTGGGCGGTTTTTTTACGCTGGCTCCATGGTTTCGTGACCATGCCCCCAAAGCCGCCGCTGGGGGACGTGATTTGAAAGATGCTCTCGCTCTCTGGGAACGAGTGGTAAACGTCGTAGACCTGAGTTGTGAATAAGTTAGTCTGATCGATCGTGGAATTCGCTGAGGACTGGATCACCCCGAAGACCACTCCCTGGTCCTCGGCCGGCGCTAGCTCGCGCTGCGAAAACATGTAGAACGGCACGATCAACGAGACAACAATTACCCAGAGAACAAAAACCACGGGGCGGTACTGGAGAGTGCCTGCCAGGGTCCGCGAATAAGCACTGCGCACACTCTCGAAGCGCCGGTTGATCCAGCCGGCAAAGCCGCGCTCGGTGTCTCCCGAGCGCAATAGTTTGGAGCCCATCATCGGCGACAGTGTAAGAGCGACTACTCCAGAAACGATGACAGCGCCTGCGAGGGTAAATGCAAACTCGCGGAACAGCGCGCCGGTCAAACCCCCCTGAATGCCGACTGGCGCATACACCGCGGCGAGGGTGATCGTCATGGCGATAATCGGGCCGACCAACTCGCGGGCTGCATCTATGGCCGCCCGGAAGGGAGGCTTGCCCAGATGAAGGTGGCGCTCGACGTTTTCCACCATCACGATTGCGTCATCCACCACCAGTCCGACCGAAAGCACAATGGCCAGAAGAGTTAGTAGATTGATGGTGAATCCGGCCACCAGCATTAGAAAAACCGCGCCAATCAACGATATCGGGATGGCGACGACCGGAATAAGCACGGAGCGGAACGAGCCAAGAAACAAGAAGATGACAACGATTACGATTAGCAGCGTTTCAGTCAGCGTACTCAGCACTTCATTAATCGCGTCTTGAATGTAAGCCGTCGAGTCATACGGGATGCCAGCCTTCATTCCTGTCGGCAACTGTGCCTGGATTTCCGGCAGCGCGGCGCGAACTTGCTTGATCACCGCAAGCGAGTTGGCGGTGGGAAGCACCCAGACACCCATGAAGGTCGCCGTCTCACCGTTGAAGCGCACATCTTGCTCATAGGTCTGGGCGCCAAGCACGACATCGGCAATCTCACCCAGCCGGACTACGACTCCCTTATCTTGCTTGACCACTAATTGGCGAAACTCATCGGCTGTCCGAAGATCGGTATTGGCGATCAGGTTCACCGAGACCATCGAACCCTTGGTTTGCCCGAGCGCCGAAAGGTGGTTGTTCTTGGATAAGGCATCTCGTACGGCGGAAGCGGAGATACCAAGCGCCGCCATCTTGTCCGGCTTGAGCCAGATCCGCATGGCAAAGGTACGATCACCAAGAATGTCGGCACGTTGCACGCCGCTGATGGAGCTCAGCTTGGGCTGTACGACTCGCGTCAGATAATCGGTGATTTGGTTTTGGTCGAGAGTGGCGGATGAGAAGCCGAGATACATCGCGGCAAATTGATTGTCCGCAGTTTGCAGGTCAATGACCGGCTGCTGGGATTCGGGCGGCAGATCATTGCGGACTTGGGCCAGTTTCGCCTGTATCTGGGTGAGCGCCGCGTTGGTATCGTAATTGAGCTTCAGGTGCACGGTGATCGTGCTGAGGCCCTGGGCGCTCGATGACTCCATGTAGTCGATACCGTCGGCACTGGCAATGACGCGCTCCAGCGGAGTTGTGATGAAGCCACGAACCAGGTCCGCGTTAGCACCCGTGTAGACTGTCGTGACCTGCACCACTGCGATGTCACTGCGCGGATACTGCCGCACGCTGAGCGAGCGGATAGCTTGCAGGCCGGCAATCAAGATCACGATATTGACGACGATCGCCAGGACCGGGCGCTTGACGAAAAGATCCGTAAATTTCATTAGCTGTCCTCAGGCTTGGGGGCCGGATTATTCCCCGGCTGAACCTTATTGTTCACCTGGACGGCGGCGCCGTTGCGCAACTTAAAGACACCTGAGCTCACAACTTCGTCACCGGGCTTTACACCCGAAACCACTGCGACCTGATCACCGCGCGAACCCTCAACCTTCACGAACTCCTGACGCACTCCGCGGTAAGTCTTACCGCTTGGGTCTTTGAGATCGGATACGACGTATACCGAATCGCCGTAGGGCGCGTAGTTGATGGCGCTGGTTGGAAGCGCGATAACGGGGCGGTCCGCGCCAGTTGTTATCTCCACCTGCACGAACATGCCGGGACGCAGTTTGCCTCCTGGATTGGCGAGGGTCGCCTGCACTTGGACGTTGCGGGTGGCCTCGTTCACTACTGAGTCAAGGGCGGTAACTCGCCCT
>Ga0137380_10003981_pt1 | contig 12937 bp, 9 predicted proteins | sample SagtaG_17_FD_104809 | JGI IMG/M metagenome (GOLD analysis project Ga0137380, IMG submission 104809) | Vadose zone soil microbial communities from Sagehorn Ranch, Mendocino, California, USA - Sage2_L_100_16 metaG | ecosystem: Environmental > Terrestrial > Soil > Vadose zone | place: USA... | reverse complement strand
CGTCGTTGGTCGACGCGCGGCAACTCGAGCGCGCGCCGCGTCCCGCTCGAATGGCTATAACGCCCTTGAGCGGGTGACTCATCCATCAGGTCGAGATGCGCGTCGAAATGCACGATCGCGACCGTGCCAGCAACCGCATCGTGAAAGCCTGCCACGGCGGGAAACAGGATCGAGTCATCACCGCCAACCACGGCGGGGATGCGTCCGTTGCGCGTCTCCTCTGCGGTCTTGGCGCGGGCCGCGGCGAGCGTTGCCACCAGGTCGTGAGGGACAACGGCCGCGTCGCCCGCATCGTGCAGTTGCCCGAGGTCGAACGGGACAATGCGGTCCTCGTCGACCCAGTAGATCTGTCCGCCCTGGACGCGGTTCAGCATCCACGTCAGGTGTCTGCGAACCTCCGCCGGCGCGTAACGCGCACCCGGCCAGCCGAGGGTGGCCGCACCGTCGTACGGCACGCCTATCAATGCGATGATCGGATGGGCCATTGGGATGATTCCTCCGCCGGCGATCTTAACCGGTTCTTCGCCAAAGCCGCATTCGGACTCGGGGGCAGCGGTCGCAGGGCTCGGCGGCCTGAGTGCGAGGCCGCAATGAGCAATCTCCTCCACCCATTCGGCGCGGGAAGGGAATCCCAATAACGAATGGTGTCGCCGAGAACGGCATAGGTGACGTTGTTCGACGTGAGGGCGAACTTGTCGACGCGCCGCCTTAACTCTCCCGGCTGAAGGCGCTACTGGAATCTGCTATTCGACAGCTCGCATCAAACGGGGTGACTTGACCCGCATGGTGCTTACTCAACCTGGAGGAGCAAAGATATGACCGACATCCATCCCTCGAAAGCGCTCGTGACCGGCGCGACGTCCGGTATCGGCCGTGCGGTCGCCTTGAAGCTGGCCGCCGACGGTTTCGAGGTGATCGTGCACGGACGCGACGCCGAGCGCGGAGCGCAAACCGTCAAGGAGATTGAACGGTCCGACGGCAAGGCACGTTTCCTCCCGGCCAACCTTAGCGACCGTGGCGAGATTCGGCGGCTTGCCGAGCAGATCGGAGACATCGACGTCTTGGTCAACAACGCCGGGCACTCGGCGTGGGGGCCTACCGCAGACCTCGACGTCGCCACCTTCGATGCCACCGCGCCGCCGAACCCTCAGAAATTGCCGAGGTCGTCGCGTTCCTGGCCTCACCCCGCGCCAGCTACGTCACCGGCGCGATCGTCGCCGTCGATGGCGGCCGTACCGCGATCTGACGGGCGGCACCTGCCTCGATTGGAGACCTTCAATATGCCTGTTCGATGACCGCTGCGAAGCCAGGAGATCATCAGACCGCTGGCACGGTGCCGCCATCGATCACGTATTCGCTCCCGTGAATCGAGGCTGCCCGGTCCGAAACCAGGAAGGCGACCAGTTCCGCGACCTCTTCGGGCCTGCCCGGCCTGCCGATGGGAATTCCTCCGAGCGAGTCCATCAGCCCCTGGCGGGCAGTGTCCTCATCGGTCCCGGCCTTTTCGGCGAGCCGGACGACGAGGCGATGTGCAGCCGTCGTTTCGATGTAGCCCGGCGCAACCGTATTCACGCGGACGCCCTTCGGCCCAACTTCCTTCGACAGCCCCTTGCTGTAGGTCGTCAACGCCGCCTTGGCGGCCGCATAGGCGAGCGTCGCCTCGAACAATGGCAAGCGCCGCTGGATGGACGAGATATGGATGATGACGCCCGATCCCTGCCTCAGCATTCCTGGCAGCAGTCCGCGGTCGAGGCGGACGGCGGCGAAGAGGTTGGCATTGATGGTGTCCTGCCAATCCGCGTCGCTCAGAGCCAGCACGCCGCCGCTCGGTGCGGAAGAACCGCCGACATTGTTAACCAGGATGTCCACACCACCGAGGCGGTCCAATACTTCCCGGGTCACCTTATCCACGCCCTCGCGTGTGCTGATATCGGCTTGGACAAACAAACCCACTGCCTGCCCTGCCGGCAGCGGTGACCGCGCCGTGGTCGCCACCGTCGCGCCGCCAGCAGCGAGGCGCCGCACGATAGCCTCGCCCATGCCCTTGGTGCCACCAGTGACGAGGGCACGTGTGCCCGCGAATTCGGTCTGATCGAACGAAAAATGCGTCGGCGCGGTCATGGAAGGATTTCGCGGCGGGAGATTTCCCCGCCGACATCAGGCGTGTGGGATGGATTCACTGCGGAACCGTTTCGCTGCGAAGACTGTGAGGACGATGAACAGCGCCAGCACGGCGACCTGCGTCGCCACAAACGGCGGCTCGGTCTGCTGTGGGGCTACCGCGTGCAGCGCGGACACCTTCAGGAACGCCTGGACGACCCCGACGAAAACGTTGAGGTAGAGCGCGACAGCGGCGCAGACGACGTAGACCCGACGCCAGGCGCCTCGGAGGTGGAGGCCGTAGCGAGCGAAGATGGCAACCGCCAAGACCAGCAGGGAGATGATCCCGACGATGTGTGACGGCAACAGGTGGTCGACCGGAAAGCCGAAGCCGGTCACGCTCGTGGCCACCGTGGTGACCAGGAACAGCGCGGTCCACCCGTTGAGCCGCTTTCGAGTGAGCAGACCAGCCATGACGACGAATCCCGCTCCGATTCCGACCAGGCTCAAGAGGACGTGAACGAGCGTGAACGTCGACGGCGTCATTCCCCAGATCACGGTCAGCCTCCTAGTCCTTCGCCTGCGCGTGTGTTCCGGGTGTCCCACAGCGGCCGGGTCATGGACGCCCCCTGGTTCTGGCTCAGTTGACGAAGCGGGTGATGGCGGGAATGACGGCCGCCGGCGCTTCTTCCATCAGCCAATGTCCGGAGCCCTTGACCACTTCACCTCGGACGTCCGATGCGATCTGTCTGGCCTGCTCGATGAGGAAATCCCCGCTGGCCTTCTCGCCGGTGAGAACCAGCAGCGGCATGGGCAGACGCGCGGTCGCCATCTGGGCGAAGTCCTGGGCGTCGCGTTCGAAGGCGCGGAAGTATTCGAAGCCGGCCCGCATGCCGCCGGGCTGCGCGTACGCGGCCGCATAGATCTTCCGGTCGGCCTCGGGCACCGAATGCTCGGGGTCAGCGGCGAAGTCGTTCCAGAAGTGCTCGAAGTAGATCCGCTCACGCCCCTGAACCAGCGCCAGGGGCACCTCGCCATAAAAGTGGAAGTGCCACAAATCGCGCAACAGCCAGACGTCCTTCCAGTTGCCGATGCCGGGCAGGAAGGCGTCCATCAGCACCACGCGCTCGGTGGCCCGCGGGAACTGCGCGGCATAGGCATACGCGACCATCAAGCCGATGTCGTGGCCGACGATACGAACGCGATCGAATCCCAACGACGCGGTCAAGGCCTGGATGTCGGCGGCGAGAGTCTTCTTGTCATAGCCGGCGTCCGGCTTGGCCGATCCACCGGCGCCGCGCAGGTCAGGAACGATCACCGTGTGACGCTCGGCCAGCGAAGGCAGGATCGGATGCCACATGTGCCCGGTCTGCGTATAACCGTGCAGCAGGACGACGGGGCTGCCCGTGCCGGCGATGCGGTAGTGCAGGCGAACACCGTTGACCTCCGCGAAGCGCTCCCTGACGCCGCTCACTGCAGGCGTCTCTTCAGCTCTTGCGAGGCCTGCAACAGCGCCGAGCGGACGCCGGGAACCTGGCTGATGGCGTTGAGCAGCCCGTAGTCGTGAATGAGGCCGTTGTATCGCGTTGCGGTCACATCGACACCGGCGCCGTCGAGCTTGCGCGCGTAGGCCTCGCCCTCGTCGCGCAGGACGTCCATCTCCGCGGTCTGGATGAGCGCGGGTGGCAGGCCCTTCACCCGCTCGTTCGACGCCTGTAACGGCGACGCGTAGACGTCCTGTCGTTCGCGCGGATCGGTGGTGTAGCAGTCCCAGAACCACCGCATCATGTTCCGGGTAAGGAAATGCCCCTCCGCGAACTGCCCGTACGACGCAGTGTCGAACTTCGCGTTCGTGACTGGCCAGAACAGGATCTGGAAGAGGATGTTCGGCGTTCCCCGGTCCTTGGCCATCAGGCTGACGACGGCGGCCATGTTGCCGCCGACGCTGTTACCGACCGCGGCGAGGCGCCGGCCGTCGACGCCGATCTCGTTGCCGTGTGCCGCCACCCACTTCGTGGCGGCATAGGCCTGGTTGATGGCGACCGGATAGTGCGCTTCGGGAGAGCGGTCGTAGTCGACGAACACCGCGGTCGCGCCAGAGCCGGCGACGAGGTCGCGGACGAGGCGCTCGTGGGTCGGGAAGTCGCCGAGCACCCAGCCACCGCCGTGGAAAAACATGAACGCGGGGAGCGCGCCGGTCACGCCGGTGGGGCGCACGATCACCAACTTGACCGTCTGGCCATCGGTGGCGATCGTTCGTTCCGTGACGTCGGCTTTCGGCAGATCGAGAGTGACGCTGGACTGCGCGCCGACCAAAACCGCGCGGGCCTCCGCCGGAGTCATCTGCTCCATCGGCTTGCCGCCGCCCGCCGCGAGGGCCCCGAGAAACTTCTGGATATTCCGCTCGACGCCGTCGCTTCCCGCCCGGTGACTCGTCATCTCCGCCCTCCTCGTCGACGCGCCGGTGCGTCGTGAGGGGCACGGTACGCAGTCGGGGCTGAGGAGTCCTTGCCGCGGCCTGAATCGTTCTGAAAAGTGCTGCGGGCGCTTCGTTAGGGACGGAGCCTGTCGAGCAGGGCTTTCGCGCTGACGAGATCGGCAGTTCCAAACCCCTCGGTGAACCGGCGGTAGACGGCCGAGAGCAGCTTTCGCGCCTGGCTCCCGCGCCGCCGTCCGTGCCAGAGCCGGGCGAGGCTCGTGGAGGCCCGCAGCTCCCAGGAGAGCGCGTCCTGGCGTTGCGCCCAGTCGATGGACTGCCGGAAGAGTTCCTCGGCCGCGGCAGCAGCGTTCGGAGCACCCGCCCGCAAGACGATCTCGCCCTTGATGCGGAGCAACTCGGCGACGTACCAGAGCCCTCCGCTCTGCTTGGTACGGTCGAGCGCCTGGTCGATTGCGGCAAGCCCCTCTGCGACGAGGCCCACGCGGCTCAACGCGTCCGCCACTTCGCCGAGAAATGGATCGTAACGGGTATGGAACGGGGTCTTGGAGAGCTCACCGAGCGTCGCGCGCAGCATGTCCAATCCCCGACCCGTGTCGCCACGCCTGAGCAACAGGACACCCTTGAAGCAGCGACCGTCCGCATGCCAGAAGGCCAAGCCATGCCGTTCGGAATACTCGAGCAGCACCGTCACGAAGCGCTCCGCGGCCGCAAGATCGCCGGCCAGGAACGCAACCGAACAGGCGCCTTGAGCGAATGCGTTGCACAACGTGACGGCATGATTCAAGGCGACCGCTTCTTCGACACCTCGCTGGGCGGTCGATACCGCTTGATCCGGGTGCCCCTGGAGCCAGAGGATCGTCGCGAGCCTCGAACGGGCCGTCACCCATGGATCGAACTGGAAGCGGACGATGTGGAGCTCGTGAACGGAGGGGCGTGGGCCATCGAGCATACGCTCGATGTGGCGCCTCGCCTGTGTCTGGTCGCCGAGGAAATGCAGCGCGAAGCCCGTCATCCTATCACCGACCGGGGCGGCGAGCGGATCGGTGGACTTCGCGGCAGCGCGAGAGAAGGTCTCCGCAAGCGTCATCGCCTGCCGGACATCGCCGCTATTCATGCGATCGACCCACAGGCCCCAGAGCGCCCGCAGGCGATAGTCGGTGTCATCCAGCCTGTCAGCGATCTCGAGCGTGCCGGCAAAGGCGGACCGCGTTTCCGGAACGGCGCCTTTGGTGTACATGAGCGCCGCGCCCAGCGCGGCCAGGAGTTGCATTTCGCGCCGCCGGTCTCGGCTCGCGGCGGGCCCGAGGCTGCCGAGCGCTTGCGCCACGCGCCGTCGGCACTCCTCCATGAGCGAGAGGTGCGTCCACAGCGGCACGACTGCGATCGTCAACGCCACGCCGGCGGCGACATCCCTACTCGAGGAAAACGCCCAGTCCAGGGCCGCACGCACGTCGTCGATCTGCTTGCCATAGGCGGCCATCCATTCGGTCACGGGCCGCGTCCCCAGCTCTGTGTTGCCTTGTTCGAACAGAGCCCCGAAGTACTCCGCGTGGCGCCTGGCGAGGGTTGCCAACTCGCCACTCGCACTGAGCTTCTCGCGGGCGTAGGCGCGCGTCGTCTCGAGCAGGCGGTACTGCATGGGGAGCTCGCCGGCATGGGCCGACACGAGCGACCGGGAGACCAGGCCCGCGACCCAGTCTGACACCTCGGACGCGGGAAGGTCAGGACTCGACACGACGGCGGTGGCCGCCTCCAGGGAGAAGCCTCCGGCGAAGGCGGCGAGCCGGCGCAGAGTGATCCGTTCAGGTTCGGACAGGAGCTCGTAGCTCCAGTCGAGGGTCGCACGCAGAGTCTGCTGGCGCGGCAGCGCCGTGCGGCGGCCGCCGGTGAGCAGGTGGAAGCGATCGCCCAGGCGGGCGGCAATGCCGTCGACGCCGAACGCCGGGACGCGCGCCGCGGCCAGCTCGATCGCGAGCGGGATCCCGTCGAGCCGTCGGCAAATGGCGGCCACCGTGGCTGCGCGTCTGCGATCGGCCACGTACCCCGGTTCCACCGCACGCGCTCGCACATCGAAGAGTCGGATCGCTCCGTACCGCGACACGTCGTCCGCGTCGAGGTTGTCTTCGGCGGGGACGTCGAGCGACGGCACACGATAGATGTGTTCCTCGGGGGCGCGCAGCGGCTCTAGCGTCGTGGCGAGCACCCGGGCGAGCGCCCCCGCGCTGACGAGCGCCGCCGCCATGGAGGCGGCCGCGTCGATCATGTGCTCACAGTTGTCGAGGACCAGCAGGAGGTGCTTCTCGCGCAACGCTCCCGCGACGCGATCGGCGGTGACCGGACCGGTGCCGAGCGGGAGACCGACGGCGGTCGCGACGGTGACCGGGACGAGGGCCGGATCGGCGAGCGGCCCGAGCTCGACCAGCCACACGCCGTCGGGAAACCGCGGCAGCAGCTGCCGCGCAGCCTCCAACGCCAATCGCGTCTTGCCCACACCACCGGCGCCGGTCAGGGTCACGAGGCGGTGCGCCGTGATCAGATCCACCACGGTACCGAGCGAGGCGTCCCGCCCGATCAAATCGGGAAGGTGTGAGGGGAGGTTCGTCAGACCGGCCGGCGAGGTGACGGCCGTCTCAGCGTCGCGGATGTCGCCCGTGAACTGGTACCCGCGTCCCGCGACGGTTCTGATGAGATCGCGATCGGCGCCGAAGACCTTGCGCAGCGCGGAGATCTGGGCCTGGAGGTTGTTTTCCTCGACGACGCGGTCCGGCCACACGCGCCGCATCAGCCGGTCCTTGTCGACGATCGAGCCGCGCGCGTCGATCAGCGCGATCAGCGTGTCGAAGGCTCGCCCGCCCAGCTCGACGGCCCGGCCGTCGACGAGCAGCTCACGCCGATGACGGACAACCCTGAATCGACCGAACTCCAGAGGGGCGGGAGGATGCGCCGCATCCATGGCCCCCAATTGTATCCGGCCTGTCAGGGGTCGTCAGGACGAATCAGTCCGCGGCGAGGACATCAGCCGCGACGAGCGCAGCGTATGAAGCAGCGCCCGCGCGGTCGTCAGATCGGCAGTTCCGAACCCTTCGGTGAATCGGCGGTAGACCGGCGCCAGGAGTGACCGCGCCTCGCGACTTCGACGCTGCCGATGCCACAGCCCCGCGAGGCTCGTGGCGATCCGCAGTTCCCAGGCGAGCGCGTCCTGTCCGCGCGCCATGGCGAGGGCCTCCCTGAAGTGTTCCTCCGCGGTCGCGGACCCCGCGGCCTCGGCCAGGAGCGAGACCTCGCCTCTCTTGCGCAGCAGCTCCGGGACGTACCACCATTCCTCGCGACGTCGGGCCCGCTCGAGGGCCTGGTCGATCAGCGCCAGGCCTTCCGCGACCTCACCGGAGCGCCCCAGCGCCTCGCCGAGGTCGCCGAGGAACACCGTCCGATGAAAGTGGAACACGATCTCGGGCACTGCATCGAGGACCCCGCGGAGCGTCCGCGACGCCGTGACGACTTCCCCGCGCTCGAGGAACAGCGCGCCGGTGAAGCAGCGGTGCCAGACGTGCCAGAGGTCTTGCGCATGCGTGCGGGCAAGATCGCCGAGCAACCCGAGGAAGCGATCAGCCGCCGGCAGGTTCCCGGCAAGCAAGGCGACCGGACACGCGGCCTCGATGAGCGCGTAGAACAGCGACGTTGGATGATCGGCAGCCTGCGCATCGGTGACGCACTGCTCGACGATCTCCAGTGCGCGATCCGGTAGGCCCTGCAGGCAGAGGATGCGTGCGTAGAATGCCTGGGCCAGGACACGCTCGTCCCAGATGAAGCGGACGCTGTGAGAGCGATGCGGCCGGGTCACGTAGCGGTCGTAGAGCCTCTCGTGATGTTGCCGCGCGCGCGCTTGTTCCCCGAGAATGTGCAGAATATTCCCCATGATGCGATCGCCGACACGCTTGTAGACGGGGTCCCTCGCATCCTCGGCCAGACGGCGGAATTGCTCGGCGGTCGCCTGCGCCGCTCGAGACTCCCCGATCGTGAAGCGATACACGAACAGCCCCCACAGCGACCTCAACTGGTAGTCGGTGTCCCGAAGGGTCTCCGCAATGTCGAACGCGGTCGACCACGCCGCGTGCGCTTCGGGCACGGGGCCCTTCGTCAATAACAGCGCCTGCGCCAGCGCGGCGGAAAGCTGCATCTCGCCCGCCGGATCCCGATCGGCGCTGTTCGCCAGGCGTGCCAGTGCCCGTTCGACGCGCTCGCGCCACTCCTCGAGGAGTGAGAAGCGACCCCACAACGGCACGGCGGCGACCGTCAGCGCGATGCCGAGCGCCAGATCGCCCTCGGGCGAAAACGCCCAGTCGAGCGCGGCGCGGACATCATCGAGCGCGCGACCGTAGGCGGACGGCCACGCGTCGGGGGGCAAGGTCTCCGAGTCGGTCGCCGCGCGATCCAGCAGATCTCGATGATGCTCGGCGTGGCGCCTGGCGACCTCGTTGTGCTCGCCACTCTCGAGGAGCGCTTCACGCGCATAGACCCGTGTCGTCTCGAGAAGCCGGTAGTGGACGACGGCCTCGCCGAGGTCGGCGGCGACGAGCGACTTCGCCACCAGATTCGCCACGATCTCCGGAATGGCCGGCACCGCGACCTCCGAACCAGCGGCCACGGCCTGCGCCGACTCGAGCCGGAACGCCCCGGCGAACTTCCCCAGGCGACGCAGCACGATGCGCTCGACGTCGGAGAGCAGCTCGTAGCTCCAGTCGAGCGTCGCGCGGAGGGTTTGATGGCGCGTCAACCCCGTCCGGCTGCCTTCGGTGAGGAGGTGGAACCGATCGCCGAGGCGGCTGGCAATGCCGTCGACGCCGAACGCGGGGACACGCGCCGCCGCCAGCTCGATCGCGAGCGGAATGCCGTCGAGCCGCCGGCAGATGCGCGCCGCGACGACCGCGTGGCGCGGATGGGCGTCGTACCCCGGTTCCGCCGCGTGCGCCCGCACGTTGAAGAGCCTGACGGCTCCATGGCGCGACACATCCTCCACGTCGACGTTGTCGTCGACGGGCACGTCGAGGGACGGCACACGATAGACGTACTCCTCGGTGGCGCGCAGCGACTCGCGGCTCGTGGCGAGCACCCGCGTCAGTGGGCTCGCCCTCAACACGGCCTCGGCCATCGCGGCGGCCACCTCGATCACGTGCTCGCAATTGTCGATGACGAGGAGCAGATGCTTGGCCCTCAGGGCCACCGCGACGCGGTCGGTGGTCACCGGACCGGCCCCGAACGACAGGCCGAGGGCGGCAGCGACGGCGACCGGGACGAGGTCGGCATCGGCGAGCGACCCGAGCTCCGCGAGCCAGGCGCCATCGAGGAACCGTGGCAACAGTTGCCGCGTCGCCTCGAGCGCCAATCGTGTCTTGCCGACGCCACCCGCGCCGGTCAGGGTCACGAGGCGGTGTGCGACGACCAGGTTCGTGACGTCGCGGAGCGGAGCCTCCCGCCCGATCAGCTCGGACTGAGGCGTGGGAAGGTTCGTGAGGCGCGCCGGCACGGCGGCGCCGGACGTCACCCCATTGCGAATCTCGCCGGTGAACTGGTACCCGCGGCCGGCCACGGTTCGAATGAGATCGCGATCGGCGCCAAACACCTTGCGCAGTGCGGAGATCTGCGCCTGGAGGTTGTTCTCCTCGACAACCCGGTCGGGCCATACCCGGTTCATCAGTTCGTCCTTGCCGAGGACGGTGCCCCGGGCGTCGATGAGGACCATGAGGGTATCGAACGCGCGTCCGCCGAGTTCGATCGGCCGGCCGTCGGCGAGCAGCTCTCGGCGATGGCTGATCACCGTAAAGCGGCCAAATTCAATGGTTTGTGACCGATCCGCCGCCCCAGCCATGGCGAGCGGATTCTACACGGGTGCCCAGGACTTTTCAGAATGAATCAGCCCGCGCCAAAGACTCGTCAGGCCGGCTCTCGTAGGCTCCGTCTCACGACCGGTCACCGACAGCCAGAGGAGCCCCCAGCATGACAACTCGTGCAGCCGTCGTCCAAGCTTGCGTGTTCTTGCTGAAAACTCCGCCGACGCCCTTCGCGTCGGCGGTCGACGCCATCAAAAGAGGCGGAAGCCGGGAGCGCGGCGCAGTGCCTTCGGGCTGATGCTCGAATACACCGGCCTGAGCCTGGAAGAGGTCCAGACCGGAGGCTTTCGTGCGCTCTTTCCGGATGATGTGGAGACGGCGCGGCACGAGCGGCAGAAAGGGCTTGAACGCGGAGCCTCGTTTCGGCTAGAACTTTGGACACGCCGGAAAGACGGTCGGTGTCGTTGGTTTCTTGTCCACTACAGGCCCCTGCGTGACGAACAGGGACATATCGTTCGCTGGTATGCGACGGGGACCGACATCGAAGACCGCAAGCAGGCCGAAGAGAGAGTCCGAAACGAGAATCTGGCATTGCGCGAAGAGATCGATCGCTCCTCGATGTTCGAGGAGATTGTCGGATCCTCCGAAGCGCTGCGACGGGTGCTGGCGCAGGTCGCGAAGGTTGCACCGACGGAGTCGACGGTCCTGATCTCGGGAGAAACCGGAACCGGCAAGGAGCTGATCGCTCGCGCCATTCATCGACGGTCGAGCCGGTCGACTCGAGCATTCATCCGGGTGAATTGTGCGGCCATTCCGTCTTCGCTGATCGCCGCCGAACTGTTTGGGCATGAGAAAGGTGCCTTCACCGGGGCATTGCAGCGGCGTGTGGGACGCTTTGAATCGCCTGACGGCGGGACGATTTTCCTGGACGACATCGGTGAGATTCCCATGGAGACTCAGGTTGCCTTGAGCCTCTGTGAGTCAGAGGGTATCAGACTTCTTCATTGCTCACCCTACATTCGTGAATGGATGCTGAGGGAGCAGGCCTAGAGATGCGCGTCCGACGGAGACGGAGCATCGCACACACTTCGCAGGCAGGCCTCCTGGTCGTCGCGTTGGCAGCTGCGTTCGCCGGCTGCGGCGACAGATCCGGCGCAGCGGCACCGCCGCCACCACCAGTGGTCAGGGTCACGCCCGTGATCGAACGGGACGTACCGATCACCTTCGAGTATGTGGGGACATTGGTCGGGTTCATCAACGCTCAGATCCGCGCCCGCGTCAGCGGCCACCTCGTGAGCCAGAACTACAACGAGGGCTCCCTCGTCAAGAGCGGCGACCTCCTGTTCCAGGTCGATCCGCGGCCGTTTCAGACCGCGGCTGATCAGGCCGACGCCAAGCTCCACCTGGCGGAATCGCAGCTCAGTCAGGCCAAGGCCCAGGTCGGCGCCAGTGAGGCACAGGTCGAACAGGCCATGGCCACGGTCTTCCAGAGCGAGGCCCAGGTCAGGCGGGCGGAGGCCACCCAGCGTCAGACGGAGCTCGACGTTGGCCGTTACACGCCGCTGGCCCAGCGCGGGTCGGTCAGCCAGCAAGAGCTCGACAATGCGGTCCAGAGCAACCTCGCCAATCTGGCGGCGGTGGCGGCCGCGCGCGCCGCGGTGCTGAACGCGCAGGCGAGCGTGTCGCAGGCGCGGGCCGCGCTCGAGAAGTCGCAGGCCGACGTCAAGACGCAAGAAGCCAACATCGGCGCGGCGCGCGCCGCGCTCGCCGACGCCCGCCTCAACCTCGGTTACACGAGGGTCGTGTCGCCCGTCGCGGGCGTGGCCGGCTTTCGCGTTGCGAACATCGGGGACTATGTCGGCCCGAGCGACGCCGCGCCCCTGACGACCGTCTCGCAGGTGGATCCCATCTACGCGGAGTTCCCCATCAGCGAGCAGCGGGCCCTCGCCGTGTTTCGCCGATGGGACGCCGATCCGCGCGCGCCCCGGGACATCGAGCTGGAGCTGATCCTGGCCGACGGGAGCGTCTATCCCACACGGGGGCGGGCCGCCGCCCTGGATCGGCAGGTCGACGTGACGACCGGCACCGTGCTCGCGCGTGGTGTGTTCCCGAATCCTGGAAACGTGCTGCGCCCCGGCCAGTACGCGAAGGTTCGGGCCGTCGTCGAGGTGAAGAAGAACGCCCTCATGATCCCCCAGCGGGCTGTTCAGGACGTGCAAGGGGTCAACCAGGTTGCGGTGGTCCGGGCGGACGAGACTGTTGACGTGCGCACGGTGAAGGTCGATGCGCGCATCGGCTCACTCTGGATCATCGCCGCCGGGCTCAAGCCCGGCGAGCGGGTGATCGTGGAGGGGGCCGACCGCGTGCGAGCCGGCCAGAAGGTCCGGCTGGCGTCGAGCGCGCCGTCAGAGACCAGCGCGCCGAAATAGGCCTGGACCATGGCCAGGTTCTTCATCAACCGGCCCATCGTCGCGATGGTGATCTCCATCCTCATGGTGATCGTCGGCGTCGTGGCGATGGTGCAGCTGCCGGTCGCGCTGTACCCGAACATCGCGCCGCCGGAAATTCT
>Ga0137380_10003980_pt1 | contig 12938 bp, 10 predicted proteins | sample SagtaG_17_FD_104809 | JGI IMG/M metagenome (GOLD analysis project Ga0137380, IMG submission 104809) | Vadose zone soil microbial communities from Sagehorn Ranch, Mendocino, California, USA - Sage2_L_100_16 metaG | ecosystem: Environmental > Terrestrial > Soil > Vadose zone | place: USA... | reverse complement strand
GTTGTGGGTCCCGCCGGCCGCGACACCCCGAACCGCAGTCGGCTCGGGGCCGGCGGCGGCCAGCAAAGCGAGGCTCAATGCAGCGCCGGTAAAGCTCTTGGTCATGGAACCTCTCGGCGTAACGTTGGAGGTGCACCGACTGCGGGGAGCGACAGGAGGGGCAATTCAGCGAAGTCCGATAAGAGCCAGTCCAGCGTTTATTCTCACCAGCCAAGGCTCAAAAGCACACGCTCTAGCCGATCAGTGCGCGCAGCGTATCGGCGCCGTGAGGGCCATGTCAATAGAATTGTTCTGATATTTCACAAAAAGCGAACACCATCACACCGACGTCATCGCCATGAGGTATGGGGGCTTGAGCCGTCTGGCATTTACGCCTTCGAAGATCTCGGGAAGATGAGGGACGCGAAGTGTCCCCGAGGCCGTCCGCCTCGCGCCGCGCGCCTGGTACACGCGCCAAGACCCTGGCGGACACCCTGAAGGTGAGCCGACTGTCGTCGCTCTAGCCCCTTTCGGCGGGACCGTCTGTCAGTGAATCAGGCCGAACTTCGACGGCGGCCAGAAGCGGAAGAACGCCTTCCCGTAGATGTACTTCTCCGGCACCTCGCCCCAGGTGCGGCTGTCGTTGCTGCTGTTCCGGTGGTCGCCGAGGACGTAGTAGTAGCCCTTGGGGACGTCCACCGGCGCGTGGCTCTCGCCGTCGTTGAACTGGGGCAGCAGGTACGACTCCTCGACGCGCGCGTTGTTCACGTAGAGCGCGCCCCGGCGCAGCTCCACCGTGTCGCCGGGCACCGCCACCACCCGCTTGATGAACGAGACCGACGGGTCCTTCGGGTACCAGAAGACGACCACGTCGCCGCGCTCGATGCTGTGGAAGCGGTAGATGAACTTGTTGACGATGATGCGCTCGCTGTCGTCGAGCAGCGGCAGCATGCTCGTGCCCTGGACGCGGAAGGCCTGGGCAACGAAGGTGATGAGGAAGAAACAGAACAGCACCGCCACCGAGAGGTCGTGGACGAGCTCCCAGAGCGCGCGCCAGATCTGGGAGCGCGTCTCCTCCCGCGGCGGGGTGATGGTGAGGCCGGCCTCTCCGGTGATGGGTTCAACGCCCGTGGGTTCCAGGTTCAGGCCCCTTCTCGCTCGCTCGGAGTGAATCCTCGCTCGCTCTTTGAGCTGGGGGGCGCTCCGCGCCCCCCAGACCCCCGCTTCACGACGCGGGTGCTGGCGATCCGGTCATGCAGCGCAGTGCCACCGAACGCGACGATGAAGAATCCCATGCCGAGGAGCACGCCGGACAGGGCGTAGCCGAGGAGGCGGACGGCCGCCCGCGCGATGCCGATCGGGTTCGCCCCGTCGTCGCCTTCGACCTCGATGCCGACGAGCCGCTTGCCCGGCGTCGCCGCCCTTACTCCCCAGTAGTAGATGAAATAGAACGCGCCCAGCGCCAGCGCCACCGGCGCCAGCGCGAGCGAAAGAACGATGGGCACGAACGGAACGTCGGCGGGCGTGGGCCCGAGGTCGCGCGACCGCCAGTACAGGATCACGGGGGTGACGAGGGCGCCCACGCCCGCCGCGACGGCGAGCAGGTCCAGGGCGCCGCCTCCGAGCCGCCGGCTGAAGCTGGCCAGCGGCGCCGGCGGCCGCAAGCTGTCGCGCGTGTCCGCCGCCGGCCGCGGCTCGACGAGCGCCGGCCGCGGCACCGGCGCGGGCCGCTCGCGGGGCGCGATGATCGGCGCCCGCGCGGGCGCCAGCGCCAGCGCCTTCTCCGCCGAGGGACGGCCGGGCGGGTTCTCGGGCTGGACTTCGAGCGGAGGCTGCGCGGCCGGTGCCGGCGGGGGCGGCGGAGCCACGGGCTCTCCGTCGCCGGGCGCCGGCACCGTCACCTCGCGCGACGCCTCGTCGGGCGGCGCCGGCCGCGGCAGCGTGGTGCCGCACGCGTTGCAGAACCGGGCGGGCAGGAGCACAGCGGTGCCGCAGGCGGTGCAGACGACCTTCGGCGGCGCGCTGGGGGCGAGGGCGGAGCCGCACTGGCGGCAGAACTGGTCGCCCTTGCGGTACTCGGCCTGGCACGACGGGCACACCAGCCGCGGCGACGAGGGATGCTGCACGACCTTCGCGCCCACTTCCTCGTCGTGGAGATCGTCGCGGAAGAGCAGGCGCGCCGTGCCGATCGCCACCAGGTCCCCGTCGCGCAGGTTGCGCTCGCTCACGCGGTCGCCGTTGACGAGCGAGCCGTTGGACGAGTTGCAGTCGCGCAGGTAGTACTGGCTTCCGCGGTACTCGATCACCGCGTGCCGGCGCGACACCATCGCGTCGGGCAGCACGAGGTCGTTCGAAGGATCCCGCCCGATCGAGACGAGGGTCCGGCTCAGGCCGATCTCCCGGCGTGAGGACGACGTCGGGTTGACGATGAGCTTGGCCATCTTCGCGATGCCTAACCGCCCTTGAACGTGAACTTGCGCACGAGGCGCACCTTCACGTTCGTCCCCCGCTTGCTGCCCGGAGCGTACTTCCAGTCCTTCAAGGCCGAGAGGACCTCGTCGTCGACGGCCTTCCCGCCCGATTCCGTCACCTTCAGGTCGCCGATCTGTCCCGTCTCGGACACGACGTAGTTCAGCGTCACCGAGACCGAATCGCCCGCCTTCAGCCGCGGGGCGCGCCCGCTCGGGTACGAGGCGGTCATGCCGGCGAGCTTCTTCGGCGGCGTGTCCACCTCGTTCTCGGCGTAGACCTTGCTCACGTCCACCGTTTCCACCGCCGGCGGCGGCGTGGCCCGCGCGACCTGGCGAAGGGAAGCATCCAGGAACAGCTTCTTGCCCCCCGCGGTCGCGGTCTGCGACCACGTCTCGTAGCCCTCCTTGCTCACCTCCACGCGGTGGGCGCCGAGCTTGAGCTTGAAGTCGACGAGCGGTGTGCGGCCGGCGACGGCGCCGTCGACCTTCACGGTCGCCCCCAGCGGCGTCGAGAGGATGTCCGCGACCGCCATGGCCGGCGCCACGCGGGCCAGGGTGAGCTTCAGCTCGGCGCGCGGCGTCTCCGCCACCAGCTCGACCCGCTGCGCGGCCGGCGAGTAGCCCTTCAGCTCGACCTTCACATCGTGGTAGCCGAGGGCCAGCTCCGGCACGTCCAGCGGGGTGACGCCGCGGGGCTGGTTGTCCACGGTCACGTTGGCCCCCGGGGGCTGGCTTTCCACGTGCACCGCGCCCGGCGCCGCCGCCGGAAGCGCGGGCGTGGGGACCGTGGCCGGTGCCGTCGCCACCAGCGTCGTCGACGGCGGCGGGGGCGGCGGCGTCGCGACCGCCTCGGGGGGACGCTTCGCCAGCACCAGCGCGACCAGGCCGATGCCGAGCAGCAGCAGCGCGGCCATGCCTCCGACGATCAGGAGCATCGTCCCGCTGCGGCGGCCGGAGCCGGCCGGCGCGGCCAGGGTCGGCGTGGGCGCGACCGAAGGATCCACGTCGGCGGGCAGCGGCGCCGTGGCCGTCGAGGGAGGGTCCTCCTTCGCCTTCGCCGATCTCGCCGACGCCGGCGGTTGCTTGATCGTGGGCGGCGCAGACGAGCGGAGCGTGACCTCCGGCGTCTTCGCGCGAACCGTTTCCGTCGAAGCCATCATCACCGTGGCGGGCGAATCGTCCTCGACCTTCGATGCGGGCGCCGGCGGGGGCGCCGGGGGCCGCTTGGGAGCTCGGGCCCGGGGAGGTGCAGGCGGCGGTGAGGGCGCGCCTTTCATGAGGACCGTCGCCTCCACCGGCGTCACCGTCTTCTCGGGCGTCACCGTCTTCGCGCCTGAGAACGGCGGCGGCTGTCCCGCCTTCATCTGGATCGTCGCCGGCATGTCGCCTTCGGGGGTCGGCTCGACCAGCGCGCTCAGCGCGTCGGCGGGCGAATCCTCCAATCCCGGCGGCGAGGCGGTCACGTCCTCGGCGGCGGCGGGAGGCGCCGGGGCGGGGGGCCGCGGACCGCTCGCCGCCCGCCGGCTGGCGGCGGCCGCGCTGCGCACGGCGGTGCTGCCGACCTCGCTCAGCGTGTCGTCGTCCATCGCCGCCCCGAACCACGAGCCGAGGCAGTACTCGAGGTCCTGGACGAAGTCGCTGGCGGTCTGGTACCGGTCGTCGGGCTTCTTGGCCAGCACGCGGCTGAACACCTCGTGCCACTTCTGCGGCACGAGGCCGTTCATCTCCAGGTTCGCGGGCTCGATCGGATCGACGTGCACGAGCTTGTAGAGGATCGACGTGACGTTGGTGCCCGGGAACGGCTGCTCGCCCGACAGCATCTCGAAGGCGCAGACGCCCAGCGAGAAGATGTCGCTCCGGCCGTCGAGCTTGTCGCCCATCGCCTGCTCGGGCGACATGTACGACGGCGTGCCGAGCAGCGTCCCCGACTGCGTCATCTCGGCGTCAACGAGCTTCGCGATCCCGAAGTCCGTGACCTTCACCCGCTCACCCTCGTAGAGGATCAGGTTCGAGGGCTTGATGTCGCGATGGATGACGCCCTTGCTATGGGCGTAGTCCACCGCGGAGGCGATCTGGCTCACGAGCGCGATCACCGTCTCGGGCGGGAAGCGCTCGCCCCGCTCGAGGATCGAGGAGATGGTCTGGCCCTCGACGAATTCCATCGCGAGGTAGGGCAGCCCGCTCTCCTCGCCGATGTCGAAGAGCGTGACGATGTTCGGATGTGAGAGCGTCCCCGAGATGCGCGCCTCGTGATAGAACCGGTCGATGAAGGACTTGTACTGGGGGCTCCCGCGCGGGATGTCGAGGCGGATCGTCTTGATCGCCAGCGTGCGCTTGATGAGGGGGTCGAAGGCCTTGTAGACCGCCCCCATGGCGCCGTACCCGATGCTGTTCAGGACCTGGTACCGGCCGATCGTCTGGGGTAGCTGTTCCGACAATCGTCCGTTGTCGTCCATATCCCAGCGAGTTCCGCTCAGGGTAGGAGCCCCGGCCCGGGTCCCGGCGGCCTGACTCGGAATCTCGACTTTAGCATCCTGGTGAAAACGTGTCAACGCGCGGACCTTTCAAGTCCAGAAGCGTGAATGGCTTGCGAGGGAACGAGAGGGAACGGACGGGCGCCCGCCGGCGTATGGGCCAGGTGATGCGCTTATATAATGACCAGGCCATGGCGGAGCGCCCCGGGGCGATCCTCGACTACGGGGCGTTCCAACACCCCCCCAGCCGCCTGTTCAGGGACTACGTCGCCGGGGCGCCCTCCGTTCGCCCGTTCTACGAGGGCGCGCGGTGGGACCGGGAGGCGCTGACCTCGGCGGCCCAGTCCGCTTCTTCGGCTCCTCACCCGCGGGAGGCCCTCGCGCAGGCGCTCGCCCGCCAGCAGGAGGCCAACGGCGCCGAGCGGGCGGCGGTCCAGGCGCGGCGGCTGGGCCAGGCGGAAACCGCGGCCGTCGTCACCGGCCAGCAGGCGGTCCTCTTCGGCGGCCCGCTCTACGTGCTCTACAAGGCGGTGGCGGCGGTGAAGGTCGCGCGTCTGGTCGCGGAGACGTCGGGCCGGCCGGTCGTGCCCGTCTTCTGGGTCGCCTCCGACGACCACGACTTCGCGGAGGTCCGCTCCGTCTCCGTGCTCGACGAGGCCGGACAGATCGTGAACGTCCGTTACGTGCCGGAACACGAGCCGGTCGGCGAGCCGGCCGCGCGCATCGTCCTCGACTCCACGATCACCGCGCTCGTCGAGGACCTGGGCCGCGCGCTGCCGGCCGGACTGAACCGCGACGGCCTGATGGCCCGGCTGGCGGAATGTTATCGGCCCGGCGCCACGCTGTCCGGGGCCTTCGCGCGCTTCCTCTCCTCGCTCCTCCCCGACCTCGTCGTTCTCGACCCCTCCGATCCCGCCCTGAAGGCGCTGATGCTTCCCGTGATGTCGCGGGAGCTGCAGGACCGCTCGCCCACCTCGCGCCTCGCGGACCAGCGCGGCCGGGAGCTGCTGGCGGCCGGCTACCACCAGCAGGTGCCGGTGCGGTCCGGCTTCCTGAACCTCTTCTTCTACGCCGACGGCCAGCGGCGCGCGCTCGCCTTCGACGACAGCCAGGTCGAGGTGCGCGGCGCCGGCCGTCGTCTGCGCCTCGAGGACGCGCTGCGACAGCTCCAGGCCCAGCCCGCCGACTGGAGTCCCGGCGTGCTGCTGCGCCCGCTGGCGCAGGACCTGATCCTCCCCACGGTCGCGTACGTGGGCGGTCCCGCCGAGGTCGCCTACCATGCGCAGATCGCGCCCTCCTACGCCCACTTCGGGATCCCGCGTCCGGCGGTGATGCCGCGGCCGAGCCTGACCCTCGTCGAGCCGGCGCCGGCCCGCGCCCTCGAAGCCGAGGGCCTCACGTTGCCGGAGCTGCAGGAGGACCCGCAGGCGATTCTCGGGCGCTGGGTCAGGGAATCGCATCCCGAGATCGAAGCGGCCTTCGCCCGCGTGAGGGAAGCGCTCGAGCGGGAGATGACGGCGGTCGAGGCGGCCCTCGGCGCGCTCGATCCGACGCTGCGCGGCGCGGCCGACTCGGCCCGCGGGCGCGTGCTGCACCAGATCGAAGGCTTGCAGGAGAAGGCCACCCGGGCGCTGAAGAAGCGCGACCAGGTCCGGGCCGACCGGCTGCGGCGCACGCGCGACGCGCTGCTGCCCGGCGGCTCGTTCCAGGAGCGCGGGCTCGGCCTCGTCAGCGTGCTCGCCCGCCACGGCGACGCGATCGTGGGCCTCATCGGCGAGAGAATGGACCCTTGGGCCCGGGGACACCAGGTCGTGTACCTGTGAGAGGCGCGGCGTGAACGTCGGGATCACCTGCTATCCCACCGTGGGCGGGTCGGGGGCCGTCGCCGCCGAGCTGGGCAAGCAGCTCGCGCGCCGCGGCCACTCCGTCCACTTCGTCTCCTACCGCCTGCCCTTCCGCCTCGACGAGCTCACGAACAACATCGCGTTCCACGAGGTGGACGTCACGACCTACAGCCTCTTCGAGTACCCGCCGCACGAGCTGGCGCTGGCCGCGAAGATGGCGGAGGTGAGCCGGGAGAACCGGCTCGACGTGCTGCACGTCCACTACGCGATACCGCACGCGATCACGGGGTTCCTCGCCCAGCAGATGCTCGGCAAGGATGCGCCGAAGCTCGTCACGACGCTGCACGGCACCGACATCACGCTCGTCGGCCAGGACCGCTCGTTCTTCGAGATCACCCGCTTCGGCATCCTGAAGTCGGACGGCGTGAGCGCGGTCTCCGATTTCCTGAAGAAGATGACGGTCGACGAGTTCGACGTGGACCGCCGGATCGACGTCATCCACAACTTCGTCGATCTCTCGCTCTACGAGCGCCGCGCCACGCCGCGGGAGCGCGCGGCCTTCGCCCCCGGCGGCGAGAAGATCCTGCTCCACGTCTCGAATTTCCGCCCGGTGAAGCGGGTGCTCGACGTCGTCCGGATCCTGGACCGCGTGGTGCGGGAGGTGCCGGCCGTGCTGCTGATGGTCGGCGAGGGACCGGAGCGCGCCTCCGCCCAGGCGCTCACCCGGCGGCTGGGCGTCTCCGACCGCGTGAAGTTCCTCGGCCGCCACGACCGGATCGAGGACATCATGTCGCTGGCCGACGTGTTCCTGCTCCCGTCGGAGCTGGAGTCGTTCGGCCTGTCGGCGCTGGAGGCGATGGCGGCCGAGGTCCCGGTGGTGGGATCGGATGCAGGCGGGCTGCCCGAGGTCGTCAAGCACGCCGAGACGGGCTTCCTTCTCCCCGTGGGCGACATCGAGGGCATGGCCGCGCGCGCGATCGAGATCCTCAAGGACGACGAGCACCGGCGCGGCCTCGGCCAGGCCGCGCGCGCGCGGGCGGCGTCGCTGTTCAACGCCGACCGCGTCGTGACGCAGTACGAGCGGCTGTACGAGCAGGTGCTCGCGACATGAGCGACTTCGACGTCGCCGGAATCTGCGCGCACCCCGACGACGCGGAGCTGGTCATGGGCGGCACGCTCGCTCTGGAGGCGGCGCGCGGGCGGCGGGTGGCCATCGTCGATCTGACCCGCGGCGAGATGGGCAGCCGGGGGACGGAAGAGACGCGGGCGCGTGAGGCGGTGGAAGCGGCCCGGGTCCTCGGCGTGGCCCATCGCGAGTCGCTGGGCCTGCCCGACGCGCGGCTCGCCCCGACGACCGAGCAGAAGGACGTCGTCGTGGCCGCGCTGCGCCGGCTGCGGCCGCGGGTGGTGCTGCTGCCGCACTGGGAGCAGCGCCATCCCGACCACGCGGCGGCCAGCCGCATCGTCTACGAGGCGTCGTTCCTCGCCGGGCTGCGCGCATACCGGCCGGACCTGGGCCCCGAATTCCGGCCGTTCAAGCTCGCCTACGCGCTGCCGGTCACGGAGGCGGGCGAGATCGTCCCCAGCTTCGTGGTCGACGTCACCGCGCAGTGGGAGACGAAGATGAGGGCGATCCTGGCCTTCGCCAGCCAGTTCACGCCCGCTTCCGCGGAGAAGGTCTCGCTGCCGTTCGACCGCTTCCAGCACGCGGTCGAGACCGCCGGCCGGCGCACCGGCCAGCGCATCGGCGTCGAGTACGGCGAAGGGTTCGTGACGCGCGGGCCGCTCCAGGTGGACGACCTCCTTTCGCTGCGAGGTCTGTCCATCTAGCCAAGCAATCCCCTCTCCCTTCAGGGAGAGGGGCAGGGGTGAGGGTTCCCATGCTCTTCCAACGTCTTCCGTCCCCGGCGGCGTTCGTCCTGTTGGCGGCCGCGCCCTTCGTCCTCTTCGGCTGCGACAACAAGCCGACCGACCCGATCGTGTGCACGGCGATCGCCGTCGACGCGCTCGTCGTGACCGTGGTGGACGCGACCTCCGGCGAGCGGATCTGCGACGCCCGTGTCGTCGCCGCCGACGGGTCCTTCAGCGAACCGCTGCGGCCCTTCGGCTCGCCGCCGGAGTGCACCTATTCCGGTCCGACCGAGCGTGCCGGGCTGTACGAGGTGCGCGCGACACGGGCCGGCTACGAGCCGGCCCGCACGACCAGCGTTCGTGTGACCAGGGACGAGTGCCACGTCATTCCCGTCCGCGTCGTCCTGCAGATGCAGCGGGCGACCGCCGCGGATTGACGGTCGCCAGGAGTGAAGCATGAGCACGAGCACGTGATCGTCCGTGGACGGGGCGTGCTCTTCCACGACGGCAAGCGCGACGCGTTCGGGCCGGGCGACCTCATGTTCATAGCGGCGGGAACGGAGCATCGCTTCGAGGACTTCACCGAGGACCTCGCCGTGTGGGTCGTCTTCCATGGCCCCGCGGCGGGCGAGGTCTCGACGGACATCGATTAGTAGATCGAGAATGTGGCGCTGGACGAAGCGGATGCTGGTCGCCGTCGCCGGCCTGGTCGTCGCGGTGGTCGGTGCGGGCGCGACGTATCAATGGATCGCGACCCACAACGAGCTGGCCGCGAACCCTCCGCCCGGACGCCTCGTGGACGTCGGCGGACACAAGCTCCATATCCTGTGCACGGGTACGGGTTCGCCGACGGTGGTCCTCGAGAGCGGCCTCGGAGGATCGAGCGCGGACTGGGGCTTCGTCCAGCCCGGCGTCGGCGCTTTCACCCAGGTGTGCTCGTATGACCGCGCGGGAATGGGCTACAGCGAGCCGGGGCCGTCGCCGCGCACGGCGCGGCGTCTGGCCCACGAGATGGGTCGGCTCCTCGACCGCAGCGGCATCGCGGGACCGCTCGTCCTCGTCGGAGCATCGCTCGGCGGCTTCACCGTGCGGGTCTTCGCGTCCGAGCAGCCCCAGCGGGTGGTCGGTCTCGTTCTCGTCGACGCGTCACACGAGGACCAGGAGCTGAACGTCCCCCGTCTCGCCCCGTTCATGCCCTTTCTTTCCTCGGTCGGCGTCGCCCGATTCCTCGGCATGCCGCTGGGCCCGCCCCCCGACTCTCTCCCACCGTCCGTGCGGGGCGCCGCCCGCGCGACGTGCTTCCGCGCGGCCGCATACCGTGCGGCGGTCGATGAGATCGTCCACGTTCGGGACAGCGCGGCCGAAGTGAGGGCCGGCCGGCGTCAGCTCTCCATTCCGCTGGTGGTCGTCACGGGCGGAAGGGGCTCGGATGCGGTGTGGCGGGACCTGCAGCGGGACCAGATCGGGCTCTCGCGGCAGGCCTGCCAGGTCGTCGCCGAGGAGTCGGGGCACGTCGTCGCCATCGGCCAGCCGCAAGCGGTCGTTGGCGCGATCCGCTCAACCGTGAACGCCGCGCGGGGGCGCAAGGGCGCGCTCTGCGGCTGATCGTGGCGCATGAGCGGCATGGACAGGCCGATGCGCATCCGACATGCGGCGCCGGGCGACGCCGCCGTCGGCCTCGCCGAGCTGTCGATCCCCCCGTACGCGGTACGATGCTTCCGCAAGGATCTGTAGACACGTGGGCGCCCAAAAAGCGCCGGAGCGAATCGAGACCGCGAGGCTCGTGCTGCGCCGGCCCGCCGCCGCCGATGCCAAGGCGATCTTCTCGCGGTACGCCAGCGACCCCGAGGTGACGCGCTTTCTGGGTTGGGCGATGCATCGATCGCTCGCCCAGACCCGGGCCTTCGTACGATTCAGCCAGACCGAGTGGCGGAAATGGCCGGCGGGGCCCTATCTGATCGAAGCCCGCCAGGGGGGTGCGCTGCTCGGCGGCACCGGACTGGCTTTCGAGACGCCGTTCCGGGCGGCGACCGGCTACGTCCTCGCCCGCGACGCGTGGGGCGCCGGCTTCGCGTCCGAGGCATTGCGAGCCATGGTGGCTCTCGCCGCCGACCTCCGGGTCCGGCGGCTCTACGCGCTCTGCCACCCCGACCATCCCGCCTCGCAGCGCGTTCTGGAGAGGTGCGAGTTCGCCCGCGAAGGCCGGCTGCGCCGCTACGTGGAGTTCCCGAACCTGCGGCCGGGCGAGCCCGCCGACGTGCTCTGCTACGCCCGGGTGTTCTGAGAGGCGAATGCGGCGCGCTGCGCTCCGCGCTGGGCCCTCCCGCCGGAGCGTGCAGGCGGCGCGCCATGGCTCCTGCACACATGATTTCACGCGCCGTTCGCTTGACGCTCACGGGAGCGGGCGCGATACTGCCGCGCCGAACGGAACCCCTTCCCATCCACCTCCGGAGGACGTCATGAGCCCGATCCAACGCCGTTTCGCCGCGTTCGCCGCCTCGATGCTGCTGGCCGTCCCGGCGTGGGCGCAGTCCCAGGCCGCCAACGGGAGCATCGAGGGCGTCGTCAAGGACACGACCGGCGCCGTCCTGCCGGGCGCCACGGTGACCGTGACCAACGTCGACACCGGTACGCAGCGGGTCGTGACGACCGACTCCTCCGGCTTCTACCGCGCGGTCGTGCTTCCCCTCGGCACGTACCGGGTGAAGGTGGAGATGTCGGGCTTCAAGGCGATGGAGCACACCGGCATCGGCCTCAGCGCGGGCGCGACGCTGGTCGTCAACTTCGCGATGGAGGTCGGGGGCGTCCAGGAGGTCGTGTCCGTCAGCGGCGAGCCCCCGGTGGCCGACCCGGGCAAGATCGCCCTCGGCCGCGTGATCACGTCGACGGAGGTCAAGAACCTGCCGCTCGTCTCGCGCAACCCGTACAACTTCGCGTTCCTGCAGGCAAACGTCACCGGCTACGAGAACACCGAGTTCGGCGTGCCCCGCATCAACGCCAACGGCACGCAGATGCACACGAACTTCCAGCTCGACGGCAACACGAACACCCAGAAGGACCGGGCCGGCCTGCGCCTGCTGCCGATCTCGGAGGTGGTGGTACGGGAGGTGCAGGTCATCACCAGCGGCTTCGCGCCCGAGTTCGGCCAGACGACGGGGATGGTCTACAACGCGGTCACGCCCTCGGGGACCAACAGCCTCCAAGGATCGGTCGGCTACCGCTACCGTCGCGCGGGCCTCACCGAGCGCCCGTTCTTCCTCGCCCCGACCGCCCGCAAGCCCGACAACAACCTGGACGACGTGACCGCCACGCTCGGCGGCCCGCTCGTGAAGGACCGGTGGCACTACTACCTCGGCTACGAGTACGTGAACCAGGACCTGCGCGACGCGACCAAGGTCATCGCGCCGGTGACGGTGAACAGCGCGCCCGCCCTCGGCCTCTCGCCGGAGGCGGTGGCCGACGGCATCATCCCCACCAAGCAGAACGTGAGCTTCTTCATCGCCAAGACCGACTACGACCTGAACCCGTCGAACAAGCTCACCGGCCGCTACTTCTTCTTCAAGAACCACTCGCCGTTCAACATCGGGGGCAACCTCTTCACCCGGGAGCGGGCCACCGACTTCAACGACCGCATGGACTCGGCCGCTCTCCAGCTCGTCTCATCCCTCGGCTCCGACCGGCTCAACGAGCTGCGGCTGCAGTTTGCGCGCCGGCACCAGTTCCGGACGGCCAGCGAGGGCGCCGGCACGGGCCCCGCCGTCGACGTCAGCGGAGTGGCGAGCTTCGGGTCACCGCTGGACGGGACCCAGAGCCTGGGCTTCGACTTCAACCAGAAGATCTGGCAGGTGGTCGACAACTTCACCTGGCTCCGCGGCCGCCACAGCATCAAGGCCGGGGCCAACCTGCAGTTCATCGCCGACGACCGCGTGAACACGCTGCGGCAGATCTACACGTTCCGCGACGTCGCCTCGTACCTGGCGGCGAAGAGCGGGACGAACCCGCGCAGCTACGTGAGCTTCCAGCAGGACCTCGGCGATCCCACGGTCTCCTACGACTCGGGCTTCTTCGGCTTCTTCGTCCAGGACGACTTCCGCATCAGCCCCTCGTTCAAGCTGCTCTACGGCGTGCGTTACGACCTCTTCAACGTCCCGTCCTCGCGGCCGTACGGACCCAACCCCCTCTCGCAGAGCTTCAAGCGCGACAAGAACAACTTCGCGCCTCGGGTCGGGTTCTCGTGGGCCCTGGACAAGCACGCCCGGACCGTCCTGCGGGCCTCCACCGGGATCATGTACGAGCCGCCGCTCCTGAACTTCTACGAG
>Ga0137380_10003964_pt1 | contig 12954 bp, 13 predicted proteins | sample SagtaG_17_FD_104809 | JGI IMG/M metagenome (GOLD analysis project Ga0137380, IMG submission 104809) | Vadose zone soil microbial communities from Sagehorn Ranch, Mendocino, California, USA - Sage2_L_100_16 metaG | ecosystem: Environmental > Terrestrial > Soil > Vadose zone | place: USA... | reverse complement strand
CGTGATGCGTGAAACGTGATGCGTGAAACGTGATGCGTGAAACGTGATTCGTGATGCGTGATTCGTGACCGAACACACCGCGCGGAGAATCACGCTTCACGAATCACGTTTCACGCTTCACGAATCACGTTTCACGCTTCACGAATCACGCTCAATTGACGACTCTGGCGCGCGGTGCTAAAACTCCTCACAAATGCGAACGCACTACGCGCTCCGGCAATATCTACGCGGGAGGCTTCTCCCACCTATTCGGCTTCTCGTCCTCGGAATCCTGACGTTGAGCTTCTCTTATCCGGGCTCGTGTTCAGTCGCTGTTTGCGCATCCCCCGATCTAGAAAAGCAAATCGATGAGCTGATCCGCGCGAGCGGCGCCGAAGCGGTCGCCGTCGCTTATCACGATCTCGATACCGGTCGCGAATTATTGATCAATCCCGACGTCAGCTTTCACGCGGCAAGTACGATGAAAGTGCCGGTGATGATGGAAGTCTATCGTCAGGCTGCGGCGCGCAAGCTCAAATTCGATCAACGCATCCCGATCAAGAACGATTTCGTGAGCCTCGCCGACGGTAGTCATTATTCCCTTTCGGGTGAAAGCGACTCCGAGCAGTCACTCTACAAACGGATCGGGCAGACCGAGACTATCCGCGAGCTGGTTCGGCTGATGATAACCGTCAGCAGCAACCTGGCGACAAACCTGTTGATGGAGCGAGTTACGCCTGAACGCGTGATGGATCTGATGCGCACGATAGGGGCAGACAACATGCACGTGCTGCGCGGCGTTGAAGACGGAAAGGCTTTCCAGAAAGGCTTAAACAACACAACTACCGCGCGCGACTTGATGGTCACAATGCGACTGATAGCGGAGCGACGCGCGGTCTCGGCCAAGGCGTCCGATGAGATGATCAAAATCATGCTCGATCAAAAATTCAACCAAGGGATCCCCGCGGGTTTGCCGAAAGACGCGCGGGTATCACACAAGACAGGGTCGATCACCAGGATCAATCACGACGCAGCGATTTTGTATCCGAAGGGGCGAAAGCCGTATGTGCTCGTAGTGCTGACTCGCGGGATCGACGACGAAAAACGAGCGCATAAGTTGATCGCTGACATTTCGCGGGTCGTCTATGAAGCGACAACTGCCGCCGGCAGTCGAGAATCAAGATAGTGTTATAATTCGCTCGGAGGTCAATTATGGCAGCACTGCCGAAAGAAACCGTTGCGCGACAAACACAATTGCGCGAGGCACGCCCGCCTTCACCACCGCTCGTTCGGCGCTTCACGCTTGAAGAGTTTGAAGAGACAGTGAATCTGTTCCCGGATGATCAGTTGGAGCTGATCAATGGAGAGATCGTTATGAGCCCGCCCCCTGATGATATTCACATCGAGCAAACAATGAATGTCGCGGATCTGCTCGCAGACTATGTCAGCGAGATTAGAAAACTTGGGTGTCGGGTAGCTGGGTCCTTTGTTTGGTACAAAGTACCCAAAGAACTTAAACAAGTATGGGTTGAAGCCGGTGTCGAAGGCCCCGACCACGTTTGCCCGGATGCCTCAGTCTGTTTTGCAGACTACATGAAAACCGATCGTCATCCGCCGGCGTTGCTGGTGATCGAAGTGATCTCGGTCTCCAGCCGCAGCGCGATTGATCGCGACTTGATCAGCAAACCCGATATCTATGCCACGCTGGAAATTCCTGCTTACTGGGTTGTCGATCGGCGCGACCAAAGCGTTTGGGTTCATACGGGTCCGGAGGATGGGAAATACACTCGCCGAGCGCAGTACAAAGGACGTCGCAAGCTGCCCGCTCCCAGGCTCGAGTTCCTGACAATCACTTCCGCTCAGATATTCGCTGGTTGACGCGTTGGACGTAACCAATGCGAAAAGGCGGCAATCAGTTGACAGCATCACAGCCGGTCAGGTAAAAAGTCTTAAGAATGACAATGAACAAGAGCCATCACACCCATCACCATCTTGCCAACCATCATTGGCGGGCTGACAGCGTGTTGGCGGTTGTGATGCGCGGACGCGAAGAGTAAAGCAAAGTCACAACTGGAAACCAGAAACCCGCTGTCCAGCGCGAACGCAGACAGCGGGTTTTCGTTTTGACAGATCGGAGTTTTATGTCCGAGGCACTCTCTCAAATTCCCGGCGGGCTTCGCTACTACTTCGGTCGTGAAGCTCGCCTGAGACGCAGCATCGAAGACACCGCGATGTCGGTGCTGGACGGCTGGTCCTACGAAGAGATCACTACGCCAACCGTCGATTATTATTCGCTGTTTGATCGCGCAATGGGCCACTCCGAATCTCATCACGCATTCAGATTCACCGACACAGACGGGCGGCTCTTAGCCTTGAGGCCCGACGTCACCTCAGCAGTGGCGCGCGCGGCGGCAACGCTCTTTGCGTCCAGCGAAAGGCCCTTGCGTCTATGCTACGCTGCGTCGGTGTTCCGCCAACAGCCGCGAACGCGCGCGGAATGGCGAAGAGAGTTGACGCAGATCGGCTGCGAGCTTACCGGCGCAAACACGCTCGCGGCAGACGTCGAGTTATTGGTAATTGCTTCGGAGATCCTCGATCGTCTGGGGCTCGGCGAAGACTTTGTGATCACGCTCAACGACGTCGAGATCTTTAACGGCGTTGCGGCGAATCTCGAACTCGATGCGTCAGCTCGAGATGAAATGCGGCAGCTGATCGATGCTCGCGACGCCGTGGAACTCGAGCGCTTTCTGACTCCTCACGCTTCCGCCGGTGACCGCCGCGCCTTCGTGCGGTTGACGCAACTCGCAGGAAAGCGTGACACGCTGGACAAAGCCCGTGGAGTTATCACAAATCCGCGCTCGGTCAACGGTTTGGATCATCTTGAAAGCTTGTGGCGCGTTATAGAGTCACTTGGTCTCGCCGATCATTTTGAGATCGATCTTGGAGACGTTTCCAGGCTCGACTATTACACCGGTCTGACTTTCAAAGTCTATGTTGCCGGGGCCGGCGCGAGGATCGGCAGCGGCGGTCGTTATGATGCCCTGACTGCAAAGTTCGGCAAGGCTGAGCCGGCGATAGGCTTTGTACTTGATCTTGAAGCGCTGGCGGATTTGCTGGTGGTACGCAAACGAGACTTAGGGTCGATTCGCGCGCCGCAACGCGAAGCGTCGCGAGTCTCGAACGACGACCCTGCGCTGCTCTTTCAAGAGGCAATGAATCGCCGCGCTGAGGATGCGCGGATTCGAGTGTGCATGTAGGGCAACACTCCGTGCCCGCCGTTCAATTATGGAGCGCGCTTCGATGCTGACAGGGGCGGCCAACGGAGGACCGTCCGGAGAGGAGATGAAGAGTTGACAGACCTCACGATCGCAATCGCTAAGGGAAGATTGCAGGCTGAAGCGTTCGAGCTGCTTGCCCACGCAGGGCTTCGAGTGTCGAGCGATGCGCTCTCGTCGCGGCGTCTGATTCTCGAAGACGAGGCGGGCTGTTGCCGATTCATTCCCGTTAAACCGTCGGACGTGCCGGTCTATGTAGAGCACGGGATTGCAGATTGCGGAATAGTAGGCCGTGACGTGCTGCTCGAAAGCGAGGCCGATGTATTGCAGCCGCTCGCTCTCGAGATAGGCCGCTGTCGCGTCGCGGTAGCCGCGCGGGCGGGCATCTCACTGGATGGGCTGGGCGTGGTTAGGGTAGCTACAAAGTATCCGCGAATCGCCGCCGAGCATTTTGGCGCTCGCGGTATCCCAGTCGAGCTGATCGAGCTGTCCGGATCAGTCGAGCTTGCGCCGCTTCTGGGACTCGCCGACTGCATCGTTGACCTAGTGGAAACCGGCAGGACCCTCAGTGAAAATGGACTCGCGATGCTCGAAGTTATCACCGAATCAACCGCGCGTCTGATCGTCAACCGCGCAAGCTACCAACTGAAGGCCGGGCCCATCAGTCAGCTAATCAGCTCGCTGAAAGAAAAGTCGATATGATTGAGATCATTCACAGCCGAGAAACCGAGCGACTGGGTGCAAAGCTGGCGCGCATCCGTGAACGAAGCGTCGCGCTGGATGCTGATCTCATGAACCGGGTCGGCTCAATCATCCAGGACGTGCGAGACCGGGGTGACGCCGCGCTCATCGAATACAGCGCGCGCTTTGACGGTTGTGTAATGAGCGCCGCTGAGCTTCGCGTGAGCGAGGAGACATTGCAACGTTCGGCAGCGCGAGTCGATGGCCAGGTGCTGGAAGCCCTGCGCGAGGCGATTCGAAGAGTGTGCGCTTTCCACGAATTAGAACGGCCGACGTCGTGGGAAGTCGAAACCGAAAGCGGCGTGCGGTTGGGCCAGCGACTGACGCCCGTCGAACGGGCGGGATTGTATGTGCCTGGGGGGCTCGCGAGCTATCCGTCGTCGGTTGTGATGAACGTCGTGCCTGCACAAGTCGCGGGCGTCGACCGCATTGTGATAGCTACCCCTCCGCAGACGCTTCAAGAGAGTCCAGCGGTGGCAGCGGCCGTTGTCGAACTCGGCGTCACTGAGGCCTACGCGGTTGGCGGGGCGCAAGCAATCGCCGCGTTAGCGTTCGGCACCGAGACTGTTCCTCGCGTAGATAAGATCACTGGACCGGGAAACCGCTACGTTGCGGCGGCAAAGAAGCTGGTGTTTGGCGTGGTGGGCATTGATTCGATCGCTGGGCCCAGCGAAGTCGTTGTCGTCGCGGACGACAACGCTCGCGCGTCGTTTGTAGCTAGTGATCTGCTTGCACAAGCTGAGCACGGCGACGACGCTTCGGCAATTTTGATTACTACTAGTGAAACGCTTGCTCGTGAAGTCGCCGTCGAGGTTGCGAAGCAGGCTCGCAAGCTGCAACGCAGCAATGTTTTCACCACATCGCTTGAAAACTACGGAGCGATCATCGTCGTTGATCAAATGGAAGAGGCGTGCGCACTGGCGAGCGACCTTGCCCCTGAGCATCTGGAGATAATCGCGCGCGACGAAGAGGCGGTCGCCTCGCGAATCTACAACGCAGGCGCGATCTTCTTTGGTTCACACACTCCGGTTGCAGCCGGCGATTATTTGGCTGGGCCAAATCACGTGTTGCCAACCGCAGGCGCCGCGAGATTCTCGTCGGCGCTGAGCGTGAATGATTTTCTGAAGCGGACGAGCATCTTGAAGTTCACTGCTGCCGAGCTTGATCGAACGGCCCCGTTGATCGCGGCATTGGCAAACGCCGAAGGTTTGGACGCGCACGCGCACTCGGCTCTGATTCGGCTGGAGGAGGACTGATAATGCGGGATGCGCTGGACAACATAAAATCTCAAGTGCGCAAACTGCGAGCCTACTCGCTGCGCTTCGAGCCCGCCCGCGTCAAGCTCAACCAGAACGAGAACCCGTGGGACATGCCCGCCGAAATCAAGGCGGAGACACTCAGACGCATTGAAGAGCGCGAATGGTCACGTTATCCGGAATTCGTGCCTGCGAGTCTGATCCAACGGCTGAGTGAGTTCAGCGGCTGGCCTTCGGACGGAATTCTCGTCGGGAACGGGTCCAACGAACTGATTCAAGCAGTGCTGATGGTTATCTTAACGGAAGGAAAGCGCGTTTTGATCAGCGAGCCGACTTTCACTCTGTATCGACAGGTTGCAACCGTGCTTGGCGGTGAAGTGATCAGCGTGCCTCTGACCGCAGAATTGAACTACGACGTGAAAGCGCTGACGGATGCGATCCAATCGCTCAGGCCGGATGTGACCATAATCTGTTCACCCAACAATCCGACCGGCTGCGCGATGGACGAGCGCGACCTGGCATCGATTCTTGGGGTGTCGGATGGTCTGGTTGTCGTGGATGAAGCTTATCACGAGTTCGCGGGCGAAACCGCAGTCCCGCTCCTCAAGCATCATCAGAATCTAGTGGTGCTGCGTACGTTTTCAAAGGCAATGGCGATGGCCGCGTTGCGCGTGGGATATCTCTTAACGTCGGCGGCGCTGGCGCAAGAGATCTCGAAAGCGTTGTTGCCTTACAACCTGAATCGTTTCTCGCAGACCGCGGCTGAGGTGGCGTTGGAAATGTATGGCTCAAAGCTTGAGCCGCTGGTCGAGCGGATAACTGGCCAACGCGATCGGCTTTATTCTGAGCTGCGCAGCATTCCCGGCCTCGCTCCGGTTCCGACGCAGGCAAACTTCATCCTGGTGCGGTCTTCGATCGAGCCGAGACTCGTTTTCGATGAGCTTCTAAAACGAGATATTCTGATTCGCGACGTGAGCGGCTACCCGATGCTTGAGGACTACTTTCGCGTCGGCTTGGGAACACCCGAGGAGAATGAGATGTTGGTCTCCGCGCTACGAGAAATCTTTGAGGGCTCTGCGAGTCACTCCGTAGGAGTGAAGCGGTTATGAAAACAAAACAGACACGATCGGCGGAATTCCGACGAAAGACAAAAGAGACCGACATCACCGTTTCGCTACGCCTCGATGGAACGGGCGCCGCGCTGGTCGAAACCGGCATGCCGTTTCTCAATCACATGCTCGAGTTGTTCGCGAAGCACGGTCTGTTCGATCTCGAATTGAAATGTCGCGGCGATCTCGACGTGGACGATCATCACTCGGTCGAAGACATAGCGATATGTCTCGGCCAGGCTTTCTCGGAAGCCCTGGGAGACAAGTCCGGCGTCAATCGATACGGCTCGGCGATCATTCCGATGGATGAGGCGCTGTGCGGAGCCGCGGTCGATTTGTCCGGGCGCTTCTACCTGGCCTACCAGGTGAGGACCAAACGTCAGAAGATCGGAAACTTTTCGGTCGAGATGGCCGAACACTTCTGGCGTTCTTTCGCGACAAGCCTGCGGTGCAATCTGCACATCGATCTGATTCGCGGACGGAACACCCATCACATCCTGGAGTCAACCTTCAAAGCGACGGCGCGCGCAATGCGGCACGCTGTCGAACGCGACCCGAGGATCCACGGAGTGCTGAGCACAAAGGGAGAGCTGTAAGGAATGCCACGCATCGCAATCATCGATTATGGGGTTGGCAACCTGCGCTCGGTTGAGAAGGCATTCCTCGCCACTGGGCACAACGCGTCGATCAGCTCCGACGAGCGAATCTTGCGCGAAGCCGAGCGGTTGGTCTTGCCGGGAGTCGGCGCGTTTCGAGCTTGCATGGAAGCCCTCTCTTCGCGCGGCTTTGACCGGCTTGTGCTTGAGAGAGCCCAAGAGGGCGCGCCGGTCCTCGGAGTCTGCGTAGGAATGCAAATGCTTTTCGAGTCATCCGATGAGTTTGGCCCGAGCAAGGGCTTAGGACTGCTGCGTGGAAGAGTTCGCAGGTTCGATGATGATCTGCTCGTGCCGCAAGTCGGCTGGAATCAGGTGCATGTGAGATCGCCGCATCCGCTTCTGAGTGGAATCGAGGACCGCGCGTTCTTCTACTTCGTTCACTCTTATTATTGCGAAGCCGCGGAGGCTGAAGATGTGATCGGCGAGACGGGTTACGGCAAAGATTACGTCTCAGTGGTCGCGCACGAGAACATCTGCGGGGTGCAGTTTCATCCCGAGAAGAGCCAGGCGGCAGGGCTAACGCTTCTTAGCAATTTCGCCGAGTTTTTGCCACAAAGTCACCAAGGCACGAAGGAGCACGACGGCGCTTAGTGCGACTTCGTGTCTTCGAGGCTTAGTGGCAAGGTGTCTTCAATGCTAGCGAAACGCATCATTCCATGTTTGGACATCGACCGCGGTCGGGTTGTCAAGGGAGTCCGCTTCGTATCACTCATCGACGCGGGCGATCCGGTCGAGCAAGCGCGGGCCTACGATGCCGAGGGCGCGGATGAGTTGACGTTCCTCGACATCACCGCGTCATCCGACAACCGCGCGATCATTATCGATCTCGTGCGCCGCGTCGCCGATGAGGTCTTCATACCGTTAACGGTCGGCGGCGGCCTCGGCTCGATCGAAGACATTCGCGCGGTCTTGCGAGCGGGCGCAGACAAAGTCTCGGTGAACACAGCCGCAGTAAACCGACCCGTATTGATTAGTAAGGGCGCGGAAACATTTGGAAGCCAGTGCATTGTATTGGCGATCGACGCCCGCCGAAGAGACCCGGCTCACGCGAGCAAGGGCTGGGAAGTCTTCACACACGGAGGGCGTCGGAACACCAGGCTTGATGCGGTCGAGTGGGCGAGCGAGGCTCAACGGCTCGGCGCGGGCGAGATCCTGTTGACCAGCATGGACCGCGACGGCACGCGAGACGGATACGATCTGGAGCTTACGCACGCTATCAGCTCGGCGGTGCGCATACCTGTCATCGCGTCGGGCGGCGCCGGAAAGCTTGAACATTTCTACGAAGCGCTGACCGAAGGCGGAGCAAGCGCGGTGCTGGCGGCGTCGTTGTTTCATTACGGGGATTACAAGATCACCGAGGTGAAGGACTATCTGCGAGGGCGTGGGGTCGTTGTGAGATGAATATCAAAGTTGAAGACGTGAAATTCGACGAGCGCGGACTTGTTCCGGCAATTGTGCAGGACGCTCGGACGCGTCAGGTGCTGATGGTCGCTTACATGAATGCCGAGAGCCTGAGCCGAACGCTTGAGACACAAGAAACCTGGTTTTGGTCTCGATCTCGTTCGAGCATATGGCACAAGGGCGAGACATCAGGGAACACGCAGCGGGTGATTGAAGCGCATCTGGATTGTGATAACGACACTATTCTGTTGATGGTTGAGCCTGAAGGTCCGGCTTGTCACACCGGCAAGACCTCATGCTTTGATCGTGAGATTGAAGAGAATGCCCTTCCAGACTCCAATCTTGGTGAGGTGCTCGATAGCTTGTATGCCATCGTCGAATCGCGAAAGCAGCAGAGACCCGCAGGCTCTTACACAACTTATTTGTTTGACCAGGGACTCGACAAGATCCTGAAGAAACTTGGCGAGGAGTCGAGCGAGACGATCATCGCCGCAAAGAACGAGGACCGAAGCGCGCTGGTTAAGGAAACTTCTGATCTTCTCTATCATCTGATCGTGCTTCTGGTTGAACGCGGAGTGACGCTGCAAGAAGTATGCAACGAGTTGACGGTTCGAAGATTCAAACGAGGCGGCGAATGATGTTGATCGTCCCCGCAATCGATCTCCGCAACGGACAATGCGTTCGGCTTACGCAAGGGCGCAAGGACGCAGCGACGATCTACGACAGCGAACCGGTTGCCGTTGCAAAGAGGTTTGAACAAGCGGGAGCGCAGATGCTTCACGTAGTTGATCTCGATGGCGCGTTTTCGGACCCCAACTCACGCAATCGACAGGCTCTCACGAGAATCATTCAGGCGATCGGTGTTCCAGTGCAGTTCGGCGGCGGTCTTCGAAGCATCGAAGATGTCAAAGCGGTGATCGAGCTTGGTGTTTCGCGAGTTGTGATCGGCACTCTCGCGGTCGAATCACCCAATACCTTGAAGGAGCTTGTGCGTTTGTTTGGCCCTGATAGCATCGCGGTCGGCATCGACGCGCGAGACGGACAAGTGGTGACGCGAGGCTGGGAGCGGCAAGAAAGGTTGTCCGCGTTGGAACTTAGTCGCCGCGTTGCGTCGCTTGGGGTCGAGCGCGTGATCTACACCGATGTCTCGCGCGACGGGACCCTCACAGGCGTGAATGTTGAACAGACTTGCAAGCTCGCTCGGGACTCTGGATTGAAGGTTACGGCCTCGGGTGGCATCTCATCCCTGGAGGATCTTGAACGGCTAAGGCGCGTGAGCGATTGCGGCATCGACAGCGTGATCGTCGGGAAAGCGCTCTACGAAGGGCGGTTCACGCTGGAAGAAGCATTACTGGAAAACAGGAAAATTTAGTCTGGAGTGCGCGACACAACGAAGCTGTGGCAGCGCACTCCAAGACAACTTGCTGTATTCGCTAAGGCCTGCAATTACTCAGGTGCAATGCGAACACCTTTTATTTGCCCGGATACGTCGGGCGCAAGCACATTCCCCGTCAGGTCGCGCAACTGAAAAGTGAACGTGCCCGTGAAGCTGTTCCCACTCGAATCGAGGGTGATAACTTCCAGGATGGTTGCTCGCGCGACGACGGTGGTATTGGTCGCATCGTATATCCACGACGGGTGCTTGAGCTTTATCGTACGTTTCCCCGCTTTCGAGTAGACGCCGAGACACACGTTGCCAGTGGCCGGAGGCGGAGTGTCGTTGAGGATCTCCGTCCCGTCGCTGTGATACTGGTCGAATCCTTCATCGACAACTTCGCCGTCGATGATGAACTGCACATCCCACAGCCCGACGATTGACGGATCCGCGCTCGCCTCCGGCGCTAGCTGCGCACCGAAGCGGTCGTCTGTTGATTGCGGCGTTGTGGCGCGACCGCCTGTCGCGTGAAACGTCTTAGCAAAAGCGAGCAGACGTTGGTTCTGCGGCCCGCACTGCGCGTCCGCTCGCGATGCGAATATGGCGAAAAGCCCGATAACCAAAACGAACATTGTCACTAACTTAGTTGATTTCACTGTAATCTCCTCTTAATGCCGGCCTAAAGGCCAGCGGTTGAATTTGTAATGGAGCAGCAGCGTGAAGCGATCGTTCAGGCCGGAGTGCATCACCGGTCATCGCCTCGACTATTGTCGTTTCAACTGCCCTCACTTATTAGCGCGACGTTTCCGGCGAGAACGTCTCAAAAGAATTTGTCTAGACGATTGACTTGTAATTCCTGGCGGCTTATTCTTGCGGATACACCCTGACCATCACGCTTAAGAGAATATGAGCAAGTCGGTCGGCGCACACGACATAACAGAGATGTTGCAGGAGTGGCGCGACGGCAAGAAGGAAGTACTCGACAAGCTTCTGCCTCTCGTTTACTCCGAACTACGCCGTCAGGCCGCGCGTCACTTGCGTCGTGAGCGGAAGGATCACACACTGCAAACCACCGCGCTGATTCATGAGGCGTACCTGAAATTGGTTGACCAAAGGAACGTCAGGTGGGAGAGCCGCACTCATTTCTTCGCCATCGCTTCGCAGGCGATGCGGCGCATTCTGGTGGACTATGCCCGCACGCGAAAGCGAGAAAAGCGGGGCGGCGACGACGTGAGACTTTCGTTGGGGGCAGCCGAGGCGCTTGCGAGCAACGAAAAACCGGTCGATCTGATTGCGCTCGATGAAGCCTTGACGAGGTTGGCGGCGATCGACGAACAACAGTCGCGCGTCGTAGAGCTGCGTTACTTCAGCGGGTTGAGTTTGGAAGAGACCGCAACGATCCTGCGCATCTCGCGCGCCACCGCCGCGCGCGAATGGAACCTGGCCAAGGCCTGGCTGCATCGCGAGCTGACAAGATAACCCAAGCATGAACCCCGATCGTTGGCAAGAGGTCAAGCGAGTATTCGATGCCGCGTCGAAACTCCCGCCAGGCGAACGGCCCGGCTATCTTGGGGTCGCCTGCGCCGGCGACGACGATTTGCGCGCCGAAGTTGAATCGCTGCTCGATTCATTCGCCGGCGCTCAGAGTTTCATGGAGCAACCAGCAGTTGGGCAAGTCGCTGATCAGATCATGTCGAGCCAGATCAGGAAGTTTTCCAAGGGCCAGAGTGTCGCACACTATCAAATAGTTTCCGAGTTGGGAAGCGGTGGGCAGGGCACTGTTTACAAGGCGGTGGACACAAAGCTGGGACGGACGGTCGCACTTAAACTTCTCCCTCCGGAGTTGACCGCAGTTGACGACACTAGCCGCAAAAGATTTCAGCGCGAGGCTCAGCTTGCCTCCTCGTTGGACCATCCGAACATCTGCACGGTGCACGACCTGATGGAGCTTAACGGCGCCGTCTTCATCGTGATGCAATTCGTTGCGGGCCGAAACGTGCGCCAACTGGTCAAAGGTCGGCCATTGGAAATCAAGAGCGCTCTCAAGATTGCAATTCAGGTCTGCGACGCGTTGGCGGCAGCGCATTCAAAAGGCATCATTCATCGCGATATCAAAGCCCACAACATCATCGTGAGCGACAGCGGGCAAGCAAAGATTCTCGATTTCGGGCTGGCGAAACTCATCATCGCTCAAAGCGACGGCGGAGAGCAGACTGAGCTTACCGAGTTGGGTTCACCATACGGAACCCCAACTTATGCCCCGCCTGAACAAGCGCGAGGAGAAAAGGTCGATCATCGCGCGGACATTTTCTCAACCGGCGTTTTGCTTTATGAACTGTTGGCAGGCACAGGGCCGTTTCAAGGCAAGACGGCGATGGATGCGCGTCACGCTGTGCTTTACGACGAGCCCGAACCAATAGGCGAAAAGCGGGGTAGCTCGATACCACAAAAGCTTGAGGCAATAGTCAGCCGTGCGCTGTCGAAAGATCCAGCACACCGCTATCAACAAATGTCGCAAATGCGCGATGAGTTGATTGAGGTCTTGCGTGAGTTACCGGAGGGGAGAGAAACCAGCACCGACGCTTTTCTCGAAGGGTTTGCGCCGGCAAGGTTGCGTCATCTGCCGCGCTTGAACGCAAGGTATTTAGCCTCGGCAGTCGCAGGACTTCTGGTCGTCGCCGCAATTCTGGCTTACGTATTCTTCTTGAGGCCGCGCGCTTCCCCGTTGACCAGCAAAGACACGATCCTTATCGCTGACTTTGACAACAAAACTGACGACCCGATTTTTGACGCGACCCTCAAACAAGGGTTGGCCGTCCAGTTGCAGCAATCGCCTTTCTTGAATCTTCTGGCTGACGCTCAGGCCCGACAGACGCTGCGGTTGATGAACCGTGCACCGGACGAGCGCATCACTCGCGATGTCGCGCGTGAGATTTGCCAGCGTCAGGAACTCAAGGCGCTGATTGCCGGAACCATCGCAAGGTTTGACCGCAATTACTCGATCACCCTCGAAGCGGTCAATTGTCAAACCGGAGAATCCATCGCGCTCACGCAGGAGCAGGCCGACGGCAAGGACCAGGTGCTCGGCGCGCTTTCGCGCGCTGCCGCCGATCTGCGCGAGAAGCTTGGCGAATCGCTGAATTCGATTAAGAGCTTCGACGT
>Ga0137380_10003962_pt1 | contig 12954 bp, 8 predicted proteins | sample SagtaG_17_FD_104809 | JGI IMG/M metagenome (GOLD analysis project Ga0137380, IMG submission 104809) | Vadose zone soil microbial communities from Sagehorn Ranch, Mendocino, California, USA - Sage2_L_100_16 metaG | ecosystem: Environmental > Terrestrial > Soil > Vadose zone | place: USA... | reverse complement strand
TGTCGTAATCCGCCGCGCGGCAAGTCATCAGCAGCTGGTTGCCGGTATCGCGCATTAAATATTTGAGTTCTGCGCAAACAGCATCAAGATAAAGATTATCAACCGCGTTTAAGTCATCGCACAATAACAATAACCGCCCTTGCAGCGCCATTCGCCTCATATGAGGCCGCAGGTGGCGCATTCCCGGCAGATCGCTCTCGTACAGGAAATCAAACAGAGCAATCCTGTTCATCAGTTCCCCGGCGCTTGTACCCTTTCCCCGTGGGTTACTACCAGCAGCACTGGTTGTGTCTTCTCGCCTTTGCTCCTTGAGGAAGAGGTTGTAATGCTTCATAGGCACATACACAGGAACTCTTGCCCGCCGGTGTATCATATCCCATCGTCGCTGCGCGGCGTCCCGTTGACGTACAAGTAACATAGTCGTTTTGCCCGCACCGGCTGCCCCCAGGACCAACTGATGAGAGTTTTGCACGGGCTGAATAGCTGGAATAGAGCGTCTATACGAATACTCTCGCGCTTCTCCTATACTCCGCAGGTAAGCAAGGAGTGCCATCGGTCTAATAGATACAAAGGCTATAAGAAAAACAGCGGCGAACTCAACTCCGGGGATGAGCAACAGGAAAGCGTTTCGCGTGACATCCCCTGGCACGTCAAAGAAATGCCGGATCGTACTCCCTCCCGCCAGAGGGAACTTGAACAGCAAAAGCACACCTATCTCGGCAGCAGTGAGCAGGATAGTCACCCCTGCCGCTAGCAGGGTGATGCGCAGCAGGCGAGATACTAGCGTATTATGACCAGGCCTGGGCGGGCGCGATACAGTGGAACGAGCTTTAGTGCGTTTCTCCTCTACCATACGAGCAAGCAGCCTTTCACGGATTGAGCCATCTGTAGTAGAGATAGTATATTTCACCCTACCGAATCGAACAAGCAGCAATGAAGTGGAGGAGCACTTCGCAAATTTGCGAAGTTGTTAGCCATCCCTTATAATGCGTAACCCTTTATAATAGATAATGAGAAAGACACTTACAGGTTGGTCTAGATGAAACCATGATCCGGTACTCAGAATACCTGTGAAAATCGTGCTTTAATATAGGGGGAAGAGCATGAACCATCTCGCTTGCCAGCGTTACAACCCATTCGTATGAAACGTTCGTACAGGTAGACGTATATTAATTTAGCTTTTATACACTTAAAAGATTGATCTGCCGATACTCTGAAAGAGGTATTTTTCATGAAGCCTGCAAGGCATGATTTACCTGAAGGACCGCAAGGTAGAGATATAACATTTATCAAAACGCAAGAGTTACAGGGAGTGAATGCTACCCATATAACAGGTACACTTGATAGGGATTACTTCGAGACACTTGATACCGCAGAAACAATGAGCCTTTCTGAAGAAGAACCGAGCCAGCTAGCCGATACGGATAAGAGACCACGTGTATCAAAGCCTGAACCAGCCGAGGCAGCCGGCGCTATACAGGCAACCAGTATCTCAGAAAAGGAAGTTGCAAAGGCGATCGACTCCGTTGACACTTCCGGCACAATCGAGGCCGTGAGAAGTGTAGAGGAAGAGCAGAACGTGCTCGCATCCTTGATTACCCGCAAATTGCCAGTATTATCTACATTCATGGATGTCCCTAGCACACTGCCCAGCATCGCTTCCAAAGCAGGCATCAAACGAGGCCATGCACTGTTACTGATAAGCCTTCTCTGTATCCTTATCCTGCAAAGCATCTACGCTGGATCAATGCAATTCATCGGAACACAGGGCTGGTCCTTTGTGCTTTATGGTCCGCCAGGAACAGGCGGAAATAGCCTGTTACAAACGACTAATAATCAACTTCACCCACGCGGCGCTCCTACGCCAGGAGCAACGCCACAGCAGAAGCTCACCCCGCAACAGTACACTAACCTGATCATCAAAAACATGACGCTTGAGCAGAAAATAGGCCAGATGATGATCATTCAGTTTGTCGGCCCAACATATTCACCCGACCTGAGCACGATGATTAGCCAGTATAACGTAGGAGCCGTTCTGATCTTTGCGGCCAATGGCAATATCGTCGATAAAGCTCAGCTAAAAGGCCTCATCCGGCAGATGCAGAACGACAGCCCTCTTCCACTGGCGATTGCAATTGACCAGGAAGGTGGAACGGTAGATCGCTTGAAAAGCCTGGATGGACCTCGTCCGTCGGCCACCGCCATAGGCACAACCAATGACCCCCACAGGGCCCTTGAAGCAGGCATACAAGACGCAACGGATCTCTCATACTACGGGATCAATCTTAATCTCGCCCCGGTAGTCGATGTCAACAACGTATACAACTCTCAACTGTATTTGCGCACCTATGGCAATAACCCCACGATCGTGACGAAAATGGCCGGGGCCTATCTGCAAGGCCTGCAACAAAGCGGTAAAGTGCTCGGTACGCTCAAACATTTTCCAGGTCTTGGCGACGTGGCCACCGATCCGCACGTCAGTGTTCCTTATCTGAGCCGTACAAAAAGCGACCTTGAGGCTATTGACTGGGCACCCTACCGCTCACTCATCCGGCAGGGGAATGTCTACGCGGTGATGGTGACACACGAGATCGTGCGTGCAATAGATAGTAGCAAGCCTTCCTCCCTGTCCAAAAAGGTCGTGACCGGCATCTTGCGCGACGAGCTGGGCTTTCAGGGCGTGATTATGACGGATAGTCTAACTATGGAAGGTATTACCGCTTATTATAGCCCTGGGCAGGCGGCGGCCCTGGCAATCGAGGCTGGTTCCGATTTACTGATGGGGGCATCTACTCCGGCAGGGGTTGCTACTATGATCGAAGGCATAAAACAGGATATCAATGCAGGGAACATTAGCATACAACGCATCGATGACTCTGTGCGCCGCATCTTACTGTTGAAGTATCAAATGGGATTGATCCAGATTCCCACTAACTAAGAGAGGGGAGAGGGGGTTGGCAATGCTGCATTCGAGTTCGCCTGCTTCTGAACTAGAAAAACGCCTGTCCACGCTGGTAATCGGCCTGGTTGTGATAGAAACCATGCTGGTGTTACTGGCACTGGTGCCTTCGCAGTTGTGGACACGTCTATTGCCACAAACGACGAGCGCCGCTCTGGACGGACCATTCCCAGCGGTCATAGCGCCCGCGATCACCGCTGTCCTCTATCTTGTTCCCACTATTACTGGTTTCCTATGTCGCTCCTGGCAACAAGCTCTGCTATACGCAACTATACCCGCCTGGATCGGTTTGGGATGCTTTGTGATCGCTGCCACCTTCAAAGTCGGAGCATTCTACCTCATCTCGCTTGATCATGTCATAGCAAACGTCAGCATATTGGAACTATTTGCCGTTTTGGGTGGGATAGGTTGGCTAGGACGCTCTATTTTTACACCTCGCAAACGTGTATAATATGCGAAACCTTTGTTACGATCTCATGATCGCCAGAGCTGGTTCTCTCCATTATTGACCGGCCCTGGTGATCCTATACATAGGAAAGTACACGTGAGAGAAACCAGGAACACCCAGAACGCTAAAGCTAATGGGAATACGGGCGACGCAGGACATCGTGTTTCTACTGGACTGTTGAATATGTTCCCCCACCCTCCAGACGCGGATGCACCGCGCGGGGAGATAGAGGCACGACAACTACTCAAGCGCACCCCTGGGAGCTACCTACTCAATCAAGCATATAGCTTATGGTTCTTCGTATCATCGTTTCTTCTCACTATCATCATCACACGCAGGCTGTCCACCACTCAGTACGGCATCTATGCGGTAGCGCTCTCGGCCTTTAATACCATTGCATACATTGTCGCGCTGGGGCTAGAAGATGCCACTACCACCTTTGTGCCGCGTGTATTTTCCGAACATGGCCGAGCCGCAGTTGCATCACTGATTCGCAGGCTGCTCGCTCTACGTATAGTCGTCCTGGCGCTGGGTGTAGGCATCATGCTTTTCGGTATGCCGCTGTTGGCCCTGTTCATTGCTATCATCCCGCTGCAAGGCTCGGCAGGTATTGCCGCCGGGTTACGCGATCCAACCCTGCTTGCCCACATTACTCCTATTGCAGTGAACGTCCTGGGTAACGGCATCGCCAGCCTGATCACTGCAGTCTGCGCCGCCTTGATGCGCATGCGCGTGGTCTTCGTCGTCGGCAGCGTGACGCAGTTGCTCATCCTGGTGGTGGCCTGGATTGGACTGCAGTTCGGCTGGGGCGTAGATGGTATGCTCTGGCTCCTGGCATTAGGTTCTGTGCTTAATGCGCTCATCTTCGCCTTCTGGCTTGCACCCATACTCTTCATCAGGGGAACGAGCTACCAGCAACTACTGAAGCCTGTCATGCGACTTGGCATCTCTGCATGGTTGACCAATCTAGCTCAGGGGGCATTACTCAAGCAGATATCCATCATTTTGCTTGGCTATTTCGCCATCTCGATAATACAGATTGGCTACTTTAACCTTTCTTTCCAGCTCGCGCACGCCGCCAATTTGCTACTTGTGTCAGGTTTTGGTGGAGTTGCAGGCGCGGCGCTCGCTGCGGCATTCGTGGGGGAGAATCGCGACCGTCTCGCGCGTTCCTGGCAAACGCTGATCAAGATCGAAACACTGCTGGCAGCGCCCATCCTCGTGTTCTGCCTATTTAACGCGCAGAATATCGCACCCGCCCTGTATGGAGCCTCGTATGACCCGGTAGGACCACTGCTGGCGATCTTTCTTTTCTTCAACATCCTGGTACGCGCCCTTGGCACAACTATGCATCAATATACCCTGTATGTCATCGGTAAACCCAGCAAAGTCGTGCTCGGTCAGTGGATAGGGTTGCTGGCTCTCGTTCTGATCGGCATAGCCCTCATTCCGCGCTGGGGACCCGCTGGTGCGCTCATTGCCGACGGAGTGGCGCAGGTCGTTACGGGCGCGCTGCTGCTCGCCTTCCTCTGGTCTGACCTGCCACACAAATATCCATTGGATTTCACATTGCGCTTGTTACTCGGGCTCACACTGGCCGCCCTGCCTAGCATTATCTGGCATCCTACGAGCCGCTTACTGCTTGTCGTCTCCGGCTGCATCTTCCTGCTATTAGCCATCGCGCTGCTGCTGGTCATCCGCCCGCTCAGCGCCAGCGATATGGATGTGATCGCCAGTGTACGGCCCGCCATGGCTCCATATTTACGTCGGTTTGCGCGGGGTAAAGGCTAACCCTCCTCAATGCCCTTATGCAACATCTGCTCCACAACCTGCTCTGCTCGCGGCTCAATCTCTGCCATTAACTTCTTGAACCCTTCCTCGCCGATTTTCTCGTGCAGGCCATCCATCTCCCTCTGTGTCGCCTCACCTTCGGGACTCTCCACTTCTGCAAAAATATTTATAGCCAGCAGGAAACAGGCAAGGGCAATATCATACTGCTCCCGCTCTCCATAAAGCTTGCCAATATCGTGCAGCGCTGGGCCTTCACCGACGCGATCACCCACCTCCCGGTGAACCTGCAACGCCTGCATATAATACTCCAGCGCTCGCCCCTTTTGCCGCAGTTCAGCATAGAACTTACCCAGGTCATACAGCGTCTTGGCCTCGCCGCCTTGGTCACCTACTTCTCGACGTATGCGCAGCGCCTGCTCAAAGTAATCTTGCGCCCGTTCCTTCTGTCCCAGGTCGGCATACACCCGGCCCAGGCTATCGAGGGTTTTCCCTTCACCCCAGCGATCCAGTTCCCTGCTTATACTCAGGGATTGCTCGAGATATGCGAGGGCCCGTTCCCTCTGTCCCAGGTCGGCGTACACCTTGCCGAGATTCTTGAGCGTCCGGCCCTCTCCCAGCCGATCCCCTACCTCCCTGCGAATGCTCAACGCCTGCTCGAGACATACTCGTGCCTGCTCCAACTGTCCCATATCACCGTAGAGCTTGCCCAGATTATTGAGCGTCCAGCCCTCTTCTCCACGATTGCCTACCTCTCTATGCAGGCTCAGGGCTTCTTCATAGTATTTTTTTGCCTGTTCCCTGTGCCCCAACGCACTGAAGACTTCTCCCAGGTTGTTGAGGGTTGTTGCTTCCTTGCCACGATCCCCTATCTCCCGGCATATGCTCAACGCCTGTTCGCAGTACTCCTGAGCCTTGCTTCTCTGCATCTGCGCTCTGTAGACACCAGCCAGGTTGTTCAGGTTCCTGATCTCCATTCCACGATCCCCTATCTCCCGGCATATGCTTAGCGCCTGCTCAAAGTACTCCCGGGCACGTTCTCGCTGCCCCAGTATACTGTAGATCCGCCCCAGACCATTCAACGCCCATCCTTCTCCCTTGCGGTCTCCTCGTTCCCTGCACAATCTCAAAGCCCTCTCGAGGTGCTGTTGTGCAGGTTCCATCTGCCCTAACGCTCTATAAATCTCGCCAAGATGGTTGTAGATGCGCGACATTCGTCCTTGTGACGGGCGCCACCTCTCCAGCGGGAATAGTAATTCATATAACTCAAGCAGGATAGCATTCCCACCCCAATGTCTCAGGCTCCCGAAGATGTTTTCCTGCTCCATCAGCTCATATGCCTCCTGCCACCGCTCGGCCAGGCATAGTTGCCAGGTCGCCTCGATCAGCAATTGCACATCGCTAACGCGCCGCCGCTGGCTGCGCGGCGGGCAATTCACCGCTGCCTGTTGCAAGTAGTAGCGCGCCGCTCTGTCATGCGCTGCTTGCAATGTCTGTGTGCCCACCTCTCCACTCCTGATGCCAAAACGACTGCGGGCATAATCGGCAACGATAGTATGCAATTGGTAGCGTCCTTCGCCCGGCGCCTGGAGCAGGTGCTGCCTCAGCAAGGCATCCAGGGCAGGCAGTACTTGTGAGCCTAATACTTCAGGCCCGCCAGGCACATCGGCTGTAGCGTCTACCAGCGCCAATGCAGCATCGAGCAGCACCGGCTCGCGATAAATGGAGAAAGCCAGCAGAAGCTTGCGCTGCATCTCGTTCAATTGCTGAGTGTAAATAGAATCCAGCAGGTTGCGTGCAATATCACCTGTCCAGAGGCGCGCATAGGTCGGATTGCTCACGAGAACTGCCAGGCTCAGACTGCGATTGCGTCGCAAGAACGATGCCAGCAGCGTCAGCGCGAAGGCATGGCCGGAACAATGTTCTACAGCCGTTCGCAGTTCCGCCTCGGTCGCCTCTGTGCCCACTCCCTGTTTGCGTAACAACTCAATACCTTCGGCAATCTCCATCCCCTTGACGTGGTACTCCTGCATATAAGTTGGAGGATACTCGCGTGTCCCTTGCGGCCAGAGGCGGCTGGTGAGCAGCACCCGGCAGCGACACGGCTGGCTGTTGAGCGCGTCGAGCCATTCGCCCACACCCGCGTGGTCTGCGAGTGCATATCCTGTCTGCGCGTCGAGCAGGTTCTCAAATTGGTCCAGCACGACCAGCCGCGCATCTTCAGTCGCATTCAGCGCATTGAAGAGCGCCACCGCCAGGTTCTGTGGGGTGAGATCGCCCAAATCTAGCATTGGCTTGCCCAGCGCCTCAAAGAGCGTCCCCGCCAGATCGGTCATTGTGACCGTGGGGTCAATCCTGAGCCAGAGTGCGCTGGCAGTGAATGGCCCGCTGCCGGCACGCCGCTGTTCCTCGGCATAGCGATGGATAAGGGCGGCGAGGGTTGACTTGCCAACGCCGCCGATGCCTGTCAGGGCAATAGCTGTGATGTCAGGCTGGGTCAGGGCGGCATATACCTCTTTGACCACCTGCTCGCGCTGCTGGATGGTCCTGGAGTCAGTAGGCGGGGGAAAACCCAGAATGCCACGAAATGCGGCCTTATCGGGAGCCATCAAAGCCGGGGGTAAGGGTTGGGTAGTGGGAACATGCACAATAATCTGCGGCATCGCGGGAACAGGCACAGGAGTCGGAGACGCGTGCGGCATCAAGGAAGAAACCGTATGGTGTTCTTGCAAGCCAGCAGAAATGGGGAACAACCATTGCAGCAGGCTAAAAACGACGCCGAGTACAGTGAAAAGAAGAATAGGTAAAATGCTGAACCAGGAGCCCTGGCTGCTCTCTACCCAGGCAATAGCTCCAAAGGCAATTAGCAGCAGCGTAGTTATCAGAACCACCCAGCGTACCCAGGGACGGCCCCTGGGTCTCTTACCCTGCCCCTGGGAGTCGCTGGAATATTGTACCTGCTCTTGCTGTGCCATGCTATATATCTTTCGCTATTGTACGTATTGTCGGATTTTTATCGATTATAGCATGATATAAGAGCTTCTGCAGCTATTGTGCGGGCACTATGTACACAGCAGTACCATAGCACAGCACTTCGGTCACGCCTGGAGTAATTTCTGTCGCATCATAACGCACACCGATGATCGCATTCGCTCCCATCTGCTGGGAGTTTTGAATCATGATCTCGTAGGCATCCCTGCGCGCCTGCTCGCAGAGTTCGGTGTAAATCGTGATGTTGCCGCCAAAAATCTGCTGGAACGACGCGCCAATGTTGCCAACGACACTGCGTGAGCGCACGATGATACCGCGCACCAGCCCAAAGTTCCTCGCGACGCGAAAGCCGCTAAAATCGAATGCAGTCGTGACAAAATTGTGAATATTGGGCGCTTGAACGGGAGCTGGCCCTGGACCCTGCATAGTGACTTACCTCCATTTTGAAGTGTGATGCTTTCGTTGCTTCATCCGGCAGATACATAGATATGTATCTATACAGAATTGTATCACTGCTGGGGTTAGGTGGATAGATAACCTTCATCTATGGTATCATTGCAGCAAGTACATCACCCCAAAAACACCTGTAGAATTATCTTTGTCAAAGAAATCATTACAACCGATCGACCTGCTGCTCCTCATGAACGCCTACGCGCAGGGCATCTTCCCCATGGCAGATCACCGGGGCGATATCCACTGGTACGCGCCGGACCCCCGCGCCATCCTGGAACACGACAACCTGCATGTCTCCCGCTCATTGCGCGCCACCATCCGTAGGGGCATATACGAAGTGCGCATGGACACAGCCTTCGAACTGGTGATGCGCCGTTGCGCCGCGCGCAAAGAGACCTGGATCAACGAGGCACTCATCGCAACCTATACCGGCCTGCACCATGCCGGGCTGGCACACAGCGTAGAGGCATGGCGCGACGGCATACTCGTTGGTGGTTTGTACGGGGTAGCCCTGAAAGGAGCCTTCATGGGCGAAAGCATGTTTTCCCATGCCACCGGCGCCTCAAAAGTCTGCCTGGTTGCCCTGGTCGAGCACCTCAAAGCCCGTGGGTACATCCTGCACGATACCCAGTTTCTCACCCCGCACCTGGCAAGGCTGGGCGTGACAGCGATTCCGCGCAGGGTTTACGAGCAGCGCTTGAAAGAAGCGTTACAATTGAACTGTACCTGGCATGAAATGGCTACGAATTCCGACCCTTTTTAATGCTGTTGTGTACTTATATCTTCCCAGGCGGCTTCACTGGATGCATACATACTGCCGATAGCGGCAATAATGAGGCAGACAAGTGTGAGCCCCCCGATAAGCAACAACCACTGGTTATTGCTAACCAGCGCTGGTATCCAAGAATAGAACAGTGTATCAAAGACGGCTAGTAAACAGGAGGCTGAGCCGAGCGCAACACTTATGCCCAGCACAGGCAGAGGAAAGATGGCCCGTTTGAGGAACCATAGCCGATCACGGATATACAATCTTGCGATGTTGACGAAGAGGAAAAGAGTCGAGACCGCCCAAACCAACGTTGAAGCTGCTAGTAGTACATTGTAGACCTCGGTAGTGAGGTCTGCTGGTTTTGCGCCCAATTTGACGACATAAGGGAAAACGAAGAAGACAATGGCGGCGGCAACTGCTGCTACGATGGTTTGAAAGAAAACTGCATTAGCAGGGACGCGATGTTTATTTAGCCGGCCTGCATTGACGGGTAAGCGTTGGTCAATACTTGCCACTAAAAGCAGGCGTGCATAAGCATAGTTGTAGGTCACAGCCGCCATGACAAAACAACTCATCAGGCAGATAGCGGTAATGCTTCCCGCGACTTTGCCAAGCGCTATGTCCACAGTGCTCACTAAGGCGAAGGGAATTGCTCCATTAGTTGATCCCTGCACAACCAGTACTGAGAAGGTAGCAATGAAGTAGCCAATCAGGACGAGCAACGTGCCCCACAGTAAGTGGCGTGTAACTACTTTGCGTCCGACAATTTCGCCCCCCATGTTCAGTGGTGCTTCAGCCCCAAGGAGAGCAAGGACGATGAGCCCGAACAAAAACAGGTTGCCCTGGGTAGGGCTCCAGTTGATGTTCCAGTCAGAGAAGTGGCTAAAACTGGTGGCAGAGGCATGGCCCTCAGCAAGCCAGACGATCCCCGCCAGACCTATCAGGAAGACGCCAACGAAGGTGAGACCGATCACCATATTGAGGATGTTCTGCACAGCACGATAACGTTGGACCGACAAGATGCCGGTGAGGGCGATGAGTACAATAAGTACTATGCCCTGCTGCCATGGTTGGACGAGCCAATTGCTGTTGAGCCCTTGAACATAAGCAACGAATAGGTCAGCTGCACTGATTATTACCAGCACACCGGGGAACCAGGCGCAGAAGGCGACAAAGAAGCTCCAATAGCCGCCGAAGGCCTTGTGCGTCCAATTATAGAGCGAGCCATCGTGCGGAAACATGACACCGAGCTGGGCAGTAGCAATCACACATGGGATGAAGAAAGTGACAGCACCCAGAGCCCAGTAGGTAAAGGCTGCGGCTCCTCCAGCTACAGAAGTGGTCGCATTGGTGATGAAAAAGATGATTATCAAAAAGGTTGTTGTCATATCGAGTGTGCCCAATATGGGCGGCATCGTCTTGGCTACGTATTCTTCTGAAGGCAGTGTGCTTTGTCTGCTAGATTGTCGTGCCGGTACTTCATATGTTGCCATTTTGTCCATCCTCCGCGACCCGCCAATTAATGCGAGTCGATGTATAACCTTCGTGTTCGTTCCTACAAAATGAACGGACTTAGTAATGTCCATAGAAGGTGTTGTGAAATATGAGAAACTACGACACGGCAACAAGTGTACAACAAGTATGTGGTTTTAAGATATATTTGCTATGTCAGTAGGATGATTTACCTAATTTTCTTAATATTACACTTTGGATAACTTTCGGCTCTTCCCTTATACTCTTCATCCCTTATATGAGGAGAGGCTGCTTTCCCCCAAGGCTTGTAGTTAACCCTCGATTAAAAGAGTAAGCTGGAGGGAGCAGGAGCTTTCAACGTAGGCTTGCTAATACCCAATCTTGCTCAAGGAACGGAAGCATCTCCCGAAAACCACCCATTTTCTGCACTGGGAGGGCTTTGATCCCACCAGATGTGAGTTATGAGTGGATGTGTTGCCAGAGAGCGTACTTGACAGGCAGAGTCATCATCGATATACTTCAGTTGAGGAACCTTATGATGCCATAAGTGGCCTCTTGTCTGTTTAAGGAGCCCTCGAGCATTTGTTCCTTTTGATTTCATTCATTACAGAAGTTTTTGGAGGTACACACTCAATGGCAACAACTGCCGAAAGCAGCGGCGAGGTTTTGCGTTCAGAGCGCATCGCGGGAGGCCTTCTCTACAAGACTCTGAACACCTTCGATATGGTGGCTATCTTCATTGCCATCGTTCTTTTTATTACGAACTCACCAGGTATCGCCGCCGCGGGCCCGGTCGCCTATATCTATCTGGTGGCGGGCTTCCTGACCTTTCTGATTCCGGGCGCTATCGTGACTGGGCAGCTTGGGCGCATGTTTCCCCAGGAAGGCTCGATCTACGTCTGGACGAACAAAGCCTTTGGCCATTTCTGGGGCTTTTTTGCCGGGTTCTGCGCCTGGTGGCCCGGCATCTTCGTGATCATGGTGTGCGGGAGCCTGGTCAGCACCTTTATTACCGATCTATTTTCCAGATTCGGCGTGAGTGTCCTGACTCAGCCCTGGCAACTGGGCCTGGTGATCCTCGTTGTCACCGCCATTTCTTACGGGCTCTCCATCGTGCGTTTCCGCGCCGCGCAGAACCTGGTCAACATCGTGTTCATCGCCTATGGCGCCGCCATTGTACTGATCGGCCTGGCGGGGGTGCTCTGGCTTGTGACCGGCCACGCTGCAAACACGAACCTGGCGTTTAGCAGTGGGGGCTGGGCCATCACCTTCGGGGGCACCGGCAACTTCACCATCTTTGGCTTCGTGATCCTGGCCCTGCTGGGCATCGAGGTTCCGCTAAACATGGGCGTTGAGGTCACCAGTGAGCGCGCCGTGACCCGCTACCTCATCTGGGGTCCGATTGTCGTCATGGTCGCCTATCTCATCACCACGTTTGGCGTGCAGACAGCTGTGCCTGCCGCGGGTCAGGCGAATCTCCCGGCGTTAGTAGACGCCGTCCACTTTGGGTTTGGCGGTGCCGGCCAGGTTCTGGCCGTGATTGTTGATGTGATCATGATCGGCTGGGGTCTCTACGCAGCGATCGTCTATAACTACTCGTATGCCCGTTTGCTGTTTGTCTCCGGCCTGGACCGTCGCCTGCCACCCGCGATGGGTAAAGTGAATGCCGCGCGTGTGCCGTGGGTAGCGGTGCTCGTGCAGAGCATCATCATTGCGGTGCTCGCCATAGCGATTTACATGGTAGCTCCCTACGTGATACCCGGGACGAAGCCCGCCGACCTGGCGACTGTGATGTACTACATTCTGTTTGCGGCGATCACGATAATCTGGTGTATCTCGATGATCTTCCTGTTCATCGATGTGATCGTTATTCGCTATAAGTACCACCAGGTCTTTACAGGTGCCCGGCTTGCGCCAGACTGGGTTTTCTACCTCTGCTCGGTTGTGGGTCTGCTGGCCAGTGGCGTAGGCCTCTACGCGACGGTGACGGCGCCCTGGGTCCCCAGTTTGATCGATGTCGTCCGCTGGGACGCCTGGCTTGCTGGCATCACGGTCCTATCCTTAATCGTGGCC
>Ga0137380_10003961_pt1 | contig 12956 bp, 10 predicted proteins | sample SagtaG_17_FD_104809 | JGI IMG/M metagenome (GOLD analysis project Ga0137380, IMG submission 104809) | Vadose zone soil microbial communities from Sagehorn Ranch, Mendocino, California, USA - Sage2_L_100_16 metaG | ecosystem: Environmental > Terrestrial > Soil > Vadose zone | place: USA... | reverse complement strand
TTGAAATTATCGCGAGCGCGGCGCGGGCACGTTCGAAGTGAAGAGGACCGAGGTCAACTGGTCCCGATCAAAAAGCTGCTCAGAGCCGCCGCAGTCTCTTGAGGAATCTCTTCCGGAAAAAAGTGTCCTCCGGCGAGGGGAAAGCCTCGCACATCGTCTGCCCACGCCTGCCAGATGCCGGTCGGTCCTCCCACTTCCGAGTACCACTGACCAAGGGGACCTCGATCGCTCCACAACGCGAGAACAGGACAAGTAATGCGACGCCCGGCGAGTCGATCCTCCGCGTCATGCTCCCTGTCGATCGTGGCTGCTGCCCGGTACTCCTCGCAGATGGCGTGAATGGACACTGGATTGCTCAGCGCTCTGACATAGGCTTCACGCACCTCGGCGTCGAGAACACGCGGCGGAGAACCCCATGCCGAGAGAGCATCGTCAATGACTGCATCCGGCGCTGCTGAAATCAGGCGCTCGGGCAGGGGCTCAGGCTGCGCCAGTAACGACCAGGGCCAGAAGGCAGTCACGAATCTTGCGTCGGCCAGTTGCCAGACATCTTGAGTTGGCACGATATCGAGGACGGCAAGACGGTCAATAAGCGCCGGATGATCCAGGGCCAAGCGATATGCGACGCGGCCGCCGCGATCGTGCCCCGCGACGCTGAAACGTTGAAATCCGAGGCGTGCCATCACAGCAACCATGTCCCGCGCCATCGCACGCTTCGAATACGGTTCGTGGTCGCGCGTGGAGGGTGGACAGCCGCTCCGTCCATATCCGCGGAGATCCGCGCAAACGACACTGAATTGCTGCGCCAATAGGGGCGCCACCCGCTGCCACATCAGGTGGGTTTGCGGGAAGCCGTGAAGCAGCAACAGCGGCGGCCCAGCCCCAGCCCAACGGACGAAGATGCTGGTTTCGCCGGACTCGACCTCAGCCGCCTCGAACTCCTCCAGCATGTCGGCCCCCGGGTCCGCCGCGTGGCGGCTTGTGCTTCACTTCGTCGCCTCTAGCGATCGCTTTCGATCAGTTTCTGGTCAAAATCTCAAGCGCAGACGCGCTGACTCCCGCTCTATCGGACGATTTTGAGTCGGAGCCGGGACGATAGCGACCCTACAGCCTGAACGTCGACTGCGCCGCGGCGTATCGCGGCTCGTCGCGGCGGAAGCTGTCCGCGTCGACTCCGAGCTTGCGCGAGACGTGGTAAGCGAGCAATTGCAGCGGCACTACGTTCACGATAGGCGCGAGCACCTCGTCCAGATCTGAAGGTGGCGCAAACGACATGACTGTCGCCCCGATCTCGCGAAGGGCCGTCTCGACTTCCCCGATCCGCTCGCGGGACGGGCCCGGCTGCGCCACGAGCACGACCACGTTCCCGGGTTGGATGCTGACAAGGGGCCCGTGCAAGATGCCCTCGACGTCGTGACCTTCGGCGCTCACGAGGTGGCTAGCCTCGCGCAGCTTCAAGGCGCCTTCGTAGGCGGTGGAGCGCGCCGGACCGCCACCGACGAAATGCGTCACGGGTCGAAACTCAGTTTGGCTGACCTCGGTCGCGACGCCGCTGCCGTGGTCGAGGGCGACCTGGACCATGCGAGGAAGGTCCGCGAGTCGGCTCTGCCACGCCGGGCTGCCAAGTGCAGCGGCAACCTGCGCGACATGCAGAATCGCCGCGGTGTGGCTCGCTGTGTGAACCGGAGACTTCTCCTGCACCACAGTGCGCACGACGCCTTCGCCTTCCATCGAAGATCCTTCACCGGTGATCGCGATCCAGTGATGCGAGTCTTTCGCAAACCGGCTTAAAGAGGCGCTACTGAAGCGCTTGCTGCCGCGGTGGCTCAGCAGGATCAGCCCATCGTCCTGACGCATTTGGGGCGGATAGTTCACGAACTCGAAAGCTCGAACCGCCCACGCCTGGAGACCGACGCTGCGCAGGATGAACTGGCCCGCGAGCGCGCCGTGAAAGCTCGTGCCGGTGCCGGCCAGGAAAATCCGTGAACAGCCGCGAAGACGCGTCGCAGCCCGCGCGCCGGAATCGTCGGCCAGCAGCCTCGTCAGCTCTGCCGGCTGGCTCTCCAGCGTTGCCTTCAGGTACGAGCCGGGCTCGTGTGGTTCAGCCATCGCCGCGCTGCTATAAGGCCGGCGACTCGCCCGAGGCCGGCATCGCCACCCAGCCCGACGGGCGAAGCAGCCCGCGAACCCGAGACGATGACAGAGCGTAGATGACCATGACGATGATGAAGAGCGTAATCATCAGGGGCCGCGGTTCGCTGATGGCAGCAAGGCCGCCCATCCCCCATCCGACGAGCGCCATCGGAGTCGGCGTGATCATCTGGTAAAAGCTTGTCGCCCGGCCGCGGAACTCGTTCCGCTGTGGGCGGCCATCGCCAGTCGATAGGAGTTTCTCGTCAGCGGGCCGGCTTGGCCCAGACGCCGCGGTCCTGTAGAAGCTTGATCTGAGGCTCGATCACATTCTTCTTGTACTCCGCATGCTTCATCGGCTCGCGTCCGAGATAAAGGTTCTTGGGATAGATCGGTTGCTCGTAAAGGAGTTGGTAAAGCTCTGTGCGCAGGTCCTTGAGCCAGTTGTCCCACTGGGCGCGGGCGCGGTGGTCGCGGAGTGCTTCGATGTCGATGACGCCTGACACGTACGTCGAACCTGCCCCGTACTCCTGCTTGCCGACGATCCGACCCTTGTAATCGATCACATATGAGCGGCCGCCGAAGGTGTCAATCGGGGTCGTCTCATCCGGAAAGAGGTAATAGGTGCCCATATTGGGCGCCACCACGTACATGTTGTTGTCGAGCGCCCGGGCGCGGCTCTGTATCTCGAACATCTCATTGCCGGTGGCCGGATGTGGGTAGGAGGCGCGGTAAACGACTTCGGCGCCGTTCAACGCCAGGGCACGCGCGTTCTCGGGATACGAACCCTCGTTGGCCATCATGATGCCGAGTCGACCGATCTCGGTGTCCGCCACTGGCCAAAATGCGTCCAGGTTGCGTCCGTACTTCTCAATCCACCAGTCGTAGATGTCGTGCGGGCAGACTGAGTGCTCGACAGGGAACAGGGGCGAAACCTTGTAGTGCTGGAGGATGACCTCACCCTCTGGGTTGATGACGAAACCGACGTTGAAGAAGCGGTCCTTCACCTCAGGATGACGGGCCTTGGCCTGGGCCATGACGAATACGTCGTACTGGCGCGCCAGCCTGCCCAACGCTTCTGTCTCCTCGCCTGGGATGTCGATGGCGCAAGTACGCGCGAACTCAACGTGGTCGAGATCCAGCACCTCGTCGTTGAACGCTTGCAGCGCACCTTCCGGGATCGCGATCAGGCGGACAGGGAGGTCGAGGCTCGACAGCCAAGCAGCCGCCTTTACCAGATGCGCCAGATGCTCGAGGTTGATCTTGATGTCCTCCCGCTTCCGGATGCCTCTAACTGTTGGTACGAGGCCGACTGCGGTGTAAGGGCTGATCATCCCGCTACCTCCCTTCAACTCGAAATTGGCCGGCAACTCGTTGCTTTCCAGACGCCCAGACCTAGGCCCGCCCGGCGCCACGAGTGTGAGGTTCACCCCCTGGGGATATCAAGTCGACATGTGCGCTCCAGCTGGGTTTCGGTTTTGCGGCGCCCATGCCTAAGCGCTTGCCGAAACGCTTTGGCATGTCGAGGGACAGTGCGGCGTGTCGATCCAACACCAGATTGGTCGCGGGCCCGGGATTTGAACCCGGGGCCTCACGAGCGCAGCGCGGCTGTGAACAGACCGGGGCTTGAATCCAGATTTCCAGACTGGGGGCCCCGGGATTGAACCCGGGGCCTCACGGTCCTGACATGCGAGTCCGCCGGCATCTTGCCGGAGTATTGGATTTTCAGAGCTAGGTGAAGCACGGTCCTCGGGCCGACGCGAGAGAGTTCAATCGACGGGGTGAAGGCTGCCGTGCGTCCGAGTCAGACTTTCGACAAAGCGACCAGGGAGGCCCCTTCTTCCTTGTCCACCAGGCGGCCGTTCAAGCCGCCGAAAGCGTGCAGGTCGCCGCCGACCTCGATACGCAAGGAATCTCGCACTCCGCCTGCTTTCACGGCGTCGAATCCCGCGATACGTATCAGTCGTTCCACCTCGCCAGTGGCCGCGACGTCGTCGGTGGTGTAAAAGAGGACGGCCGGCTTCGGCTCGCGATGGGCGCTAGCTGCAAGCAGTGGCGCAGGCAGTGTTCCGAAAGCCTTGGCGTACTTCGTTCCGCGCGGGAGCAAGCCCGACACGACCTCACCGGCCGACTGGCCGTCGGGAAGCGTTCGCGACACCTTGCCGTCGCCCCCGACCGAGATGGGATTGGAAGTGTCGATCACGAGCTTGCCGCGCAAAAGGTCGGCCACCTCCGGGATCACGACCTTTATCGCGTCGAGCCAGAGCGCGACCACCACATTGTCCGCGCGCTCGACTGCGTCACGATTGGTCTCGGCTGCCGTCGCCAATGACCCGATCTCAGCCGCCAGCTTCTTCACGTCATCGACGTTGCCGGCCGAGAGCAACACGTGCTCACCCCCCGCAGCCAGATCACGCGCCACGGTCCCGCCGATGTTTCCGATTCCGATGATTGCCGTTGTCATTTTTTTCCTCCGGTTTTTTTCTTTAGCAAGCGTTCCTTCATGACGATGTCGCCTGTGTCCCAAGCCTCGCGTCCATATGAGGTTTTCTAGAAACCGATGGCCTCATCGACTAGGACGACCGTGATGCGGCCCGGATTCACCTCGCGGTTGATGATCAGAATCTTGTTGACCCCGCTGTGGATGCCGTAGGCGGCCTGAGCTCGTGCGTCTTCGAGGAGCAACGCATACTCGTTGATGCGACGAAGGCCCTCATCAACGTCTGCCACGACCTTCTGAGCGCCGACGACGAGAATGACCCGCCTCGCACCAGACACGTAGGGCCCGAGTTGACTGCCGCTCATCGAGGCCGCAATCAGGGATCCGGTCTCCGTGACTGCGTGGACGCTTCCAAGCATCACGTCCGGAGCCGCTGACAGCCGGCGTATCTCATCTGACTGGGTCTGACGATCCATGGCCCAGATACGTGGTCGCAACGGCTTGAACCGACCTGACCGTTCGAGGGCTTCGGCAATGCCGGTCACCTCGAGCGTGCGCGAGGCCCCGTGATGCACCTCCGAGCCATCGGGAATCAGGCCTAACGCGCCCTCATACGCCTTCGCGGCGTCACTCGCCCGCATGACCGCGAAGCCGTTTGCTGCCAGTGCATCCGCCGCCCGCTGCAAACGCTCTCCGCTTTTCGGCCGTCCATACCGCAGAGTCAGGGCCTGTTCCAGCTCAACTGAGATCTGATCAACCACTTTCGAACTCCTTTGTCCCGTCGCCATCGTTGCAATTGCAAGTACCTCCAGGAGAGTACGTTTATTGCATATGCAAGTAGTCCCCGACCCCCAAGATCGCCGGATTGATCGATCGGCTGGTTTCCGAGGTCGTCCCAGGCGGCCGCGGAATCGCCGCGTGGATGGCTTTGCTCCGAGCCCACGCAACGCTCGTGCGTCAGCTGGCGGTCGACCTCGTCGAGGAGACCGGTCTGACCCTCGGCGACTACGACGTGCTCTCGCAGCTCGCTCTAGCGGGTGGCGTCTCGCGGATGACCGACCTCGCCAACAGCGCCTTCAGCTCACGATCCGGAATGACCAGGCGGGTCGACCGGCTGGTCGATGAAGGGCTTGTCCGCCGGACGGGCATTGACGCCAACGGACGCGGAGTCGTGGTGGGGCTGACCAAGGCCGGTGTGGCCCGCCTCAGCGCGACGGCGCCGGCGCATATCCAGCGCGTCGCCGAGCTCTTCGTGGTCCCGCTAGACGATGAGGAGCTGGCGGTGATGGAGCGTGCCCTCAAGAAAGTGACGCTGAAGTGCACGTTTGGCTAGACCGACTTCAACCTCTTTCCCGTCGGGGATAACGATCCCATCCGCGAATGCGTGAATTTGTTGTCGAATGTTCTGCCTCTCAACAGGCGACGCGACGCGGGTCGAGCGGTGCGCTGGAGCGGGTGCATGCCTGAGCTCGATTGGCCGGAACTTCCGTACGAGGCGTGGAAGGACACCCTTGCGACGCTGCACATGAAGTTGCAAATCGTGGGCAAGCTGCGGCTGGCGCTCAGTCCGTTCGAACCGGAGTGGGCCAACGTGGCGCTGTACGTGACCTCGCGGGGCCTGACCACAGGTCCAATGTCGAGCGGTGGCCTGATATTTGGCGTTGATGCAGACCTCGTCGACCACCAGGTGGTCATCACCACCGTTTCCGGCGAGACGCGGAACGTTGCGCTCGTTGCGCGTCCTGTAGCCGCCTTTTACAAGGACTTCACGACCGCGCTCGACGGGCTGGGCATCCAAGCGAAGCTTCGCCCCGTGCCGGACGAAGTCAGCGATCCGATCCCCTTTGCGGAGGACACGGTGCATTCGGCTTACGACCCTGAATGGGCCAACCGATTTTTCCAGGTGCTCGCCCGGGCAGATCTCGTGCTCCAGGAACACCGGTCGCGGTTTCGCGGGAGAACGTCGCCTGTCCATTTCTTTTGGGGCAGCTTCGACCTGGCCAACACGCGTTACTCCGGCCGCACCGCGGAGCCGCCCCCGGGCGCCGATCTCATCGCTCGCAAGTCCGAGGACGCCGAGCAGATCTGCGTGGGGTTCTGGCCGGGCAGCGCGACGTTCCCCGAAGCCGCCTTCTACTCGTACACCTATCCCAAGCCGGTTGGACTCGAGGAGCAGCGGATCGAGCCGTCCATGGCAAGTTGGGACCCGAAGCTGGGCGAGTTCGCGCTTCTATATAGCGATGTGCGGAAGGCTGCGTCGCCGCGAGACGCGATCCTCGAGTTCTGTGAGAGCACGTATGCCGCCGGCGCGAGGCTGCGCGATTGGGACCCGGGCCTGGTCGCGGAGCGATCGGCGTAGTCGAGCTGCTTGGCGGCGATGGGCAGGCATGACGGCATCAGCCAGCAGCGCAACTCGATCGCGAGCGGGTGGTTTGATCCAGCAGCCTTCAGTATTGACCGTATCAAGGCGGCTGAAGCTACCGCCGATCCGTCGGGAGGAAGCCCGACGATCGGGAGCGCCGCATCCAGCAGTTTTAAGTCCTGAGCAGCCCTAGCTCTGCTGCCCGGCGGGTGATGTCAACCCGAGTCCGGCAATCGAGCTTGCTCAAAATGCGGTGGACGTGCATCTCGACGGTTCGAGGGCTGAGGCTCAGGGTCGTCGCGACCTCGCGGCTGCTCAGGCCGCTCGCGACGAGTCGCGTCACCTCGAGTTCGCGTGGAGACAGCCCACCTCGACCCACTCCGGCCGCGGCGAGACGGCCCAGCCGCTGTTCGACCTTCTCTCCGAGCTTGGCAACCTCTTCAGCGATCCGGTTCGCAAGCGGCCTTGCTCCGAGGCGGATGGCCGACCGGTATGCGCTCCGATACCTTGCCCCTGCTGTCTGCCGGTCGGCGGTCAACATGTATGCCGCGGCGGCGCGCAGTTCAATCTCTGCACGATCAAGCGGAAGCTCGAGGTCGGCGAGGATCGCCAGCGCCTGCTCGAACCTTGCGACTGCGCCGGCTGCGTCGCCTTCGGTCATCAAACCCTCCCCGAGCGCCAGGTTGGCAGCGGCGTGCGCCTCTTCGTCAGGCTGCGATTCGATCGTCGTCAGCGCGGCGGTCGCCGCGCGAAGCATTTCGGTGTCAGCCGCCTCGACGGCGAAACTCGCGATCCACCTCAGATTTGTGATCGAGTAGTGGCGTTCGCGATCAGTCAGGCCCCAACGCCGAATGACCCGCAAGCAGCGCTCGCGCGCTTCTTCCATTCGGCCACCCGCTGCCGCGAGCCGTGCCAGGTGCGTCTCTGAATCGATCTCCATGGCCGCAAGTCCGATGCGGCGCGCGATGACGTTGGAGTTGTGCAGCTCGGACCTGGCCTGCTGGAGACGCCCGCGATGGAACATGATGCTGCCGAGCACGCCGTGGGCCACAGCCTGTGCGTGAAGGTTGCTCGAGGAACTTTCAAGGACTTCGCGGCATAAATCGCAGGCGTGGTCCCAATCACCGCCCTGGCGGAGCACCATGGTGAGGCAGGCCAGACAAACATCTCCCATGGATGCCGCCCCGTTTGCGCGACAGAAGTCGGCTGCTTCGACGTATGCCGCACGGGCGCCGCGGAAGTCGCCAACGTGCTCGAGTGAGTCGGCGAGGCGCTGATAAGCCTCGGCGGCCGTTCCGAAGTCGCCGCGCGCAAGGGCGTCGGCCAGCGCTGTTCGCACGATCGACACGCCGTCGTCACCTCCACCCGCTCTCGCCATGACGTTGCCCTCGAGGGCGAGAAGCCGCAGCTCCAGGTCTTTACGGCCTGCCGCTTCCGCTTCGCCCTTCCCGATGGCTATGAGCTCGAGCGCAGCCTTGAAGCTCGCCGCGGAGCGCAGCCTCGCAGCGGCCGTCAGGCGCTCAACCGCCGCCTGCGCCGGTTCGCCAGCAACCGCGAACGCGCCAGCGGCCAGCTGCCGGACGGTCACGGCCCTGTCCCACGCGCCTTGCGCCTCCAGCGACGCGGCGAGGCGGCGCTGAGCCTCGGCGTAGCGGCGGCGATCAGCACTGGTTTCGAGCAGTTCGATCGCCTCGGTCAGCGCGCGAACAGCGAGCGTGGCCGGTCCGCCCAACTCGGCACAGCGAGCGAGCATTTCCAGCACCTCGAGCCGCCCATCGATGTCTGTTTCTGCCGGCCACAGGTCGAGTGCGCCGCTGAGTTGGGCTGCCGCGTCGCGGTACGCACACACGTCGTGCGAGGCACGCGCGGCCTTGATAAGCCAGGTCCGCCCGGCGGTCGAGTCGCCCGCCGTGATCCAGTGCGTCGCGATTGCATGCGGCGCAGCCGATGTCGCCTCCAGACGCTTGGCGACTGCGCGGTGCATCGCTCGGCGCCTGCCCCATGGGATCGCTTCGTAAAGCGCGTCGCGGATAAGTGAGTGCCGGAAGGCGAGACGCCCCTCGCCCTGATCGACCACCAGACCTCCGGCCGGCAAGCTGGCGACGGCCTCCGCGCCGATGGTGGTGACATCGAAGTCGCGACCCGCAACCGCGGCCATCGCCAGAGCGTCGCGCTGCTCGTTTGTGAGGCGGTCGACGCGCTGAAGCACGGCGTCCCGAACGCTTTCTGGCATAGGCAATGCGACGTCCGAATCGAGCTCGAGCCCTTTCGAGCCGCCGCGTAGCGACCCCCTCTCGGTCAGAGCGGCGGCAATCTCCTCCACAAAGAATGGAAGGCCTTCGGTGCGACCGAAGATGTCCTCGGCAAGAGCCAGGCCAGGTTTGGCACCCAGCCGGGCCTCGAGCAGTCGAGCTGTGTTCTCCGCGTCGAGCGCCTCGACCGCGATCTCGACGAGGAGGCCCTTGCGCCGGAGGTCAGAGCGAAGACGGCGCAGCTGGTGACCGCGAGGTATGTCCTCGCTTCGGTAGCAGGCAATCAGAAGGACCGGCATGACCGAAACGAGATCTGCGAGGAAACCAAGCGCGTCCAGGGTCGCCGAGTCGGCCCACTGGCAGTCATCGACCACCAGTCCCAGAGGGCGGGAGGCGGCGATCTCGCCCAGGGCCCTGCCGATCGCTTCGTACATCAGTTGCTGGTCCCAGCTTTGTGCCGCCGCCGGTGCCCCGAGCTCGGGGAGAAGCATGGCGAGCGGCGTGTGATCGCCAGGTTTCAGGTATCCCTTGCGGATGGCCGCTCGCAGTACGGCTCTGATCGGCGCGTATTCGAGACCGGGGATCTCGGTGGCGGCGACCTCGATGCGCTCCAGGGCGCTGGACTCGAGCGCGGTGCGGGCCAGCGCCGTCTTGCCGGCGCCGGCCTCGCCGCCGATGAGCACCAGGCTTCCCTTGCCGTCTCGAGCCCTGTCCGCGAGTGCTGCGAGCCGGGCGAGCTCTGACTCGCGACCGATGAGCTGGAACGTCATCGCAGGGCGCCTAGTGTAGGCATGCGCTCGCTCAGGCCTGCTCGATGGGCAACCCCTGCTCCTTCCATGCCTTGAACCCACCGTCGAGGTGCGCAACCCTGCTGTAGCCGAGCATCGTAAGTGTGTCCGTCGCAAGCGCGGACCGGCCCCCTGATGCGCACTGGAGGATGATCCGCCGGTCGAGCTGAAACTCGGGGCGGTGGTATGGGCTGGTGGGGTCGGCGTAGAACTCGATCATTCCGCGGGGCGCATGCACGGCGCCCTTGATGACGCCGTTCTGGGCGCGTTCATCCGCCTCGCGGATGTCGACGAGGAGCGCCTTAGCGCCCTCGATCTCGCTGGCGACCCGCGCTGGTTGCAAATTCTCGATCCGAGCCTTCGCCTCCGCGACCATCGCCGCCGCCGTCTTCGTCTGTGTGGTGCTCATCGCTACCGCCTCCTGAATCGATTCGGAATCCGTGACCCGAACCTATTCCAGCGGGAGCGCAGTCAACATTCGGCAAAGTACCGTATTTTGCCGAACGAATCACCCAGACACCGACGTCGTCCGCAGCGAATTCTGAGTTCAAAAATTGGACGGAGGCCCGCGATTTTGAACCTGGGGCCTCACGGTCCCGAACCCTGAGAAACTGGCGTCCAGAAACCACTGAAACCATCGGTTCAGTTCGAAAGTTCTAACTCAGCCAGCTAGCCAGACGGGACGGCAACTGCATCCTCCGCCGGTTTGGAGTCGAGAACTACCGTCCCGGCGGCACCGTCCACGGTGATTCGCTGCCCGGTTGTTATTTGCTCCGTGGCGCCGGCCACCCCGACGACGGCAGGAATGCCGTATTCGCGGGCCACCACCGCGCCGTGCGACATCATGCCGCCCATCTCCATGACGAGGGCACCGGCCGTCAGGAACAGTGGAGTCCAGCCGGGATCTGTGGAAGGCGCGACCAGGATCTCGCCAGGCTCGAGCCTCGCCCCGGCCGGCGAGAGGATCACCCGGGCGATCCCCGACACGATGCCTGGCGAGGCGGGTGAGCCTCGCAGCCCCTCGCCGGCCGACACCAGCGCCGCCTCGGCGTCGGTTCCATCCGAAAGCAGCACGCGCGGGATGTACCGGCGCGCACGCTCGCGCTCAAACGCGTCTCGTCGCGCGGCTACCAGCTCGCGCATGTCCTCGCCGCCTACGGCGCGTCGCGCCTCCGGCAGATAAAGGAAGAAGATGTCGTCTTGGCGGCCGAGCAAGCCACGTGCAACCAGCTCGCGACCGACCGTCATCAGGAGCTCTCGAGAGGGCGTGAAGAGCAGGCGGACGATTTGGAACTTCGGTGCCTCTCGCCTTCCGATGAGAGAGCGGACCCGACCGAGCGCAAATCGCAGGAGCGCCCGCCGGGGGCCATGCACCCTCGTGAGCAGCGAAGCGATCATCGCGTCCGCCTCGCGCGCGCCGCGCTCGAACTGGGCATCAGGCGACAGCGCGTCGTCGCCAAGCCGCGCGTAGTTGGCGAGCGCACCGAGGATGTGCTCGGGATTTTCGGACCAACGCTCGACTCCGATGTCGATCTCGCCGATCGACCGAAAGCCGTAGCGGGCGAGAAATGACTTCAAGCCATCCTGAAGACACGGTGGCAGCATGCCGTCTCGATATGCAGCGGCGAGTGCGGCGGGCTCGCGACCGAGCAGTCCGTTTAGCGAATCCGGGTCACTGCGAACTTCGGTGCAGAGCGCCCACAGCGCGAGATCCATCTCGGTCGTAGGGTTGTGCGCCGCGCCGCGGGTGACGGTTTGGAGCTCGTCCAGGCGGGCCTTACCGCCCAGCAGGCGCGCCGACAGGGCGAACGAGAGCATCGCCGGCAGGATCGTGCCGAGCATTCGCGGAAACATGCGCGGTGACGCTGTCAGGATCAGGCGCTCAAACGCGTCGAGGCGCTGTTCCGCGCTCGCATCGACAGGAAGATCGATCCGCGTCAAATCTTCGACCTCGCGGACGTAACGCTCGGGGGTTACGTATGGCGACCGCATCACACTCAGCGCCGCGTGCGGGATACCGGCGCGGATGAGCGCGCCGCCAATTGCGCGCACCGAACGGAAACGTGACCGCCTCGCCAGCGCAAGACGGTGGTCGGCGGAAAGCTCGACGACAACGGTCGAGGTTCGCGCCTCGCCCATTGACGTGACGGTCACAAATATTCGACGCCCGACAGGATCCCGCACGATCGCTGTCACGTCGAAATAAAGCCTCATTCCAAGATCTTTGAAAATCCCCGCACCGGACAACGCATCTTTGACGGGGAACCCGAACATGCCCGATAGGGCGCCGCTCAGGAGCCGGAAGAACTGGATGCCCATTGGCGTGAAGGGCTCGAAGTAACCCTGGAAAACGCTCCCTGAGAAGTAGACGCGAAGGTCCTGCTCGGGATCGGGCGCATCCTTGGGCAACGGATACAGCGTCGTGATGGGGCGCGACTGCACGAGCAGGACGTTGTGCTCACCGTCGAGCGCGAACTCGATGTCCTGCGGTGCGTTGAAGTGGCGTTCGACGCGGTCGCCGAGCTCGGCTAGGGCGAGCAGATCCTGATCCGACAGGACCGATGCCTTGCTCGCTTCCGGGCGCTGCACGACCCGGCGGCTCGTGACGTCGACCGCGTAGTGATCGGGGTTGACGGCGCCGGAGACGAGCGTTTCGCCGTGACCCGCGACCGCATCGATGGATGCGCGCCGGCGCCGGCCGGTGACGGGATCGGCGGTGAAGAGCACCCCGGCAGCGGAGGCGTCCACCATCTCTTGTACGACGACGGCAAGGCTGACGTTTCTGTCGTCCACGGAATTGGCCCGCCGGTATGCAACCGCTCGCTCGTTCCAAAGTGACGCCCAGCAGCGGCGAATCGCGTCGAGCAGATCCGCGTCGCCCAAGACATCGAGGTACGTGTCCTGCTGGCCGGCGAACGATGCGCCAGGCAGGTCCTCGGCGGTGGCCGACGACCGCACCGCAACACGTCCAGAGCCGAGACCGG
>Ga0137380_10003957_pt1 | contig 12962 bp, 2 predicted proteins | sample SagtaG_17_FD_104809 | JGI IMG/M metagenome (GOLD analysis project Ga0137380, IMG submission 104809) | Vadose zone soil microbial communities from Sagehorn Ranch, Mendocino, California, USA - Sage2_L_100_16 metaG | ecosystem: Environmental > Terrestrial > Soil > Vadose zone | place: USA... | reverse complement strand
GGCCAGGATGCGCAACGCATCACCTGGCTGGCAGAGAGCGCGAAGCGCCATCAGGAGGCTGACAATATTTTTCCGCAGGTGTTCTATGCCTTGTTCCGCCAGAATTTGCCGACAGAGCTCCGTGGGCTGCTTGCTAACGATCTCGACGTGCTGCGCCGCGCTTTGGAAACCTCGAGTCACGACAATATCATCGTTGATATTCGGCCAAATGAGCTTGAACACATTATGGCCAATCTCCAGCAGCTTAAGGTGAATTACGCTCTTAAGCCGGCTGGAGAAAACAAGAGGGCCTCGCTGGGCGATCTGCTGACCATTGGGACAACGCTGAATACGACGCAACAGGAGGCGCTCGCCGACTTGTTTGTTACCTTCAAGGGGCCAGCCGAAGAATTATGGAAAACTGCCACTGAGCGGGGATTTACAGACCAGCAAATTGCCGACGTACAGAGTATGCTGGAGCTGGGCGCACTCACGATGAATCACACCCCCCTCGTTCGCAAATTGCACCAAATGAAGCCGCCTGAAACTGGGGCTTCGCTGCGTTACTTAGCGGATCTGGACAAGGAGCAGTGGCGGAAACTTGTCGAGGGTCATCCCGTTCCAGCAGAAATACTCGGCGAGACACTTGAAGAAAAGCAAAACAGCTATGCGGAAAATCTGCAGCGTTCCGTTGAGGAATTCTATCCCACCGCAGTCATTGCCAGCCGTATAAGGCATGACAAACTGCCAGTGGATGCGAAGATGCGACCACATCTCGAAACCTTCTTTGGCAAGAATCCTGAATTTGAATTTGGCAGTGAGTACGTCGAGACTTATTTGGCGAGTAACAAGGCCAATTTGGACGGCATAGCCTCTGCAGTTCGACCGGGCCTGGAGCATACACTACTGCAGCTCGAGCGCCTTACCAAGATTACAAACCATGCCAATGAGATCGGCATCCTACTGCAGGAAGAGTTTGACTCATCATACAGGATCGTTAGCCTAGGCAAGCGCGATTTTATAGAAACCATGAGTGAAAAGGTACCTGGCGGGCGGGTAAGGGCAGAGACGCTCTATGACATAGCGGAACAGAACATCTCGATATCGGTCGCGCTACTGGCGAGATATGGCCAACAATTCAACTCAACTGATGTGCCAGTACTGCCCCAGCAAGCTACGAATGTCATACCCGCACCCGATCCCGCCAAAGGTTTGCCGGACCTGCGCATATTGTTCGGCAATTTGGATTTCTGCAACTGTGAGCACTGCCGCTCGGTGTATAGTCCAGCGGCATATCTCGTGGATGTACTACAGTTCCTGAAGAATAGAGACTCAAATCTGAACGATCCCCTCATTTCTAGAAAGAAGAAATCAATCAGAGATATCCTGTTCGAGCGACGTCCGGATATCGCCGGGATCGAGCTCACCTGCGAAAACACGAACGTCCCAGTGCCGTACATCGATCTTGTAAACGAAATTCTCGAGAACGCGGTTTCTTCTCCTACCTCACTGCCGATATATCAGACAAAGCGGTCGGCAGAAGAGTTGGCGGCCAACCCTGAATATTTGAACATTGCAGCATATGACAATTTTCTGAAGCAAGCAAAATTCCCATGGAGCATGCCTTTTGATCTCTGGCTGGAGGAGGCGCGCATTTATCTTGATTACATTAAGAGTGGCCGCGTCGAACTCATGGAAACCGTTAGACCGAATGCGCGATTCACCGATAATACCATCGCCCGGGAACAGCTTAAATTGTCGAAAGAAGATGCAGAATTCATTACAAAGGCAAACCCTCAGAATGGGTGGACCTACTGGGGTTTCCAGACCGAAATGGTCCAGGATTTTCGCGACGCTGTAGCCGGAATAAATCGAAGCGGCGAATGGGACACTCTATTGAGTAATGTCTCGCTGCTTCGCCAGCAATCGGGGCTTGCTTACGGCGAATTGCTCAATCTCTTAGATGCGCGTTATATCCAGACGAAGGTGATCGCCGGACAACCGCTGACATTGCAAGGCGATGAGTGTAATCAGGGTACCCTGACGCTAAGTGGTCTAAACGACACTATTCTGGATCGGGCACACCGATGCGCGAGGCTATGGCGACGGTTGAACTGGCCCATGTACGATCTTGACCGAGCTATCAACGCTGGGTCGGGTGAGATTGACGATGAATTCCTGCTAGTGCTATCACACATTGAACGCCTTCGCGATGCACTGGGCGTTTCGGTTGCCACGGCTGCCAGTTGGTTTGCGAACATTGATACACAGGCATATATTGACCACACGAAAGAAGGACAGCCGCAGATTCCGGCCGCCCATGATTTATTGTTTCAGAACCGAACCGTCCTCAAGGAAGCAGATCCGGACTTCGCGCTCAAATCAGATCGTACTGACCTCGTAAATACCTCAGACAAGATCACGAACCATACAGCGACTGTCATCGCGGCGCTTGGCATCAGCACCACGGATTTGACACTGCTCATCGAAGAGGGGATTCCTGATACTTTGGGCCTTGCCAACCTGTCCCAGTTGTACCGCGCCGTCTCGCTGGCCAAAGCGCTCAAACTTTCGATTCGGGATTTTCTGACGGTTAAGAAGATCACCGGAATCACCCCGTTCCCCACTCATCCTCCGAAGATCTCGGACGCGAGCAGAGCCATCTTGGAGTTTATCGAGGAAGTCCAGCAAATTCGTCGTTCTGGTTTTGCTATTGCAGAGCTAGATTACTTATTGCGGGATCGTTCCAATGTTATCGGCGGTATTGCGCCTAGCGAGAGGCTCATTGCCCTTGTGCTCGGCGAGATTCGGGACGGGCTGCAAAGGATCGCCAGAGAGACCGAAATCGTTCCTGACTCTGAGGGCCAATTCTTACGCAAGAGCTTGACGCTATTGGGATGGAATAGTGAATTAATCGAGCAGGCACTGAGCGCTGAGATACTCGGCAGTGATCTGCGTTTCGAGATAGAGCTTCTCCAATTGCCGGGAGATCCCGCTCCGAGCGCTTTGCCGACTAGAGTTCCAGAAAAGTTCGGTTACGACTCTGCTAGAAAAAGGCTTTTCTGCCTGGGCGCGATGCGAACAAGCGAAAAGAATAAGCTGTCGGCTGCGTTCCTAACCACGGCGGTTAACTTTGCAGCCTACGAAACCGCAGTTAACAACCTGTTTGTCTTATCGACAGCAAACGCGCCGACCAGGACCGACTTTATCAAGGAGAAGATGCAGTCATTCGAACTGCCGACACATTCGGCACAGATCAAGTTCAAGGCTACGCTCGCCTTGGGAGACCTGCCCATCTTCCCAGGCGGCGTCAGCTTTGTCGATGCGGTGCCAAAGGAACTAAAACCACGCATCTCTTATAATGCTGGGACCCAGGAGCTCGTGTTTACCGGTTTTATGACAATTGGAGAGCGGGATAAGCTAATAAATCTAGCGCCGGGCGCGAGCCGTTATGGGACAGTTATCGAGAATATTTATAAGATCAGGATCACTATTCCGAAAGAGTTGACTGGCCGGTTCTACTACGATATGGGTGATCTGTCGCTTCATTTCGTTGGTTGGATGACTGAGGCTGAGCGACAACGCCTGCGCGGATTGTCAACTGAACCATCCTATCGAGCTGCCATCGATGAACTTGATCAGGAATCTTCAAATTACACGGAACAGAAACCGGAGAATATTTTCCTGGCTGCCCAGGACGCGGAGAAACTCTTTTTTGACACAACAACCGTTGGAAAGCGATTTGAGATTATTCTGAACAAGCTTATGACCTACTTGCGCAAGAGGGCGAGTGAGAATCTGGTCGTTGAGATAATCAGCCGTGCTTTGGCAATCGAGGTACAAACCGCAAGACTTCTGCTCTTGCATTATATGAAATGGCCGGGGCGCTCCGAGGACGCGATGGTAGCTTTCCTGGATAGCGCCTTTGCAGTTAGCGACACAAAAGTGGCCTTGACCTTCGCCACGTTCGCAGACCAGTTTGCAACATTTGCACTGCTAGCTAAGGTAGCGCAGCTAATCTCAAGGCTGCAGGTCACGGCTGCCGAGATTTCCTGGCTATTTCCAAACGGGGCTGACCGATTCAATCTCAATAATCTTCATGCAGGGAGCTCAACCCCTGTAACTGCACTCTATGAGGGCTGGCGTCGCCTGATTGACCTATTCAGGCTGCGGGACACGTGGCCCGGAGGTAGCAATACACTTTCCATAATTTTTGGAGCGGCCGCCGATGTAGGAAAATCCGAGAAGGATCTGCGCGATTTGCTGGTTGAGCACATAGGCTGGAATGCCAGCGATCTTGAGTATGCAACCGGCGGTCATACACGCACCCCCGCGCTTCCACAGGTTCCTCCGCTTGACTTGGCAAATGCGGGGGATTACGGGGACGAACGCAAGCTTGGTCAGCTCAGGACATGCATTGATCTCCTGAAAAGGCTTGGGGGGTCCGCCCAACAGATCTGGGCGTGGGCGGGCGAATCCCTCTCTGAACCGGATGCTAGGGCGATCCTGCAAACAGTACGGGCGAAGTTTGACAATGCGACATGGCTCGAGCGCGCGCGGCCGCTAAGAAATGTGCTTCGAGAGCGGCAGCGGGCGGCGTTGGTGGATTATCTCGTTGCGCGCGATCAACTGCGCCAAGCTGAAGATCTTTTTGGGCAGTATCTGATTGATGTAGAGATGAGCCCGTGCCAGTTAACCTCGCGCATCAAACAGGCCACCAATTCAGTCCAGCTATTTGTACAGCGCTGCCTGATGAATTTGGAACAGCCAAAAATATCTCCTGGCTCGATCGATCTTGACCAATGGAAATGGATGAAAAACTACCGCGTTTGGGAGGCCAACCGTAAAGTATTTGTATATCCCGAGAACTTGATCCAGCCGGAGTTGCGTGACGACAAGTCGCCGTTTTTCCGTGACCTCGAAGGCGAGCTACAGCAAGGCGACATTACTGACCAAACCGCCACCAGTGCGCTCCATAACTATCTTGAAAAACTCGACCAGGTAGCGCGGCTCGAAATCGTCGGGATGTATGTTGGGTTGTACAATGAAGACGAAGGGGGCAGCAACGTTCTACATGTCTTCGGACGAACCTACAACACTCCACATATTTACTTTTATCGTAAATTGGTAGATTCTTTGTACTGGACCCCCTGGGAGAAAGTAGATCTTGATATCGAAGGTGACCATCTGATCCCGGTCGCATGGCACGGGCGACTCTACCTGTTCTGGCCTATTTTCACCGAACAGGCCAAAGACCCAGACCCGATTGTAGAAGGGAAGAAGCCCGCCAAGTTCTGGGATATCCAGCTCGCTTGGAGTGAAAAACATGACGATAAATGGTCAGGCAAACAAATTATACCTGGCAGTTTAGAACTTTCTCCATCTTTGGTGCATTCTACACCGAACGGTTTGGCTATATCTCCTGTTGCGAAGAGCGAACTTAACTTTCGGGGTAGCGAGAAAGACGGTCGGCTCGTCATTACTTGCAGATATAATATCGATCAGACTAAGTACAATTGGGTTATGTTGGGTCAATGGTTTTTTGCGGGAAACCAAGCAAGATCAACAATTATTAAAAACTCACCATCTGGTTTTAGCATCGCAGCCACCCCACCGGATAGCCGAGTATACAACATGATGTACAGGGAAAGGGAAAGGGAAGAGCTGGGTCAGGACTATACGTTTGCGCTACCAGTTGGGATTAGCGATGAGTACCAACTTTTGGTTAGCAAAAACCTTGCGCTCCTGGCGAAAAACCCGGATATCTTTTGCATTCTGTATCCACATCAAGTGTATGATTATTTGCTTGAGTTCTCCCCAGCACACACTCAGTTACCATTCTTTTACCAAGACAATCAGCACACTTACTTCGTGTGGCGCCCAGCCCAGCGCATCGATGGACAGAATCCTTTGCTGTTGTTTGAACCGCACTTCCACGCTAACGTCAAAGCATTCTTCGAAGCGACCAGAGAAGGTGGAACACCAGAATTATTTTCGCTCAAGACCCAGTACCGTCCTGACTCAGGTAAGGGCAAAGTATTTGGTATCGAAGTCGATTTGCCATTTGGCGCTACCTTCGTGAATGCGTACGAACCAAACTTCGCTGTCCAAAGCAACGGGATGTGGAGTGGTGGTGTACTACCCTCTTTACCGAATGAGGATGTGTCCTTCTCTCCTCGTGATGCCTACTCTCTCTACAATTGGGAATTGTTTTTTCATATCCCGCTTTTAATCGCCACCCGACTCAACAAAAATCAGCGCTTTGCCGATGCACAGAGCTGGTTCCACTCTATCTTTGACCCGATCGGCAATTCTAATGAGGCGGAACCGGCACGTTTCTGGCGTTTCCGGCCGTTTTATGAGCATGGCCAAGGCCAGTCGATTCAGGAATTGATGAAGATTCTTGCCGACAAAACAAACACCTCTTCCGTTAAACAGGACTTGATCAATCGAGTGTATCAGTGGCGCAAGAACCCGTTCAAGCCTCACGCAATTGCACGCTGGCGAATCCAGAGCTACGAGTGGGCGGTGGTGATGAAGTACATCGACAATCTCATCGAATGGGGCGATCAATTATTCCGCCGCGAGACGATAGAAGCAATTAATGAGGCGGCTCAGCTTTATATTCTGGCTGCGCAAATTCTAGGGAAACGGCCTGAGCGCATACTGCGCCAAGCGGAACCGCAAATACACACCTATACGACACTCGAACCGATGCTGGATACATTTTCGAATGCTTTGGTAAAGACGGAGAACCTCCTCTCGTCGCCACCCAACACAGGTTCGGGGACGGGGCAGGGGGTGGGGCTCGTGTTGACGGATATCCTCTATTTTTGCATTCCACATAACGACAAATTGGTGGAGTATTGGGACAAGGTATCGGACCGGCTATTCAAAATCCGTCATTGCATGACTATTGAGGGTGCGATCCGGCAGCTGCCGCTCTTCGATCCGGCGATCGATCCGGCGCTCCTTGTCAGGGCCGCGGCGGCGGGTGTCGATATCAGCAGCGTCTTGAGCGATACCAACGCACCGATACCGCATTACCGATTCAATATCATACTGCAAAAGGCCAACGAGCTTTGCAATGACGTAAAATCCCTAGGAAGTTCGCTTCTCTCCGCGTTAGAAAAACGTGACGCGGAAGCGTTGGCGCTGCTACGTTCAAGACATGAAATGAGCCTGATGGAGGTTGTAAGGCATGTGAAAGAACTGCAAGTGGAGGAGGCAAAGATATCTCTTGAAGGTTTGGGGAAAAACCTCGAAATGGCTCAAAGCCGGCTCAAGCACTACTGCAATTTACTATCAGCGGCAGAACAGATTGCCTTACCTGTGTCATCACAACAATCTCAAGCCCAAAGATTGCTTTCCGCCTTTAGCGAATTCTCCAATACTTTCGAGCCGAGAGATCTTCTTGGATCGCGGGCGGCCAAACTCGTAGAGCCCTATGCACAAGAATCACTGAAGATATTGCAAGAAACGCTGTCGCTGCCTACGCAACAGACAGAAAACGAGGAGAAGGTGACATTACCTCTGAGCAGTTTCGAGAAGAAGCAACTCACGGAATTGAAATACGCTAATGAGAAGCAGAAAAAGGCTATGGATTTTGAGTCTCTGGCGCAAGTCCTGGCGCTTATTCCTGATTTTACACTTGGCCTTGAGGGGCTTACATCTAGCCCCGTTATAGAGGCCTCGATAGGGGGTACGCTGCTTTCGACCGCAGCGAGATTACAGGCAAGTAACTTTACCTATGAAGCGAGCGACCATTCTTACCGGGCTAACTTGCACTCCATTTTGGCTGGCTACCAACGCCGCGCCGAGGAATGGTTACATCAAGCCGAGCTCGTACTGAAGGAAATCGAGCAAATCGCCAAACAGATAGAGGCAGCGGGGCTTCGTCTGGCAATAACGACGCGTGAGATCAAAAATCACGACCTACAGGTTAAAAACACTCAAGAGGTTGATGAGTACCTGCGTGACAAATATACCAATCAGGAGCTATATGACTGGATGGTTGGGCAGATCTCCGGCCTATACTTTCAGAGTTATCAGTTAGCCTATGACGTTGCCAAGCGAGCGGAGAGAACCTACCGCTTTGAACTTGGAGTGACCGAATCGAACTTCATTCAATTCGGCTATTGGGATAGCTTGAAAAAAGGTCTGCTGAGCGGAGAGAAGCTTCAATACGACCTACGGCGGCTCGAGATCAATTACCTCGAGTTGAATCGGCGCGAATTCGAACTTACCAAGTATGTCTCTCTGGTGCTCCACTCCCCGATGGCGCTCATCACGCTGAAGCAGACTGGGCGATGCGAGTTCGAGCTACCCGAAGAACTATTTGACGCGGATTATCCTGGTCATTTCATGCGCCGTATAAAGTCCGTAAGCATCACGGTCCCGTGTGTGACGGGACCGTACACAAACGTAAACTGTACGCTAACGCTCCTCAAGAACTCCGTTCGGAAAACGCAGAGCAGTAGCGATCCTTATAGTCGCGACGACACTAGCGGAGCGGATTTGCGCTTCGCCGACAACTTGGTCGCGATCCAGTCCATAGTGACGAGCAGCGCAAATAACGAGAGTGGAGTATTCGAAGTGAACCTTCGCGACGAGCGCTACCTACCATTCGAGGGCGCAGGCGCCATCAGTCAGTGGCGCATTGATTTGCCCAAGGAGTGCAACGCCTTTGATTTCGATACGCTCTCCGATGTGGTTCTGCACTTGAAATACACAGCCAGAGAAGGTGGGGACAGTTTGAAGGGGGCGGCTAAGGAAGCGATGCAAGCGACAATTGCAGTTGCAGGAACAACGCCGCTGGCACGACTCTTCAGCGCGAAACACGAGTTCCCAACAGACTGGCACCGCTTCATGCATCCGGCCGATCCAGCCCCCGGCGAGGATATTGTCCAGAAACTACCTCTGGCGCTGACGCAGGAGCGCTTCCCATTCCAGTTGAGAGGCAGGAAACTTCAGGTGGATAAGATGCATCTTTTCCTCAAATTGAAAGAGGAGTTCACATACAAAGAAGATGGAACGGCGAAAGAGAAGTTCACATACGATGATGACAAGCCTCTAGCTTTGGTTTTGAAAGAAGATGGCAATGCATTACCTGTAAGTCAATTCCTGAAAGGTGGGAGTCCTATCAGTGACCTGCCTTACGCCGAACCGCTCAAAGGTCAGAGTGGAAAACTGGGACAATGGCCTCTTGAGGTCAAAGAGGATGAGGTGAAAAAGATTGATGCCTCATTGCAACAGAAAGTAAAGATAAATGGGCAGGATCACGTCCGCTTACATCCTGATGCGATCGAGGATGTATGGATTGTGTGCGAGTACCAGGTTCTCAAGTAGGTAGAGCAGTAGCGAGCTTTAACGATGCAATTTTTATATTGTACTGTCACGTTAAGGATGAGGACAACGAAAAATCCCTCAAACCATCGTTCGGCTCGCTTGAAGGATTTCCCGTTTGCTGGGTCAACCACCCCACAGACGAAGCGATGGCACAATGCTGCCGGATCTCCACAGGGTGGCGGGGCCAGCACTGTCCGATAGCATTAGTTCGTGAAGATAGCGCCATGGAGCACGGCAAGGAGCAACAGGATGAAAGACTACAATTTCTGCCCCTACTGAGGCAAGAACCTTCCCTCGGGAACGGATTACTGCCCCAAGTGTGGGAGTCATATCGTGCGGCCTGAGCATGTCCCAGCGGAACAGCATGCAGCCGCTGGGACCCAAGCTGAGACTGGTGGGGTATGTATCGGTTACCTGTCTCTCCCGATGGAATAGGGGGACGTGAACCCGGAGAATCGGCTGAACTCGAGTTTCCAATCTCACCGGGACATATTCGAGCAGCGACAACTATTCCTGTTCCTGGAGTGAGAGCTGCCAGGGAGCGGGAGAAGAGTCTCGTTTCTTCGCTACTTTGTTCGTACTCATTCATCCCAGCAAACGCTGAATGAAGCCAAGTATGTTGGCTTGGAGGTAATAATGACAAATTCAGAGCAAAACCAACTCATCGCTGACCTTGCGCGAGATCTGGTTTCACAGACAGCGCCACAGGAGCTGCCGCTTTTCCGAGCAACAAGTACAGCCTACTTTAAGAGTCCCGATAAGGTATTCAAGAATACGAAGGGCAAGAAGAGAAGTTAGGGTTCGGTGTGGCGGAGGCAGCGCTGATGATGACACCTTCTATACTCGTTGTCATGACTCGGGTTGTACAGTTTGTGACTGCCGAGGTTAAAAAAATCCGTTGCGACAGAGAGTACGAGCTTGATCAGCGATCTCATCAAGCAGATGTTTAAGAAGTTCCGATCTTCTGAGGCGAAGAAAGAACAGCATACTCCTCCACCATTGACACCTGAACAACTTGCACAAGTAAGCAAGCTCGCCTATGAAGAAGCAACTCGACTGATGCATTCCGATGCCAGGGCTCGTCTGTTAGCAAACGCAATAGTGGGAAGCCTGGTTACCAGTTCTTCGTCATAGGAGGAAAATATGGCTGATAACATTCAGAGGTCTCTCCGTCCTCCTCGTCTCAATCCGTTCGCTTTTCCGTCGGATACGGATTTCCGTTTTGTGCTCTTGATTTTCTCTGTGCTCGGAGCAACGTCGCTGATCTATAATGTGCTGAGCACTAACTCTCTCTCTTCACAAACAACAGCAGCTTTGCATTGCAATGCACCCTTTCAGGCCCGTACATATAGGGACATAGAAGCCATTTTCGACGCTCAACAGCGCTACATACAATGCACGGCACCATACCTACACCTTCTCATTGCATGGCTGATCGGAGGCATAGCCCTGGTGCTGATAGTCGCCTTCGTGTTTTACTGGATATTTCCTACCTGGAAGCTCTGGCAGAGGAAACTTGTGCCACTCAGCGTCGAGGATGCGCCAGAGGTGGTGGCATATCTAGAGGAGCTTTGTCATGAGGTCGGACTTGTTCCTCCTCCGCGCTTTGTGTGGAATCCACTCAATCAGGCAAATGGAGCACTGGCATTCGGTCGCTTTCGGCAGTATTACGTCGCACTCTCGGGCGGGTTAGTCACCCAGTTCTATACAGATCAACCAGCCTTTCGTGCCGTCTTACTGCACGAACTGGCCCATCTGCGCAATGCCGACGTGAACGAAACCTACTTTGCGGTCGCCCTCTGGAGGGCATTTGTAGTGGTCGCGCTGATTCCTTTTGCCGTGTACCTGGTTGTTCAAGCTCCGTTCTCCACCATTCTCATGTTCAATCTCGTGTTTCGTGTCCTTGTACTGGCGGTGCTAGTGTACCTGACCCGCAACGCCGTGTTACGCGCCCGTGAAGTCTACGCGGACATACGTGCCTCGACATGGGATGGCGTATCAGGCGCGCTGAGCCGCGTTCTGGCTGCGCTTCCACATTCAAAAGGGCATTGGCAAGCGCTGGCACGCGTCCACCCTAGCCCGGATGAACGTTTCCGAATGCTGAATGATACAAGTAAGCTGTTTCTTATAAGCTTCTGGGAAGCCTTCGGAGTGGGAATTGCCACAGGAGTTGCTATTCCGAACGTCCGAACACTTTTAGAATGGCTCTTCTACTCACAGCAGGTAGACTTCCGTGTCATAGTGATGCCTAATTTGCTGGGGACAGCCCTAATTTTTACACCTCTGGTAGTCGGTACGGTGGGGTTGAATACGTGGCGTGCAGCGTTCGCAGCATCGGCGCGTGGGCAAACACTGCGGGGAGCGGGCCTCGTAGGGCTCTGCCTGGGATTAGGCATCATTCTTGGCACGTTTCTGTCCCTTCCAACCGCTTTTGCCGGGTCCTCTTTCACTCTTCTGATAGACCTGTTCGTCTACAGCTTGCCCTGGAATGTTCTGCTCCTGGTCGGTCTCTATTGCTTTTTCAGGTGGATTGCGGCAGGAGCAACGCTCTGGCTAGGGATGGCAGCAACAATCCGTGCACTTCGTCGGATCTATATCGTGGGCCTGACGATTGCAGGTGTGATATTGGTAGCGTGGTCAGCAGAGCTCTTTCAATTCAGCGTCTTCACCACGTTGATTCTACAGTTTTCCCTTTTGCCTCCCGCTATTGTATTAACTTCTCTCTTTGCCGAGGCGCTTCTACAACCGATCACACTCCTGATCGTGATCGGCCTTTGGGCGTTCCCATTGGCGATCTGGTTCTGGCGCGATCAGGTAATAGCCTCGGCAGGATTAAGCTGGGCGTTCATGGACGTATCACCCCAGCAGGTAACATTGCCGCGCCAGAACCAGCTCCGTCCCGGTCTCGCATTAATAGTTGGCTTGATCGGTGGGCTCACTTTCTGCGCCATTCTACTTATCGTCCGCATTGGCTTGCAGGTGAGTATGCTGTCGGAGGCCATTAACGTTAATGATGGTCTTCTACTCGTATTTTACTTCGGCCAGGTGATACTCGCCGTGCTTCTACAAGCATGCGTAGCAGGAATAGTAACTGGCTTGGTCGGGAAGCTGAGGAGTTTGCATGGTCTCTTTGCTGCGTTCGTCGCTGGTTGTGTAATGACTAGTGGTTTGCTCGTTCTCAACCTCTTGTTTGGAGGAAGAATTGATCCTATGATTACCTGGCAAACCTTTTGCTTTGTGGTCAACGGGGGTGCATTCCTGGCTCTGCTGGTGGCAATGGGGGTATCCGTACTGGCTGGATGGATAAGCCAACCGGGGCGGCAAATAGAGCTGGGATAAATTGGAGCCTGCGGTTCCAAAGCTCGCAGCCAACAACATGGGCGAGAAGTCCAGAATAGTTACACATATCCTGTCCTCTCTGGAGGAAAGCTTGTCCAGTTGTATGCGCGTAGTTGTGCTGGATAGCCAAACCCTGATCAGGTGGTGTGTTTTACGGATTTGACCTGTTCTCAAGCAATCCTACCACCTGAAACCAGAACGGATCGGGATAAGGGTTCTTCTCGATCTGCATACCCACCTTGCGCATCACAGCCATAGACGCAGCATTGTCATACGTCGTCGTCGCCACAATGCGT
>Ga0137380_10003952_pt1 | contig 12967 bp, 10 predicted proteins | sample SagtaG_17_FD_104809 | JGI IMG/M metagenome (GOLD analysis project Ga0137380, IMG submission 104809) | Vadose zone soil microbial communities from Sagehorn Ranch, Mendocino, California, USA - Sage2_L_100_16 metaG | ecosystem: Environmental > Terrestrial > Soil > Vadose zone | place: USA... | reverse complement strand
TGGATCCGCCATTTGTAACCAATGCTGCCGTGGACTCCCTGGACCATGTCACCCTGAACGGTCAGCTCACGGTGGATGGATATGACAGTTGCAGTTGCGACTGCGTCACGGTTGGCAGCGGCAACAATGCTACGCGCACTTGTACAAGCAAGCCCGGCAAGACTTGCGACAACAGCCGCTGGGCCATCTTTGCCAGCGGAAGCGTGGACAATCCGAATTCTTCAGAGAACATCTATTCCGGCCAGTCTCCGCCCATCGCCCAAGACCAGCCCTGGCCCTATGACATCAATTCGTTGGTCAACAAGTACAAGAGCATGAACAATGTGGTTAACGCTACCGGGCCACCGTACAATTACAGTTGCAGTGTCTGCAGCACTTGTCTGAACGGGCTGAGCTGCGGTACCCACGCTGGGCAAACATTCGGGGTACCGCCGTTGTTTCCGCCCACCGATCCGATCATCTCCGATCCGACCCTGGGGACGGCACAGAGCCAAATCACCTATGTTCCCGGAAACCTGCAAACCACTGGCGGCTCCACTGGGAACGGGATCCTGATAGTAGATGGCGACCTGGACATCCACGGCGGCCTTACGTTCTACGGTCTGATCCTGGTGAAGGGGGTCATCAAGTTCACTGGCGGCGGCTCGGAGTCGACCAACGTTTATGGGTCGGTGTTGGCAGGCCAGGAATCGCTGGTGGACAACACCCTGGGTGGGAGCGCGAGCATCGCCTTCAACGTCTGTGCCCTAAAGAACCTGACCGTACCACAGCCGCCGAGCATTATTGCGTTCCATGAGCTCACGTATTAGGAGGGACGAATGAAATCCTTTCTCACCGAATTCCGGCATTCGGGCCTGATGCTCATGGCCTGCATGCTGGTTTCGTTTTTATGCTGGGGACAAAACAATTCGCAGCCAGCGACCACGCAGCCACTTCCAGCACAGCAGCCGTCGCTGGCAGATGTTGCCCGGCAGCAGCGCGCCGCCAAAAAAGCCAAGAGGGTCATCACTGATGAGGACCTTCCCAAAAGCTCCACGATATCCTCTGACTCGGGAAGCGCCTCCTCCGGATCGGGCAGTGTGAGTCCGGCCTCGGGGGTGCCGGCAACAGCGGCGGCGAGCGCCGACTCATTGGGGGAGGAAAAAAAGGACAAGACGGCGGCGAGTCTGAACACGGAGGCCGCGGGCAAAGACCAGCGAGACCCTCGCAAGGAGCGCATTGAGGCCATCAAGGCGGATGAGGCATCGCTGACCAAGAAACTCTCCACACTGGAGGAGAAAGCTGGCAACGAGCCTGATGAGTTCCGCCGCAATATGTACCTGGAAGCGTTGGAGCACCAAAAGGGGACTCTGGAAAATATGAAAAAGGAGCGGGAGGATTTACAGAAATCGGTGGCAGAGAAAGCGCAAGCGGAACCGCCGGCGCAAAAGCAGGATCAGGCGCCTAAATAACAAGTGGCGAGAAACGTCATGCGGGCTGGGAATTTCTCCCGGCCCCTTTCTTTTTAGGATCAGTGCCAGCGAGTGGTGAAGCCGGTGGCCACGCTGGCTTGAGAGAAGGCGGGGCCGTATCCGCTTACATCGGAATTCGTGATTGGCTGGTCAAGAGGTTCGGCGATGACAATGTAGGCATCTGGCGGCAGCCCGTCGAGGCGGTAAGTTCCGTCAGGAAAGCTCAGTGTCCCGATGGGCGTCTTGCGGATACTGCCAGCAAAGGCCTGCGCGCCGGTGGTTGACTCGGCCAAAACATGCGCTCCGAACACTGCTCCCCCGGAAGAAAAGCGCACCGTGCCGGTGAGACTTCCGGTGTGGACATCAGGAACGGGCTTGGGATAGAGGCTTGCGAGTCCGGCGACATCGTCGTAAGCGAGCGCCTGTTGGGAGGGCGGGGCGAAGGGAAACATGACCGCGCGCACAATGCCGGAATGATCGAGGCCGAAGAAGTGTCCGATTTCGTGTGTGGCCACGGTTTGTAGGTCCTGCCCGGGGGATGAGCCTCCGGTGCTAAAAGTCACCGCCGGGTTGAAGAGGATATCGGCGTCGAGGATCTGGCCGACAAAACGGGAAGATCCACCGTGACCGGTGGCTTCGCCGACCGCATCGCTGACGGTGGTCATGGTGACCGCGAGAGTGGACGAATCTTTGCTGAAGTCGCCGCTGCAAACAAAACAGACAAGGTTGATATTGGATGACGATCTCTGATCAAAGCCGGCGGCGGTGGCGGAACTATCAGCGGCTCGCGAAACTACAACCACAGCATTCGGGGCCAAGAGCCAGGTATTGAATGAGGCCTGCATGACATCGGCGACGGTTCGGTCTCCCTGGACGTTGCTGCCGGCGCTGGGATTCAGGCTCCAAGTCACGGCAAAAGCTGTGAAATCCCAGTGGTCGCGCTGCGGAGCACCACCCGCGGAAACGGGCTTGGTGTACTGGGCAAGGAAGGGAAATGCCGGGCTGACCAGCATCAGCGAAATTCCGGACAGCAGGAAGACCAGCAGCAACGGCTTGAGTGCTGACTTGATTTTCATGGCCGCTCGGCTTTCATGACCCGCTGTTCGAGATCGCCCAAGGTCATGCGCGAACCTTGATATCGGGAGATCTTTTTGCTGGCACGATCGTATGCAATCACTCCGGAAATGCCGTTACTGACCACTACTTCGCCGTCGGGGGCGCGAGACATCCGGAAATTGCCCTGCATCAGCCCAGTGACAACTAGACTCCCATCAGCGGCGTCGCTGGAGCGCAGGAAGAGGACCGATTGCTCGCCAGCCTGCCATTGACGCACGCCCGCAACCTTCTGCGTATATCCGTCGGCGCTGCCCCCCATTTGCTTGACCACGATCTCGGGCATAGAGGGACCCTTCAAAGTGCGCATTACCTCAAACCGGGTATAAGTGAAAATGATGGTGTGTTCCGGATTCCATTGCGGCCAAGATGTGAGGGCGCGGGCCTCAATAATCTCGCTCGAGGTTTCCGTAAGACTTTCCACGCTCACCGGAATTACGGTGGTCGCCGAGCAGCTTGCCGCGATGGTGATCCACAGCAAATATCGGGGAAGTTGGAGGGCAGTCTTCACGGCATTACTTCCATCCCACCGGCAAAGGTAGTGATGTCATTTTGCGAGGTTTTCAAACTGACGCTGCGAGCGCCCAGGGCGGCATTGGGATCAACTGCAGCCACGAAGGAGATGCCCGGGGTATTGTCGGTAGCCGTAATCGAGGTCACACTGGTAACGATGATATCGGCCGGCCCACCGATGATTACTTGCATGTCGCCGCTGAGTGCCGGGCCAAAAAGTATTACGCGCATGATGGTGCCGCGATGAATGATTCCGCCGGTATTAAAAGCGCTGGCGCGACCTGTCAGGTCGGCCACTCCCAAGACCGTAGCATTGGGTCCGGGTGGGCTTGCAGGCCCAGGAACGCTGATGTCGACACCGGGGACGGTTTCGTCGGCGACGACATTGACGACGATGGGCGGATTTACCGGCCCTCCGCCGGACACCGGACCAGGGTTAGGAGTGGGTGCGGGAGAATTACTGGAGCCACCACCGCATCCCACAACCAGCAATAGCCCACCTGCTGAGAGAAGAGCGAAGCAAAGTAATGGTGATGACGGTCGAAACACACTGAGACCCGGGTTAGTTAACCCTTACAGAGACTAGAAGTTGTAATTGATGCGACAGAGCAGCGGCGGTGTTGCACCGGGTTCTCTGGCCAACTTAGAATCGGCACGGTTATAAAGGATGAAATTCTTTTTCTTCCGTAATAGCTCGGTTGACCCCGCGCCCATTCGGAAGGCCCTCCTCGGCTGGTACGAGGGACATAGGCGCAAGCTTCCTTGGCGCGAAACCAACGACGCATATCGCATCTGGGTCTCGGAAGTCATGCTGCAACAAACGCGGGCAGCAGCCGTGCTCGAGCATTACCAGAAATTTCTGCGCAGATTTCCGTCGGTTGAGCGGCTGGCGGCAGCGCGCAGTTCTTCGGTGATGGCAGCCTGGAGCGGTCTAGGATACTACCGGAGAGCGCGCTCCATGCATGCAGCCGCAAAAAAGATAGTGCGCGATTTTGGCGGACATTTCCCGAACAGCAGCGCAGGGCTGCGCCGGCTTCCTGGGATCGGGCGCTATACAGCCGCCGCCGTTGCCAGTATTGCCTTCAACGAGGCCTGCGCGGTAATGGATGGCAATATCAAGCGGGTACTTACGCGCTTCTTTGGAAATGCCAATCAAACGGATGGGGAACTTTGGCGCTTGGCAGAAAGTTTGCTTAGCCGGCGTCGCCCCGGAGACTTCAACCAGGCAATGATGGAACTAGGCGCGACGGTCTGCCTGCCCGAGCCGAAATGCGGGCGTTGTCCTCTGTTTCGCTGGTGCGCTACGCGCGGTAGTTTTGCGGTAGCGCAACTTCCGGTGCGGAAGAAGCGCTCCCAAACCTGTGCCCTCATGTTGCAACGTGGTTTGGTATGGCTGGTACAGCGCACGGCAGAAGAACGGTTGATGCCGGGAATGTGGGAGCTGCCGGGTATGGCGCCTAATGTGGGCTCGAACGGCGCGCTCTGGAAGCTGAGGCATTCCATCACTAACACCGATTACGATGTCAGCGTCGTCCGTATACCGGCATCGAAGAATCCGACCAGAAATCAAGATTCGGGCGCCTGGATCAAGTACTCGCGGCTGGAACAAATTCCCCTTACCGGATTGACGCGCAAGATCCTACGACGGGCGAACCTCATCAAATAATTAGTCTAGAACTCCCTTGGATAGGAGGAAGGTAAGCAATGCCCGCATTGATGGCTGGTACTGCTGCTCCCGATTTCACACTCGAAACCATGGATGGCAGAAAATTTTCGCTTGCAGAGGCACGTAAACGCGGTCCAGTGGTGGCAGCGTTTTTCAAAATCAGTTGTCCGGTTTGCCAGTACGCGCTGCCATTTTTGGAGCGGATTCACAGGTCGCATCCCAGGGAAAAGGCCGTCATTGTGGGCATCTCGCAGGATGATAAGGCCAGCACGGCCGCCTTTATGCGGGAATATGGAATCACTTTTCCGGTGCTGCTTGACGATACGCGGACGTATCCGGCGTCAAATGCCTATGGGCTGACCAACGTACCTACTATTTTCTATATTGAGCCATCTGGGGAGATTGAGATCACCAGCGTGGGCTGGTCACGTCCCGACATTGAGGAAATCAATTCCAGAATCGCGGCAGTTGAAAAAGTTCCGCTGACCCCAGTTTTCCGTCGCGGCGAAGAGGTAAGCGACTTCCGCGCGGGTTGAGGCTCGAAGAACTGACCCTGGGTCCAGGGGCAGACGAAGCTTCAACTTAAGGCTGCGGTCCGCCATCGAAAGTCGCTTGCAGATCCCTCGCTGCGCTCGGGATGACAACTTGGAGACTCTGCCGGAAATAGGGATTCCTCGACTCACGAGAAAATGGTCGTTTCTTTTTTACCGGCGGAACTCTTGCGAGGCTGACGCGATTATGCCCAATTTAAAATGGTGCAACGGCAGGTCGGCCCTTCAGCCCGCCAGCGCAGCCCGCTTTCCCACTTAGGCCCTGCCGTTGTAATCTGCCATTCAGCTCCCATGAGCGACCTCTCCACTACCCAAGCGCAAACACCTGACTCGGAGATGATGTTTGGCTTTTGGTACCGCGCCCTGCCCGGTTCCCGGGTGCGCCGGAGAAAATTGCGGAAGGCCATGCTGCTGGAGATTCCGCTGGTAATCGGGCGGGATTCGCAAGGCCGCGCCTTCGCCTTGCGGGACGCGTGTCCACATCGCAGCATGCCGCTTTCCTATGGCCGGTTCGATGGCGAGGAGGTCGAATGCTGCTATCACGGCTGGAAGTTTGATCCCCATTCCGGCCAGTGCCGCCTGATTCCTTCGCTTACCGCCGATTCCAAGCTCAAGGTGGAACGCATTTACGCCGGACATTTTGCCTGCGAGGAGCAGGATGGTCATGTTTGGGTCTTCGTGCCGGAAGAAAGAGGGGGGCGTGCAGGAGACGCGTCGCAACTCCCTCCGGTGCCGCGCCTGCCGGTTTTCAGCGAGGATTACAAGATGGTACACCTTGCTGCGGAGCTGCCATCGAGCGTAGATCACGGGATTATCGGCTTAATGGATCCGGCGCACGGGCCGTTTGTTCACCAGGCGTGGTGGTGGAGAAGCCGGCACAGCATCCATGAGAAGCACAAGGCATTCGAGCCCATTCTCAACGGTTTTCGCATGAGCGCGCATACGCCCAGCGCCAATAGTGCGCCTTACAAGCTGCTGCGCTTCTATGCTAATACCGATGCCATTACCACCACGATTGACTTTGTCCTTCCCAATCTACGACTGGAGCAGATCCGGGCAGGGAAGTACTGGTTCTCCAGCATGACAACGGTCACTCCAATTACACGCAATCAGTGCCGCATTGACTTTACGGCTGCCTGGAACATTTTTCGCGGAGTTCCGTTCATGGCATCGCTATTGCGCCTGATCGGGAGAAAATTCATCCGACAGGATCAGGAAACAATGGAGAAGCAGGTGGCAGGTCTAAAGCACAGTCCGCATTTAATGCTGATCGACGATGCCGACCGTCCCGCCAAATGGTACTTCCAACTGAAGGCGGCGTACTTGCAGGCGAGACGCGAGGGGGTGGCAATGAAGCACCCCATACCGGGGCCGGTGACATTGCGCTGGAGGAGTTAAGGGGTGAGGAACGTTCAGTTGTTGAACGGAGAAAATTATGCGCAGAGTTGCGATTCTTTTTGTGATTGCCAGCTTCTTTGTCGAGATTGCTTGGGGGCAGTCGCCCAAAAAGCCCGGTTCAGATCTGCGTCAGGCCTGGGGAACTGCAGCCTTCCGCGGGGCTGCCTACGCTGCCAGCAAGTCCATTGACCCGGAGCGCATACGTGCACACGTGAAATTTCTGGCCAGCGATCTGCTTGAGGGCCGGGGCACGGGGCAGCGCGGCGGTGACATCGCGGCCGAATACATTGCCACCCAGTTTGCGTTGTACCGTCTAAAACCAGCGGGAGATAACGGGACATATCTACAGAAAGTGCCACTGATGGGCATTACCACGCAGCCGGAGACGTCGTTTTCCATCTTGCCCACGAATGGCTCGGGCATGAACCTGAAAATGCGCGATGACTTTGTGGCCACTAACGAGGCTTTGACAACTTCCACCGACATTGATGCCGATGTCATATACGTCGGCTATGGCATTGAGGCCCCGGAATACCACTGGGACGATTACAAAGACGCAGACGTGCGGGGAAAGGTGCTGCTCATGCTGGTGAACGAGCCGCCGTCGGATGAAGCGAATTTTTTCAAGGGGAAGGCGCTCACATATTACGGCCGGTGGACATACAAGTATGAGGAAGCTGCGCGCAAGGGAGCGGCTGGAGTGGTGCTGGTGCACAAAACCGAGATGGCCAGCTATGGCTGGGAGGTGGTCCGCAACTCGTGGTCAGGGGAACGAGCTTATCTAAAGGACGATCCCAAGCCCAAATTGCAGCTGGCATCCTGGGTGCAGCTTGACATTGCCAAGAAGATGGCGACGGCCGCGGGAAAAAGTCTTGATGAGCTTATGCAAGAGGCGAAATCGCATGACTTCCATCCCATTCCATTGCCGCTGCGATTGAAGGCCCACATTGTCAGCAAGATCCGCCCGCTGGAATCAAGCAATGTGCTCGCCATTTTGCCGGGAAGCGACGCGCGGGTGAAAGATCAGGCTGTGCTGTACACCGCCCACTATGATCATCTGGGAATTCGGATAGGAGCTCCGGGCGATAACATCTACAATGGCGCCGCCGACAATGCCACGGGCTGCGGCATCCTGCTGGAACTGGCGCGTGCTTATGCTTCCGCCGCCCAAAAGCCGCGTCGCTCGATAATATTCGCTTCCGTGACAGCCGAAGAGCAGGGACTGCGCGGCTCCGAATATCTTGGTGAACATCCGCCGATCCCTGCCGGCAAGATCACGCTGGACGTGAATTACGATGACGTGCCTCCACTGGGAGTGCCTGAAGAAACTGAAGTGGTGGGCGCGGAGCGGACAACGTTCTATCCGGTGGTTGAGCGCACGGCCAAACAATTTGGGCTGGAGATCAGGCCGGATGCGCGTCCCGAGGCGGGACATTATTACCGTTCCGACCACTTCAGTCTGGCACGTGTTGGGGTGCCTTCCTTCTCCATCAACGAGGGAATGAAGTACAAAGGCCATTCCCTGGAGTGGGGCAAGCAGAAGGCACAGGAATACACCGACAAGCATTACCACCAGCCCAGCGATGAGTATCGGCCGGAAATGGATTTTCGCGGGGATGCGGCCATGGCGCACTTTGGTTTTGCGCTGGCATGGGAAGCCGCAAACCAGCCGCGGCTCATCGCCTGGAAAGCGGGGGACGAATTCGAAGCCGCCCGAAAGAAGAGCCAGGCCATACAAACATCGTCCACGCAGCACGGCCGATAGCCTGCCTCAATTTATCCCGCAACCGACTCGCGGGGGTTTGGAGATTACCAAAGTTCAATATGCCGAAGCGCATGTTTGTGCTACATTGCGGCGCAACTCAGGCTGATTGAGTCAAGCTCGAGAAGGTTTTCGAGGATACTCCCGTATCATGGCCTTTTCCTTTTTGCAACGCGGCAACCTCGCTGACCACGCGCGCGAACTGAATCTGGCGACGTACACGCCGAGCCTCACGCTGCAAGGGCTGATGAGGGGCGTGGATAACCTGCGCCACGATATTTTTCTGAGCCCAAAATTTACCGAGCTGTCGCGTCTGCACATCGCACGCCTGCTAGCGAGTTATGGCAACGTGGAAGATTTGGTGGTGGAGGACCCTCTCTCCGTTCCATATCGGCCGCCCTCAATTATTACCAAGCCGGATATGGCGGCCAAATCCAAGCCCCTAGCCAAAGGGGCTGAAGGGGCTGAGTTCAAGCGGGTTCTCGCGGAATTGCACGTGATCGCTCTGAACCGGGCGAAGGCAGAGGTCAACATAACTCTGGACTTGCTGGCGCGCCTGGCAGTGCTGAAGTTTCTGAAGGCGGAACTTGCGAGCCAATTCTTGCAGGCGCTGGAAAAATGCCGCACGCGGCTCAAAGCGTACGAAGGCCCGCGGCAGGCGAACGCCGCAAAAGGCATGGAGCTGCGCGAACGTTTTGCCCAGTTCCAGGTTGGCAAGAAAACAATTTTGCGCAAAGCCGGCCAGGAGTTGTTTCAGACCATCCGCGAAATCGAAAAAGAAACCCTGGCGCGCATGCGGCGCTCGCTGTTTGGCGAATCCGACCCCTCCAACTACGAACTTTTCCTCAACCGCTTGCTGTTTACTGAGGATGGCCGCGACGACTACCTCAATGCTGAGCATTACGTAATGCTAGGCAACTATGAGCGCGATCCCGATAAATTCCAGACGATGCTAGAAATTACCTGTCGTTTTTTGAAGAACCTGGAGTTGCCGGGGACAGACGATACCGGCTTTGATGGTCTGCTGAGCGCTCCCGAGAATGCGCAGGAGCTGGTGGCCGGGGGAACACCCGAGGATTCTACGGCGAAAGGGAAGTGCCAGAAAATCCTGCTCAGCGCCTGGGTCGAGGCCCTAGAGCAAGAGAATGTGATGCTGCACGTGATCGCTTCGTATGAGGCGGTGCCGCTACTGGCGCAGTATTCGCCTCCCATCAACCCCCAGCAATTAAAGAATTCGCTGATTTCACGAACCGAGCGCAAACGCGTGGAAACCCTGCTGGAGGAGCAGGGAAAAATGTCTCCCGACGCTCTGCATGCCGCGGTCAAGCGGGTGGAACAGTGCAAGGGGACGGAGCGGGCGAAAATCGCGGGGCGGTTCCTGGGCGATTTTATCCGCTATCACCGCGAGTTGCGGCGCATGGAAGCAGTCAGCGCAGCCATGGACTCGGTGAACGTGATCAGCAACGAGAAATTGCGCGAGCTTTCGCTCATCAACAACACGCTCTACGAATTTCTCATTCCTGAGGAACAAAAGCCCGCTGAGGACAAAGTGGTGCATCACGTGATCCTCAAGGCGGACATCCGCGATTCCACCACACTGACGCGCACGCTCTTTGAGCGCGGGCTGAACCCAGCTTCCTATTTCAGCCTGAATTTTTACGAGCCGGTGAACAAGCTGTTGCCGAAGTACGCCGCCAGCAAGGTCTTCATCGAGGGAGATGCGGTGATTCTGGCACTGTTCGAGCGCGAGGCAGAGCCCGCCTTCGCGGTGGCGCGCACCTGCGTCCTGGCGAAGGAGATGATCGAAATCGTGCGCGCCTACAACGAGCAGTCGCAGAGGGCGGGACTGCCAACACTGGAACTGGGGATCGGAATCAGCTACCAGGACTCCACCCCTATGTACCTGATGGACGGGCCCTCGCGCATCATGATCTCCCAAGCGTTGAATGAAAGCGATCGCCTGTCATCCTGCACCAAAGGAGCGCGCAAGTTCCTGTCAGGGATCGAAGGGCTGTTCAACGTCTATTCATTCCAGACGGTCGAAGACGAGGCCACGGCGGGAAATCCCGAGGAATTTCTCATGCGCTACAACATTGGCGGCATCAACATGAACGGCGCCGCATTCGACAAGCTCCAGCAGGAAATCTCGCTCAAGACGCACGAACTGCAGTTGCCGGCAATGTGGCAGGAAGAAGGAGTGAAGCTTTACAGCGGCCTGGTTCCGCTGGCCTCAGGAGCTTTTCACAAGGTGGTTGTACGCGAGGGCAGAACCCCGCACGTGGACGCCCGCGATTTCAGCCTCAAGCAATGGACCGAACGCCGCTACTACGAAATCTGCACCAACCCAGCCATCTATGAATATGTTGAAAGCGGAATGACGGCCAGCGCGGCCGCCGCTGCGAAAACTTAAAAGGGGATTTTGCGGGCCAAGAAGGGAATTTGTACCACCGCCTCGAGATCCACAGCGTTCCCGTTTTTGGTGCCTGGGCGGAAGTGCCAGCGCGAAAGCGCAAGCCGGGCGTTTTCGTCGAGGCGGTCATCAACCCCCCGCAGAACTCGCACCTCGCCAACGGTGCCATCGCTGCGAATCACGGCGTACAAAGTCACAGTGCCCTCCACTCGTGCGCGGATGAGCTCCGCGGGATATCCGGGGTCAACCTTTAGAGTGGCAATGGGAGCGGTCACCGCAGTCTTATCAGAAGTCTCGCGCAGCTCGGCAAAGCGAACGATCCAGCTTCCTCCGGCGGAAGTGAGATTGGGCATGTTCAGCATCATGGAGTAATACTTCTTGGGGCCGAAGACGGCGTCCTCAATTTTGCCGGTTGGGTTCGAAACGAAAGAGCCGGGGGCGGTGGAACGGGCGACACCGGGAAGGTGCGGCGACGTAAGCGAGGCGACAAGCCGTCTGCTGCCCGCTAAGGAAGATGCAGGTGACGCAGGCGTTTGTGGCAGAGCCGCCACCGATGCTGCTTTGCCTGACCCTGTACCCACAAAAATCCCGGCAGGATTGCCAGCGGCAGCGCCCCCCGGACCATCATGGCCGGTTCCGCTTCCGCCTGCTCCAGCCGCAGTTCCCCCACCTTTGATGTCTGGGGTGCCGGTTGCGCCAGATTTGCCTTCCGTCCCGGCGGCGAATACCCCACTACGGCTACCGGGGGGCACCGCAATCGGGCCGTTGGGCGCGACCGGATGAATCCCCAGCGCAACTAACTGTCCCGCTGCCTGAGTTGATCCTAGTCCTTGCGTAGAAGGAGCTGCCAGAGCACCGGCTGGACCCACTACGGGGCGACCAGTCGCCCCGGCTTGTCCTAGAACCACAGCTGATACTTGTTGCTCAGCGACCGGCAGCCGCGGAGCTGAGACTTGGACCTCCCAGTGGCCGATGTTGATGTCACCCAGTTTCGTTTGTACAGCTTGGGTTGTCGGCGGAGGCTCGATCACAGATGGCGCCGGCAAGTTGAGGCTGCGACTTTGATCCAACTGTTTAGTGTCCGGCGGAGGTTGAACAACGTCTGGTTGCGGCAGGGAGGCGGCGCGCAGTTCGGCGAGATTGCGGAGCGCTTGTTTGGGAGGAGGCGCAACTACTGCGATCGGCAGAACCGGGGCCACCAACTGCGAGGTTGGACGGCTGGAAGCCGCCACTGGCACCGGGGCGGGCAGTGGCGTCCATATCATTAGATTGGGTAGCGCGACATCCTGCCGTAACTTCAGTTTTGAGGGAGCAACAATGGTCTGGGTGGAGTTGTCCGGCTCCGGAGGCAAAGAGATGATGTCCTGTTTGGCGTAGACGGGTTCACCTTTGCGCGCGACCTTGGCAGGCGCGCTTGCAGAATTCAGGGCCGGCAGATATTCAGAGACGTCGTAGTAAGTAATCGTCTGGCGAGCAAATGGATTAATCGCCTGTGCCGGCCGCGTCCAGGAAAGATTCGAAAGGTTATAGAGCGCCGCAATGAAGATCACATGGCAAAGCACAGATTGAAGCAGGCTGCGTCGAGGAAAGCTCGCAGAGACGAAAACATCAGGCCAAAAGTCTGCCGGCGGGGAAGTCAGCTCCAGCGGAAGCGGATCACGGCGGCGCACCAGGTCGATGAGGTTGCCGACAAAAACCCGCCCCCAAGGCTCGGGCTCATAGAAAAAACCTGTAAAACTGGTGGAATTGCTGGGCATTCGCCTTTATGCGGAACGCGGGAACGGATTTTGTGATTATATCCCAGCAAACAGCAGAGAAATTGCCGATTTGGAGGAGAGCACGGTCTGCTCAACCGCTTCCTAGAGAACGTGTAGAAACGATCACAAGAGTATTTTTAGAGCACCAGATCCATGAAATCGTGAGCGCTAACTCTTGCCTCCATTCGTCTTTTCAGCCAGGCGGCAACTGGGGTTTTGAGGCTTAAATGGATCAAAATCTCCTCCTCTGAGAGTGTCCGCCAAGGAACCATCATTGGCCGCGCGGCGCGTGCCGGCACAGGCTTTCGTTCTAGCGAAGAAAATGTACGCACCTCAACCTGACGAC
>Ga0137380_10003946_pt1 | contig 12973 bp, 9 predicted proteins | sample SagtaG_17_FD_104809 | JGI IMG/M metagenome (GOLD analysis project Ga0137380, IMG submission 104809) | Vadose zone soil microbial communities from Sagehorn Ranch, Mendocino, California, USA - Sage2_L_100_16 metaG | ecosystem: Environmental > Terrestrial > Soil > Vadose zone | place: USA... | reverse complement strand
TCCAGTTAAGCTGTGGTGCGGTTAAATCGCCAAAGCCCGCAAATGTTTGATCAACGATCGCGTTTGCTGCGGAGACTAATTCGGATAAATGCTCACCTTGATTACGTGTCATCTCCAACTCCCTGATCCGGCATAAGCCTAACGGTTGAGTTGACGCGGCGGCGCGAATCAAAGCACCCTCCGCCGCACCAAACAAGGTGAGAAAGGCGCTCCCGCCGCTCGCGTCCAACGAATTGTTGGGCATCGCTGACAAAGATTACGGCAACGGTCACGGACAACAATGCCAGCACGTGCCGCAGATTGTTTCCAAGCGTCGAACAGATTGCGAGCCGCCTTTTGCGGCCAAGTTCAGGCTCGACAGCGCGAGTACTGAGATCGAATTCCGTTAGCCATTTGAAACCGTATTTAGACGACGCAAGCCAGAATTGAAAGCCATGTTTCGGCGGATCCAACTGCGGCCCATCGACTACAACCCATTCGCTGGTGTTACCGCCATACATAATGGCGTCTGCGTCGGCGCGGTCATCGACAACAATAAATCCGTAGGTTGAAAGTGCTTGTTTGAGCGCAGGGTGCAAGCGATGGAATGCGGTCATTCCGAGGTCACTCAAATCCTCGTTTGTCTGCGTTTCGAGGAAGATCTTCTTCACGCGGTAAAGATTTGGCTCGGTTCGAGGCGCAGCCAGCGTTGCGCCAAGCGGCCAGGTCAGCATGGCCAGTATCGCTACGACGGAAGAGACTTTGATGCGTGGCATGGTCATTCGATGCGAGGGTTCGCGAAGCGATGCCCAACGATTTGTTGGGTTGCGCCCAAACAAGCAAGGGAACGACGCAAGCATAAGCCCAATTCGGATGTCTGCGTCAACGAGTCGCGTCGCGACGACAGATAGTAGCCCCGGGTGAGCGAGCCCAGCGAGCGTAATCCGGGGATCACGTCCCCTCTGATTCCAGCGCCGGCTTTAGCCGGCGAAAGATGTTGCCGCTTGCGAATCCGTAATCTATTGCGCCCCTTCAGGGCGCGGAGTCAAATCTAACCTGATCCAGGGGCGGCGCGCTACGCGCTTGCCCCTGGCTACTATCTTTCGCCGCTACGCGGCTGGTTGAGCGGCGCAACCCAACTACTAAGTATTCTATCAAAACTGCCTGATAATACTGCCAGACACGGTGTTATGCATCGCATGCCTAATGGCCATTGGCGGGGTTTTCAGAGACTAAAGCGGTCACATGATAACAAACTGCAGGGCATTGATCATGTTTGCACAAACGCCTGGGCTGCTGCTCTATTCCGAGCGGGGAAGCAGGGGCGCAAACGGAAAGTCGGTGGTTGCTTTTCCTTGCGGTTGACGGACGAGATACTGGGACGCCCGTGCTGACGCGTGGGCTACTGTCCCAGGTTTTGACAAGGCTCACACGGTAAAGCCGAGTCTTGAACCAGCCTTTCGTTGACAACCGTCCTAAACCAGGAATAAAGTCCGGATCGAATAACCTTGTGTCTTGATTCCAGCTTTTTGCCGGGGTATCGCAGCAGGTCCTTGTCTCATCCGCTTGATGAAGGTCCGCGTTGAACTCGCGACCTCCGGTTCTTTTAGCGAGAGGGTTTGCCGCTCTCTCAGTTCAAGAGTACACGCAATGGTCACCCGGGGATTGACGACCAGTCGCATGTTTCCCCAAGGTCCTCGCTAGCGGGATTGATTGTCATGCTGGCGATAATCGCCGGCCTGCTCGCCGTCTCTGTCGGAAGTCAGTCGGCAGGCGGTTTAGGCAAAGGGGGCGCCGGTACCGCTCTGTTGTCGTTGCGCTCCGCGAAGCGCCAGCAGCCGGAGTTGATAGCCTCGGGCGCCCGGCAACAGATACAGGCTTTGCTGGCTGAGAAAGAATCACGCAGCCCTGTACAGCAAAAGATCGACTCGCAACTTCTTTATGCGATCAAGCTGAGACGCGGCGAGAGTATCGCCGCCGGCGTGCAAACACTCGCCGTCGAGGTTGGCGCGGACGATGCGGGGTTAGTGACTGTAGACATCACCGCCATAGTTGACGAGCAACTAGTCAAAGAGCTTGCCGGCATGGGAATAGAAGTGTTGAGCGTCTTCCCTCAATATCACACTCTGCGGGCAGTCGCTTCGCTCGAGCAGTTGGAAACCATCGCCGGCTTCCCCCAGGTCCGCTTCATTCAGCCGAAGCAAGAGGCGCTGTATTCGCAAGCTCCCGCGCAAACGCAGAGCTTGTCGGATGCTCCTGCCGCCTCAACTGATCTGGGAGATCGTGCCGCACGAGTTCGATCGCAATTCGAATACATCATTAATCCCGCTCCACTATCTCCCGAGACGCCAGTGACGATCGGCAGCGCCACTTCACAGGGCGACACAACGCACAGAGCCTTCAGCGCGCGCGGAACATTCAATACCGACGGCACGGGAATGAAGATTGGCGTACTGTCAGACGGCGTGACGAATCTCGCTACGAGCCAAAGCACCGGCGACTTGGGCGCGGTAACCGTTCTGCCGGGACAGGGAGGCTCTGGCGATGAAGGCACCGCGATGCTGGAAATCATTCATGACCTGGCGCCTGGCGCGCAGTTGTTTTTTGCCACCGCCGGCGGCGGCATCGCCAACTTTGCGCAGAACATTCGAAATCTGAGATCAGCCGGTTGCGACATCATCGTTGACGATGTCGGCTACTTCGTTGAATCGCCTTTCCAGGATGGCCAGACATCAGGCGTGATATCGACAAATAACGCCGGTCTGGCCACGCAGGCGGTAAACGATGTCGTCGCGTCAGGCGCGCTGTACTTCTCTTCCGCGGCTAACTCGGGCAATAAGAACGATGGCACTTCGGGAACATGGGAGGGAGATTTCGTCGATGGCGGCACGCTTTCTCCCGAGCCCAGTCCCAGTCCAACCGCCAGCCCCAGTCCGTTTCCTGTGGGAAAGGTTCACGACTTCGATCCCAGCGCCGCCATTTCCCAGTTCGATACAATCACCGCGAGTGGCGGCGTGGTGAACTTGCACTGGTCAGATCCATTAGGCGGCTCGGGTAATGATTACGATCTGTTTGTTTTGAATAGCACTGGTACCGCTGTCGTTGCTTCTTCAACGAACGTTCAGAACGGCACTCAGGACAGTTACGAACAGGTAAGCAGTTCGGCCGACTTAATTAACAACCGATTAGTCATTTTCCAGAAGCCCGGAGCGGCCAATCGGTTTCTGCACCTGAGCAACAATCGAGGAAGGCTTAGTTTCAACACTGATGGTGATACTCACGGCCATAACGCCGCTTCCGGCGGATATGGTGTTGCGGCGGTCTGCGCGTCATGTGTCTATCCTTCTGTATTCAGTTCATCAAACAGCATTGAAACCTTTAGCTCGAATGGACCGCGCCGAATCTTCTTCAACGGCAACAGCACGCCGATCACGCCCGGTGACTTCTCGTCGACCGGAGGCACGGTCTTACAAAAACCGGATGTCACTGCGGCCGATGGCGTATCCATTTCGGGCGCTGGTGGGTTTCCCAGTCCATTCTTCGGCACCTCAGCCGCAGCTCCACATGCCGCAGCAATTGCCGCATTGATCAGAGCCGCCAACCCGGCTTTGACACCGGCGCAAGTTAAGACCGTCCTCACGAGTACAGCAATAGACATTGAAGCACCCGGAACAGACCGAGATTCGGGAGCGGGAATAGTGATGCCTTATGCGGCCTTGCAGTCGATGGGCGCACCGGTAGTTGGCAAGGCATTTCTCGAGCTCTCTACGATTACCCAAACCGAAACTGGCGGCAATAGCAATGGCATGATCGAGCCCGGCGAGAGCGGCACACTTAGCATTAACTTGAATAACACCGGATTGTTGGCAGCAACAGGTGTTACCACCACACTGACCAGCTCGACGTCAGGCGTGACCATGACGAACGGTAATTCCGCATATCCTGATCTCGCGGCCATGATTGGCACCGGCAGCAACACGACGCCGTTTTCGTTCTCCTTGAGTTCGAGTATGCTGATTGATCCAAAGGTGAACTTCACTCTTACGATCAACTACACTGGGGGACACCAGCCGTCGCAGTCCTGGGATTTTAGCGTTCAGTTTGGCCGCCAGCCGATCACCACGACACTTGATGGAGTCGCGCCGCAGACAAGCCCCAGTTACCCCATCACTTCGACAGGTACTCAGACGGGCAGACTCGTTCGCAGCGATCCGCCGAGCACATGCGCGGTGTCGCAACCAAATCCGGGACTCCAGGACTCTCTTTCCCACGCTTTCGATAGCTATACATTTACGAACAACAATGGAGCCGTCGCGTGCGTCGCAGTGACCCTGACTCCGCAGACGACAGCTTTGTACCAGGCGGTGGCATACCTTGGAACTTACGACCCGACAAACGTCACCAGCAATTACCTCGCAGACATCGGTGCCAGTCCCGCGCCGTTCACTGGCAAATCTTTTTCTTTTATTCTCACCCCGGGGCAAACGACAGTTATCGTCGTAAATGAGGTAGTCACGGGCGGCGGCGTCGGCACGAATTACTCTTTGCAGGTGAGTGGCCTGGGCTTAGGAACCGGAGCACCAACGCCGACACCAACCCCAACTCCGACGGTTACGCCCACACCCTCTCCCACACCAACGCCGACCCCCAGCGCTAGCAGCATTGTGATCAGCCAGATATATGGCGGCGGAGGAACCCCGGGCGCGACTTATCTGAATAGTTACCTCGAGATATTCAACCGAGGAAATACCGCTATCGATCTCAATCATTACATATTCCTGTTCGGTACAGGCACTGGACCGTTTAACTCCTCCGTATCTTTCACGAGTACCCAAGCCTTTCTCATCCAACCGGGCCAGCATCGGTTGATCCAACTAGGCTCAGGCGGCTCGAGCGGAGGCCCGCCGCCCGTGCCGCCGGATCTAGGGTTTGGGAGCTTCGTCAATATTGGCCTGGCGGGAAAAATTGCGATCGCCAAACCCGGCTCTCCCTTTCCCTCCGGCACTTGTCCCTTACCCAATTCTGACATTTTGGATTATGTCGGTTTCGGCGGCACGGCAAATTGCTTTGAAGGAAATGGGCCGACGCCTGCATTGAGCAACACGACGGCGGCCATCAGAAAGAACAATGGCTGCACGGACACAGACAATAACTCGAGCGATTTTTCTGTAGGTTCACCGAACCTGCGCGATGGCTTTTCGCCGTTCAATTCCTGTCTTGCGTCCTTGCAGTTCAGTGCCGCGAACTACCTTGTGGGTGAGGGCGATGGCAGTGTGCTGATCACCGTGAATCGCAGCGGCAACACCTCTGTACCGGCGACCGTTGACTTTGCCACCAGCGATGGCACAGCAACGCAGAGTAGGGACTATGAACTGGCGAGCGGCACCCTTAACTTCGCCGCGGGCGAAACCACTAAGACCTTCACAGTGCTCATTGTCGATGACGCTAATGTTGAAGGCAATGAAACTTTGAATCTAACTCTGACCAATCCAACCGGCGGCGCGTTGGCCAGCCCGAGCGCTGCTGTGCTCACGATCACGGATAACGATTCCAACCCGCCGACTGCGAATCCGCTCGATCAGGCGCGCTTCTTCGTCCAACAACATTACTACGACTTTCTCAGTCGTTTTCCGGATTCAGGCGGCTGGGATTTTTGGACCAATACGATTACGCAATGCGGCGCGGACCAGGCTTGTATCAACGCGAAACGCATTGACGTTTCGAACGCCTTCTATTTCGAGCTTGAGTTTCAGCAGACAGGCGCTTACGTTTACCGGCTTTACCGCGCGGCTTTCGGCAACAATCAAGCTTTTCCTAATCCGAATCCTGATCCGCTGCATCCGGGAGAAGAAAAGAAGGTGCCGGCGTACTTGCAGTTTATGCGGGACCGCGCCCGCGTCGCCGGCGGTTCGCAACTGCACCAGTCACAATTCGACCTCGCGAATTCGTTTGTGCAACGGCCCGAGTTTCTCGCAAGATATCCAGCCAATCTGGATGGCCCAACATTTGTCGACGCGCTGCTGGCTACGATCAAGAATGACATTGGCCCTGACCTCACCTCACAGCGCCCGGCGCTCATCGCCGTGTTCAACGCGGGTGGCCGCGGCGCAGTGATGCTTCAACTTGCGGATGACGATGCCCAGGCCAACCCGGTCAACAACAGGGCATTCATCGATGCGGAGTACAACCGCGCGTTTGTGTTCACGCAGTACGCGGGCTATTTGCGACGCGACGCGGACATGGCGGGATTCTTATTCTGGTTGGGCCAGGTCAATAGCGGTCCTTTGCGCGACGTCCCAAAACAGCACGCAATGGTCTGTTCGTTCATCACCTCCGCGGAATACCAGCTTCGCTTCAGCCCGGTCGTCACGCGCACAAATGCAGAATGCCCGCAGTAACCAGAGGTCGGAGATCAGAGGTCGGAGATCAGAGCCAGGCTTTGGAACGAAGGTTTCGTTTTCAGGAAGGCGGTGAAGCGATACCGCGTTTCGAGGCTCTTCTCTAACTCTTCAAGGGCAGGTTCTTATCACCCAAATAGGCGTAAATCTGTGCGAGGTCGCAGGGCCGGACGTATTGGCGTTTGGCTATCTCTCGTAACTCGGTCAGTACTGCCTGCGTCAGTAACAGAGGCTACTATTCTAAGCTGAAGGCTTGGACTACTGGAAATTGCTAATCAGGACGATGTCTTGCAGCCAATTGCCACGGATGCAGGCAAGCTTTTTTCCATCGGGCGACCAGGCGAAAGATAAGATCCGATCGGTGATGAAATTGGTAAGCGGCGTGGGTCTGCCACCATCGAGTGGTTGCCGCCAAATATTTGAGCCGCCGTCACTGCCTGCCTCATAGGTCAAAGCGCGCCCATCGCGCGTCCAGCGAATATCCCAAGACTGGAAATCAGCGTGTGGGACATCAAAGAATTTAACAGGCGCCCCTCCTTCAAAAGGCACGATGGCGATTTTCCAGCTCAAGTCTTGTTGCTTTTCGCGATAGTAGTAGGCGATCAGCTTTCCGTCAGGTGAGACAGAAGGAGCTTTGGAGTAAGCGCTGGTTAGCTGTATCGGCGCGCCTCCGTCAATGGACACGCGCCACAAAGTCCAATCCCTCAGTTGTGTGTAAATCACCCACTTGCCGTCGGGTGAAAAGCAGGGATAATTCTCGCCGCCATCGCCGCTGGTCAAAGGTACCGGATTAGCGCCATCGATGTTCACGCGCCACAAGTGGATCGCGCCAGTCGTGTCGGAAGCATAGACTACATATCGTCCGTCGGGTGAAACTATCGGCGCGATCTTTGTGCCGCCCCCACTCGTCAATTGTTTAAGATCGGTCCCATCCCACTTCTCGCTCCAGATCTCACCACTGCCGCTGACGTAAGAAGGAAACACCACCCGGCCATCGGGCGTCCAGGACAGACTATTGAAGCCAGTCGCAATTTTCCTGGCACGCGTCACATCAACCGGAAACTCAGATCCAGACAGGTTCGGATCGTCATTGGGAGCAACCCAGACATTCCAGACTGGTGTCGTTAGCGTTGTGACCAAAGTGTTGGAATTCCCGCTGAGGCTCAGACCGGCGTATTTATCGAAGTCGTTCGTAATTCGATGGGCTTCCCCATCCGGATAAGAGAGCCGCCATATCTGGTTTCTCCCAGACTGATCCGTCGCGTTCATCAGTAAACCGTTGCCGTCGCGCAGCCAGGCTACGTCTCTGATCCAGGGCCAACCCTGCCGAGTGATGTTTCTCTGATTGCCGTCGGCGACGCGCACCTCAACAACATTGCACAGGAGTCCTATTCTGTCGCCATTCCCAGTGCGACTGGCGATCACTTTTCCATCGGGTGACCACGCGGGCGAACCGAAAACGTCGGGCGATTTGCGCGCGGCCAATTCGCGTTCCCCACTCCCGTCAGCATTCGCTACTATCAGCGCACATTCTCCGCGTCCGTGATACAAGCGCGCAAAGGCAATCTGTTTGTCATCGGGGGAAAGGGTGACGCTATCGAGTACGTCCCCTACCAGCCTAGTGGGAACGCCACCGAGAATGGGCATACGATACAACCCGCGCACGAGACTTCCCTGATCTGACTTGACGTAATAGATGTACTCGCCGTTGTGCGAGAAGGTCAGTCCCGCATAGAGAACCCCCGCGGGCGGCGCAATCTGAGTGTTGCTGTCTGTGGCCACCTGCCGCAGCCACAGGCTCTGGCGTCCGGCGCCAGTTAAAGCGTAAGCGATGTACTTACCATCGGGTGAGATAGCTGCCACTCCGGCTCCTCCGGTATTAGTGATCTTTTTCAGGGACATGTCGGACAAAGTCATTAGCGAGGATCTGCCGGTCGACTCTGCGGGTCGATGCTGCGCGGTGAATCTTGAAAACAGAAAACCAGCGGTTACAACAACTGCGACCAGGGTCGTCAGAGCAAGCATCGCAATCACCTCATGACGTTTGACCAGGTCCGCTATGCGATAGATATTAGTTTTGGGCTGACCGTAATCAAGCATTATCGCGCTCGGCTCGCCATTCGCTGATCCCAAATTGTCAGGTGGGGATTCGCAATCGACGATTGCATGCCCGTTCGTCTCTTCCTGTTGTTCAATGACTACGCGAGTTCTGGCGTGTTTTTCAATCGTCAACTCGCTAGAAACATTCGGAACTCTCCCTACCGCAGCGACAAAACGATAGCCAAGCTTGGGAACAGTTTCGATGTAGGGATGTGAATTTGGGCTCTCGCCCAGCGCGTGTCGCAGCACCGAAATGTTTTTGTTCAGATTTCCTTCCTCGACAAATTGACCGGGCCAGACCTTTTCCAACAATTCTTCTTTTTCAACCAAATGGCCGCTGTTTTCGACCAACACCAGGAGGATGTCGAAGACCTTCGGCCTGAGTGGTACCGGCACGCCATCGCGCAGTAATTGGTGCTCCGTCGCGTCTAAACGAAAGCGACCGAATTCATATAACTGATTGATGTGCCTGCTCATCGTTGCGTTTCAGAAAAATTTCGGAAATTTTTCTGCTCGGGGGAAGGACAGCGAAAACCGCTCGGGGGTAGGGTTGTCGCCGTTCAGAATTTCAATTGTGCGGCGCGCCGTCATTTTAAGACAAGGCAGATGGCTGGAGCAACACAATCATGTGCGCGCCCTGTGGAGGTGGGTGTAATTCTAAGAACTGAGAGCAAGGCACAAGTGTTCAGAGTTCAACCTTTAGGTTGCTGTCGACGAAACCCACAAGCTAAAGCTTGAACTCTGAACGCCGGTGCGCGACTCGCACTTTTGATTACACCCTGTGGAGGTCCCCCTTGAAAACGATAAGAAGGTTGGCAATCACCGTCGAAAAAAGGGAACGCCTGGTCATCAAGAGATCAGACAGTGCGTTTCCCGTTTGGTGTTGGCAATGCGCCGGGCAACTGATCACGGCCGACGAGGCAGTCGCCGTCGCGGGCCTCAGCTCGCGGGCGATCCATCGCAGGGCCGAGGCAGGTGACGTTCATTTCGTGGAGAGTCGAGATGGATTGTTGCTGGTCTGTCTCTCATCGCTGCTGGCGGGCACTGACTAGAATTTTCCTAAAATCCCTTGCTTTGCAAGCGAGGGCCGTTTGTGAGGAGTTCAAAATCATGTCTGAAATATTTTCCATCAAGTGCCGTTGGTTTTTGGTTGCTTTCCTGACGTCTCTGCTCAGTGCCAACTCGGTCCTCGCACAAGGCACGGCCTTCACTTATCAAGGGCGGCTCACTGACGGCGGCACTCCTGCGAACGGCACGTACGATGCGCAGTTCAAGCTCTTCGACACGCAAGCGGTTGGCACAGGGACGCAGATCGGTCCAACGATCACGAATCCCACAATAACGGTGACGGCTGGCATCTTTACCGTACAACTTGATTTCGGTGCCGGAGCGTTTCCTGGAGCGGATCGGTTTCTGGAGATCAACGTGCGGCTTGCGGGTAGTGGCAGCGCTTACACGACGCTCTCACCCAGACAGCCAGTCACGGCGACGCCTTACGCAATCCGCAGCGCCAACTCAGCTACTGCGGACGCGGCGACTACCGCAACGAATGCGACGCAGCTTGGCGGTGTGGCTGCTAATCAGTATGTGCAGACGGGTGATTCCCGTCTCTCTGACGCCCGGCCGCCGACCGCCGGCAGCGCGAATTACATTCAGAACACAAACGTCCAGCAAGCGTCCAGCAACTTCAACATTTCGGGAAACGGGACGGCGGGAGGAACACTCTCTGGCAACTTCGTCGAGGCCACGACCCAATTCAACATCGCAGGTTTCCGCGTGCTGAGTGTAGCAGGAACGGCGAACATGTTTGTTGGTCTGAGTTCAGGCACATCGAACACAACCGGCTCCGACAATGCCTTCTTCGGCGAGTTCGCCGGCCAGATGAACACGGAGGGCTACAATAACGCCTTCTTCGGCAGAGGCGCTGGCAACAAGAACACGACGGGTGCCTCCAATGCCTTTTTCGGCAGAGACGCTGGCTTTTCAAACACAACAGGCGCCACCAATGCCTTTTTTGGAACAGACGCCGGCGCTTCAAACACGACAGCTAATGGCAACGCCTTCTTCGGCTATGGCGCTGGCAATTTGAACACGACAGGCGGTGGCAACGCCTTCTTCGGCAGGAACACTGGTCTATCAAACACGACGGGTAACAACAATGCTTTCTTCGGTTATCTCGCTGGTCAACAAAGCACGGGCAGTAACAACGCCTTCTTCGGCATAGGCGCGGGCATTTCGAACACGACGGGTGCCTCCAATACGTTTTTCGGCTCGGGCGCGGGAAACACTAATACTACTGGCAACTCCAACACCATCATCGGCGGTGACGCCGATGTGGCCGTCGGCAATCTTAGCTTCGCCACCGCCATCGGGTCGAACGCGATCGTAAGCAACAGTAATTCTGTAGTGCTGGGCCGAAGCGCGGACACAGTTCGCATTCCCGGGTCGCTGGTCGTAACAGGCTCAGTGAGCAAAGGCTCAGGGTCGTTCACCATCGACGATCCGCTCGACCAGGAGAACAAGACGCTTTCGCACTCGTTAGTCGAATCGCCCGAAATGATGAACATCTACAACGGTAACGCGGTGCTTGACCGGCGCGGCCGAGCCATCGTCACGATGCCGGCATACTTCCAGGCGCTTAATCGCGAGTTTCGCTATCAGCTTACGGCTGTCGGCGCGCCCGCACCCAATTTGCACATCGCGCGGGAGATCCAAGGGAATTGTTTCCAGATCGCGGGTGGTAAGCCAGGGACGAAAGTCTCGTGGCAAGTGACGGGCATTCGACACGATCCTTATGCCGAAGCGCACCGCGTCCGTGTTGAGGAAGAGAAGCCTCTGGCAGAGCGCGGCACATACCTGCACCCGGATGTATACCGGCAAACTTCCACGCGCGCTCGTCAGCGGCGTCCTTGAAAGATGTGGCCCCTTTGATCGAAATCGCAATCTGCAATTTTTCGAGTCTGCGTTACAAGAAGAATCTCGCACCTTTCCGGGGAGGGATGGAAATTCTTAATCGCTTGCGCCCGATTAGTTTCACTTGGAAAGCGAACGGCTCGCGTGACTTCGGACTCGGGGCCGAAGACGTCGCGAAGGTAGAACCCTTGCTGGTCACGCACAACGACAAAGGCGAGATCGAAGGCGTCAAGTACGACCGCTTGAACGTCGTGCTCACAACGCCGTCAAAGAGCAGCAACAACAGATCGAGTGACAGCAGAAACAAATCGCGACGCTGCTGACATCGAACGCCGCTTTGAATGCGCGCCCGCGAGGCGTCGAGAAGGCATTGAAAAGGAGAGCGAGGTCCGCCAGGCGGCGGCATTAAGTGCCCGTAGGCACGAAATGTTTATTAGACGTAAGCACGAGTTTGATTTTCTTGAGCCCCTTGATGCGCGACAGAAAGCATTTTGCTCCTCCAGAGCTGGCGCTCGTTTACGCACGCGTTGGCTATAAACATTTCACCGCTACGCAGCTGAGCGAGGAGCGCCGATCTCGCAGCGGTTTCATCGGAACTGTGGCACAGCGCTCCGAAATGAGAAGCAGCAGTCAGGTGTTCCAATGCTGAAGGGAAACAAATCATCGAGCAAAAACAAGCGAATGCTTTTCGCAGTAATTTCGCTCGCGCTTTTGTGCGCAGTCATAGCCGCAGGTTTCGCTAAGCAGATCTCGCAACGCTTTGTCGGGAGCGCGGGCGTCCCCGTCCCCAATGAGCGCGCAGCGCAAAAAGCCGAGCGCGCTGACGCGCGCATGTCCGACAAACTTAAGTTTGTCGGACTGCAACCGCAAACGAGCGCCCAGTTCGATCTTTCGCGCAACGTGATTGCCGGTGGCGGCGGCACGAGTTCAAACGGCAACTTCAAAGTCGAAGGCACGCTGGGTCAGTCAGCGGCGGGAACACAGATGAGCAACGGACAGTTCTCGCAGACCGGGGGATTCTGGCAACCAGAAGCGAGCGCCTCAGGGACCCCAACGCCCACACCGACCCCAACTCCGACAACCACCCCAACGCCGACACCAACACCAAGCCCGTGCGCTGGTTGCAGCCTGCAGTTCAGCGCGTCAAATTACAATGTTGGCGAAGCCGACGGTTTCGCGACCATCACCGTCACGCGCCCGGGTGACACCTCAGGCACCGTCACCGTTGATTATCAAACCAGCGACCTATCGGCTCAGCAGCGCACCGATTACACCATTGGCGCGGGCACGTTTACGCTTGGTCCGGGCGAGACGAGCAAGAGTTTCATCGTGCTGATCGTCAACGACCTCTACGTCGAGGGCAGTGAAGTGCTGAACCTCACGCTCAGTAATCCCACCGGCGGCGCAGTGCTTGTCAGTCCCAGCGTCGCCACCTTGACGATCATCGACAACGACTCGACCTCTCCGACAACCAACCCGCTCGATGACGCGCGCTTCTTTGTGCAGCAGCATTACTATGATTTTCTTAGTCGCTATCCCGACGCGAGCGGTTGGGATTTCTGGACCGGCCAGATCACGCAATG
>Ga0137380_10003931_pt1 | contig 12996 bp, 7 predicted proteins | sample SagtaG_17_FD_104809 | JGI IMG/M metagenome (GOLD analysis project Ga0137380, IMG submission 104809) | Vadose zone soil microbial communities from Sagehorn Ranch, Mendocino, California, USA - Sage2_L_100_16 metaG | ecosystem: Environmental > Terrestrial > Soil > Vadose zone | place: USA... | reverse complement strand
TGCAAAAGATGGCTCCTACAGCAGGCAGGATATCCGCGAACTGCAAGATATTGCGAAACAATATGCTGTCACAATCACACCAGAAATTGATGCACCGGCCCATGCCCTGGCGTTCACACAATATCGTCCAGCCCTGGCAAGCCAGAAATACTCCAAGGAGTTTCTTGACCTGGATAATCCCAACACCTACACTTTTCTGAATGCCATCTGGGATGAGTTTCTTCCGTGGTTTGATACGACCCAGGTGCATATAGGAGCAGATGAATATGCGCCCGGTGAGGCAGACAAGTACAGGCAGTTTATTAACACATATGATGCCTATATGAAACGCAAAGGGAAGACCATCAGAGTGTGGGGGAGTCTGACAGAGATGAAGAGCAGTGTCCAGGTAGATACCGATATTGTCACCGATGTCTGGAACAATCGCTGGGCCAACCCGCTGGATATGGTGAAGCAGGGATTTCAGATCATTAATGCAAATGACAAGCTCCTCTACATCGTTCCCAAGGCGGGATACTACCATGACTATTTGGATACCAGACTGCTGTATGAGAAATGGGAGCCATACATCTTCGACTTTTCCAATCAAAGTCTGAATCTGGCACCAAATGACCTGCACCTGTCCGGTGCAATGTTCTCGGAATGGAATGACAAACTCGGAAGTGTTGTTAGTGATGCTGATGTCTATGCCAGGGTCAGGCCAGCCATGCAAACGCTGGGCCAAAAACTGTGGAGTGGAACAACGCCAGGGATAACCTATGAGCAGTTTCAGCAGTTAGCCGGGAAGATCGGCGAAGCGCCAGGGACGCATTTAGTGCAAGCAGGTGCTCTTGAGGGAGTATTTCATTTTTCGCCCTGACCCTCCTATTTACAACTCCCCTCCAATATGCTATCATCTAGCTTGCCAGGGGATGTAGCTCAGCTGGAAGAGCGCGACAATCGCACTGTCGAGGTCAGGGGTTCGAGCCCCCTCATCTCCACTTCAAAGTAGCTTGCAAATCGCAAACAACTGTGGTATAGTAAACACTACGAACAAAACAGTTGCGACGAACAGGAGTAGTAGGTCAACCCTTTTCAGAGAGTAGCCGGACGGTGCAAGGCTACAACTATCAGACCGAACTCGCCTGGAAGCAACAGTGTGAAGCGTCAAGCGTCTAGCACTTGTCGGAACGCCCGTTATCGCGTACAATGAGTATATATCAACGATACTCTCAGGAACTCAACCAATACGCCTGGGCCTGTAGCGCAGCTGGAAGAGCGCATCCATGGCATGGATGAGGTCAGGGGTTCGAGCCCCCTCAGGTCCACCATCTCCCCTGAGAGTTAATTGATATAAATCAGGGTGGTACCACGGAATGACCTTTCGTCCCTCACGGATGAAAGGTTTTTTATTATATGTTTGTCTGTCGTTATCTGTCATTGACTTTCGTTGTTTGTCAGGGCGATTGAAAAGTGCTTTTGTTGCCGCCTTCGGCGGCGAGGAGGAAGGAGTTTTGCGAGGACACCTCGCGCTCCGGCAAAGGGCTGCCGCCCTCTGCACTCCTGCTCCTTGAGCGGGGAGGGTTACGTCGATATGATTACGCGCACTAAGTACAACCCAAAAGAGATCGAGCAGAAATGGCAAACTCGCTGGGAGGCCGAGCAACTGTATCATGCCCCCGACGACTCGCCTAAACCGAAGTTCTATCACCTGGTCATGTTACCTTACACGTCCGGCGACCTGCACATGGGCCACTGGTATAACTACTCAGGGTTCGATGCCTATGGTCGTTTCATGCGCATGCACGGCTACAACGTCATGCAGCCTATTGGCTTTGATGCCTTTGGACTGCCAGCCGAGAATGCTGCAATCAAACGCGGCATCCAGGCATATACCTGGACAATGGCGAACGTCGATAAGATGCGTCGGCAACTGCGTATGATGGGTGCCGGGTGGGACTGGGACCGTGAGATCGTCAGCTGCCTGCCTGACTACTATAAATGGACACAGTGGCTGTTCCTGCAATTCTACAAGCATGGCCTGGCCTATCGCACGAAAGCCCCGGCCAACTGGTGTCCAAGCTGCAATACAACACTGGCAAACGAACAAGTGTTGGCGAATGGCACCTGTGAACGTTGTGGGAGCACGGTCATTCGTAAAGAGATCGACCAGTGGCTGCTGAAGATCACCAACTATGCCGAAGAGCTGCTGGACTTCTCTAAAATCGAATGGCCTGAAAAGACCGTCACAATGCAGCGCAACTGGATTGGCCGCAGCGAAGGAGCCGAGATTCGTTTCTTCGCTGAGATCGATGGCAAGCGCGAAGAGATACCGGTCTTCACGACTCGCCCGGACACCATCTATGGGGTCACTTTCTTTGTGCTGGCCCCGGAGCATCCATGGGTCGAGAAGATCACCACCCCCGAACATAAGGCCGAAGTAGATGCCTATGTAGACGAGGCACGCCACATGACCGAGATCGAGCGCATGAGCACAGAGAAAGACAAGACAGGCGTCTTCACGGGTGGCTATGTCACCAATCCCGTCAGTGGTGAGCAGGTTCCTGTCTGGATCGCTGACTATGTGCTGATGGGCTATGGTTCCGGCGCGATTATGGGTGTTCCCGGACATGACCAGCGCGACTTTGAATTTGCCCGCAAGTTCGGCATCCCAATCCGCCAGGTGATCCGACCGGAGGGCGAGGCACCCAGCGATCCCGCCACATGGCCAGAAGCTAAAGAGGCTCTGGGCGTAATGGTCAACTCTGGCCAGTTCGATGGCACACCTGCCGACAAGGCGATTGCCACTGTCACCCGCTACATCGAGGAAAAAGGCATTGGCAAGTTCATGGTCACGTATCGCCTGCGTGACTGGCTGATTAGCCGTCAGCGCTACTGGGGCGCACCTATCCCGATCGTCTATTGTCCAAAGGACGGCACAGTTCCCGTACCGGAAGATCAACTGCCCGTCTGGCTGCCTGAGCATGTCGAGTTCAAACCAACTGGCGAGTCGCCACTGCGCTATGAACCAGAGTTCCTGAACACGACCTGTCCGATCTGTGGCGGTCCGGCCACACGAGAGGTCGATACCCTGGACACCTTCATCGACTCATCCTGGTACTTCCTGCGCTATGCTGATCCACACAACAGTCAGCAGGCATGGAGTAAGGAAGCGATGGAGCGCTGGTTGCCCGTCGATCAATATGTTGGAGGCGCAGAGCATGCCGTCTTGCACCTGCTGTACGCACGTTTCTTCGTCAAGGCGCTGCGTGACATGGGCCACCTGAATTTCGATGAGCCATTCACACGCCTGTATCACCAGGGCACGGTACTGGGCCCCGATGGGCAGAAGATGTCCAAATCGCGTGGTAACGTCGAGGCCCCCGATGAGTACGTCGAGAAGTATGGTGCGGACACTGTACGCTGCTACATGATGTTCATCGGGCCATTCGACCAGGGGGGTTCCTTTAAGGCAGAGAATTTAGAAGGTGTCTGGCGCTTCCTGAACCGCTTCTGGAGCCTGGTCACCGACTCCTGGGTTGAAAATCCAACCGACGAGGAGACCGGTGAGAGCACAGCTATCGAGCGTTTGCGCAACAAGACCATCAAGCGTGTGACGGAGGACCTGAGCAACTTCCGTTTCAACACCGCTCTGGCCGCCCTGATGGAGTGCAACAATGCCCTGATTAAGCAGCAAAACGAGCCAGTTGCACGCAGCACCGCTTTCCGCCAGACGTTGGAGACGATGATGCAACTGCTGGCTCCCATGGCACCACATATCAGCGAAGAGCTGTGGCACCTGACGGGTCACGCTGGCGGTATCCACACGACCGAGTGGCCCGTCTATGATGAAGCGCTGACCCATGATGAGACCTTCACCCTGGTCGTGCAGGTGAACGGCAAAGTGCGTGAGCGCATCGAGGTTGCCAGGGATATCAGCGAGGCTGAGGTGCGTAAGCTGGCGCTGAGCAATCCCCGGGTTGCTTCGTTCATCGGTGAGTCTACTGTGCAGAAGGTGATCTATGTGCCTGGTCGCCTGGTCAATGTTGTAGTGCGAAATTCGTAGGGACCATTGTAGTGACCATTGTCTGATTATTCTATGAAGCAGGCCAAATTTTTGCGGGCGACCGCCTGCAAAAATCTGGCTTCCTTCATATCACCCCTCTATCCCATCCCCTTTTTTGTAACTTTTCCACGTTGATATAGATAGGGGTTTCTCCATTTGGCTGTTTGTAATCCAGTTCATCCATTTGCGTGTATTTACCTATGGAAATTGGTGGCCCAGAAATGGAACCTACCATCGTCTATAGACGTATAAGTGGCATATTGAAGTATTTCGTAGGTCGGTACTTATAAAGCAACCAATGTAATGTAGTGACATATTTCACAGGGGAAATGTCTTCCAGGAGATAGCCGTAGCAATCATTTCCGCTTATACTGTGCACAGAAGGAAATAAGTAGAGGAGAGGAAAATGTTGTACACAGTAGTTAGTAGTTCGTATTGGAAAATGTATAGAGCCGAACGTCTATCGAAGTAAATGATCTAATAACTTAAAGCCGGGCGGCTACGAAAGACTCTCAAAAAAGCGGGAAAAACAACGGCAGGATGCCCATTTAAAGAAGGAAACTACTATGATGAACCCACAAACTTCTCCTTTAGAACATCTTGAAATGCAAACAAATGTAGAAGCTGCTCCTACCGAAATGGAGACGCTTGTCCAGACCGGCTTCACCTCCGAAGAGATTGCTTCACTGCTCTGGCTCCGCCAATGGTATCAGAACGGTGGGAGCGACCGCGTTGAGGTTATCCGCCACCTGGAGTTTCTCAAACTCCTCGTTGTCAATGGCAAATTGGAACCATAATTCAAGATTCAAAAAGGGACCGAACGAACATCGGGAGCAGCCTGGCACCCACAAGGGGTGCCACTACTATGGACGAGCCTGCGAAGCCGTAGCAGAGTAGTGGCACCCCTTGTGGGTGCCAGGAGGTGTGTACAACCAGAACACGCTGATCTGCGTAGATGTAGATAGAGATATGTAGCGGCACCCACAAGGGGTGCCGTGGGACACATCCACATCCTAAAACACCTTGAGAAGGACACCTATGCGCATCATACTCTACCTTGGAAAAGGCGGCGTGGGCAAAACCACCATCGCTGCCGCCACCGCCGTTCGCTCTTCTATGCTAGGCAAACGTACCCTCGTGGTCAGCACCGACCCTGCCCATAGTCTGGCTGATTGCCTGAAAACACCACTTACCTCAGAACCCAAGGAACTGGCAACAAACCTCTGGGCACAGGAGGTCAATGTGCTGGACGAGATGCGGCGGAGTTGGGGCAAATACCAGGAGAAGATGAGCCAGACGTTACGTAAACAGGGCCTGGACTCAGTAATGGCAGAAGAGCTCGCCCTCATTCCAGGTATGGACGAGATTGTCAGCCTCTCTAATATCTATCGCAATGCAAAAGAAGGCAGCTTTGAGATCGTTATCATTGATGCCGCCCCAACCGGTGAAACTGTACGGCTCCTCAGTATGCCCGACACCTTCCAATGGTATGTTGACCGTATCTCCAGCCTCAGTCTCAAGAACGCGGCATTGCGCCTTGCACAACCGCTCATCAAAGTCTTCCTTCCTTCTGGCGAAGTATTGGAGAACGTCCAACGCCTGAGTGAGCGAGTTAAACTACTGCGCGAAGTGCTGAGCAATCCCGATATCAGTTCGTACCGTCCAGTGGTCAATCCCGAACGCATGGTCATTAAAGAGGCTCTGCGCGCTGAAACTTATCTTGCCCTCTTCGGCTACCCGATTGATGCTGTTGTCTGCAATCGTATCCTCCCACCCGGCAATTATCAAGATGCCTTTATGCAAGAGCTGTATCGCAACCAGGAGAAGCTGCGTCTCCAGATTCACCAGACCTTCGCACCACTCCCTATCTGGGAAGTTCCCTACTATTCCCATGACATTCTGGGCATTGACCAGCTTGGGAAACTGGCCCAGACCATCTATGGCGAACAAGACCCCACCCAGGTCTTCTACCGTGGCCCCATCCAGGAAGTGACCCAGCAGGGCGACAGATATGTGCTGCGTCTACCCCTGCCACATGTCGAGATGGACAAGGTGCTTATGACCAAGAAGGGTGACGAGATGATTATCGAGATCGGCAACTTCAAGCGCGAAATTACGTTGCCCGCGGTTCTGGCAAACCAGGAGGCGACGATGGCCCGGTTTGTGAATAAGGCGTTGGAGATTCACTTTACGGCTTCAGATACCTCGTCTGAAGTCGCTTAACCCGCAGTTGGGCCCTTTGTGAGATTCTCCATCATGACTTCGTGCGATAAATCTGTCTCCTTTTATCGTATAACTTAACGAGACTCGTATTTCTCTTAATACGACTGCTTGGTTCGCAGTTTCTGAGGCATGGTAGTGCCCTCTATCCTCAATAAGGTCCGATGTACGTTTGTTCACCCTGGAAGTGAGACTCATGTAAGACGCTTTCGGGGGAGGCCCGTCCGAATCGCGGAGTACTTCCCTCACTTTTGCTGTTCTTCGGAAGTGGAATCGTAGGCTGGAGGGATACCCCTGGCAGGTATCTTCCCTGTTCTCTTCTTCTCCATCGCTTTAACTAATCTGAACCCATAGGAGGAAGAGGTGGATCATGCGAACATCGCTTATTCGATACTGTATCTTCACCTTGCTGGTGCTACTCAGTTGCATCATTCTCAGTTCGTGCGATTTGACAGACCAGCTCCCAACCCCCACACCTACGCCACTGGCAATATCGGCGGTAGATACATCAGCGCCAAAGCTCATAGCGACGGTAACCATTGATGACAACCAGAACGCCTCGGATGGGAAGGTCACCATCACTCTACGCTTCCGTACCACCACCGTCGAGGATGACAACTACGTGAAATTTACGCACGGGGAAACGGTCACCTGTAATGAAGCCCCACCCATGAAGTTAGGTGATTCACTCACTTATTCGGTGCATGTGCTTGTGAAAAAGCGGTATGAGTGTAGTTATGTGGGATTCAATCAGACAACTCTCCCATCTGTGAAGATTGTAGATATCCTGGCAAGGACACGACTCACCCCTGAATTAGTAGTGCCAGTCGAAAGTAAGCACTTCATGGTCCATTACACCTCGGACACACCAGAAAAGGCCTGCCCGGTCGAAGTAGATGCAAGCCAGGACAATGGCCCTCAACCCATCAAAGGCCCCAGGGTGTTGGAAGATGGGAGCGGAATTTACATAGGTGGCGATGTTAGCTCCTTGAATGGACCGGGAACGTTAGTGATGACTCGAACCTGCTCCTTCAAGTTGACGAAGGCCAACAAGACCGACTTTAGCACGGTTAATGCAACGTATACGTCATCCGCGAATCTAGCCGTTTTATGGATTGCGCCAACGGCATAAAACTCATAGGGAAAGATTGCCCTTGACAATTGCTTAGCTCTGGTGTATTCTCTTGTTACAACATATTATTGTTTATAGCAATTACTGTTAGCATCAATCATTTTCGAGAGAACGCCAGAGGTCTATGTCAGAAATGAATGGTTACGAGCAGAAGCAATCACTGCTCAATGAACAGGCAGAACGCTTTATTGCCACGTTCCTGAACCTGCGGAAAGTGCTGGGAGCGGGGTTTAAGCATGCCCACCAGCAGGGCTTCAGCACGACGCAGTTCATGATACTGGGACTGGTCGAGAGTGCCCAGGAGACTGAACCCGCCACGATCAGTTCAATTGCGGGGAAACTGGGGATTGACCCCGCGACGGTTGTGCGCACAGTGGATAGCCTCGAAAAACGCGGCCTGGTGGAGCGCCGCCGCGATAAGCATGACCGGCGCCAGGTCTTTGTCGTCTTTACCGACGCTGGCCGCACCGCCCGTGCAGAAGTGCACCAGCAATTCACCTCACGCATTCGCACCATATTTCACGCTATGAGTGCGGAGGGGCGGGCTTCCCTGCTTACCGGATTAGAGGAGTTTACGCAGGTGGGGCAGGATGTGCAGGAGGCAATGATCGAGCGGGAACGGGAATCCGAAAAGCTCTTGCTGGACTCTTAAAATAATACCCGTTTTCCCTTGACAGATTACGATATATCGTTATAATTAGAAAGAGAATACGATATATCGGTAACTAAAAATGGAGAGATGGAGCATGATCAAATTGCTGCGGTTTTTAAAACCGTACCGTATTGTCCTCGTTTGGGTCGTGATATTGGCCTTTGCGCAAGCCATGGCAAACCTGTACCTGCCCAATCTGATGGCGGATATCGTAGATAACGGGATTGTCAAGGGCGATACCGACTACATCTGGCGAATCGGCGGCATCATGCTGCTGGTGACCATCGGAGGTACCCTTGCCGCTGTCGTCGGCATTTTCTTTTCTTCCCGGGTGGCGACCGGCTTTGGTAAAATTATCCGGGCCCAGATTTTTAACCGCGTGGCACAATTTTCGCTGCACGAGTTCGATACCGTGAGCACGTCTTCGCTGATTACCAGGACCACGAATGATACCACGCAGGTGCAGCAGGTGCTGGTCGTTATGCTGAATATTATGATCACCGCCCCGTTCACGTTGATTGCAGGCATTATCCTGGCGGTCAACCAGGATGTCGGACTCTCCTGGATTCTCGTGGTGGTCATTCCCATTCTTGTACTCTCCATCATAATTCTGATGAGCAAGGCCATCCCGCTGTTCCGCAGCATGCAGAAGAAGCTGGATAAGCTCAATCTCATTCTGGATGAGGGCCTGACCGGTGTGCGCGTGGTCCGGGCATTTGATCGTCAGAAGTACGAGGAGCAGCGCTTTGACGAGGCCAACCTGGAATTGACGGATATCGCCATCAGGGTGAACAGGCTCGTGGCATCACTCATGCCGATTATGATGCTGGTCCTGAACCTTTCCAGCGTTGCTATTCTCTGGTTCGGCGCTATCCGTATCAATAATGGAGACATGCAGGTGGGAGCGCTCTTCGCCTTCCTGCAATATGCCATGCTGATTCTGTTCGCGCTGCTGATGGTCTCGATGATGTTCATCATGCTTCCGCGCGCCGCGGCCTCCGCAGACAGAATTAACGAAGTGCTGGCGATCGAGCCTGAAATCAAGGATGCCGACCAGGTGAAGCTGGCCGACGAGAAAAAGGGGTATGTGGAGTTCCAGGACGTGACCTTCAGTTATCCCGGCGCGGAAGAACCGGCGCTCTCCCACATTTCCTTCAGCGCCGTCCCTGGCGAGGTGACGGCGATCATCGGCGGCACCGGCGCAGGCAAATCGACGCTCGTGAGCCTGATCCCACGCTTTTACGATATCGATAGCGGCCACATCCTGGTTGATGGCGTGGATATCCGCGAGATGCCACAGGAGCATTTACGCTCGAAAATTGGTTTTGTGCCGCAAAAGGCCGTCCTGTTTTCCGGCACGATTGACGAGAATATCCGCTATGGCAAAGATGATGCGTCAGACGAAGAAGTGTATCACGCAGCTGAGGTTGCACAGGCAACGGAATTCATCTCCGAAATGAAAGACGGATTTAATTCGGTGATTGCCCAGGGAGGGACCAACGTTTCAGGAGGCCAGAAGCAGCGCCTTTCCATTGCACGCGCCCTAGTAAGAAAACCAGAGATCTATGTGTTTGACGATAGCTTCTCGGCGCTGGACTTTAAAACCGATGCCTGGTTGCGAGCTGCGCTCAAAAAGGAAATACGTGAGTCAACGGTGCTGATCGTGTCCCAGCGCGTCAGCACAGTCATGGATGCGGACCAGATTATCGTGCTGGACGAAGGGCATATTGCCGGGATCGGCACCCATCGAGCATTGATGAGGACCAGTGAGGTCTATCGTGAAATCGTGTCCTCACAGCTTTCAGTAGAAGAAATCGCGGAGGAAATCGCATGAGTGTAGAGCGCAGAGAACAGAGATCTGGCGGCATGCAGGGCGGCCCGATGGGCAGAGGCGGATGGGGCGCACTGGGCATGCCGGTGCAAAAAGCCAAGGATTTTCAAGGGACGGCCAGGCGCTTACTTGGCTACTTCCTGCCGCAGAAATTTCTCTTGCTGATCGTGCTTGGCACGGCCATCCTTGGCACCGCGTTCAACATTGTCGGTCCGAAGATCCTGGGATTAGCGACCACTAAACTGTTCGAAGATCTCATCGCGAAGTACCAGGCGTTTCTCAGGCACCAGCCTGCGCCCGGGGTTGATTTCGGCTATATCGCGACGGTCTTGCTGATTCTGCTTGGGTTGTACCTGATCAGTGCCATCTTTATGTACGTTCAACAGTATATCATGGCAGGTGTGGCGCAAAGAACGATGTACCGCCTGCGCAAGGAGGTGGATGAAAAGCTTTCACGTCTACCGTTGAAGTACTTTGACTCGCGCACGCACGGAGAAATTATGAGCCGTGCGGTCAACGATATGGATAACCTCAGCACCACACTCCAGCAGAGCGTCACACAGTTGATCACCTCGGCGGTGACGCTGCTGGGCGTGATTGTGATAATGCTGACGATCAGCCCGCTGCTCAGTTTGATTGTCGTACTGACCCTCCCGCTGAGCCTGGTCGTCACCATGGGGATTGCAAAACGCTCGCAAGAATACTTCAGGAGGCAGCAAAGAGCGCTTGGAGAACTCAATGGCCATGTCGAGGAAATGTATACTGGCCACAAGATCGTGAAAGCATTTGGGCGCGAAGGACAATCCATCGCCGAATTTGCCGAGCGCAATGAGAAACTGTATAACGCTGGTTGGAGAGCGCAGTTCGTTTCCGGCATTATCATGCCGCTTATGAGGTTTATTGGTAATATTGGCTATGTCTTTGTGGCTGTGGTCGGGGGCATCATGGTAACACAAAGGGCGATTGCCATAGGAGATGTGCAGGCGTTTATTCAGTACGCCCAGCAGTTTACCCAGCCGATCACCCAACTGGCCAATTTTGCCAATGTGATTCAATCGGCGATGGCGTCGGCTGAGCGTATCTTTGAACTGCTCGATGAGCAGGAGGAGATCCCGGAGGCGGCTTCTGCGAAAGTCATTGAACATCCAGAAGGTGCGGTCCAGTTCGAGCATGTCAGGTTTGGCTATAAAGAAGATACCATCTTGATGGAAGATATGAATATTGATGTCCAGCCGGGACAAATGATTGCTATTGTCGGTCCAACCGGCGCGGGCAAGACGACCCTGGTCAATCTCCTGATGCGTTTCTATGAAGTTAACAGCGGGGAAATCCTGGTTGACGGCCTGAACATAACGGAGATCAAGCGCGGGAACCTGCGCCGCATGTTCGGTATGGTGCTTCAGGATACCTGGCTCTTCAACGGGACGATACGCGACAATATCGCCTATGGTCGCGAAGGAGCTACAGAAGAACAGATTATCCAGGCGGCAAAAGCGGCATACGCCGACCACTTTATCAGAACATTGCCGGAGGGCTATAACACTGTTCTGAATGAAGACGCCTCCAACATCTCGCAGGGCCAAAAGCAGCTGCTGACCATCGCCCGTGCGTTCCTGGCCGATCCAGAGATACTGATCCTGGATGAAGCGACCAGTAGCGTCGATACCCGAACGGAAATGCAGATCCAAAAGGCCATGGGCGAGCTGATGAAGGGCAGAACCAGCTTTGTGATTGCCCACCGGCTCTCTACGATCCGAGACGCGGAGCTGATCCTGGTCATGAACCACGGGACGATCGTCGAAAAGGGTACCCACGAGGAGTTGCTTGCAAAGAACGGTTTCTATGCCGACCTGTACAACAGCCAGTTCACAGGGCGAGCCCTCCAGGAGGAAGCGGTATAACGATGAGCTCTTCTGAGAGGAGAATCACCCTCAGGAGACAAACTGTAGGGGCGCAATGCGTTGCGCCCCTACAGTTTGTCTCCTGACCTCCGTTTCTAAGCAAAACTTCTATTGCTCAGCAAGACTTTTCGTGCTTGCCTTCAGGATCAGTACTCATCATCTCTTACCCCGGTACTTTTGTGTACACGCACCTGGTTTGTAAAAAGGTGCATACGTAGCTGACGTTCGCTCATACTATGGGGGCACCCTTTTGCTGGTAGGAATTACTTCCTGCCCTCATTGCTCGTGATCCAACCGTATCACCGGCAACACGACAATATGATCTCAATCACATCAACCCGGATATGCAATTCGCCTATCGGCATGTGCCGCGAGAGCAAAACAAGGCGCTTCAGCAGAAGGTGCGCCTCCTCTCATTCGTTGGTCTTACTGTCCAACCTGAGATACTTATTTTATGGCGAGTCCTAAAGTATTATCTCCAACACAGTTCATTGAGTTTTCTTTTTGTCACTAACTGAATACTGACAGACAATCCAGAGGTCATTAATAATATCTGGATTCGCGTTAACGACATTTGCTAGTGACCATGTATCTTGGGTGACCAGTTCACTCAATGTCTGTTGATCAGATGATGGTATAGACACGAACGGTAAATTCCCTACCGGGCTTCCTTGCCCCGTGAAAGATTGTCCTGAAGCGATCGGTTTGTCTTTGTGATTCAGATCAAAGGCGAATTGCTTACCTTCATCGTACGTTGCGCCATCCTTCAACTCCAAGAATAGAGTGAGTTTATAGATCGTGATATCCTTGCCCCTATATTGGAATGCGAACCGCCCCAATGTTAAGTCGAGCGTCATCTGCTGACTTTTTGTCGGATCAGCTGGATGCAGTAAACGATACCAATCACTAGAAAATTCGTGCTTGGCACTGAAGAGACGGGATCGAGGCGTCTTCTCGGCATCACTCAATACGGCGTCACGAGCCTTCTTTGCCGCATCACGCAAGCGAGTTCCACCTTCACGCGCTGTGTAGTTCAGTTTGACGATGACATCCGATATCGTCTCAAAGTCAAAGGCATTGCAGTCCTTAGGCATATCGATACGCCACCTTGATATAACCCCAGCACCCTCAAAGGGCAGGTAGCGTTCATCGCGGAAGTTTACCTCAAACATGCCGCTATCGTTCTGGGCGGTACTCGTGGCGATCGATTCTATT
>Ga0137380_10003926_pt1 | contig 13006 bp, 8 predicted proteins | sample SagtaG_17_FD_104809 | JGI IMG/M metagenome (GOLD analysis project Ga0137380, IMG submission 104809) | Vadose zone soil microbial communities from Sagehorn Ranch, Mendocino, California, USA - Sage2_L_100_16 metaG | ecosystem: Environmental > Terrestrial > Soil > Vadose zone | place: USA... | reverse complement strand
TACCTCCGCTTGGGGCTGGAGCGGTGGCGCCAGCGCCACTGGACTATGCCTCAGAAAACGAGACGGCGCGTAGTGTTCATGCATCAGCCGCTGAAGATCAGCGGCTGACCGGATCACGGCAGCGGCAGAGACCGCGGAAAAGCCCGCCTGGACGAGAGTACACGGCCTCTCCTCATCGCGCTTGTCCTTGTGATCTCCCTGGCCTTGCCACTGCTGCGTCCCCACAGAGTTCTCCCAGGGGTGTGATCAGGCACATGCAGCTGAGAAGTGTGCTCCTGGTCTCCCTCTTGGTTCTTCCGCTGTTCCTCCACGCCCCCCCCAGCAACGGCGGCGCTAACGGGACGGACTGTAGCAGAGAGTGAGCTATGCGCCTCGCTTAGGAACAACATCAACTCCTGAAGGTGCCGCTCTGCACGCGAACGTTGCAGCGCGGCCGGCTCTCCCGGCCAGATCAAGGCTAGAGAGACCGCATTCACTCTTCATAAAAACCTCCTTACCAGCAAGGGACTCCTCGCATAACGCATCAACATCGCAGAGCGCATTTTCGGAACCCCTTCTTCACAGCAGGCGACTCCAGAACTCATGCAGGCGTGCTTTGCAGGTATCGGAGAGCGCGGTTTCATGATCCCTGAGACAATGGACCATCTTGCGTCTATTCCCGGGCTCCACGTCTGTGCAGAACGTCAGCGCGTCCTGCGCACACGGCTCGTGGGCAAAAGTCTGCATCCGCGCTTTGCAGGCATCAGAGAGCTCCGTGTCGTGGTCTTTGAGACATTGGATCATCCCGCTCCGGTCGTCAGGCCCGAGGTCTTTGCAGAGCCTCTGGACGTCCGCGGCACATGGTCGGTCTTGCGCCACAGCCGGCCACGTCAGGACCAGGACGCCCAGAGTCATGGTTAGTAACGGGGTCAGCATAAGGGTTCGCCAACGTTTCATTGCCCCTCCCGCGGTTCTGTAACGGATACCTGCGCAGCTTATTGACTGTGCTATGGAAACCTCACGACAAGTGAACTCAATCGGTCAAGAGACACCATGTGCCTCCCTTCAAGCGGGTCATAGGCTTGGTGTAGGAATGGGAGTCTTGTCAAGAATTATGTAAACGAGCTCAGGAGGCAGCCTTCTCATCAGCCGTGACCGGGCTCGGCCTCACCCGCACGCCGTTGATGTACGTCACGTCCGCCGCGACTTCCGCGAGCAGCTCGGGCGCGGCGACGTATCCCCGCAAGATCGACGCCCGCCGTGCTACCTGAAGCCGGGCAGGCTCGCTGCCAGGCGCTGGAAGAACCAGAACGCCGCCAGCGTGCCCATGGCGTACGCCGGCACGTAAGCGGCTGGCGGGGGCCAGCGCACCGGCAGGGCGCGCACCCCCGCCCACACCGCAAGCACCACCCCCACGAACACGAGCTGGCCCGCCTCGATCCCCACGTTGAAGGAGAAGAGCGCCAGGGGGATCTCGCCCTGCGGGAGCCCCACCTGGGCGAGGGCGCCCGCGAAGCCGAGGCCGTGCAGCAGGCCGAAGAGCCCCGCCGCTAGCCACGGGGCCCGCTCCAGGAGCGTCAGCTTTCGGGACTCGCGCGGCGCCAGCTCGACCGCGAGCACGTAGATGCTGAAGGCGATCCCCGCCTCGATCGGCTGCTGGGGCACGCGCACGAAGCCCAGGATCGCCAGCGCCAGCGTCACGCTGTGCCCTAGCGTGAACGCCGTCACCGTCCACAGCAGCCGCCGCCCGCTCCCCACGAGGAGCACGAGCCCTAGCACGAAGAGCAGGTGGTCGAAGCCCGTCAGGATGTGCTCGACGCCCAGGCGCCCGTAGCCCGCCATCACGTCGAGCGTGCCCTCACGCTCGGGCACAACGAAGCTAGGCTGATCCGCCGTCAGGACGTGGCGCATGGAGCGGCCATCGGTGAGCACGAGCCGGAGCAGCACGCTGGCCTGGCTCGCCGCGATCCCCTCCACCAGAATCGTCTGACCTACGAGCCCACTTACGCAGTCGATTTCCCAGCTCGCCACGACGCCGGTGTCCTCGACGCTCGTCTGGGGCTCTCCACGCGCGCGACAGCTCTCGCCCATGACCGGGACGAGGCCACTTCCGGAAACACGGACGGCCGGCTGCTTCCAGCGCACCAGGGCGTGGCCGGGCGTGGTCTCGCGCACTTCGAGGAGCGAGGGGGCAAAGGCGTGGCCGCTCGCAGGTGCCGCTGCGAAGAGTCCCCAGTATCCGACGAGGATCACCGCGAGTGCTCCCCACACCAGACCTTGGCTAGCTCGTGTCATGAGCCGCCGCTCCGGCTTTCCATGTCTCGCACCTCGACCTGGAACTCTGCCCGCAGCTGCTCCAGCCGCGTTGCCAGCCACTCGTCTGCCAGCTTATTGCGCACCCGAGCGCGCACGTCGTTGCGAACCTCGGCAAGGGAGGCTACCCGCTCCAGGATCCGCTCCTGGACGAACACCAGATGCAGGCCGTACCGGGAGGGGATAGGTCCCTCCCAGGCGCCCGGAGGAAGCCCGGCCAGCTGCTCCACGAACTTGTGCCCGAACCGCCGCTCGAGTTCCACGTCGGGAAGGGCGGGCAGGTTTGCGGCCACGAGCCCACGATCTCCGTACTCCGCCGCCCTCTCGGGACGCACCAAGTCCGCGCGGAGGCGAGCCAAGAGCTCACGGGCGTCGTGTTCCGTCTGCCCCCTGTGGATGAGGGCGTCCACCAGCACATGGCTAATGCGCGCCCGCGCCGGTAGCCGGAACTCGTCCGGGTGCTGGCGCAGGTACTCCTCGAGCAGCGAGTCTGACGGCTCGCGGACCAGGACGGCGGCGCGGATCAGTCGCCGCGCGCCGTCGATCAGAATGCGGCGGATGACCAGGTCGCCGTCGTTGAGGCCCAGCAGGAGCGCTTCGTTCGCCAGCTCCTTCGTCGACTTCGCCTCGTGGGGATTCTCCGCCACGAAGGTCGCGATCTGCGACAGCCGCCGCTCCACCACGGGCCCCTTGTCCAGTCCCAACCGCAGCGCGTACGCGTAGAGGACCTCCCGATCCACGACCGCCCGGATGACGCGCTGCCTTTCCTCCGGCGTGAGCGGACGCCCGCTCAGCCCTTCGTACTCCCGGACCGCGGCCTCGACGTGAGAGGCGGGGATCACGAGCCGCGCGACCGGCGGCGCTGGCCCGCGCAGCGAAACTGCAGCGAAGAGCAGCGCCCCGAGCACGGCGTAGTGGACCGCCGGGGACCGGAGCAGTCGGCCGGCTACGGCGTGTACCAGATGGGGGAGGTCCATGCCCGCTCCTGGATCACCGGCTGCACGAGGGGGGTCGTCGTCTCGTTGCTGCAGCACACCGCCGCATCCGCCTGCAACTGCTCCGGCAGGCTCGCGAGCTGATCCTGGCACTTGTGGCCCGGCAATAGGGGGTTCACCCCGAACTTCTTCTGGCACCAGTGCGTGCTGTAGCGGCACACCGGGTTCTCGAGCACCCGGGCATAATAGAAGGCCGACTACGTGGGATCGAAGGGCGGATCGGGCCACACCGTGCGGAGGAACTGGAATCCGTCTCCGACGCGATTGCACTGCTCGTCCACTGTGGCATGACTCTTCGGATCCCCGGCGACCGTGAAGACCTGCTCCTGCGTCTGCCCGTTCTCGACCCAGCCCTTGATGATCTGGATCTGCTGCAGCGGCGTCTTTATGTAGTCGTCCATCCAAGCGGCGACGATGAAAGTCGGCCGCGCGCGGTTCGAGGGTGCCGGCGGTAAATCCCCGCCCATAGGCACGCCCTGCTGGTACCCCTTCGCGACGAAGTTCCCACTCAGGTCGTTCGCGTTAAAGCTCCAGCCCCCGAAGAAGCGCACCATGGGCCGCGTGCCACTCGTGCCGTAGGTCTCCTTGCGCTTGAGGGCCTCGAAGATGGCGTCACGCGAGTTCTCCTCCGCCCACGCCACGGCCACGCCCCCGGAGCCGTTCTGAATCGTGGAGGGCGACCGCACCGGAATCGCGTCCTCAAGTCCCAGGTGGCCCCCAAAGCGCTCGTCCTCGACGTTGTACGACGGGTTGCCGTTGTGCGAGTCGGTCGCAGCGATGATCCCGAGCTTGAAGGGATTCACCCCGAGCTCCTCTTCGAACAAGAGACCGTCCTTGAGGACGTTGCGAATGTACATGCGCTCGTTGAACGCCGAGGGCGGGGGGGAGCCTGCCCCTCCTCCGCTGGCCGTCACGCCCGACGCGGAGAGGATGCTGGGCGAGTCGAGCAACTCGAAGTTGCACTGCTCGTCGGTGGTCTCCACGCCTTCCTTGAAACGCGGATCCCAGCGACACTCACTGCTCCCCTTGTCTTGATAGATCTCGACCAGCGGCTCGAAGAACTGCCGCTTCTCCGCGAACGCCGCGGTCGGCGGGTCGAAGAACATGGGCGGTATCGTGGCCTCGCCCCCGGCCAGGTTTGAGTTGTGGGGAATCGTCAGCACGTCACAGCCGTTGCCCGCCTCTAGGCACTGCGTGCGCAAGCCGTCCCACAGCTTCTCCACATCCGGCCCCCCCAGCACAATCTGGTGGGGTGCCACGTTGTTGGGATCGGGGTTCGGCTCACGGGCCATATCAATCGCGGTGATGGGGCGCGGCACCACCCGGTCGTTGCGGAAGATAACATTGCGGTGCCAGTTCTGCCCCAATGGCGTCGAGGTGTTCTCATAGGCAATGAAGCTCGTGAAAGAGCACCGTGAGGTGCGGTCGTAGGCCTCCTCGGCCGCCGCCTGCATCTCGTCCCACACCCGTTGCTCGCTCTCAAGGCAATCGGCTTCGCCGTTCACGCACATCGGCAGGCGGGTATTGAGGGTGCTCGGCCCGAGGTTCGGGAGGACCAGCAGATTGAACGCGGCGGTGGAGAGGGACCGCTGCCCCGAGCCGGGGAAGAGCCCAGGCTGCCACCAGAAGCCGTTGAGTAGCTGGCACTCGAACGAGAAGCGGCCCGGCAGATCCGCACTCTGGCACACCCCCATCTCGCCGAAGTGCTCCGAATGGTCTGTCACCGCGGCGAAGTCGAGTGGGCGGTCCTGAGTGTAGATGCGGTCCGGGAATCCGTTCGGCCCGACCCCCACGACCGATCCGCCCTTGGCGAACCGGTAGGCGTCGCGGGGCTGGGGGCGCACGAAGCGGATGCTCGCGTCAAACGAGAGGCCCGTGTGCAGGTGCGTCTCGCCGAAGAAGGGCTGACGCAAGGGGTCGTAGCTGTCGCAGGCCTGCCGGACCTCCGTCCTTTGGAACGCGACAGTAAGTGAGGTGGTCAGCAGTGTGGCCGCCACCACAGCGATGATGATGCGGCCTACGGCGGAAGCTCTGCGGGTTACAGGGTGGGTAGGAGTGGGTGTTGCCATGGGAACCTCTCTTTAGTGTGAGCGTAGAACGTTTCCTATTTGCTTACCCCCCACTGGTTCTAACGTCCGGGTTCGGCGCTATGACCAGCGACGGGGCTATACATGATGTCATCGTTCGCGTCAACATCCGATCGAGCTTCGAGAAGTGCAACTCCGCAGCGCTCAGGATGAGCAGGAACGAATACAGCACCAGGTCGTAGAAGTCGCACAGCCAGCCGGCCCAAGCCAGCGCCAAGATAAGGAATCAGGTTCTCCCACTTAGAAGAAAATCGCCGTGACGCGTTCGAAGACCCAGAAGGCTGCGAGCGAGCCGATGGTGTAGGCGGGGATCAGCGCACCAGCTTTCGGCCAGGGTGCAGGGAGCAATCCGAGCGCGGCTCTTGCGGCTAGCACTAGCCCGACGAAGAGAAGCTGCCCCACCTCGATGCCGCTGTTGAAGGAGACCAGTGCGAGCGGGATCTCGTGGGCTGGCAGCCCTATCTGCGCCAAGGCGCCCGCGAAGCCGAGGCCGTGCAGCAGCCCGAAGGCAGAAGCCATGGCCCACGGCACACGGCCCACCCAGAGCGTGTGCCCCTGCGCCTCGCGCGTGAGCTCCACAGCGACGACGAAAATGCTGCAGGCGATCAGCGCCTCCACCGGCCGCGGGGGGATGTGGACGAAGCCTAGTACAGCCAGGGAGAGGGTCACGCTGTGCCCGAGGGTGAAGGCGGTGATAGTCCACAACAGCCGCCGTCCGCGTACGAGCAGCACCAAACCGAGCACGAAGAGCAGGTGATCGGGCCCCGTCAAGATGTGCTCGAGCCCTAGGGCGAGGTAGTCGTGCACGACATCCAAGTGGCCTGCGCGCGGCGGGATGGTGAAGAAAGGCAAGTCCCCACGCAGGACGGCCTGGGCCACGCGCCCGTCAGCCAGGTGGACCCGGAGCAGCGCGTCGGTCTTGCGTTCGCGCAGGCCCTCCACGCCGATCCGCTCCCCCACCAGGCTGCGCGCGCCACAGGCGATGCGCCAACGCTGGGTCAGGTACGACCCACTCTCACTCACGCCTGGCGAAGACGCCTCGCGGCATCTGTCGGGCAGTGCAAGGCGGAGGGAGGCATTCATGGGCTGGGTGAGCGGCAGCCGCCACAGCACCTCGACCGCCCCGTCCCCGGACTCCCAGAGTTCGAGCAGTGCCGGGTCAAGCGGGTGGGCCCAGCCGGGCGCGGGCCCGAGGACGACCCATGATAACCATCCGATGAGGACCAGCGTGAGGGAGCTGCTGCTTCTCACGACTGCTCCTCTTTTGACGCGTCCTGCGCGACGTCAGCGTCGCCCCTCTCGATGCGAATGTCGTACAGACTGCGCAGGCGCCGGAGCCCGCTGGTGAATCGCTCCTCCGCCCGCTCTTGCAGGATTTCGGAGGCGACCTGCTGCCACACCGTGTCGAGGGGCGGCATTTGCTCAGGGACCTTCTCCTGCACCCAGACGAGGTGCAACCCGAAGGGCGAAGCGACCGGCCCGGCCCATGTCCAGGGCTGCAGGCTGAAAATTTGCTCGGCAAAGTCCGCACCAAAGTAGCGGGTGATCCCGCTGCGGGACTGGGCACGCAACTGCAGGCCGAGGGGAAAGGGGTCTGAGAGGTCGCCGACTGCCTCCGGCGGCGTGGATTGTGAGCGGAGCTGCATAAGGAGCGCCTCAGCCTCCTCCTCGAGGTGCTCGCCCCGTACCCGCGCACTGAGAAAAACGTGCGAGAACGTCACCATCTCCGGCCGCATGAAGCGGTCGCGATGGCGCGTGATGTGGTCCCGTATGTCCTGCTCCCGCAGCGGGGCTGGGTGCGGGTCCTGTTGCAGGAGCAGGCGCATCTTCTGCCTGAGCACGCGCTTGATCACCAGGTCGTCGTCGAGACCAAGCCGCACGGCCTCACGGTAGAGCGTCTCCTCGTCTTGCGAGGGATCAACACTCACGGCGCGCATCTTTTGCACGAGGCGCATGTGGATACTGCGGTCCTGCAAGTCGAGCCGCAGCCGGCGGGCTTCGCGGTAGAGCAGCTCGGCATCAACCGCTTCCTGAATCAGCGCCTGCAACTGTGCGCTGGTGGGCGGCACGCCCCACTGCCGCGCGGAGTCTGCTTGCAACTGCCTGACCTGCTGCGCAGTGATCACAATGGGGGCGCGAGTGAGCCCAGGCGTCCCGTACCGGACCCGCCACGCCTCACGGACCGTGAATAGCAACCCGCCGATGATCACAAAGTGGAGAATAGGGCTGCGGAGCCAGCGTCTCATCATCCTCCCACCTCTCTGTCCCGTTCGTTCAGGGCTCGTACCAGATCGGCGACGTCCAGGCGCGCTGCTGGACAGTCTTGGGGACGAAGTCACTACAGCACTGCTGGTACTCATACTCCGTGTAGCTGACAATGTCACTTGTGGTGTCGGGCGGCTTGCTGCAATCGACCCCACGGGCAAGACAGTAGTATTGGTTCCACCGGCAGCTCGGGCTTTCGAGCACCCGGGCATAGTAGAAGGCGTGCTGGTTGGGATTGAAGTTGGGATCTGTCCAGGTGGCACAGAAGTCCGTAGAGCCTCCTTCCGGCTTGCACGTCCGCAAGTTTACTGACGTGCCTTGTAGGGGATTTGCGACCACCTCATACGTCTTCTCCCGGGTTTGGCCATTCCCCGCTACCCAGCCCTTGATGATCTGAATGCTCTGCAGTTTCGTGCCCGGGTGGCCCTGCCAGCCCGGATCCATGAGCGCACTGACCGCAAAGCGCGGCGCACCGTTGACCGGGCTATGGGGCAGTGTGCCGCCCATCGGGACGCCACCGGCGTAGCCCTGCGCCGCAAAGTCGCCCTGCTTGCAGATATTGTTGGGGAGGTCAAAGCCGCCGAAGAAGCGCACGACGGGACGTGTGCCACTGGTCGCATAGGTCTCGCGGCGCTTCAGGGCCGCGAAAATAGAGTCGCGCGTGTTCTCTTGTGCCCAGACGCCGGTCATGCCGCCACCGTTGGTCTCCAGCCCCAGAAAGTTGGCCTCGTTCAGGATCTGGCCCGAGACGGCAAAGCTTAAGTCGCCGTGTGCCCCGGTCTTGGCATATTGGACCTCTTCGCTCGCGCCGGGCGTGCCGTTGTGGTTGTCGAGCGCGCCGACGAAACCGAGCATGAAGGGATTGACTCCGTTCTCTTGCTGGTACAGCATGCCGTCCTTCAACGCGTTACGGACGTAGCTCTTGGGTGACACGTTTGTTGCATTGGGGTCCGAGAGATACTTCCCGTTCAGCTTGCCGAAGCTCATATTTTCGAAGTTGCACAGCTCGTCAATCGTACCCCAGGCGCCCGGGTGCTGGGCGGAAAAGCGGCACTCCGAGCTACCTTTGATCTGAAAGAGTTCAACGAGCCGCTCCCTTTCGGAGCGGAGTGTGGCCTCATCCGGGCTTTCCGGCAGCACGAACATTGCGCCGCCACTGATGTTTGAATTGTGCGGGATCGAGATGAAGTCGCACTGCGAGTGCGAGGTATTTGTGCCACATTGAGCCGCCAAATCTTGCAACAGCGTAAGCGGAGACCCGAGCGCACCATTACACTCAGGTGAGCCCTGGCCACAGCTGGTTGGCGCTTCCATGTAGGTAATCGGCAGATCCACGACGTCGTCGTTCTTAAAGATGATGTTGCGATGGAGATTGTTCGCGCCTTTGTTTGGGTCTGTCACGCAGCTCTGACCTCCGGTGCAGTCGGCGTCAGTTAAGCAGGGTGCACCGTCGTTCTTGCACCGGCTCATCGCCGGCATCCCGGTGTACTCATAAGCAATGAAAGACGTGAACTGACACGGCTGGTATGCGTCCGCCGCATCTTGCTGAATTTGCCCCCAGACATTCTGCGCCTGAAATATGCACGTGTCTTTTCCCCCTGCCCCCGGCTCCTGACAGAACGGAGCGCGCTGTGGCTCTGTGACGGTGCCATCGGGTTCTATAGTAGGAGTCGTCACATACGCGGCGAAGAGTTCGGTCCCTAAACCCGTTCGGAGTTTCGCCAGTTCCTCCCGCGCGAGGATACAATCTTCGCTAGCATACCCCCGCGGGACACAGATCCCTTCCCCGGTCGCTGAAAGGTTAGTGCCGAAACAGATATGTCCCGTCTGTTCCGGCTTGCAGTCTGCATCCTTTTCACACTTCTCCTTTTCTTCCCAGAAGCAGATGTTGGTCTCACCAAACCATTCCGCGTGGTCCGTGATCGCCGCGAAGTCCAGCTCGCGGCCTTGCGGGAACTGAATCGTCCGTGTGGCCGTGAACTCGCAGCGATCCGGCGGGAAACAGTAGAAGTGGGAGGAGACCGGACCCGTGTTGGGTGGGCCACTATCACATTGGTTGTTAGTGCACGTATTCACAAAGGGCGGCAGTCCGAGTTTCTCACCTTTGGCGAAGCGGTAGGCGTCGCTGGGCGTGTTGCGCGTATCGAGGGTCGCCGCGTCGGCCGAGTACTGGGTGTGCAGATGGAGCTCACCGAAGAACGGTTGCCTATTCGACTGGAAGTTGGCACACTGCTGGCCCTGAGCCATGGCCAAGCCGGGGAGCAGCCCGGCCACCATCAGACCTGTCCAGAGGAGGCGTTTCAGGGCTGCCGACGAGGTGACGAGGAGACCTGCCAGGGCGGTGGTAAGACGACGGGTGGGAGGGGCCATAGGGAAGACCTCCTTGTGAGATTCCCCGGGTCTATGTCACAAACTTATAAAGATTGCAAGCGAAAAATTCTTCCGGGGCCGGGCGCTTCCCCATAGCGTCCGGCCTTCAATCGGGGTTGCTCGCAGCAGCATGGGGGGTCAAGAAAGGACCTGTTTTGTTTGCTTATTTTTGGGCAAACTACGGAGCAGACAGGATGACAATAGAGAGGAACGACGTCGGTATCGCTCTTGCAAGGATTGTCGTAAAAAAGGGAAGCAGGACTCAGAGCAATTGCCTGGAGGGCAAATCGTGGCTCATCGCATGCGTCCCGTTCTGCCGCCACCAGCTCCCGTTATTCTCCGTGACGGGACAACGGCCTGGGTACGACCGGCTCGGCCGGATGACATCGAGCGGCTCAACTCGCTGTTCAGCCGCGCGTCGCGCGAGTCCTTGTGGCTCCGCTTCTTCACGTCGGCGAAGCACATCGAGCGGCGCGACCTGGAGCGGATGGTCGACATTGACGGAGTCGGGCGCATGACCTACCTCATCACTCGAGGTGAAGGTGCGGAGGAGCAGGCCTTGGCGGTCGGCGGGTACGTGCGCCTCCCGCGCTGGGACACGGCCGAGGTGGCCTTCTTCGTCGACGACACCTTCCAGGGCAAGGGCCTGGGCACGTTGCTCCTGGAGCGGCTTGCCGCGCACGCCCGCCAGCAGGGCATTCTGACCCTCGTCGCTGACGTGCTGCCCGAAAATCACCGTATGCTGCAGGTGTTTCGCAAAAGCGGCTTCGAGCCGCACGCCGAATGGGACCATGGTGTTGTGCGGGTTGAGCTGCCCGCGACGTCCGGCGAAGTGGCCCTGGCCCAGTCGGAGGCGCGGGAGCGTATTGCGACGGCGGCTTCGCTCACTCCGTTCTTCAGGCCGCGGTCTGTGGCTGTGGTCGGAGCCTCGCGAGACCCCCACGCCATCGGGCGACGGGTGTTTGAGCGACTCATCCAGAGCGGGTTCGAGGGGCCTGTCTACCCCGTCAACCCAAGTGCCAGGGCGGTGGCCTCGGTGCGAGCCTTTTCTTCTATCCTCGACGTGCCCGACGAAGTGGACCTGGCTGTCATCGCCGTGCCCGCCGAACGGGTCCTAGAAGTTGTCGACGCCTGTGCGCGCAAGCGAGTGCGCGCCCTCGTCGTCTTGTCGGCCGGCTTCGCGGAGACGGGACCGGAGGGGCGTGCGCGCCAAGAGGAACTCGTCCGCAAAGTACGGTCCCACGGCATGCGCCTGATTGGCCCGAACTGCATGGGGCTCCTCAACACGGACCCGCAGGTCCGTCTCAACGCCACCTTGAGCCTCACTTTCCCGCCACGCGGCCGTATCGCTATATCGTCACAGAGCGGCGCTTTAGGGCTCGCTATCCTGGACTACACTGAGCAACTCGGCCTCGGCATCTCTATGTTCGTGGGCGTGGGGAACAAAGCCGATGTCTCCGGCAACGACCTGCTGCAGTACTGGGAGGAAGATGCTGACACGGACCTGATCCTCCTCTACCTCGAGTCATTCGGCAACCCGCGCAAGTTCGCCCGCATTGCGCGCCGCATTGCACGCCGCAAGCCGATCCTCGCGGTCAAGAGCGGCCGCACCGCCGCCGGCTCTCGTGCCGCACGCTCCCACACCGCGGCCCTGGCCGGCAGCGACCACGCGGTCGACGCCCTCTTCCGCCAGGCTGGCGTTGTCCGGGCGGACACCTTAGAGGAGCTCTTCGACATTGCTGCCGTGCTCACCAATCAGCCGCTGCCAGCAGGGAACCGCGTTGCCATCGTGACGAACGCGGGCGGCCCTGGCATCCTCTGCGCCGACGCCTGCGAGGCGCACGGACTGGTGCTTCCCCCCCTCGCGTTAGAGACGGTCGAGTCCCTGCGGCAGTTCCTGCCGGCGACCGCAGTGCTGGAGAACCCTATCGACCTGACTGCCTCGGCCCCGTCACAGCAGTACGAGGGCGTTGTGCGGCACGTCCTGCGTGACCCGCAGGTCGATGCACTTATCGTCATCTTCACCCCAGTTGGGGTAACAGAAGGAGATAAGGTTGCCAGCGCCATCCGGCGCGCCGTTGCCGCCGCGAGCGAGGACACTGGCAAGGAAAAGCCTGTACTGACCTGTTTCATGTCCAGCCATGGGTTACCAGCCATCCTGGGTGGGAATAGCACTACCACAGTGCCCCCCCGCGCGATTCCATCATTCCGCTTCCCGGAGTCGGCTGCGAGAGCCCTCGCACGGGCTGTCACGCATGCCGACTGGCGGCGTCGGCCGCTGGGCCAGGTTCCAGAACTGACCCGCGTTGACGCTGCAGCGGCGCGGGCCGTCGTGGCAGAGGTTCTGCAGACCCGCGGTGAGAGCTGGCTGCTGCCAGATGAAGTGGCTCGCCTGCTATCCGCCGCCGGCGTGCACTTCCCCGTCCAGCACATAGCCGCAGAGGGTATTGAGGTCATTGTCAGCATTGTTGACGACCCGACCTTCGGACCGCTGATCGGTTTTGGCCTGGGCGGGACGGTTGTCGAGGTGCTGAAGGACACGGTCTTCCGTATCACCCCTCTGACCGACGCTGACGCGCGGGAGATGGTCCGCTCGATTCGTGGCCTGCCGCTGCTGCAGGGCTACCGGGGCCAGCCGCTGGCTGACCTGGAGGCCATCGAAGACCTGCTGTTGCGCATCTCTTGGCTGGTCGAAGAACTCCCGGAGATCGCTGAGATGGACCTGAATCCGGTTAAAGTCTTCGAGCCAGGTCGGGGACTGGCGCCTATCGACGTGCGGGTCTACGTCCGGCCCTGAGTCCGGCATCACACTCAAGTTTGTAGTTTCTTTGCCCCGGCTCTGTGGTGCGCGGAGCGCACCCTCCTGCTACAAATCCCCCTGCGCTGCGCGCCCCCCTTTATCAAAGGGGATGAGGGGATTTCACCGATAAACGTAGATGCCAGAGTGCCAATGTCGTGTGGTGCGATTTAGAACTTCTAGTCAATGACAAACTTTTC
>Ga0137380_10003922_pt1 | contig 13010 bp, 12 predicted proteins | sample SagtaG_17_FD_104809 | JGI IMG/M metagenome (GOLD analysis project Ga0137380, IMG submission 104809) | Vadose zone soil microbial communities from Sagehorn Ranch, Mendocino, California, USA - Sage2_L_100_16 metaG | ecosystem: Environmental > Terrestrial > Soil > Vadose zone | place: USA... | reverse complement strand
GTGCGCCAGGGCCAGGTCGGCTCGGTGCTCGACCTCGTCGGCGTCGATAACATCAACCAGGTCCAGCAGGCGGCCCTGCAGTCGCGGCTGCACATCCCGGTCATTTTCTCGCTGGACGTCATCCACGGGTACAAGACGATCTTCCCGGTGCCGATTGGGGAAGCGAGCAGCTGGGACCCGGCCGCGGTGCAGAACGACGCGGCGATCTCGGCGGACGAGGCGGCTGCGGACGCGATCAAGTGGACATTTAACCCGATGGCCGACATCAGCAGGGATCCGCGCTGACGCGTGGTGGAAGGCGCTGGGGAAGACCCATTCCTGGGTTCTGCGATGGCAGTGGCAAAGGTCCATGGCTACCAGGGCAGCGACTTCAGCGCACCGGACAAGATGGCCGCGACCATCAAGCACTTCGCGGCCTACGGCGCGCCGCAGGCCGGCCGGGAGTGGCGGCTGACGGCGAGGACGCCGCGCGGCTCGCGCTGACCGCAGGAGTGGACATCGAAATGGGTGTGCAGGTGCCGAGCCAACCGAGGGTGGCGACGCGGTGGCCGACGTGCTGTTCGGGAAGGTGAACCCGGGCGGGAAGCTGCCGATGAGCTTCCCGCGCAATGTTGGGCAGATTCCCATCTCCTACAACGAGCTGCCGACCGGGCGGCCGTTCGATGCCAACAACAAGTACACCTCGAAGTACCTCGACGTGGCGAACACGCCGCAGTACCCGTTCGGGTATGGGCTGTCGTACACCAATTTCGCGCTGTCCAACCTGCATTTGTCGTCGAGCAGCGTTTCCACCAAGGGCACGGTGACGGTCAGCGCGGACATCACCAACACGGGCTCGGTCGCAGGCGACGACGTGGTCCAGCTCTATATCCATGATCAGGTGGCGAGCATCCTGCAGCCGGTCCGGCGGCTGGACGGCTTCCAGCGCGTCAGTCTCGCACCCGGCCAAAAACGAACGGTGACCTTCACGCTCGGGCCCGCCAACCTGGGCTACTACAACAACCAGGGCCAGTTCACCGTCGAACCTGGCGGTTTCGACGTCTATGTCGGCGACAGCTCGGTGGGTGGCCTGCACGGCCAGTTCAGCGTGCAGTGATCGTCCTGCCCGGCTGTCGGACCCGGTCCCAAGGGATACGCAACGGCCCGTAGCGGGCCGGGGCAACATGCGGGAGGTGCGGCGCCAGCCGCACCTCCCTCCCGCCCGTCCTGCGGATGACAGGCAGCGGCAGCCGTTCGGGATAAAGATCTTTCAACTTCCGATCCTTAACGGCTGCGCTGGGTGGCACGCCGCGTGACCACCATCAGCCGGTCTGCGGGCGCGTGTTCTCGTCACGCACCCACAGGCCGACCAGGCCGCGAAGGTGGCCGATGAACTCGTCGTGCTCGTGGGCAGGGTAGACCGACCGCACGGTCTCGATCAGGAGCCGGTCAAAGTCGGGTCCTGCCACCCAGTCCAAGACGATCTCGTCGATGCGGGTGAGCCTGCCGTCACAGAAGTCGTAGTAGCGCTCAGTTTCGAAGTAGGCGTCGGCCAAGCCTCGGTAGGCCGCCAGCTTCTCCCCGTAGGTCAAGTCCGTGCGATCGGCGATCTCGAAGTACCGTCCAGTCTCCATGTCAAGCTTGGCGCTGCGGCCCGTGGCGAGCGTGAAGACGCACCACTTGACCAGCGCCTTCACTGCCCAGGGGAAGTAATAGTGCAGGCTGGTCAGCGCGACGTCAGGGCACGCGTTGGCGTAGTCGATGGGGTAAACGTCATCACCCTTGATCAGGGTCTCGCAGGAGTTGAACTCCCAGCGAAAGAACGCGTTGACCAACTGTCCGATCGTCACAACCTCGGCACCGACCTGCGGCGACAAGAAGCTGTGGTCGACCGCGTAGCGCAGGTGCATGGGCTGTTCTGGCTGGAAACGCATGACCATCGTCTCGGCGCCGATCGACAGTGAGCGGGCAAACACGTCGTAGTCGATCGCCTTTTGCAGGTGCATGAGCATCTCGCCGCTCTGGTCGTAGGCGGCATGCAGCTCGGCTGGGTTACGTATGCGCGAGACACCGCGCCAGGCGCCTCCGTCGTACGGCTTCATGAACAGCGGATACCCGATCCGGTCTGCGATCGCATCAAGATCGAATTGCCGGTTGTAGCGTGCGGAAGTGTATGCGTAGCGTGAGTTGTCTACCGGGTTCTTGTACGGCACCAGTACCGTGTCTGGCACCTTCAGCCCCAGGCGCATCATCGCGCAGTAGGCCGCGTGCTTCTCCATCGACTGGAACGTGAACGGGCTGTTCAGCAGGTATACGTCGTCCATGAGGGCGGCCTTCTTCAGCCATTCCCTCGGGTGGTAGTACCAGTACGCGAGCCGGTCGATGACCAGGTCGTAACGCGGCCGGTCACGCAGACCGAACGGCTCGATGGTGATCCGCTCGGTGTCGAAGACGTGCCGGGTGCCGCCCGCGCCGACGACTGGGCCGAGCCTGCGCAAGATTTCTTGGAACGCGCTTGGCCAGTCTTCCTCGGTGCCGAGCAGCAGCCCGATCAGGTGCCTCGCATCGGTCAAGGGGGGCTCCCGTCTTCAGCAGCGGGTGATACTGGCCAGCGCGGCGCTCCCGCGACGGCCCGCCCGCTCACGACCGCCACAGCGGGCCCCTGACTCGCGCCACGGGCTCGCGCCAAGGCTTGGCAGGCTCGGGCAGCCGCGGCGGTGTCAGGAAGTGCGGCGGGCTATCCAGATCGAGCGCGTCAAGTGGATCTTCCGCTGCCGCATCGCGCTTCGTGAGCGGCTGCAGGTTCCACTTGCGTTCGATCAGCTTGAGTATCGAGGTGTGGTCGTAGACGCGATCCGTGACGTAGCTGGGCTTGGCATACGGTGAAACGATCACCGCAGGCTCGCGGAACCCGAGGCGGTCGTAGGTTGGCGGGCCCATGTCGCATTCCTCGATCCGCTTGCCAAGGCTGGTGAAGCGCAGCAGGCGCAACAGCGGGAAACGCTGCATGGGGCTTGCACCTCCTACGTCGTCCGGTTCGGGGGCGGCAGGAGGCGAGACGTGGTCGTAATAGCCGCCGTGCTCGTCATACAGCCAGATCAGCAGGGTCTTTGGCCAGCCTTTGCCGCTCATGACGGCATTGATGACCCTGGCCGCGAACCCCTCGCCAAGCTGGATGTCTTGCGGGTTCTCTTCCGAGCATTGGCCGAAGTCCGGGTCGACGATGCTGACCGCAGGCAACGTACCGGCCGCGGCGTCTCGCCAAAACAGATCGATTGATCGCAGATGGTTGATCGCGGCAAATACGCCAAGCGGGTAGAGGTCGGCCGTGGCCTGCAGCTTGCTCTGCGCGGCATCCCTCAGCAGGGGCAGAAGGCCAGCGGCCAGCGCGTGCAGGAGCCGCAGCAGGCGCACCCCCCGCGCACGCGACACCCGCCGCCAGTTGACGTGGACGCGGGACAGGTGGTGGTAGTTCGCCCAGGAAATGCCGTGCGCGGTGAGCAGATCGAAGATGGTTCCCGCATCCGGGTAGTCGAGAATGCCGAATGGCATGTCGTCGATGAGCCCGTGCGCGGTGCCTGCGATCAGGAACCGCCTGTTCGGGAACGTCGGGCCGAGGCACGATGAGAACCACCGCGTCGCGAGCGGGAAGGTACGGCCGAGCCCGTAGTAGAACGGCAGATCCTCCTCGGTCCAGTAGGTCATCGCCACCGAGGCGTCCTCGCCGGGGACGCCCCCCTCGATGCTTCGCACGAAACCAGCGCACGAGCCCTGCGGCGGAGCGGCAGCGTTCGCGTGCTGTCGCCTGACCCGTCGCCGAGCCCACATCGCTTCAACCCGGCTGAGCATGACGCAAGCTTGCCAGACCTCCGGCTCACGCTTCCTCGGCTGCTACCCAAAGAGCTAGGCTCTTCTGGCCATGGAGTGGCGACCTGGGCGAGAGTATCGTTGACCCGTGGCGGCGTCGGACTCGATACCGCGCGCGTTTCGGGCGTCCGACGCCGACCGCGAGCGGGTTATCCGGATGCTCAGGGATGGTTCGGTTTCTGGTCGGCTATCGCATGACACGTTCGTGCGCCGCGTCCATGTCGCCTTGCGTTCCAGGGATTGCGAAGAGCTTGCCGGGCTGCTCAGGGATTTGCCCCAGCGACGGCGGATCACCTGGCCTTTCGCCCGTGCAGTCGCTTGGTGGTCCGCGCTTACCGCCCAGCTTAAGATCGCGTGGCGAGCGCCTCGCCTGCACAGTCTGGTCCTGCCACGAGGGGACAAGGCTGTGTTCACGATAGGCCGGGCGCCGGACTGTGATCTGGTGCTTTCCGACCTAACGGTGTCCGGGCACCATGCTGAGCTGCGACGGGTCGGGGATGACTGGGTGCTCGTGGACATCGGCTCGACGAACGGGACTCGCGCGAACGGATGGCGCGTGGATTCGGGATTCGCGGTCCGCCCTGGTGACTGGGTGACGTTCGGTCGCGCAGGTTTTCGTATCGCAGACCACCGATAAGGACCCTGCTCGCGTTGATCTGGCGGGGCCTTTCCTAATGGGCGGCGACGCGGTCGAGTGGGAAGGGCGGGATCACGCTCAGCTTTACGTTGCGGTCGGTGGCCGTCCCAGCCGTGGTCGAGTCGGCACCGTAGAAAGGTACGTTGGCTGCGAGTTCACGATGCAGCGACGCGAGGTCGTCACTGGTCTGGATCGACGCTGGGGTGACCGGGGTGTCGTGGTCGACCATGGTGCAGACGATGGACAGGTAGCCGCCGGAGTCGACGAGATCGACAAGCCGCATCTGGCACGGCCAGTCGACGATGGCGCAGGTGGTGACCTCCCAGAACCCGCGCGCCCGGTCGTGCGGGTCGCGACGTGCGCGCACCGCGTTGGTATGCGTGTGACCGTTCAGCCACAGCACCACGTTGGGAAAGCGGTGCAGCTGGGCTGCGATCTCGGCGCCGCCGAGCAAGGGCTCACCGTCCGGCCCGCCAGGCCCGGCCCTGGTGTTGGTCATCGTGTCGATGCCATGGTGGGAGAAGAGGACGACCACCCGGTCATCATGGCCGGTGTGGACCTCACGCCCATCGGGCCCGCGGTAGACCGAATGCACCTCAGCGAGGCGGTCCTCAAGCCACCGTGCCTGGTCACGGTCGAGGCGCCCGGCAGCGCCCCCGGCGAGGCAGTTGGTGTCCAGCGCGACGAGGCGGACGGCCGGTGTGTCGTAGGTGTAGTACGCGGTGCCGTCAATCCGGTTCTGCTCGCTGAACCCGTGCCCGAATGGGTGCGAGCCCGGCCGGAAGTGGGCGTCGACGAAGTCCCGCCTCGTGATGGCCCTGCGGTCCGGGTCGGCCGTGACCGCCCGGGTGGGGCCGGCCATGAATACCTCGGGGCACTCGGTGAACAGCTCAAGTGCCCGGTCATGGTCGAACTTGTCCGGCAGCCGCAGTGGCTTCCTGCCGCCGACGAGGGCCTGCGCTATGCCGGCCGTGGGCACGCCAGCGCCCTGGTTGAGAGCCTCGTGATTGCCGAAGCAGGACAGCCAGGGGATCCGCAACCCAGCTGCGGAGAACTCACGCAGCGCGCGCTGCAGCAGGCCGGGGTGATGGGGGAAGCCGTACTCGCGCCGGAATACGTCGGGGCCGTCCGCGCCTGCGCCGTCCGGCTTCCAGAAGATGTCGTCCGGCCAGTCCTGTGACTGGACACCCTCATAGCCGGGCCCACCGGAGCCCGGCACCACGAGGCCACCGTCGAAGAGGGCAAGGAATGTCTGCACCTCGTTCCACTGCGCGTTGTCGATCGCGTCACCCGTGGTCACCGCGAGCTGCAGCGGGAGCCCGGTCGCCGGCCCGCAGACAGCGTTGAGCGTGCGGAGCGTGGCGTCGACCGCATGCGCGTTGAGCGCCTCTTGTGGACGCTGCACCGGCAGGATTTCGGTGTACCTCGGATCGGCGAACCGGCGGTTGAGGAACTCGAACCGCGTCGGCGACTGAACGTCGGCGAGCTGGAGATCGGTGAGATGAGCCAGGCAGAGCAGCGGGCGGCCTCGGCCGCCACCTGGATCGGCAGGGCCGAAGTCGTCGCGCACAACGTGCGGCTCACCCTCAATGATCTTGATAGCTCGATAGGGCGCGGTGGATCCGCTGCGCACCACCACACCTGGGCCCAACCGGCGAACGGTGGTTAGCGGCGGATGTCTGCCACTCATGCCTCGGTCACGGCCGGTGAATCGACAGAAACGAGCACCGGGTCCGGGCGGATCTTCAGCGTGACGCGGCTTCCGGCCGGCAGTTTCGCGGCATCGGCGGTCGATAGCTGAGCGAGAATGGTGGTGTCACCGAGGTCGACCGTGATGCGGCTGGTCGCGCCGAGGAAGGTCGTGGCGATCACCGTTCCGACCAGTGGGCCGGAGTCCTCGGATGCCTGCGACGCCACGGTCACTGCCTCTGGCCGCACAAGCGCCACCACCTGGCCGTCGGCGACGTCATGCTCGACCAGGGGGAGCGCGCAGCCGCGGACGGTGACCTCGGCTCCACGCACCTGCCCAGCCAGCCGGTTGGTGAGGCCGACGAACTCCGCAACGAACGAGGTCGCGGGGCGCGAATAGACCTCAGTCGGTGGTCCGAGCTGCTCAATGTGGCCCTCACGCATTACGCCGACCCGGTCGGCGATGGCCAGGGCCTCCTCCTGGTCGTGGGTGACGAACAAGGTGGTGATGCCCACCTCGAGCTGGATACGCCGGATCTGGTCACGCAGCAGTGCACGCACCTTCGCGTCCAGCGCGGAGAGCGGTTCGTCGAGCAGCAGCACCTGCGGCTCGATCGCTAGCGCCCGGGCCAGGGCCACCCGCTGCTGCTGCCCGCCCGAGATCTGGTGGGCATAGCGGTCCGCCTGCTCGGAAAGGCCCACCAGCTCAAGCATCTCCCGCGCCCGCCGGTCACGGTCCGCTTTGCCTGCGTGGCGCAGGCGCAGCCCGAAGGCCACATTCTCGCTGACCGTCATGTGCGGGAACAGGGAGTAGGCCTGGAAGACCATGCCCATATCGCGCTTGCTTGCGGGCAGGTGGGTGACATCCCTGCCCGCAACGGTGATACGCCCGCCGTCGGCATCCTCCAGCCCGGCGAGCAGGCGCAGCGTCGTGGTTTTCCCGCAGCCCGATGGGCCGAGCAAGGCGACGAGCTCGCCTGGTGCCACGGTCAGGTCCAAGCCGTCTAGCGCGACGACGCTGCCGTAGCGTCTGTGCAGCCCCTGAAGGCGCACCTCGACCCCGGCGCGAGCCGGGGCGGAGTGGGCCTCAGTCACCGAGGAGGTCACATCGCCACCTTCATCCGCGGCCGCGACGACGGCGACCGGCAAAGGACAGGATCAGCAGGAGCACGAAGGTGAATATCAGCGCGGCCGCGGAGGTGGCGAACAGCACCCCCGCGTTTAGCGTGGCCCTGCTGATGTTGTATAGCTCCACCTGCAGGTTTGTATAGAGCAAGAGGCTGGCGATGGTGAACTCGCCGAGGACGAGCGCGCCGGTCAGCAAGGTGGCGTTCAGCAGCGCCTGCCGGATGTTCGGCGCGATGATGCGCCACATCACCGTGAGCCAGTTCGCACCGAGGCTGCGGGCCGCCTCGGACAGCGTCTTGATGTCGATGGCGTCAAGCCCGGCGGCCAGGGCACGGTAGGCGTAGGGCAGCGCGAGTATCGCGTAGGCCCAGAACAGCTGCAGCGCAGACAGGCCAGCATGCTGCCTGATCGTGCGGTAGACCGGGGCGAGGCCGACCACGAGCACAATCGCCGGGATGGTGAGGGGTAGCAGGCAGAGAAATTCGACGGTCCGGCTGATCCATTGAACGCGCAGCCTGACCCAGATCATCGTGGGGACGAGCAGCAGCAGCACGACCACGCAGGTGATGATCGCGAGCTCAAGCGTGATCTCGATGGCGCCGACCAGGTCCGGGGAGGACGCTATTTGCCGCCAGGCCTTGAGTGAGTACTCGCCGGGCTTGACCCCTTGCAGCGAGAACCTGACCATCGCGTAGATGGGCAGCACGAAAAAGAGCCCGAATGCCACGAATACGACATAGCGGAACAGGTTCAGGCGCCGGCGCCGCCGCGTTTGCATCCGTCGGGGTCGGGCGGGGGTTTCCTCCAGCAGCGCGGTGCCGCCCGCGAGCGGCGTTACCTCAGCCATCGGGCGGTCCTGCGCTGCAAGAGCGCGTATGCGGTCATCACGAGCGCGACGACGACGACCATGCCGAGCGCGAGCACCTGCGCCTCATTGGCAGACGACAGGCCGACCTCGCTGGTCATGGCGACGCTGATCTGCTGGGTCACCACATAGGAGATTTGGTTCTCCCAGGCCACGATCGTCGCGTACGCGGAAAGCGCATTGGCGAACAGCAGCAGCGTGCAGCCGAGAAAGGCCGGCGCGAGCAATGGGCCGCCGACATGCCGCCAGAACTGCAGCGTCGAGCCGCCCAGGTTCTCCGTGGCCTCACGCCATTGCACCTTCAGCCCGTCGACCGCAGGGAGGAACACCAGCACCATCAGCGGGATTTGGAAGTAGATGTAGATCAGGCCGATGCCCTGCGGAAAGTCGTAGTACCAGGTCGCGTGCGTCAGGAAACCGCCGCTAGGCCCGATGGCTGCGTTGAAGGCGAACGCCAGGGTTACGCCGCCGAACTGGGCGAGCACGCCAGATCCCGCGAGGAAAATCCTGCGCACGACGCCGTTCGGATTGCCGGAAGCCACCGCGTACGCGAGCACCGCACCGAGCAGGGCACCGACGAGCGCGGTGATCGCCGACAGCTCAACCGAGTTGAGAAAGAATCCGCGCGCGGCGGAACTGCCGAGGAGCTTCAGGTTGGACAGCGTCAGTCCATGGCCCGTCGGCTTGCTGATCGCGCCCCATAGCACGATGCCGGTGGGGAGCAGCAGGAAGATCCCCACGTAACACAGGAACGGCAGGGTTCCCGTCCAGGCAAGCGACGGCCGGCGCACGGCCCTTGCGGACCGGTCGCCGACCGTGGTAGCTGCGGCAGCCATGCGCCGTTCGCTACTTTTGCCGCTCGCCGCCTTCCGCTACTTCACCGCCTGCGCCCAGTTCGTCGCGAGGTAGGTCGCCGCTTTCGTGGACTGGGGGCCGCTCATGAACTGCGGGGTAGCCGTCACCGCGGGCAGCTTGGCCGCGGCTGCGGAGTCGATGCTCTTGTTGGTGGTCATGGCGGTCATCTCTACCGGGCGGGCGCCACCCGCCAGCCAGAGGTTCTGCCCGCCGTCGGACGCCTGCGAGTAGAGGAACTCCTCCCACAGCCGGGCGGCGGCCGGGTGCGGCGCTTCCTTGTTGATGGCCTGAGCGTAATAGCCGCCCAGGACGGCATTCGATGGAACGAACACCTTCCAGCTCGGCACGTCCGCGCCATGGGTGGCGTTCAGGTAGTCCCAGTCAAATACGACCGGCGTCGTACCGGCCTTCACCGTGGCCGTGGTGGCCTGGACTGGGGAGAAGTTTCCTGCCTTCTTGAGTTGGTGGAAGAAGTTCACACCCTTGGAGATGTCGTCAAGCGTCCCGCCGACCGCGAGGTTTGCCATCATGACGCCGTTGAGCGCGGCGTTGGCCTGGGTCGGGTTGCCGTTCAGCGCCACCGCGCTCTTGAACTTCTTGCCGAGCAGCTGGCTGACCGAGGTGATCGTCCCGAACTTGGCCGAGTCGTAGCCGATCGCCATGTAGCCGCCGTAGTCCTGGTACCAGAGCCCGGTCGGTTCCTTCTGGCTGGTCGGAATGTCGTTCCAGGCGCTCACCTTGTAGGGCGCGAACAGGCTCGTGTTGGCCAGGGCGACCGCCATGCCGACGTCGAGCACATCGGGGGCCGCGGCCGTGCCGTTCTCCTGCTTGACCGCGTTGACCTCATCCTGGCTGCTCCCGTTCGGGTTGGCGGAGTTCACCTTGATTCCATACTTTTTCTGGAAATCGCTGATGATCGTGCCGTAGTTGGCCCACGTGGGAGGAAGCGCGATGACGTTGAGCCTGCCCTCCTTCTTGGCGGCATCAACGAGCTTGCTCATTCCGCCTCCGGCCGAGGCGGACGCGGCGCTCTCCCAGCCCTTCCCGCTGGGGGAGCCGGACGAACCCGTCGAGCAGCCGGTCACCAGCAACGCCAAGGCCGCCGGGGCCGCCAGCGCAATGATTGCAAACCGATGTGGCGATCTCACGTTGCCTGCCTCCTGTAAACTCCCCGTCGCTTAGCGGGCGCCTGCGGACCGCCGAAGCCCGCAGCGCGGTAACGTCCAAGGGTCTGCGTACAGCGCGCGGCCAGCACCCTTAAACGTTTAGGCTGCCGGTAGGCTCGCGCGCCTGCGCGCGAGTGTCAAGAGCCGTTACCGACTTGACGCCCGAGATCACCCGAACGTTCAGCAACGCTCACCCAGACGCAAAGACCTGGCTGGCGCCCCCGGCAGGACTCGAACCCGCAATCAACGGCTTAGAAGGCCGCTGCCTTTTCCATTAGGCCACGGGGGCTTGGCGCCCAAACTTCAGTCGGACACTACCTGTTCGCTTCAACCAGTGTCGTCTACAGACCACTAGGGTCGGGATCCGTGATGGTGCGCGAGCGGCAGCAGGCCGAGCGGGCGCCGCGGCGCGGGTGCCGCGACGGGCAAGCTGCCGCTTGGCCGCAGGCCGGCGGCCTCGTCGCCGGAATCGCACTCGATGCGATCTTCGCCGATCCGCGCCGCGGTCACCCGGTAGCCGCCTTCGGCCGTGCCGTGGCCGCGCTGGAGGCGCGCACGTACGCGGGTACGAGGTCGCGCGGCGTGCTGCACGCCGTCGCCTGCCTGCTGGCCGCGGCCGGGCCCGCCGCCGCCGCGGACCTGCTCTGCCGTGGGCGGCCGGTGCTCCGCCTCGCCGTTACCGCCGCCGTCTGCTGGTCGGTGACCGGAGGCGCATCTCTCGCCCGGGAAGCAGAACGGCTCGCGCTGGCACTCGAGTCCGGGGACATGGCCGCCGCCCGTGCCCGGTTGCCCAGCCTATGTGGCAGGGACCCCTCCGGCCTCGGCCCGGCTGGCCTGGCACGGGCGGCGGTCGAATCGGTGGCGGAGAACACCTGCGACGCGGTCATCGCACCGCTGCTTTGGGGCGCTGCACTGGGCTTGACCGGGCTTGCCGGATACCGCGCGGTGAACACACTGGATGCCATGGTCGGTCACCGCTCACCTCGTTACCGCGACTTTGGCTGGGCAGCGGCGCTTGCGCCGGTCGTCGGTGGCCGTCCCGGTTCGGCGCTGCGGGCCATGCGGGCCTACGGTGCTCGGCACCCAAGCCCGAACGCCGGACGTTGCGAGGCCGCCTTCGCGGGTGCGCTCGGCGTCCGGCTTGGCGGCACCAACATCTACGGTGGCGTTACCGAGGATCGGCCGCAGCTCGGCGACGGCCGCCTGCCAAGGGCCGCCGACATACACCGCGCGGTTCGGCTGTCGCGGGCCATCACCTGCGCCGCTGCTGTGGTCGCCGCGGCGCTCGCGGCGGCCGGGGAGCGACCGGGCCGCAGGCGCGCATGAACGGGGCGTTGCTGGTCGCGGGCACCACATCCGACGCGGGCAAGAGCGTGCTAACCGCCGGGCTGTGCCGGTGGCTGGCAAGGCAGGGAGTGCGGGTCGCACCGTTCAAGGCGCAGAACATGTCGCTGAACTCCGCCGTGACCCGCGGCGGTGCGGAGATCGGCCGGGCACAGGTGATGCAGGCCGCAGCGGCCGGAATTGAGCCAGATGCCAGGATGAACCCGGTACTGCTGAAGCCAGGCAGCGACAGGCGCAGCCAGATCGTTGTGCTCGGCAAACCGGTCGCCGAGGTGGACGCCGTCGAGTACCGCAACCACGCCCACGCGCTCCGCGACGTTGCCCTGGACAGCCTGGCCGGCCTGCGCCGCGAGTTCGACGTGGTGATCTGCGAGGGCGCGGGCAGCCCTGCCGAGATCAACCTGCGGGAGACCGACATCGCCAATATGGGTCTGGCCAGGGCCGCGCGGCTGCCGGTGATCGTGGTAGGTGACATCGACCGCGGCGGGGTGTTCGCCGCGCTCTACGGCACGCTCGCCCTGCTGGAACCGGCCGATCAGGCACTCGTCGCCGGTTTCGTGATCAATAAGTTCCGTGGCGCCGCAGAGCTGCTCGAGCCGGGAGTGCGGATGCTGTGTGAGCTCACCGCGCGGCAGCCGTTCGGGATAATTCCCTGGCGCCAGGGCCTGTGGCTTGATGCAGAAGACTCGCTGGCCCTACCCGCCGCCGGGGATGCGCTGGTCGGCGGCGCAAGCGCCGCGGCGGGGGATGGCGATGTGCTGCGGGTCGCGGTGGTGCGGTTGCCGCGGATCAGCAATTTCACCGACATCGATGCGCTGGCGAGCGAGCCAGGGGTGCTCGTCCGGTTCGCGGATCGGCCCGCCGAGCTCGCCGATGCTGACCTCGTCGTGCTGCCAGGCTCACGCGCGACCGTTGCCGACCTCGGCTGGCTGCGTGCGCGCGGGCTCGCAGGGGTCATCGCGCGCCGGGCGCGGCGGGGACAGCCGGTGCTCGGTATTTGCGGCGGGTACCAGATGCTGGCGGGCGAGATCAGCGACGAGGTGGAATCACGCGCCGGGGTGGTGGCAGGGCTCGGCAAGGGAGCCGATCCGATGCAGCACGCATTGGCCGAGTTTCTTCGCGAGCCTGAGCGCTATGAAACGCTACCGGCTTTTTTCACGGCCAAGCGCGACTTGTTGCGATCCGCGCTTGCCGGCACGCCGCTCGAGTTGCTTCCGTGCAGAGGCAGCTACTTCCAGCTCGCACGCTACGACCGGGTGAGCGACGAGCCCGCGCACGAGTTTGCGCAGCGGCTGGTGCGAGAGATCGGCGTCGCGACGATTCCGCTGTCGGCGTTCTATCAGGACCGCACCGATCATCGCGTAATCCGCTTCTGCTTCGCCAAGCGCGACGAAACACTGCTCGCCGCGGCCGAGCGATTGCGACAGCTGCGGCCATGAGCAGACAAACGATAGCGGGGCAATCGGTGTCGCTCGCCGCT
>Ga0137380_10003906_pt1 | contig 13029 bp, 8 predicted proteins | sample SagtaG_17_FD_104809 | JGI IMG/M metagenome (GOLD analysis project Ga0137380, IMG submission 104809) | Vadose zone soil microbial communities from Sagehorn Ranch, Mendocino, California, USA - Sage2_L_100_16 metaG | ecosystem: Environmental > Terrestrial > Soil > Vadose zone | place: USA... | reverse complement strand
TCTCCGCCCTATAAGTGGTGGCCGGTGCCGACTTCACGGTCCAACCGTGGACAGGCAACCGGTCACCAATTTTTTTGCACTAGAGCGGTCGCCAATTGTGGCCGTCCGCTTCAATCAGCTCGTCGGCCTCTTCCGGCCCCGAGGTCCCGGCCTGGTAGTTCGGAAACTCCGGCGAAGGCAACTCTTCCCAGGCCGTCAAGATCTGGTCAGCGATTCGCCACGCAGCCTCGACCTCATCGTTCCGCGCGAAGAGTGTGGCGTCCCCCTGCATGGCATCGAGGAGCAGCGTCTCATAGGCAGACGGCGCCGCTGCCAGGTCCGTGGGCATGTAGGTGAAGTCCATGTTCATCGGCCGAATCCGCAGAGACGATCCGGGCACCTTCGTATGGAACATCAACGAAATGCCCTCGTCCGGCTGAATGCGCATCGTAAGCAGGTTCGGCTCCAGCGTCGCGCCCTCTACGAGGAACTCCCGGAACAACAGGTGCGGCGCCTTCTTGAACTGAATCGCGATCTCAGTGCTCCGCTTCTTCATCCGTTTGCCCGTGCGCAGGTAGAAGGGCACATCGCCCCAGCGCCAGGCATCGATGAACATCTTGAGCGCGACGTATGTCTCGCTCGTCGAATTGGGGCTGACGTTATCCTCTTCGCGGTACGCCCGCACAGGCGTTCCCGTCACGATCCCCCGCCCATACTGACCGCGCACCGTATATCTCCCCACGTCTTCTGGACCTAACGGCCGAATGGCCTCCAGCACCTTCACCTTCTCGTCGCGTACCCATCGCCCGTTGAACGCAATAGGCGCCTCCATGGCGACGAGCGAAAGCAGCTGCATCATGTGGTTCTGAACCATGTCCCTCAGCGCGCCCGTCTCCTCGTAGTAGCTGCCTCGTTCCCCGATGCCAATGCTCTCCGCCACAGTGATTTGTACGTGGTCGACGTAGCGCCGGTTCCAGACCGGCTCGAAGATGCCGTTGGCGAACCGGAACACCAGGATGTTCTGGACTGTTTCCTTGCCCAGGTAGTGGTCGATCCGAAAGACATCGTCCTCCGAAAAGACGCTGTGTAGCACCCGGTTAAGGTTGCGGCACGACTCGAGGTCCCGGCCGAACGGCTTCTCGATGATAATCCGCGACCATTGTCCGCCCGCCCCGTGCGGCCTGACGTGGCCGCCCTGGCCGAGTTCATGGATGATCGGAGCATACGCGCTTGGAGGCACGGCGAGGTGATAAAGGTGGTTCCCCGGTATAGTCCGCTCGTGCTCGAGCTGCTCGAGACGATCTGCCAGGCGTGAATGGTGCGGCGTTTTATCGTATTCGCCGGCCACATAGAACAAATTCTCCGCGAAGCGCTCCCATGAGGCCGAATCGATCGGGCGCCGGGAGAATTCGCCTATCGCCTGTTTCGCGTGCTCCCGAAATTCGCCGTCGTTCCACTCCGTCCGAGCGTAGCCCACGATCGGGCACTGGGGCGGCAGCGCCTTGTCGACCATTAGGTTGTAGAGCGCCGGCAGGAGCATGCGCCGCGTGAGGTCCCCGGACGCGCCGAAGATCACGATCGTGCATGGCTCGGCGGCCGGCTCCGGCCGCACGAGGTGAGGCGCCGTCGCTGTCGTCGCCTGCGCGCTCATTCCGTTTTTACCGCGTGGCCGCCGAACTCTTGTCGCAGAGCAGCGATCAACTTTGCCCCGAAGGACTCCTCCTGCCGCGAGCGGAAGCGCGCGAACAGAGCGTGGGCAAGCGCCGTCGCCGGCACGTCGTGCTCGATCGCCTCGAACACCGTCCACCTGCCCTCGCCGGAATCCTCGACATAATCCCGAATGGTCGAGAGCTTCGGGTCGCGCTCCAGCGCCAGCTCCGCCAGCTCGAGCAGCCATGACCGAACCACGCTCCCCCGGTTCCACAGCGAAGCGATTCGCCCCAGGTCCAGCCCGTAGCGGGACGCATTGAGCAACTCGAACCCCTCGGCGTACGCCTGGAGCATCCCGTACTCGATGCCGTTGTGCACCATCTTCACGAAGTGTCCAGCCCCCGCCGGACCCATGTACGCGTATCCGTCCACCGGCGCCAGCGTCGCAAAAATGGGCTCCATCCGCCGGAAGATCTCCTCTTCTCCACCGATCATCAGGCAGAAGCCGTTCTCCAGCCCCCAGATCCCGCCGCTCGTTCCGCAATCGATGAAGTGGAGCCCCTTCTCGGAAAGCTCCTCCGCCCGCCTAATCGAGTCGCGGTAGTTTGAGTTCCCGCCGTCGATGATTGCATCGCCGCTCTCCAGCAGCGGAATGAGCGCGCCGATCGTCTCGGTAACCGGACTTCCGGCCGGCACCATCAGCCATACATGGCGCGGGGGGATGAGCTTTTGCACCAGTTCCTCCAGCGTGAACACCGCATCAGTGCCCTGCTTCCCAAGCGAAGAGACGGTCTCGCTGCTCCGGTCGTACGCCACCACCGCGTGGCCGCCCAGCAACAGCCGTAGCGTCATATTCGCACCCATGCGACCCAGCCCCACCATACCGAGCTGCATACCTCAGCCTCCTCGCGTACCTGCCGGGGTCGTCGCCGGTGCCGCGCTTTGCTGAATCGAGTCCACCAGGCGCGCCAGCCCGGCCGTAGGGTCCGCGCCGAGGTGCATGCGCATTACCCGCCTGCCTTTTGACTGCAAAGCCCGGAAGTCTCCGAGCGCCTCCGCCCTCTTCAGCCGGCTGAAGCTGTACGCAGCTTCGGGTATCGGCAGCTCTTCTGGATCGTCCATCGTCAGTTGCAGGAAGACCGCGCGCTCCGGCCCGCCCTTGTGCAGCTGCCCGGTCGAGTGCAGATAGCGCGGGCCGTAGCCGGACGTCGTCGCCAGCCGTGTTGGAAAGCGGACGGATGCTCGAATCCGCGCCAACAGCTCGTCGTTGTCGGGCCTCCGCTGGATAAACGCCTGAATGGCGAAGTAGCTGCGCGAAACCGCTCCCTGAGCGGCGGCGAGCACGAGCGGGCCGTTATCCGGCGTCAGTGTTTCGCCGCTGACATCGGGGTCGAGTGAACCCTGCGCGAGAATCGCAGCCGTCGCGTCTTTCGCCTCCTGCACGTTCGGCTCGTCGAACGGGTTTACGCCGAGTAACGCGCCGCCGGTCGCCGTCGCGATCTCCCAGCGCAGGAACTCCGCCCCGAGGTCGTACGCATCTGGCACGTCAATCGTGATCACCGGGTGCCCTGCCGCCTCCAGCGCCTGCACCTGCTCGTCGAGCCCATCCGGGCGGTGCGCCGCTCGCATTCGCGCGAACACACGGTCGTCCCCGTATACCTCAGGGCGGCCGAGCGGCTCGCCGTCGACGGGAATCAGCCCCTTGCCGTCCTTCCCCGTGCTCTCCGCGATAAGCTGCTCCGCCCACGCCCCGAAGCCCCGCAGACCCCCGGGCAGGAACGTTATCTTGTCGCGCCCGGTCCTTGCCAACTCCGCGAGCGCCGCACCGAGACCGACGCCCGCCTTCGGGTCGAGCCTCCGCGCGCTGTCGAGCAGCAACCGGATGTCGACGCCGATGATCGCCGCTGGGACAAGACCGACGTAAGAGAGCGCCGAGTACCTGCCGCCTACATCGGGAGGGTTCAGGAAACAGCGCCAGAACCGCTGTTCGGACGCCAGCTCCTCGAGCGGCGTCCCCGGGTCGGTGATAGCGATGAAGTTGTCGAGTGACCCGCCTGTCCGCGCGCGCACCTTCGCGGCGAAATAGCGAAAGAGCGAGATCGTCTCGAGCGTCGTGCCCGACTTGCTCGAGACGATAAACAGCGTCCGGGGCAGGTCGAGCGTTCGCTCCAGCGCCAGGATCGAAGCCGGGTCGGTCGTGTCGAGCACCGTCAGTTCCGGCCGCCCGGGCGCCGCCCCGAACGTCGCCTGCAACACCTCCGGCGCAAGCGAGCTGCCGCCCATGCCCAGAAGCACAGCGCACTGGTATCGCCGCGACCGGACCTCCTGCCCGAACGCCTCAAGCTCGGCCCGACGCACGGCCATCGTGTCGTGCAACGTCAGCCAGCCGAGACGGTCGCGGATCTTTGCCTGCTCCTCCTGATCGTCCGACCAGAGCGACGCATCCTTCGCCAGCAGCCGCCGGAGTATCTCCGCTTGATCGATGGCGCGGGGCGGTTGGTTCAAAAGCGTGCCTCAGCGCCGAGGCGGGGAACGCTGTCCATGAGTGACATCCAGGGCCTATGCTATTCGGCCACGCCAGAGCCCGCAACGCAGAGCGCTTTAGCGGACACCACGCCGCGCCGCCTCCGCTATTGCGGAAGGATCACTGAAAGCAGAGCTATGGTGAGCAGTACAATCAGTACCCTCTCGGTGAACTCCATGCACCTACGGTCTCGTCGTCGAGACCGGGGCCCCTCAAGCTGAGATATGCATTCCCGCAGCGGGGGCTCGCCTGCTCTGGATCTGCCCCCTCCCGAGTCCATGATCGGCTACGAGGGCGAGCGCTGGTGCTGAAAGATACGTGAGAGATTGATCCACTGCCCCCACTACAAAGAATAGCAGCAGACCTGGCTTGGGTAGGAGGAGGAACACGCCAACAGCGAACGTGAGGCAGCAGATGCCGAGGAGAAGCTCGCTTCGTGCTTGCCAGACCGCACGCAGACCACTACCTACGCCTTCTGACTTATCCGTGCGGTTCCAGGGCGCGCTCCGGGTGATCGTGCCCATAAGACTGGCAATTCCTGTCGTGTGGCTGATCGCTCTACTCACGAACAGCGCGGCGAGCATCTGAAGGAAGGAAGCTCGGACCACGACTCGATAGACGAGATACCAGTAGGCGAAACCCGCGAGGACGAAGACAAGCGCGCTCAAGGACAGATCGCGAGGCACATATATCACTTCTTTATGAATCGCCATCGAGACCATGAGCGCCGCCCCGAGGGGAATAAGCAGCAGCCTGAGCGCCAAGTTCAGCCGCTCGAGGCCGTGGTTGGCGTGATGGATCTTTTGGGCCAGCGTTAGATGTGAAGGGCGAGCCAATGGCCAAGGCAAATACAGCCGCCAATGTTGTTTGAGCTCCTGAACCGGTCCATAAGTCCACCGAAAGTATTGTCGCTTCAGAGCCGAGAAACGCTCTGGGATCAGGCCGCGGCCAAAGGTATCTGCAACATAAATACCGGAGTAACCCACGGCGTGCAGGCGGATGGAGAGCTCGGAGTCCTCTGTCAGACACCATTCCGCCCAGCCGCCGGCTGCTACTAATGCTTTCCGCCGGATGAGGGTAAACGTCCCGGCTATGAGCCCGCCATCTCGCTCGTTTCGGCTGACCATCGTCGTTAGCCAAAAGGCCTTATGAGCCCAGTGGCGCATCGTGAGGTAGAGACTTCGATCGGTTTCCCGCGAATCCTGTGCTACCTGCACAAAGCCGATCTCTGGACTCTCGAAATGACCCACCAGAGTCTCCAAGAAATCGGGTTCCGCTTGGTCGTCGCTATCAATGACCGCGATGATCTCAGCATCAGCCGAGGCGTTCCTCAGCGCGTAGTTGAGAGCACCTGCCTTGGCACCAGGCAACCTGTCAATCTGGAAGAAGCGAAATCGTTTACCTAGTCTCCGGCAGTGGTCTTCGACCGGCTGCCACAACCACGGAGTTTGAGTGTTGTTGTCGATGACGAGTACCTCGAAATTTGGGTACCGGAGACGGGAAAGACTGTCCAGAGTTGCGATTACGATTTCTGGCGGCTCCGAGCAGACGGGAACATGGATCGACACCTTGGGCGTACCATTCAGCGTTTCCCGTGGCAACGGAGATCTGGGCCTTCGCCAAACGTCGCGACACAGCACCTCCCATTGCTCGAAGTTCTGCACGAATCCAGTGACAGCAAACCAGACGAGCAGCGGATACCCCGTCAGCATTATCGTCCGAGTAGTCGTACTCACGGGTATCGTTGCGACAAACGAGACGCCCCACAGAATTCCCACCAAGATGAAGAGCCCATGCGCCACCAGCAAAGCACGGCCCGTGGCCGTGAAATTCTCGAGGGGAGGATAGGCTAGCGTGAAACTGGCAAAGCTCAATAACACGTACAACACGATCAGCCAGCCTTCTCCGTCCATCACATAACCCAGCAGAGCTGGGATGACATAGACGAGCAAGCCTACCAGGAAGTAGTTTTCTGTCTTCGAACGATTTCTAAGGTGCTCAATCAGGAGGAGGACAGTGGACCCCCCGAAGGACAGGGCACTTAGAAGCAACGCGCTGTTCAGCAGGCCGGCAAGTTCATCCATGTTAATTACGGCAGCCGACTACCTCCACCATTCGGAATTTTTATGTTAATTCCAACGGGCTTCCATTCTGGGCACAGCGATGTTGCGGTTCAGTTAAGAAAGGGCGATCGGACCCTCTAAGTAGACGGGCGGAAGCGGGGAGTGTTGCAAGTCAACCTCGCCCAACCAGCCCTCTGAGCGAACGAAGATCCGCTAGTGCTTGACCTGCAGCGCCACCGTCGCTGTGTGCGTCAGGCCCCCACCGGTCGCCGTAATCGTGAGCGTGTAGCCGCCATTCTTCGTCGTCGCGTTAGTCCCGATTGAGAGCGTGGACGTGCTAGTTGCAGAGCCATTGACCGGATTCACGCTAAAGCTCGTAGTTGACCCGCTCGGCTGCCCGTTGACGGAGAGCGTGACCTGCCCCGTGAACCCGTTGCTCGGCGTGATCGTAATCGTGTAGCTCGTGCTCCCGCCCTTGTGGACCGTCTGCTTCGCGGGCGAGATACTTATGGTGAAATCAGGTGGTGGCGGCGTGACCGTGATGTAGTTGGTCTTCGTCAGCGTGTTGCTTCCGACGGTGTTCGTCGCAGTCAGCGTGACCGAATACGTCCCGGCGGCCGTGTAGACGTGAGACGGGTTCTGCGCCGTAGAGGTCCCGCCATCGCCAAAGTTCCACGCCCAGCTTGTTGGCTGCCCCGTGGAGGTGTCGGTGAAGTTCACCGTAAGTGGGTTGATGCCGCTCGTCGGCGACCCGCTGAAGCTCGCCACCGGCGGCTGTGGGGCCGCAACGGTGATGTAATTGGTCTTCGTTAGAGTGTTGCTTCCGAGAGAGTTCGTTGCAGTGAGGGTCACCGAATAGGTCCCGGCGGCCGTGTAGGTGTGAGTCGGGCTCTGTGCCGTCGAGGTCCCGCCGTCCCCGAACGTCCACACCCAGCTGGTCGGCTGCCCCGTGGAAGTATCGGTGAATGCTACAGTAAGCGGCGCGGTGCCGCTCGTCGGCGATCCGCTGAAGCTCGCCACCGGGGGCTGGGGAGGCGGGGGCGGGCCCAGCGCCTCGTAGTGGTGCCAGTAGTAGCCCGTGTCCCCGTTGATGGCCAGCACTACGATGCCGGTGGTACTGTTCACGTTCTGCTTCGTCGAGCTGGCGTTGTGGACGAACGGGCTGTCCGCATCGACGATCACCGGCGTGCCGCTGCCCGGCGCGAAGGAAACGGAGTTCAGCGGCGAGGTCTTCTCGTAAATCGCGCCGCCGGACGAGTTGCAGGCATAGCTCGGCGGGCCGGGCGCCGTGTAGAACGTATGAAGGACGTTGTTCTGTTCGTCAATCAGGACGATCGGCCGGTTTGGGCAGTCCGATACCAACGCGATCGGGTAGCGGGACCACACCCCGGCCCCGCTGCGGACGGACAGCATTATCAGGGCGGATGACGATGATGTGTTTGAAGTCTTTGTGGCCGCGAAGACCCGCCCGCTGCCGTCGGCCTGCAGCGATTTCAGATTTATGTGATCGTCCGCCGAGCCGGATCCCGACAAAGCCTGCTCGCCGGCGCTCCACGTCGTGTCGGATGCTCCGTCTTGGTGAACCGCGAACCACATCGCGTAATTGGAGCTTCCCTGGTTGCTCCACATGATCCCCATCTTGTTGCCGCCGAAGGCAATCAACGCCGAGTTGTCGTCAACCGTCACGTTTGCCGCGGGGTTCGGCAGGGCAAAGGGTGTCCCCCAGAGGTGGTCGTCGCCGTTCATTGTCCTGTTCAAGTAGATCGTGTTGTTTTGCTGCCAGGTCGCCCAGAGCTTTCCCGTGGAGTCCTTGTCGATGACGAGGGTCTCCGTACTCATGTTGTTGATCTGGACAGGGAAGCCGCTGTCCGGCGAATAACTCTTCGTCGCGCTGTTATAGCTGAAGCGGAACAGGTAGCTCGGTGACCCTGACGTCGCCGCTTGCTCGTCGGGGACGAACTCATGCGACGAGACATACAGATGGCTGCCGTCCCACAGCACGTCCGCATGCGTGTTGGACCGCGTATCGATCGTCACTCCGGTGTCCTGCCAGGTCTGCGTCGAGAGATTCAGCCGGTAGATGTGAAAGTCCTGGCTGGCGGTGCTCCAAATGTCTGCCCACCAGGAGCCGTCGTTCCACCAGAGCACGCTCTCTGAGCGCTTGGAGCCGGTCGGCGTGCCCGTCCCCGAGAACGACTGGTCCTGATAGCCGACGTCACCCGTCGCGGCTCGGACCGTCGTCGGAAGGGCCAGGAGCAGGCCCGCAAACAGCGCCAGTAGCCCAATGAGGCTCGAGAGCGCGAGAGATAGCCGTCGAGACGAGAGCCCCCGCTGTTGACGTATGTGCTTCAAGTTATTCCTCCCCATCGCCGCGCTGGCGGAACTGCAGGCGGGGGCGAAAGCGGTGTAGATGCGCGACCCTACAAGTTCCCCCCATATAGGCACATCCTTGACGTAACGTAGCGCACTGGCAGGGCGGACTTTGAATGAGACTCGTAAGAATTCTGTGTGTATGTTCCGCCTCGCGCGAAAACCGTTCAGACCACCGGCCAGGAGCCCTGACAGGCTTCAGTAGCGAGTGGGAGACCCATCTCCCACGGCGGTCTACTAACGGTTACCCAAGGCCCGTCCGAGCCCGTTTCCAGTTGCCACCACTCCTCGGCATTCCGAGCTTGTGCAGAGGGAAGGGCGGCAGCGGTGGGGTGGCGAGGAATCTGGCATCCCGCAAAGCGCAGCTAGCCCCTCGCTCCAGCGGCCACCAGTGCGTCGCGCTTCTGCTTGATCGAGTCGTTCGCCTTCGCTAACGACTCCGAGAACAGCCGCACGCCCTCCACCTGGAGCTCGTCCGTCACAGTCTTGAAGCTGATGCCCGCGTCCTCCAGCCGCTGGATCGTCGCGAACGCCTCGTCCACATCCTTCTCCAACGTCGGCGCCACCACGCCGTGCTCCCGGAACGCATCGAGGGTGCTCTGCGGCATCGTGTTGATCGTGTCCGGCCCGATCAACCCTTCGGCGTACATCACGTCGCGGTAGTCCGGGTTCTTCGTGCTCGTGCTGGCCCACAGGCAGCGCTGAACCCGCGCGCCCGCGTCGGCCAGGACCTTCCAGCGGGTGCCCGAGAAAATCTCTTTGTACTTGGCGTAAGCGATCTTCGCGTTCGCGATTGCCGCCTTACCGAGGAGAGACTTCAGTTGATCGCGCTCCTTATCGTTGCTTGCCTTGGCGATCTTCTCTTCGAGCTTTTTGTCGGTCAGCGTGTCGACACGGCTAACGAAGAAGCTGGCGACCGATGCGATCCGGTCGATCGGCTTTCCTGCCGCCCATCGCTTCTCGAGCGCCGAAATATAGGCCCACGCCACCTGCTCGTAGTTCTCGACTCCGAAGAGCAGCGTAATGTTGATGTTGAGGCCGTTGGCGAGGCACTGCTCGATGGCGGGCAGCCCTTCCGGCGTGCCCGGGATCTTGATCATCGCGTTGGGCCGGTCGAGCTTGCCGAACAGCCGCTGAGCCGCCTCGATTGATGCCTGCGTATTGTTCGCAATCAGCGGCGAAACCTCGAGGGACGCGAAGCCGTCGGCGCCCTGCGTCTCGTCGTAGATCGGGCGGAAGACGTCCGTCGACATTCTTACGTCGGTCGTGGTCAGCTCATCGTAGATCTCGGGCAGGCCCCGCCCTTCGTCCACGAGCCGCCGCAGGTGCTCGTCATAAGCGTCCGTCCCGCTGATCGCCTTCTCGAAAATCGACGGGTTCGACGTCCCGCCCGACACACCGTCCTCGTCGACCATGCGCTGCAGCGCTCCCGTCACGATCAGCTTCCGGTTCAGGTCGTCGTACCACACGCTCTGCCCGTACTTGTTCAGTTCCAGCAGCGGGTTCGTCATCTCACCGCTCCCTTCTCACCAATCAGCCATCGCGATCAGTCATAATTCAGCAGGCATAACCGACGCCAACGTCGACGCCGCTCCCCCGTTCGTGCTGAGGCTCTCGAAGCATGAACGGAAGCACAACGCTCGCTCCTTCGCATCGCTCACCATCACCCATCCGTTGTCAGTGCCCGCCCTTGGGCCGCCGGCGCAGCAATCGGCGTTTCTACGTTTCCCCGCTCCATCGCCTCTACCTTCGTCAGCCTCCGCACGTACCGTTCCTCGCCGCTAAACCGCGCCTTGACGAACGCCTCCACGACCTCGCGCGCCAGCTCGAGGCCGATCACGCGCGCCCCCAACGAGAGCACATTCATGTCGTCGTGCTCGACGCCCTGGTGCGCGGAATACGTATCGTGGCAAATCGCCGCCCGAATGCCCGGCAGCTTGCAGGCCGCGATCGCCGCGCCGACGCCGCTGCCGCAGACGAGGACCCCTCGCTCGGCGCGCCCGTCCCTTATCGCCTCGCCCACAGCGAGCGCAATATCGGGATAGTCGACCGAATCCGGGCCGTTCGTGCCTACATCGAGCACGTCGTGCCCGTTCTCGCGAAGGCTCGCCGCCAGGGCGTTCTTTAACTCGTAACCACGATGATCAGCGCCTACGACGATCCGCATGGACTGTCCTCCGAACTCTATGCTAGTCGCGCCGCCCGAGGCCCGCAACGCAGGCCGGTTTAGATGGCATTGCAAACGGCAGGCGGGCCGTAGGGGCGCAACACACGCGTCATCGCACTCACATTCATCCCAAATCGTGGGACCGCATCTCCTCGGCATCCCGCGGACGGTCTGCGCTGCGCCCGGAGGCTCCGAGACGACGACGTCGGGCTTGCGGGAAGACGCGCGTCGTTGCAGCTCCCTCGCACAGACCGTCATACCATATGTAACACCCGCGCCCGCGCTTTGTCTTATTTCATTGATGCATGAACCACCCAAACCTGAAGGCGAAGAACAATACTTTGGCCTGACTCCCGGTCAGCTCAACGCCGCCTTCCTGGGCCTCATCGGCCTGATCGCCGCCGGTGTATGCGCATGGCTCTTCCTGCTCGGCGGCCTCGATACTGTTACCGGCAAGAAGAAAACAGACGAGACAGCTCTTGCTGCCCAGAACGCCGCTAACCAGGCGGTCCTCAAGCTGCCTGACCTCCCTGCCGGCTGGAAGGCAAGGTCGCCCGACAACGCCGACGAAGACATCGGCTTCAAATTCAGCCAGGGTTGTAAGATCATCGAACAAGACACCCTGGAGATCGCCAAGGCGGACTCAGATGATCTTTACGGTCCCAGCAAGCAGAAGCTGAGCACCGACGCCTCAGTCTTCGCCGGCGAAGCGGCGGCCGGCGACGCCTTCAGCGTTTTCGCCAACAGCATCGCAACTTGCCGCGACGAGGTACTCAACGCCTTCAAACAAGCGGTCGTCACCTCCGCGACACAAGACGGCATCGATCCGAACACTCTGCAACTGAACGCGACGTTCGATCCGGTCCCCGCGCCCGCCACCGGCGATGCTACGGGCTCCATGTACCGGCTGGTCGCCGTGTTTCAGGTAAACGACCAGCCGGTCTCGTTCACGATCGACTTCCTCGCGATTCGACACGGCCGCATGATGGGCGGATTCGTCTACACCTCGATCAACGCGCCGCCCAACGCCGAGGAGGAACAGCAGCTCGCCGGCATCGCCGCCGCCAAGCTCGTCGCCGCCGAAGCCTCGCTGCCGGAAGCCTAGCCCACGTGCCTGGCCCCGCGGCCTTCGCAGCATTTCGAAGAGCACATGCGCTCTTTCCCGCCCTGCTCAGGTAACAGGCGGCTGCCTCCGGCAGAAGGCTTCTTCCCGCTCGCCCTGCCCGTCCGCCTCACGCGGGTGGAGCCGGGGGTGGTGTCGCGGTGGTTAGCGGCGGAGTCTCCAAGGGGGTGGTGGGCCTTACTGTGCCATTTCCCCATTAGACTTCTCGCCGCCTTGCGCTAACCTGAAGCTGATGAACCTGCAGGCGATAACCGCCCTTAAGCCACGTACCAGCGGCTCAACCAGCCGACAATACAATCAAGGCCAAATCAATCAACTTTCACCCGGCCCGCCCGAACGCGCGAAGGCGCACAAACGCACATTTTTCGAAAAGCAATCAACCCTTAAGGCCGCGTCAATCAAGTCACCAACGGCCGCTTTCGACTGTCGAGTTTCGGTTTCGATGGGGCTGGGCTGGGGCGTAAGGCTACTTCACCTCTGCCGCAGCATTGCTGATGACCACGCGCCCCTCCTGCGTCTTCGCCTGAAGGAGGACCTTCCCGCCATCGTCCTCCCACATCTCGGTGACGATGGTGTCTCCCGGATACACGACGCCCGAGAAGCGGACCGACATGCCCGCGAATCGCGACGGGTCGTTGCCGCAGTACTCCTGCAGGACCGCCCGCCCCACGTGCCCGAAGGTGCAGAGCCCGTGCAGGATCGGCCGGTCGTACCCCGCCATCTTCGCGAAGTCCGGGTCGATATGCAGCGGATTGCGGTCTCCAGAGAGGCGGTAGATCATCGCCTGGATCGGCAGCGTCTGCATCTCGACGGTCTTGTCCGGCGCCCGTTCCGGCGGAATGTTTCCGGCCTCCGGCCCGCGCTCCCCGCCGAACCCGCCGGCCCCGCGAACGAACACCCCGGAGCTGTTGCTGAAGATCAGCTCGCCGTTATCGTCCCGCGTCTCGGTCTCGACAGTCGCCAGGGCGCCTTTGCCCTTATCGTAGACGCCCGCCACCTTGCCTGTCGTCGTCAGGCGGCCCCGGGTCGGGATCGCCTTATGGATGCGGAACGCCTGCTCGCCATGCAGAACCATCACGAGGTTGATCTCGACGGCCGCGCTCAGCCCTGTCATTGCCGGGAACGCTGGAATCACGGCGAACGTCGGCAGCGT
>Ga0137380_10003900_pt1 | contig 13040 bp, 9 predicted proteins | sample SagtaG_17_FD_104809 | JGI IMG/M metagenome (GOLD analysis project Ga0137380, IMG submission 104809) | Vadose zone soil microbial communities from Sagehorn Ranch, Mendocino, California, USA - Sage2_L_100_16 metaG | ecosystem: Environmental > Terrestrial > Soil > Vadose zone | place: USA... | reverse complement strand
TCACCATGGTGTTCGGGCCGAAGCTGAACGCCGAGTTGATCTTGTTCTGGCCGTGACCCGGGATGGTCACCAGTAGGTCTCGGGGGATATGCAGGACCACCGTCCGGTTCTCGGCGGCATTGACGTTCACCACGATGATGGTGTCGGCGCGCTGGCCCTGGACCGCTTGCGGCCCGGTCCCGATGGACTTCTGTTGTTTCTTCGATAGCCCGGCCCGGCTGTCGCTTCCCAGCAGCAGGAAGTTGCAGGCGTGCTTGTCGCACTGGCTCAGCGGGGGAAGACAGCTCTTCGTCTGGCAGTGCACATCGGTGGTCAGGCGCGTGGTCCGCGCGTTCACGTAGTGGATCCCATAGATGCCCACGACTGATGCTCCGGCGAGCAACAACGAGAGCACCCCGGCCGATATCAGAAAGAGCTTTCGCATTAGTCTTGGCCACAGGGTACAGGGCACGCAGGAGGTGAGCTGGTCCTGATGAGCGGGATCATGTGGAGTCCTTCCGACGATTACGTTGCGAACGCCAACGTCACCCGGTTCATGGGGGCGAACGGCATCGGCGGCTACGACGAGCTGGTGAAGCGGTCCCAGGACGACATCGAATGGTTCTGGAATGCCGTGGTGAAGGACCTGGGGATCGAGTTCTACCGTCCCTATGAGCGGGTCCTCGATCAGTCCGGCGGCGTGCCCTGGGCGACGTGGTTCACGGGGGGCTCGATCAACCTGGCCCACAACTGCGTGGACCGGTGGGCCGCCTCGAACCCGGACCGCCCGGCGGTGGTGTGGGAGGGCGAGGACGGCTCCACGCGAACGGTGACCTACCTCGAGCTCCGGCAGATGGCCGACGCCCTGGCCCACGGGCTTCGGTCACTGGGGATCGAAAAGGGCGACACGGTCGGGATCTTCATGCCGATGGCACCCGAGACGGTCGCCGCCACGCTGGCCTGCGCGAAGCTCGGGGCCGTGTACCTGCCGATCTTCTCCGGCTACGGGGCGGTAGCGGTGGCCACCCGGCTGCAAGACGCCGAGGCGAAGGTCGTCATCACCGCCGACGGGTTCACCCGGCGGGGGTCGCTCATCCCGATGAAGGAGACCGCGGGCGAAGCGGTCGCGGCCTCGCCGACGGTTCGACACGTGCTGACCTGGCGCCGGCTCGGCCGCGACGACGCCCCGTGGACCGAGGGCCGCGACGTGGACTGGGACGACCTGTCCTCCGCGTACGCCGGCTCGGGCGAGTTCCCCACCGAGCACCTCGATCCCGAGGACCCGTTGTTCATCGCCTACACAAGCGGGACCACCGGACGGCCGAAGGGCTCGGTTCACGTGCACGGCGGGTTCCTGGTGAAGATCGCCGAAGAGGTGGCCTACCAGGCCGACCTCCATCCCGGCGAGACGCTGTTCTGGGTCACCGACCTCGGCTGGATCATGGGCCCGTGGGAGATCGTCGGGGCCGGCGCCCTGGGGGCCACGGTCCTGCTGTTCGACGGGGTGCCGAACCACCCCGGGCCGGACCGGCTGTGGTCGCTGGTGGAGCGCCACGGCGTGAACGCGCTCGGCGTCTCTCCCACCCTTATCCGGGCGCTGATCCCCGCCGGGGAGGACCCGGTTCGCTCGCACGACCTGTCGAGCCTTCGGATCCTGGCCTCGACCGGCGAGCCGTGGAACCCCGAGCCGTACCAGTGGTTCTTCGACAATGTCGGGGGCGAGCGGCTTCCCATCATCAACCTGTCGGGTGGGACCGAGGTGGGGGCGTGCTTCCTCTCGCCCCTGCCGATCACCGAGCTGAAGTCCTGCACGCTGCGGGGCCCGGCCCTCGGCATGGACATCGACATCTGGGATGCCGCCGGCCACCCGGTCGGTCCCGGCGAGGTCGGCGAGCTGGTGTGCAAGAAGCCGTGGCCGGCCATGACCCGGGGAATCTGGAAGGACCCACAGCGGTACCTGGATACGTACTGGAACCGGTGGCCGGACGTGTGGGTCCACGGGGACTGGGCCACCCGGGACGGGGACGGCTTCTGGTTCCTGCACGGCCGCTCGGACGACACCATGAACATCGCCGGAAAGCGGATCGGCCCGGCCGAGGTGGAGAGTGCCCTGGCCGACCATCCGGCCGTGGTGGAGAGCGCGGCGGTGGGCGTTGCGGACGAGGTGAAGGGCGAGGCCATCTGGTGCTTCGTCGTGACCAAGCCGGGGTTCGAACAGGACCAGGAGCTGGCCGGTGCGCTGGCCGCACAGGTGAGCCGGGAGCTGGGCAAGTCGTTCAAGCCGAGCCGGATCGTGTTCGTGGACGAGCTGCCGAAGACCCGCAGCGCGAAGATCGTTCGGCGGGCCCTGCGGGCGGTGGTCGAAGGGAAGGACGCCGGGGATCTGTCCAGCCTGGAGAACCCGGCGTCACTCGACGCCATCCGGGCCCGGGTCTGACGCGTTCCCGACGGTCAGAGCGCGAGTCGGACAAGCCCCACGATCACTGCAACAAGACCCACGACGATGCCGAGTACGCAAAACGCGACTTGCCACTTGAACGCCACCGGTCGGGGGTCCGTGAGCGCGGGTCGAAGTTGGAATCCGGAAAGAGCCACGAACAAGATTCCGACCATGATCTCCCCGCCGGCCATTTCGAACTTGTTGTGGCGTGGACGGCTGGGACGACGACGAACATTACCCCATGATCTTGATGAGGCCAGCGATGAGAAACCCGCCGCCCATCACCACAGCAAGTAAAGGCTGCCACCGAAGCCACGGAACCGTTACCCGATGGATGGCTCGTGGCTTTCTCCCGCCGAAGATCGTGATCCCAACCTTGGTTCGAGCGAGCCGGAACATAATGAGCCCCACCACGATTCCGACAGAGCCTAGGATCAGCTCGTCGGAGGCTGAGACACCGGCCTGACCCAGCGAAAACCACACCACTTCTCGCAGTCTTGCGCGCCGACGCTTCGCCGGCAAGTGGCCCAGTTATCAGAGGGTGCGGATAAGCCCGTGGACCAACACGGTGAGCCCGACCAGCAAGGAAAAGACCGGCCCCCAGCGAAACGAGAACTCAAACCGACGCGCCAGGCGGTCCCCCCGCTTCTCCGACATCCACTGGGTCGCTCGGTCCATCAGACGTGTTCGCGCTGCAACGAAGTACGGAACGCTGATCGCCAGGGTGGCGAGCCCAGTAAGGATTTCCGCGCTTGGCGATCCGTGAACTGTCATCCCCGACGGGGACGATATCCCGTGTCCCTTGAACCATTTCAATGCTTGCCGAGGCTTACCTCTCTGAACCGAATTTGTTGCTAGGTCTCCGGACGAGCCATCCACCTCCCTAGAGGGCCCGGATGATGGCGACGGCTGTGATCGTCGCTGCCCCCACCATTCCGAGGATGCCGTATCTGACGGTGAGACCGCGCTTCTGGTGCTCAGAGATCAGGGTCCTCCCCCACTTAGTCCGGCCGACCTTGACCGCCCGTTCCGGAAAGAACGTCTGAATGAACCCCCAGACGAAAATGACCACTCCCATGATTGCGAAGGCGATCATCATCAGCCGTGCTCCAGGCTTAGTGAGGTCCGATCAGGTGGCGGTGATCGCCGGCGCCTCGTCCGACGAGCCGTCCGTAGCGGGCGAAACCCCCTCCGCCACTACCTGCGCTTCGACCGCAGCCGCCTCCTCCGCTGCCGCCACCTTCCGGGAGTCGTACCGGAACTCCTCCAGGAGGTCCAGGGCGTCCACCAGGGTTGCGTCGACCATGATGGCCCCGGCGATCCGATCGATCACCGCGGAGGCCGACTTGCTGTCCAGCATGTTGAGCAGGATGGCGTCCTGGCCGGGCGACCGTCGATACGCGATGACCTCGTACTTCGGCTCGCTGTTCGTGGCGTACGAGGACTCCATGACCCGGGCCTCGACCGCCGTGACGTAGTCGAAGTTCACCAGCGCTCTCCACTGTCCCCGGACCCACACGGCGTCCACCTCCCCTTCCAGAGCGCGGGCGGAGTCGCTCTGTCCGGCGAAGCCTACCGATCCGCGATATCGCGCGCCACCGCCGGTAGTGGGTCAGCTTGACTGACCCATGGGGTGGGTCAAGTTTGATCTCGCGTGTGGCGGCCGCTGTGAGCCTGCATTTCATGCACTACAACTACGCTCGGCCACACAAGACCCTCTCGAAGCCCTACCCGACAGCCCCTGCGATGGCAGCAGGCGTTGCAGACCACGTCTGGACGGCCGCGGAGATCGTGGGCCTACTGGACACGGCTGGGCGCCGTGACGACAGTAGACTGGGGCCCGCGTGGCTGACTACAAGGAATCCATTGAGAAGTACATGGAAGCATGGAATACAGATGACCACGCAATCCGACTCAGGCTGCTGAGGGACTCCGGGGGGTCCGACGGAGAATTTCGCGCTATGCTGGTCGATGCGCCTTTGGTCGTCATTGACCCGCTGGCGACATTCATAAGCGACACCAATGTTCAGTTTGGGTTCGTGGGCCATCGCACGAGTGTGGTCGGAGAGATTGTGGAGCACAACTCATGCGCGCTCGTCTCGTGGCGAACTGTTGCGCCGGACGGCACAGTTACCCTCGAGGGCCAGAATTTCTTTGAGTTCGAGGACGGGTTGATCCGGCGGCTAGTTGGGTTCTTTCCAGTGGCCCTGCCCGCCTAACCGCGACACGCCCGATTCAAACTGGCCCCACTACCCCACCGCCGGCTGGCTGACTCTGCCATCCGCAGCTGATGTCCGATCACCTTGGAGCCACCAGATGACCGGTCTCCCGTCGGAGGGCTTCCCCGGGACCGCGGGGGCTCCAGAACATAGCTTCTTTTGCAGAGGTGCTCTTTTGTGGGGAATAGGTCGACGTAAGGATCGGTCTTGATCTAGCCTCAGACTCTCCTGTGTGGGAGATATGACACGGAACACGACCCTGCCCTCGATGTGCATCCACGACCGACCGCGTCAGCCGCTGGCTCACCGGGGCCTGACTTAGCCGAGGGCGGCGCGACCGCGACCGACGTCGAACTGCTGAACGACAAGAGCGAGGTCGTTGGCACCGGGGCGGTGAACGGCAGGGACGAATACCAGAATCCCGTGATCCTGGTCTCGGACGATCTGTTCGATCAGGTCACACGAGCGAGGGCGGAAACCGGCCTCCTGGTTGCGCCGGTCTTTCGGGAAATTGACGCGTCAGGGCAGATCGGTCGGGAACGGCGACGGTGTTCACGTTGCGGCGCCGTCGTGTGGCCCCAGGCCCTGATGTGCCAGCAATGCCGAACCACCTTCGTCGGCCAGGCCGTTCGGCCCGCAGCTCCTTCCGATATAAAGACCGCTCAAACCGGATACCCGGTCCTTCCGGGCATGCCGACCGCTGCGAGGTCGCGCGATAAGCACAGCTGGAGGGATCCCGGCCCTCTTGCTTCGATCGGGTTCGGTTTGGTGCTGCTGGTCTGGCTTGGGAACTTCCTGATCTTCCGCCGTCCCAGCCTTCCTCTGCTGCTCGTCGAGGTCTTGGCCGTGCTCATCGGTATTTCCTTGGCGGTTCGCGATAACGGCTTCGGTGGTCTGGGCGCGGCTGCCTTGGTCCTGGGTGCCTTATCGCTCATCGGTATCTTCCATTTGATGTTCACCTTCTACAGTCCTACCAAGTCTTTCGACGAGCCGATCCCACCTCCGCCCGGCCATGGGTTCGTGGTCGCGGCGCAGGACATCTCAGGTATCACCCACGTTTACGAAGGCACCAAGCATCCGGGCGTGTCTTTGTTTGCGTCGGCACCCCCCCAGGCAATCGATGACGAAATGGCGCAGATCGAGAACTACTACCGAGCTACCCTGCCGAAGCATGGGTGGGTGCTCATCAGCTCAGCGCAGGGCTCGCTGACCTTCGAGAAGTCAGGTTCGTCCGAGGGACTGAGCGTGAGCACGAGGTGGGAACCAGCCGACAATGTCCCCAACGTGAACACTCAGACGGAAACCGACGCCATCTACCTGACGATCACGCTCCTCAATTGCCCCAGCCGTGGGCACTGCCAGCCGCTCATACCGTAACCGACCTGCACTGCCCGTCGATTATCGAGCGGTCAAGGCCGTTTCGATGACCCGGACGATCTCGTCGCCCACCAACTCATCCTTAGCGATGAGCGCGTCGCGGAGGGCCTCCACCAGGTCGCGGTTTTGCTCGAGCGCGGCGCGTGTCTTCTCCTTTTGCGTGTGGAGCAGGTGGTCGACACCGTGCTTCGCCTCCGGGTCGGCCAGGACCTTCCCCACCAGGTTCCGCGACACGAGCCCATCGGCCACCGCCTCGTAGGAGATCAGAGACCCCTCCATACCGAGCGCGCCGACCATGGTCGCGGCGATCTCCGTGGCCTGAGTCAGGTCGGCTCCGGGCCCGGTTCCGCTCTCGCCGAAGAAGACCTCTTCCGCCGCCATCCCTCCCAGGGCGATCTCCAGGAGCGACTCCATCTCGGAGCGGGTCTTGGTGAATCGCTCCTCCAGATCCCTATGGGCCAGGAGCCCTAGCGACTCCCGTCGCTTGATGATCGACAGGACCTCCATCCGCCGGGACTTCCCCAACAGGTAAGCCACCACGGCGTGGCCGGCCTCGTGGGTGGCCACGGCCATCCGCTCCTCGGCCGTGTACGGGACCTCCTGGGAGAGTCCGACCTCCTCCGTGAGCTTGGCGCCGTACACGTCGTTCACCGACATGGCGTCGCGGCCTTCCCGGAGCGCCACTAGCAGGGCCTCGTCGAATAGGTGCTCGATCATGACCGGTGAGTAGCCGAACGTGTCGTGGGCCAGGCGCTCCCGAGCCGCTTCGTCGTCCAAGTCCGGGCCATGGGACTTCCGATCCAGGAAGAAGTCGATCAGGTCACGGCGGAGATGCTTCGTGGGCAGGTCGAAATAGAGCCGCCGGTCGAACCGTCCCGGGCGGAGCAGGGCCCGATCCAGCGAGTCGGCCCGGTTGGTCGCCGCGATGAGCAGGATGTTGCTGTAGGTGGGATGCCCGGCCTTGACCCGGACCCCGTCGGGAAGGTATCCGTTCACCCACTTGACGAGGCGGTTGCGAAGCCGCTGCCGGAGCGGGGGCTGATCGAAGGACTGCAACTGGATCAGCAGCTCGTTCACCATCCCCCCGCCGGCCGGAGCGACGAACGGCGCGGCCGAGCGCCGCAGACCAGTCGGAGCGGGCGCCATCGACACGCTCCCCCGCTCGCCGCCGATGGCGTCGATCTCTTCGATGAACCCGATGGCCCCGCCCTCGGTCCGAGCGGCCTTGCGCAGGGTCCGGAAGAACGAGCGGATCTTGACGTTGGTCATCCCGTACCACATGGATTGGAACGCGGGGGCCGCCGCGAACAGGAACGGGACCCCGGCCTGCTTCGCCATGGCCTTGGCCAGGTAGGTCTTGCCGGTCCCGGGTGGACCCTCGAACAGGATCCCCCGCCGCGGGTTGCCGCCGAGAACGTCGCGGAAAGTGGCGTAGCCGAGGAAGACGTTCAAGGAGCGGATCACTTCGTCCACTTGGGGATCGAGCCCCTTGACCTCCTCCAGCCCGACCTCGATGTGCTCGGGCATGATCAGGACACCCGGGGACCTGCCGCTTGCCAGCGGCCACAGCATGACCAGGGCCAGCAGGCCGAACAGGACGAACAAGGGGAGGTACAGGCCCCACCCCTCGGGGAGCGAGGGCAGGCCTACGGGGTTCCCGGACGCGTAACGGTACCAGAGGAAGAGGTCGAGGGCACCGATGATGAGGACCAGGCGGACGAGCTTTCGCCTCCGCGTTCGGTGCCGGACCCTGGTGACGTCCGCCGATCCGGCGCGGATCAGGCTGGAATTACCGAGCAGGGCTGCCACGCGATTCTGCTGAGCCACCGCGCCTCCTCGCCGGCCTTTCGGGTGCAGCGGTTCCCACCCGAACCAAGCCAGGCAAGGGTCATCGTACCCCGGCCTGGGAATTCGATGCCTGGAGTTAGCGTCTCAGGAGATCTGGCTCATCGTCGCCGAGCACGATCCATCGATCGAGATGGACGCGTGCTGGTGCCCGCCCGTAGCGGTGTCCTCGCTGATGGACATGACGAAATGAGCCGCGCTCTGCTCCGCGCTCTTGTACCAATGTCCCGACAAAAGGTCGACCACGTCCGTGACGTCGAATGTCGAACCGCCGTTGAGGGTCAGTTTCTCGTGGCCGCCCGGTGACAGTGGGGCCGGCTGGCCGATCAGGAGCTCGGCGTCCGAATCCCTCAGATCCATGCGAAGGGACCCAGTGCCGGTAGTGTGGATGACGGCGGCTCGCGCTCCTTTGATTTGCGTGTAGTGATCGAGCGTGCTGTGGATGGTGAAGCGGAAGTACCCCAGGAAGAACGGAACCGAGATCTTGCGCGTCCAGGAGTCACCGGGGGCAACCTTCCGGTTCGGCAGCACCGGGGTGAACTGCTCCATGGAGGGCAGGTCGAAGTTGAAAAGCGACCCCGCGATCCCCCCCGATGCGGAGTCCGAGAGGATGCGTCCGTCTGGGGTCAAGCGAACGGTCAGGGTTCCGTGGAGGAACGGCTTGTGTGCTCCGTCGATGATCCGGCTCCCATGCTCGAAGGCCACTTGGACCGTCGTGACACCGCGATCGTCTTCAGAGAGTTGGCGCAGTCCCAGCACCATGTCCGCTGCGCCCTCCGCCGACTTGTGGAGTCCGAGGTCTGCTGAATCCACGGCCAGGTGCAAGGCTGCGGTCGCCTTGTAGCGGGTCGCCGCGGTCCGGGAGAACACCAGCTGATACGGCAGGTTGCTGGTTGCCCCCGTGTCGAGGCCAACGCGGGTGGGGGGCTGCGAGGTTCCGCCTCGCGTGAGGTACAGGGCCCCCCCGCCCAGAAGCAGGACCAGCGCGAGGGCGAGTGCGATCGAAGCCACCCCCCAACCCCGTCGTGGCGGCCGGGCAACAGACGACGGCCCTTGAGACTCAGGCGGAGGCGGGGGCAGGGCGGCCCCGGCGTCCCAGATGTGATCCGGGCTGGATGGGGCTGCGGGCATGGTCGGCGCGGTCGTCTCCACCACATCCATCGGCGGGAACTTGCGCCCGCACGTGATGCACCGAGAACGACCCGGCAGGCGTGGGGTCCCGCATTTCGAGCAGAATTGGGGCTCTATCACTTGCTGATGCCGAAGAACTGCTGACCGATCTTGATGATGCCCGGGCCGATGGTCACAACGAACATCGCCGGCAGGATGCAGAAGATCAGCGGGAACAGGAGCTTCACGGCGATCTTGATCGACTTCTCTTCGGCTCGCTGTCGCCGCTTGAGGCGAAGCTCCTGGGCTTGGGCCCGGAGCACCTTGGCGATGCCGATCCCGAACATCTCGGCCTGGACCATCGCGATGATGAATCCGCGCAGCTCTTCGACATCGGTCCGTTCTCCCAGATGGCGGAACGCGTCCGGTCGAGACACGCCGAGCTGCATCTCCTGGAGCAGGCGGCCGATCTCGTCCGCGAGGGGCCCCACGATGTTCTTCCTGACGTGGGCCAGGGCAGCGTCGAAGCCGAGGCCAGCCTCGACGCTGATCGTGAGCAGATCCATCGTGTCCGGCAGCGCCTTCCGGATGGCTTCCTGGCGGCTGTTGGCCGCCTGCCCCAGGATCGCTCCGGGGATGAGAAAGCCGATGTACGCCATGACCCCGAGGGCAAACAGCGACACGATCGGCGCGAACGAAGCGACGACGGCGACGAGCAGCGCGAACGCGCCGAATCCAAACGCGCCGGCGAACTTGAACGCAGCGACCTTGTCCGCATCCCATTCGGAAGGGGATCCGGCCAGCACGAGCTTCCGGGCGATCCGGTCGCGCATCCCCATCGGCGTCAGGCGCCGGGCCATCTCTCCGATGCTGGTGACGGCCGGTCCCACGACGCGCTCATCGAAGGAACGGGTGGCGAGATCCTTCTCCCGGAGGTTCGTCGAACTGACCTCGCCAACCTGAGACTGCAGGATGTCGACCGCACGGCGCCGCTCCGCCAGGCTCCGGTCGACCAGCAGACCGATCACCACCACAGTGCCAAAGGTTCCGAGCAAGGCCAGGGGGAGGTAAAGGCTAGACATCGATCTTCACCAGCTTCTGAGCCCAGAAGAAGCCAATGATCATCAGGCACGCTGCGATGACGATCATGAACACCCCGACGCGGGTCGTCCACAGCAGTCGCATGTACTTCGGGTTGATCTTCGCCACCGCGAGCGTGACCACAATGGGCAGGGCAATCAGGATCCTGATGGAGAGCCGTCCCTCACTGGACAGCACCTTGATCTGCCGACGCACGGCGTCACGTTCCCTGACGGTCGTGGCAATGATGTCGAGGATCTCCGCGAGGTTCCCGCCCACCTCCCGCTGGACGTTCACCGCCATCATGGCCCATTTGAATTCCTCGGTGCCCACCCGCTCGCCGAGGCTGACCAGCGCGTCATCGATGGGCCGTCCCAGACGGACCTCAGCCACCACTCGGGAGAACTCCGGGCCCGCAGGGTCCCCCATCTCCTTGGAAACCATGTCGAGCGCCTGCAGGAAGCTGTGGCCGGCCCGAAGAGCGCTGGCCATGACCATCAAGATGTCCGGCAGTTGCTCGTGGAGCCGTCCAATCCGCTGGTTCTGCTTGAACCGGAGGAAAACCAGCGGAGCGACAGCCCCCAGGACAAGGAACACCAAGGCGAAGATCCAGCTCTGGAACAAGAGGCCGAACACCAGCGCTCCGCCGATGGCCCCGAAAGCGGGAAGGGCGGCGAACTCGCCGACTTTCATCGGCAAGCCCGCCTGTTCCAGTCTTTTCTCGAGCGATGCAGAGAACCCGCCGATGTCGGCCACCGCGCCCGCCGCGCTCACCACGGGGTCCGGGATCCAGCCGCCCATCCCACCGGTGTCGGGCTGACCTTCCGGACCGCCGGCGGGCTGAAGAGTCCCCAGCATCCTCTTGGTCAGGTCGCGCCGCCGGCGCGCCGCGGACGCGCTCCCGACGGTCGACAGGATCAGGGTGAAGACCGAGCAGAACGCGAGCCCCAGGACGATGGCCAGACCGACTACCCCTCCAGGGAAAGATGTACCGGTCTTCGCAGGGGCGAGCACCGCCGGCCTGGGCAGGAGAACAGACGCCGTGTCCGTCGTCCCGCCCGCCTGAACCGAGACGGTCACTTGGGAACCGCCTGCCGCCTTTGACCGGTAGAGAACGACGTACTGCCGACTGAGCTGGGTGGCCAGGTCCTGATAGATGCTGCTGAGCTGCGCCTGCTGCGCGGCGGGCAGGTACACACCATGCGTCTGGGTCGCCAGGGTCTGAAGGACCGGCGTCGATACCTTGTCACCGAGCCCGACCGTGAAGACGGAGACACCGGCCTTCTTGGCCGCAGCCAGCGCCGAGGCAAGCGTCCCAGCGCTCCCGACATCCCTTCCGTCGGTCAGGAGGATGACGTTGTGCTGGGCCGTCCCATGGAACATCCGCGTCGCGGCCGCGACGGCGTCGAACAGGTGGGTCCCGGCCCGCGTCTGGGAGATGCCTGCGATGGCGCCGAGAACCGCTTGATGGTCTCCGGTAATGGCCTGGACAACTGCGGGCTTGTCGCTGAAGGTGAGCACACCGATGGGGACCTGTGGCGGAACGCCCTTGACGAACGCCTGCGCGGCGGCCACCGCCGCAGCCAACGGCGCCCCCTGGACGCTGTCCGAGGTGTCGATCACAAGGACGACGTCGAAGCTCCGGCCGGTGCTGGCAAGGGGTCGAACGGAAAGGATCCGCACCAGGGCTCCGGCTTCGGTGATCCTGATGTTGCGTGCCGAAAGACCTTCGGGGCCCGAGAAGGTGATGGAGATCGTCGGGTACCCACCGGTGATGACCTGCCGAAGGTGGACCGGCTCGGTCGCCGCCGAGGCAGGGGCGGCGAGGGAACCGAGGACCGCCGCAAAAAGGAGCGGGATGACGAACCGTCGACTCACCAGGCAGCAACCCCTTGCACGACGGGCGCGAACAGCATCGGCGAGAGGCTGATTCCTCGGTCCTTCAGGTGGTCCAGGAAATGCGGACGGATCCCCGTCGGCTTCAACTGGCCGACATACCGGCCCTGGTCGTCCATCCCCGCCCGGAAATCGAAGAGGAACAGGTCCTGGAGCGTGATGATGTCGCCCTCCATACCGGTGAGCTCGGTGACATGGGTGACACGCCGGGTGCCGTCCTTCAAACGTGCCTGGTGGACGATCAGATTGATCGCGGCGGAGATCTGCTCCCGAACAGCCCGGACCGTGAGATCGATGCCGGACATCATGGTCATGGTCTCCAGGCGTGACAGGACGTCGCGTGGCGAGTTCGCGTGGATCGTGGAGATGGATCCGTCGTGGCCGGTGTTCATGGCCTGGAGCATGTCGAGCGCTTCTCCACCACGGACCTCTCCGACCACGATGCGGTCGGGCCGCATGCGCAGAGCGTTTCGGACCAGGTCGCGGATCGTGACCTCACCCCGACCCTCGATGTTCGACGGGCGCGCCTCCAACCTCACCACGTGCGGCTGCTGGAGCTTCAGCTCGGCCGCGTCCTCGATCGTAACGATGCGCTCGTCCGTCGGAAGGAAGGACGAGAGGACGTTCAACGTTGTGGTCTTTCCAGCACCCGTCCCCCCGGATACCAGGATGTTGATCCTTCCCTCCACGCATGCGTCGACGAACTGCACCACCGCGGGAGTCAACGTCCCGAACGTGACGAGATCGTCGGAGGTGTACGGGTCGGCAGAGAACTTCCGGATGGTCAATGCCGGTCCATCGATGGCCAGCGGCGGGATGATGGCGTTCACCCGGGATCCGTCGGGGAGCCTGGCGTCCACGTACGGAGACGATTCGTCGATCCGGCGGCCCACCTTGGCCACGACCTTTTCGATGGTCCGGCGCAGCTGGTCGTCGTCGAAGAACTTCGCGCCGGTCCAGTAGAGCTTGCCGCCGCGCTCCACGTAGATCTCCTCGTGGCCGTTCACCATGACCTCGGTCACTTCGGGGTCGCGGACGAACGGCTCCAGCGGACCCAGCCCCAGGACGCTGTCCCCGATCTGCTGGATGATCCG
>Ga0137380_10003894_pt1 | contig 13046 bp, 14 predicted proteins | sample SagtaG_17_FD_104809 | JGI IMG/M metagenome (GOLD analysis project Ga0137380, IMG submission 104809) | Vadose zone soil microbial communities from Sagehorn Ranch, Mendocino, California, USA - Sage2_L_100_16 metaG | ecosystem: Environmental > Terrestrial > Soil > Vadose zone | place: USA... | reverse complement strand
GGTGTTCCCGCTTGCGGACGGTGTCCACGGCGGTGTTCAGGTAGCCCATGACGTGGTAGCGGTCGAAGACGATCTTCTCGTCGGGGTTGGTGAGGTGGGCCTGCACCGAGCGGATGTAGGGCTCCCACATGTCCATGGCCACGGCCTGGATCTGCTCGTGTTGCTCGGGGGTCAGCCCGGTGAGGTAGTCGTCCAGGCTGGCCTGGCGACGCTCGTCGGTGATGTGCTCGAGTCCAGGTCGCTGACCACGGTGATGTAGTCCTGGCCCCGTCCGGCCGACTTCTCGTCCACCCCGACGTGGGTGGGCACCTTCGGTGGTTTCGCGGCCAGGCCGCGGTGCACGGCCCGGCGCATCAGGTGCCAGGCCTCGTCCCAGCTCAGGTGCAGCAGCCGGGCTGCCCCCGCCGCGCCTGCATGTCATCTTTGAGCACGTCGACGGCCAACCGCTCGAACAGGGTGGTGAACCGCGACATCGGCTCGGCCCAGGGCAGGCGCACCTGACGGGTCCCGTGCTCGGGGCAGTCCACCCGCGGTGGGCGGGCGTGCAGGTAGGTCAGGAACTGGCAGCTGTCCAGATGCCGCCACGACCGCTGCTCGGCATGGTCGCGCACCGTCAGCTGCCGCTGGCACCCCGGCTCCGGGCACGAGAACCGCTGCCGCTGCAGATGGCCCACCCACACATCGACCCGCTTGTCAGCAACGGAGAGCTCGACCCGGTCCACCGTCCACGGCGCCGTCAGTCCCAACAACTGCTGGTACAGCTCGGTGTCACGCACACAGACATCATCACGCCAACCGTTGCCGTGGGTAGCTCACAGCCAACGGCCGGATGCTGCCCAGCTTGGGCCTGGGGTGGCGATCTCCTCGGTCGGGCAGTCTGCGACCGCACGCCGGTTCTCGACCGTCGGCAAGGGGGCCGCGCAGCGACCGAGCAAGCCAGGCCCGCCCCCTTGCCGACGGGCGACGGTTCGGCGTACGCCCCCGGGTGACCGGCCGAGCAGATCGCCACCCCATCTCCGAGGAGGGCCGGGGTTTCGGGGCAGAGCCCCGACCAACCACAACCACGCAGGGAGTGTCGGATGGAGATACAGCCACGGAATAGCTGGAAGACCCCTTAAGGAGATGCCGTGAGTGAGCGCATCGACGTCCTCGACGACGGTTCGTCGTCCAGCGACGACCTGGACGAGTCCGGTTTCGAAGACGACGAACCGGACGGCCCTGGCGGGTCGCAGCTGCCGACGGCGGCGCGTCGGGCGCTGACGACGCTGCTGACCAACCGGTTCATCACCCGATCTCGCAACCGATCCGCGTGGGACGCGCTGATGGTGTACGAGAACGAGATTCGTGAGCGTCTCGCGGACATGTTCCTACTTCTCGCCGTCGATAAGGATTACGAGGTGGCATTCAAACGGCAGGACCCGGCCGAGGACGCACCGAGGTTGCTGCGTCGCGATAAGCCGCTGCACCGTGACGCGTCCCTGCTGCTAATACATCTGCGCAAGGAGCACACGTACACGGACGCGACTGACGATCCGGTCGTGATCACCCGGGTCCAGGTGGCCGAGTTCCTGCGCCCATTCCGGGAGGATGGCGATGGCGACGAGGCCAGGTTCGAGCGTCGCGTGGATTCCGCCATCCGCGCCGTGGCCGAGCTGAAGCTGCTGACGGTGGACCAGGATGCGGAGTACCTGTTTGACCGTCTCGCCCGCCGTCGTTCCCCTGATCGGCGCTGACGAGGTGATGCGCATGGAGCGGTACTTCAGTCAGGCGGCAGAGGCAGCGCCCGGACCGTGCGCCGGTTACGGCCCAGATGCCGGGCGATCGCCGAGATCGACCAACCCCCCTTCCGCAACGCGTGTGCTTCCACGTCTTCCCCCCTGGTGAGCACCTCTTCGCGAGCCCCTCGATCGAAACGGATCATCAAGATCCGTAACGCCGAGGCAGCCCACCGGCAGCGGAACAACCACCACCGGCGAGTACTCCAGGCTGGGCACTTTCAACGAGCGGGACTGAGCACTTTCAACGAGCCGCAACAGTGATGGCCATGGACGCCGTATGGAGCGGCGACTTCGCGGCCACCACATCGCTGATCGCTGAAATCGAGGCGATCTGCGAGGCAACCGGGTCGCGCGTGCCGCCGTACCCCGCCATGTACCTCACCGGTCTGCAGGGTAGGGAAGCCGAGGGCGCCCCGCTGATCCAGGCCACCATCAAGTGGGCCACAACGGCCGGGCAGGGAGGCACGGTGACGCGGGCGTACTGGACGGCCGCAATCCTCTACAACGGACTGGGCCGCCACAAAGAGGCGCTGGCGGCGGCCCGGCAGGCCAGCGAGAATGCGCACCCGCATATGTCGCCGTGGGCGTTGCCGGAGCTGATCGAGGCCGCCATACGCGTCGGGAGCACGGACATTGCCAGCGATGCGCTCGACCGGCTCGCACAAACGACACGAGCCGTAGGAACCGAGGATGCGCTGGGGATCGAGGCGCGCTCATTGGTCCACCATGGTCTCGCTCGATCCGGTAAGGATTCGGGCGCACCGGTGACCGGCGGGCCATCGCCCTGCTCGCTCGACCTTCGAGGTCCAGCATGAGTTCTGCGAGGCCCGGCGGCCCGGGACACCCCGACTGGCTACAGGGCTATGCGCCATCGAGCGCCGTTCAATGAGCGACCGGCAGTGGTGTCCCGGAACCACCAGGTGCTTCCCCACTGGTGCAACAGCGGAGAGGCAACTATGAGTCTGAACGACACGACCCCGCCGCCGCGAGGGGCCACGGCAGGTATCGACTGGGCCAGCGACAACCACGCCGTGTGCGTGCTTGACCCAGATGGTGCGGTGATCGAACGCCAGACCGTCGCGCACACTGCCGCGGGCCTGCGCCGGCTGATCGACCTGCTGATGAGCCGGCACCGGGTCGACGCCGTGGGCATCGAACGTGGCGACGGGCCGGTCATCGACGCCCTGCTGGCCACCGACCTGACCATCTACGTGATCCCCCCGTCGCAGGTCAAGAACCTGCGCGGCCGCTACGGCTCGGCTGGCAACAAAGACGACCGGTTCGACGCCTACGTGCTGGCCGACACCGTACGCACCGACCGGCAACGGCTGACCCCACTGGTCCTGGACAGCGAGTCCACCACCGCGCTGCGCCGGCTGTGCCGCGCCCGCCGCGACCTGGTGGCCCACCGCGTCGCGGTCGCCAACCAGCTGCGCGCGCACCTGGCCACCGCCATGCCCGCCGCCGTGGATCTGTTCGCCGACATCGACTCGCCGATCAGCCTGCGCTTCCTGGCCCGCTCCGGCACCCAGGACCGCGCCGACTGGCTCTCGCCCCGGCGGATGGCAGCCTGGCTGGCCAGCGTCGGCTACAGCGGCCGCGCCAGCCCCGCCGTCCTGCACGCCCGCCTGGCCGCCGCGCCCCGCGGCGCCGCCGCCGACTCCCACCACGCCAGCCCCCGGGCCGCCGGGCTCTACCACAAAGCCCGCATCCTCGCCCGCGCCTGGCTCTTCGTCATCTGGCACTGCTGGCAAGACCAGACCGCCTACAACCCCCGCCACGCACCGGGCACTCCAGCGCCTCCTCCAACAAGATCAACAGACGGCGGCTTACACAGGGCTACTTATGGGCGCTCGTCCAGCATGGTCTCGAGGCGGTCCAGAGATCGTCGTGCTTCGCGGCGGACGCCGGCCGGGACAATTGCGGCTCGTCCGGGGATGCGCACGCCGCCGGTCAGCGCGACGCGGGTTCGCCCGTCCGGTTCGCTTGTGGCGGCCATCGCGATGACCAGGAAGCGGCTTTGCAGCCAGCACCATCCGGGACGGACGCTGCCGTGCAGAAGCGCGCGGAAACCGCGTCGGCTCACGGCCCTGACACTCACCCGCTCACCCTCCTGCCACACTGCGCGGACCCGGCGCATGTCGGGCTGCACCGCGGCGAAACCGCCCTCGAAGTCGGTGAGGACTGTCCAGACGTCGACCATCGGCGCGTCCAGGACGCGCTCGGTGACTCGCGCTCCGCGCACGGCCGCGGCCATCACGTGCAGGTGCCGGATTGGGTCAAGTTCCGCGACCGGCCAGGCTGTGCTCATGCGGTCCACTCCTTTCGGAAGAGGCGTCGTGCTCGATGCAGCCGTGACTTGATCGTTCCGACTGGCAGGTCCAGGACGGCCGCGACCGACGCCTCGTCCAGTCCCTCGAGATCGCGCAGTACCAGCACGGCGCGGTGGTGCGGGGTGAGCCGGTCGAGCACGGCGCGCACATCTGTCTGCAGCTGCGGGTCGTCGCGCGCGGGCAGCCCGGTGAGCAGGGCCGTGTCCACGGGTCTGGCTCGCGCGTCGCGGTTGGCGTGACGTACCGCCTCGCGGACCGCGATCGCGCGGGCCCACCCGCGCAGCGCGGCCGGCTCGCGCAGCTTCGGGAGCCCGCGGAGCACGGCGATGAGGGCGTCTTGCGCCGCGTCCGGGCCGCTCACCAGTGCGATCGGCCCGCAGATGCGCGCGACGTAAGGGCTGAGCCGATCGAGCAGCTCGTTCAGCGCGAGGGTGTCGCCGCCCTGGGCGGCGCGCACGAGCGCGGCGTCCGCGAGGAAGGGACTGTCAGGACTGTCACGCACGCCAGAAGCTTTCCATCATGCTCGTCACTGGCCCGGGGCAGTCGAGCGTGAGCGCGTGCCCGCACCCGTCGATCACGTGGACCTGGGCTTGCGGCATGAGCCGGCCGAAACGCGCTGCCTGTGCCGAGGGCAGCACGTGGTCTTGCCGTCCCCATATGACGAGCGTGCGCACTCGCGTGCTGGGCAACGCGCGCTGGGTATGTGTCCAGTCGAGGTTCTGCTCGAGCTCGTAGTCCGCGCGCAAGTTGTCGGGGAGCGTGTTGGGTGCCCACATCGCCTCCACGAGCGCCGAAGTCACGAGGTCCTGGTGTACGAACAGGTCTCGTAGTCCCGTTCGCACCATGTCCTTGCTGGCCGTACCAACGTGGGTGAGGGCGCGCCCGAGGAGCGGGAGTTTGAGCAGCTCCCACGACAGGGGATCGGCTTCGGCCAGACCGGAAGGCGCGAGCAGCGCAAGGCTGCTGACGCGCTGGGGCTGCGCCTGGGCGAAGCCCAGGGCCCAGCCGCCGCTCCAGGAGTTCCCCGCCAGCGCAACGGTGCCCAGGTGCGCGGCGTCGAGGAAGGTGCCGATCGCGCGCGTCATTCCCGCGAGGTCGAAGGTGAAGGCGGGATCGTGCAGCCGCGTGAATCCCTGACCGGGCAGATCGACCGCGTAGACGGTGTGCATGGCCGCGAGCGCCCGGAATTCCGGCAGCCATGCGCGCAGCCACGCCGATCCGGGGGAGAGCAGGACGACCGGGGTGCCGCTGCCTTCGCGGATGTAGTGGAATCGCGCGAGCGACGTGTCGAGATACCGCGACGGGATCGCGCCGAGCTGCTGACGCGGCGAGTACCGCGACTGCACCTGCGGGGCATAGGCGAACGCGGCTGTCAGCACCGCTACGAGCACCAGCGTGGGCGCGGTGATCGTCGCTGCTCGCGCGGACAGCAGGCGGCGCAGCCCGCGCTGCTTCGGTGCGGAATCGGCCGTGCCGAGCAGGCGCAGCCCCAGAACGGACAACACCACGCACAGCGGCGTGTATAGCGCAAGGTTCAGCCAATAGAACGTAGCGGGCAGCGATCCTGGAGTGAACAGCCACCAGCAGCCGAGCAGTGCCCTTAGCAGGACGGCCGCGGTGAACCCTGCCGTCCCTGCCTGGGCAAGACGGCCGGTCAGGCCCGTGTGGCCGTGCCGGGCACGCAGCAGCACGACTGCGGCCCCCGCCCACACAGTCGCGGCCAGGGCGACCAGCAGCGGCGGGCGGAACGGCACGTCGATGGCCAGCAACGCCAACGACAGCGATCGGGCATCGCCGGCGGGCCAAGTCAGCCCCGTCGCCCAGTAAAGATGCACCAGGCCGTCCAGAAACAGCACCCCCGCGATCACGCACGCGGGCAAATCACGTTCACGTATTCTCGTCATGACGGTAAGAGGAGCGCTGCGCCCGAAACGTTCCACACCGGCCGCTGTCACATCTGCGGTCAGTGTCGTGTCTCATAGGCGGCCCTGCGCGCTGCGGCCCGGATACCCGGCCACGAACGTCGCCTGGACCGGCCCTGCGCCATCGAAGGAGTGCGACTTGGCTTCACGGGTGCTCGTAACCGGCGCGACCGGAACGTTCGGACGTCAGCTCGTTCCCCGCCTGGTCGGCGCGGGAGATGGTGTGAGGGCGGTCAGCCGACGGCCGCAGCCGACGGTCCACGCGGGCGTGGACCGGATCCTCGCCGCTCTCCAGAACGTCGGCGCGTTGGACGCCGTCGTGGCCGGAATTGACGTGGTCGTGCACTGTGCCTCGGCGCCGCGCGGCGACCAGACGATCACACGAAATCTCATCGAAGCCGCGCGGGGCCAGGTGCGGGTCATGACCCGTTCGATGGCGGGGACCAGCTGCGGGGCGTCCGCCGGGCTGCCTTGCTCCAGGGAGTGATCGAGCACGACGCCGTCGTCGTTGCCGGCGATCTGGCCCCTTGTAGCCGAACTCCACTGGCTTGCCGGGTCGGCCCTTGGCAATCGGCCGGCATCGGCGTCGTGTCGGCTGACGCGCCGGGTCGCCCCGGCCGGGGTGGTCCCAATCAGCCGCTGCCGGGTCTGGGCAGCGATCCTGCGGGTGACTTCCAGCAGCTCGGCCAGGTCGTTGACCGCGGCGCAGCCGCCACGGCGCCTGCGCGCGGCAGCATCCCGGAACCCGGCAGCAGTAAGGTCCGCTGCCTTTGACTGTGCGCGGCGCAGCGCCCTGCGCGCATTGGCAAGCAGCCACCGCGCATCTGCAGCGGCCCGCTCGACCAGGGAAATGCTCATATTGGAAAAATCACCAACATTGGTTCCGTGGAGTGCGAGTTGGCCCGCGTGAAGTGCAGATCCTCGGCGACAGCGGCGAAGTGGGCTAGCTATGCGGCCGGGATGGTGAGCGTGCGCGCGATGGTGGCCGTGCCGCCGACGTGGGTGAGCGGTCCCTTCGGGGTCTGGCGGACGCTGGCGGTGATAGTGGCGGGGCGGGCGAGAGAGTCACCCATATCCACGGCGATGCCGGGGATGCCCTGTCGGGCCAGGTGGGCGGCGAGACAGGCGGTGCTGTTGGTGTTGGCGATGTCCTCCGGGACGCCGATGGAGGGGGCGAACATGCGGGCGGCGGCGCGGCCGTCGGCGGCCGGCACGGAGTAGACATAGCTGCCGAGCAGGCCGAGCCGGTCGCAGGCCTCGCAGAGCCGCCCGAGGTCGGGGGCCAGTGCGGCCAGTGCCGGGCGGGAGGGGACGGGGACCAGGATCCGGGGCCGTCCTAGCGAGGCGACGCACGTGCCGGAGCGGGGCACTTCGGGGTCGAGGCCGAGGGCGGGCAGTATGAGGGCGTGTTCGGCCGGGGCGGGCTCGCGCAGGGCGATGGACGCCGTGGCGAATGCGGCCTCGATGTGGCAGCCCCGGCGGGCGGCCCAGCCCTGGAAGACCTGTCCGCCGGCGTGCACCGCAGCCTGGTACTCCGCGCGCCCGGCGCGGTCGGCCAGGACCGCCAGGGCGGCCACGGTGCCGTGACCGCACGCGGGCAAGCCGCCCTCCGCCGTGCAGAAACGCAAGGAGACACCATGGTCGTGTGCGGAGATGAAGACCGCGTGGGAGGTGCCCAGGACGGCAGGAATGCGGCGTCCGGCGTCGCTCAAGGGCGCCTCGTCCAGCACGGCGGTGGGGCTTCCGCCCCGGCCGTCGCGCATGCACGCATTCACGATGCTGACCGGCAGGCCGGGACCGCTCATCGGCGGCCCGGAAGGACGTCGGCGATCAACACGAGGCACAGGGTAACAGCGCTCCTGACCGGTCCGCTGCCGGTGACGGCCACTGTCGGTCATTGAGGATCCACACACTCCCGATAATCAAAGCGGCGGCCGTCTCACGTCCCGGCAGCGATCAAACCGAGATCACTAAGTGCGGTTGGAGTATCTGCGCCACGAGGCGCTCTGATATCCCTTGCGCAGTCCACCCTCGTCGCTGTCTTCAGCCCGCGGTTAGACAACGGCATCCACCACGGCTCATCGCCAGGGTCCCAACAGGTGACAAGCAGCCGCGTGTAACACGCTGGAGCGGCTCGGACCACCTGAAGAGATCGTTAACGCCGCCGCCGACTCGGCACCGCCCGACCAGCTTGCGACTCCGTTCCGGGAAACCAACGGCTCCGCCATAGTGCCGCACAGCGCTGCGCGCACGGCGGCGTCACCCTTACGGGCCTTGCCGGAGCGGCGTTTGCCGGCTGACTCGTGGTTGCCCCGGGCACATATCCGCCCAGGATGCGATATGCCTGGCGGTGGGAACCGGCTCATGTCAACGCCTGTCTCGGCGATGACCACCTCGGCGGTTCGCTTGCCCACCTCCGGGAATCGTGGCCAGCCGGCGGTGCTGCTTACTGAAAGGGCGGATGACCCGGTCAACCTCCCGTCGAGCCCGCCGATAGCCTCAGTGAGCTGGTCAGCATGTTGCAGGTACAGCCGCCCTCCAGCGCCACCTGCAATGTGGCGATCTTCGGGCGCATGCGGGTATGAGCCAGCTCAGCGAGTACCACCGGGTCGCGTTCCCCCCACATCCACGCGAGCATCGGCCTGCCCCGCGCCGAAATCCAGGGCGCGGGGAGGCCCACTCGAGTGCTCGGAGCGCAAGTCGGCCCGCCGTCAGGCCGACCGCAGTCCGCCCGTTCATGCGACCTAGATCACACTCGGTATCGTCACATTTCATCGGCCAGGCGTGTCTCTGAAAGCATGACGTTCGAGTCCCCGGCTCAGGGAGGCACCGATGCAGCAGCCCCACGATAGGCAGCGCCCAGCAGGGATTCTAAGTCGCCACGTAGCGCCTGCTGGCCGACCCCAGCCGGTTGTGACCGCGGCCACGCTGGCCTGCGCGGCAAGCATACTGATCTTCGGCGTCTGGGCGTTCCTCGCGCCAGAATCGTTCTCACAGTTCATCGACTATGCGCCGTACAACAGGCACCTCATCCATGACGTCGGTGCGTTCCAGATCGGCATCGGAGTCGCCATGCTGCTCGCGTTGCTCTGGTCAGACGGCTTGCTGGTCGCGCTGACCGGGTTTGCGGTCGCCAGCGGCCTGCACACCCTGTCGCACTACATCGATCGGCACATCGGCGGCCACGACAGCGACGTGCCGGCGCTCGGCCTGCTCACCCTCGTCGCCCTGCTCGCCATCTACGCACGCATGCGCAGGAGGAAGTCATGAAGCCTGCTGGAGACCACTCTGGCACGGTATGAACTGGCGCTCGCGCTCGCCGACCTCGGTGCCTGCCTGCGTCGGTCAGGACGGCGCTGCGACGCCCGTGTTCCGCTCCGCCGTGCCCTCGACCTCGCACAGCGCACCGGTGCTGTGCCGCTGGCCGAGCACGCCAGGCGGGAGCTGCTCGCAACCGGTGCCAGGCTCCGGCGCACCGCCGTGGGCTGCTGCCCGATGGGTTTCACCCGGGCACGGGTAGCAGGCGAAGGCGTTTCTCGATGCTGGCTGCGTCCAGCTGGCCGGCGGCGACGGACATAACGAGATCAAATGCCTCATCATCGGCTAGGTCGAGCCGGTAGCCGTTAATGTGCAGGAAAACCGCTGTCGCGAGCAGCGCGAGCCGCTTATTTCCGTCCACCAGGGCGTGATTGCAGGCGAGTGAGTGCATCAGCGCGCCAGCCTTCCCGGCGAGCGTGGGATACGCCTCCCGCCCGAAGAGACCCGACTGCGGCCGGTGGCATGCGGAGTCCAGCAAGCCAAGGTCTCGCACCGGCCCGGTCCCCAGCGCGTCTACCAGGTCAAGAAGATCCTCCAGGCTGAGGTACTCCACGCCTGGGTGCTCCTCGCTCACGCCTTGCCAAGCCTGTCGAGCACTTCTCCCCATCGGTCCAGCATCTCGGCGGTTGCCTCGCGCACCCGGCCGGTGTGCGCGACCTCCCGGGCACTGCGCCGGATGGCCCGGAGCGCGGCCTCGTGCAAGGACACGTGTTCCGCGTCCGCCAGCGCCCTGAGCAGCGCGCTGTCTTCCTCATCCAGTCTCAGGTTCATCGCCACAACATCATGGTACCACTTTGGTACCATGATGGGTGCCAGAAGGATGCCGCAACAGAGCTGCGGCCGCCAGCGTTCAGACCTGGTCGGTGGGCATGATCCACAGCTCGCCGATGGCAGTGTGGCGGGGGCGGGTGACCATGTAGGCGATGCCGTCGGCGATGTCCTCGGGGGCGAGGACCTCGGTCCGCTCGTAGAAGGGGTCGATCATCTCGCTGCGGACCTCGGGCTTGTTGTGCGAGCCCAGCTCGGTCGCCACGCCACCCGGCTCGAGGACACCGACGCGCACGTGCCGCTGGGTGACCTCCTGACGCAGGGACTCGGTGAATCCGTTCACGCCGAACTTGGTGAAGTTGTAAACGCCGTAGCCGTTCCACGCTACGCGGCCGGCGATCGAGCTGATGTTGACGATGTCGGCGACCCGGCGCGGGCCCTGTTCTGCGGCCTGTAGCAGGTGCGGTAGGGCGGCGCGGGTGGTGTGGAGCAGGCCGTGGATGTTGATGGCGATCATGCGGTTCCACTCCTCGGCGTCCGCGCCGACGACGGGGCCCAGGAGCATCAGGCCGGCATTGTTGACCAGGATGTCCAACCGTCCGAATCGCCCGGCGGCCTGCTGTACGGCCGCCTCGGCCTGGGCGCGGTCGGTGATGTCCGCTTCCACGGCCAGCGCGGTGCCGCCCGCGTTGGCGATCTCGGCGGCGAGAGCCTCCAGACGGTCTAGGCGGCGGGCCACCAGCGCGACGAAGGCACCGTCCTGGGCGAGCCGGCGGGCGGTGGCGGCGCCGATACCGCTGCTCGCGCCGGTGACGAGGGCGGCGGTGCCGGTCAGTTTCGGTTCCACGGGGTGTTGTCCTCTTCTCTGGATGTACGGCGTAGGGGCAGGCGGCGGGGGCGTCACCTCTGGTGCTGCGTGCTTCGCAGCGCCGGCGGCGGCCGTCGGCTGCTCATCGATCGCGCCGGGTAGCCAACCTGCTGGCGTAGCGCGTCGCGGTGAGCGAGCGTGCGTTCTGCCCGTGCCGGTGCCTGCGCAGGAGCCGGTTCGCCTGATGGGTTCGGGTAGGCGGTGACTCAGGCTTCGTCGTGGGCGAGGTTGCTGGACAGCTCGCGGTAGGCGTCGGCCTGGGCCAGGAGGTTCTGTGCCTTCTGCTCGACAGTTTCGATCGCGTCGGCGCCGGCCGCGAAGCGCAGTGGCGGCTCGTCCTGACTTGCGAGCTGGACCAGCGCGTTGGCGAGCTTGGCGGGGTCACCTGCCTGCCGGCCGTTCATGTCGTTCCAGGCAGCGATGGTTTGCTTGGTGCGCTCGGCGTAGTCGTCGATCGAGGGCTCGGCGTATTTCGTCGACTCCGGCGTGAGCAACTCGGTGCGGAAGAAGCCAGGCTCGACGAGCATCGTGCGGATGCCGAACGGCGCGACCTCGGGGGTCAGCGACTCGATCCAGCCCTCCATCCCGAACTTGGACGCGGCATACGCGGTGCAGAACTCCTGGCCCGCGATGCCGGCGGTCGAGGAGATCGCGACGACGAAGCCGGAGCGCTGGGCGCGCATGACCGGAAGTACCGCGCGGGTGACGTTCACCGGGCCGAACAGGGTGGTCTCGACCTGCGCCCGGAAGTCCCCAGGGCTGATCTCCTCGAAGAACCCGGCGTAGAAGTTGCCCGCGTTGTTAACGAGGACGTCGATTCGGCCGAACCGGTCGACGGCGGCGCGCGCGGCGTCTTTGGCGTCGTCGAGGCTGGTGACGTCGAGCTTGACGACCAGGAGGTCATCGTCCTGGCCCAGAGCCGCGGTGACGGTGTCGGTGTTGCGGCCGGTGGCGACCACAGCGTGGCCGACCGCGAGCGCGGCCTTGGCGATGTCGACGCCCATGCCGCGCCCGGCGCCCGTGACGAGCCAAACCTTACTCTCGCTCATGCTGGTGCACTTCCTTCTACTCGATCGTCCGTGCGGGGCACCCGCCTCATCGGCGGTGCACCCACCACAGAACCAGCCGGCGCGGGTAGGTGGGAGACCCTGTTGAGAGGGGTACTGGCAGGGACCCCAAGCCCCGCGGAAGCGCTCGTAGAGTGGCAGACATGGCAGGCAGGAGCGACAACCGCGACATCCGTGGCGATGTTCGCGGTCAGATCCGGGAGTTCCTGAGCACGCGGCGGGCCAGGGTCAGTCCCGGGCAGGCCGGGCTGCCCGTGTACGGCGGAGCCCGCCGACGGGTCCCGGGCCTGCGCCGCGAGGAGGTCGCCCTCCTGGCAGGCATCTCAAGCGAGTACTACACCAGGCTCGAGCGCGGCAACGCCACCGGCGTCTCTGAGAGCGTCATCGACGGCATCGCGCACGCACTGCAGCTCGATGAGGCTGAGCGGGCGCATCTGCTCGACCTGATCCGCACCGCTGCCACGGCCCGTCCGCCGCGCCGCCGGCCGGCCCCGCAGCGCGTCCGGCCCACGGTGCAGCGCGTCCTCGACTCGATGAGCGGCACGCCCGCGTTCGTGCTCACCGGACGCCTGGACATCCTGACCGCCAACGAGCTCGGCTTCGCGCTGTACTCGCCGATCTACGCCGACCCGGTCAGGCCGCCCAACAACGCCAGGTTCATCTTCCTCGACCCGCACGCCACCGAGTTCTTCCGCGACTGGAACAAAATAGCCAACGACACCGTCGCCCTGTTGCGCGCCGAGGCCGGCCGCCATCCCTACGACCGGGGACTCTCGGACCTGATCGGGGAGCTGTCCACCCGCAGCCACGAGTTCCGGGTCCGATGGGCCGCGCACCACGTCCGGATCCACACCACCGGCGTGAAGCTCCTCCACCACCCGGTCGTCGGAGACCTCGACCTGCCGTTCGAGTCCTTCCCGCTGGCCGCCGATCCCACCCAGAGCCTCCTCACCTACACCGCCGAGCCCGGGTCGCCCTCACAAGACGCCCTG
>Ga0137380_10003884_pt1 | contig 13067 bp, 9 predicted proteins | sample SagtaG_17_FD_104809 | JGI IMG/M metagenome (GOLD analysis project Ga0137380, IMG submission 104809) | Vadose zone soil microbial communities from Sagehorn Ranch, Mendocino, California, USA - Sage2_L_100_16 metaG | ecosystem: Environmental > Terrestrial > Soil > Vadose zone | place: USA... | reverse complement strand
TCGGAAACAAAGTTCGGGTCGTGATGCCGCGCTACAAGCTTCCGAAGATCGACGCCGTCGAAGAACGCGTTCCGGGCGAGCTCTCAGTGCCGTTCAACTTCGAACAGCGGCCCACAGCAGTCTATATTGATCGTTCCGGAGAACTGCCCGTTTACTTCATCGATGCCCCCGAATATTTCTCTCGCGCGAAACTTTACGGCGAGACCGATGATCTGGAACGTTTCGCTTTCTTCAGCCGTGCCGTGCTCGAACTATCCAAAGGGCTCGGCGAGCATTTCGATATCATTCATCTGAACGACTGGATGACCGGGCTCACCGCCGCATACTTGAAAACTGTTTATGCCGGTGATCGCGCGTTTGACGGGACCAAGACGTTGTTCACAATTCACAACATCGCGTTTCATGGCTTGTTCAGTCCCGAGCTCTTGCCCAAGTTTGGGCTGCCGGGCTCGATCTATCAAGCGGAACGCGGTATCGAGTTTTACCATGTGGCCAGCGCGCTCAAAGCCGGACTGGTGTTTTCGGATGCGATCTCGACCGTCAGCCCGCGTTACGCCGAGGAGATCCAGACACCTGAATTCGGCGAGAGATTCGAAGGGCTGCTGCGAGCCAGACGAAACGATTTGACCGGCATCCTCAACGGCGTCGATTACGATGAATGGAATCCCGAGAGCGACAAATACATCGCGGCAAATTACTCGGCTGACGACCTGACAGGCAAACGTGAGTGTAAGCTTGACCTCTTACGCGCGTTTGGCCTGGAGGAGGATGCGGAGCGGCCGCTGATTGGCTGCATATCTCGGTTGTCGGATCAGAAGGGCTTTGACCTCATTCTGCCGATCGCCGATAAGGTCCTGGATCTGGGAGTCAGCTTCGTGCTTCTCGGATCAGGCAGCGAGGTTTACGAACGCGCGTTTCAGTTGCTGCGCGACCACAGGCGCTCACAGGTGGGCGTCTACCTTGGTTTTTCAAACGAGTTTGCGCACAAGATTGAAGCGGGCGCGGATATGTTTCTGATGCCGTCGCGATTCGAGCCGTGCGGATTGAATCAGATGTATTCGCTCAAATATGGCACGGTACCGATCGTTCGGGCAGCCGGGGGTTTGGACGACACAATCGAGAACTTCGACCCAGCGACACTAAGCGGCAACGGGTTCAAGTTTCACAGATACGACTCAGAAACGCTGTTTGAGAAAATTCAAGAGGCAGCCGCCGTGTACGAGCAGCACGATCTTTGGCGGGCTTTGATGCTGAACGGAATGCGAGCCGATTACTCCTGGAATGAGTCGGCCCGACATTACTGTGAGCTTTACGGAAGGCTGGTAAGCACCCGTGTTCCCGCAACTGTTTAACCTGGCATTATCTGGAGGCAATGATGAGCGATTTAGTAACTGACGTAACCGATCAAAACTTCGAACAAGAGGTCCTCAAATCAAGCCAGCCGGTGCTGGTCGACTTTTGGGCTGAATGGTGTCACCCGTGCAAGGCCCTCGCACCCACTGTCGAGAAGCTCGCTGCGGAGTACGAAGGCAAAGCGAGGGTTGTAAAGCTTAACGTTGACGATAACAACCAAACTGGAATGCAATACGGCGTACGAGGGATTCCGACTTTGATCCTGTTCAAGGAAGGTGCCGAGGTCGGGCGACTCGTCGGCGGCACGTCAAAAGACAACATCTCGCGGTTGATTGAGCGCGCCTTCGGGAACGCCTCCTGAAGCGTGCCCGGCAGCCGCGCTGAAAACAACGGGAGCGCTAGGCTCTATCACACTGTGTGCTGCCGTTTGTTTACCGCCCGGCCTCTGCAGCGCAAAACTGGCTCCAGGAGCCAGTCTCAAGGCGAACGCAAAAATGAAAAACATCGTTGTAGTGGGCGCGCAATGGGGCGACGAAGGTAAGGGCAAGGTCGTCGATATACTGGCCCCTCACTTCGATATCGTCGCACGCTACCAGGGCGGGCACAACGCCGGTCATACGGTCCGCATCGGCGATCGGAAGTTCATACTTCGCCTCATTCCGTCCGGAGTACTCCACGAGAAATGCTGCTGCGTGATCGGTAACGGAGTCGTCATCGATCCGCGCGCATTCAACCAGGAGCTTCAAGAGCTCCGGGAGATGGGCGTCGAATGCGACGGGCGATTGTTCATTTCAAGTCGCGCTCACCTGATACTTCCTTATCACGCCGCGCTCGATCGCGCGCGGGAGAATCGCCTGGGCGTAAACAGCGTCGGTACAACGATGCGTGGGATCGGACCAGCTTATGAGGATAAGGCTGCGCGAACCGGTATTCGAGCCGGTGACCTTTTTCACCCGGACTTGCTGCGCGAAAAGCTCCGAGCGAACATTACGGAAAAGAACCTCCAGCTCACATCGATCAATTCTGAACCAATTAATCCAGACTCCACGCTTGACGAGTTTCTTGCCGAGGCGCTTCAGTTGGGGCCTTTCGTCCGCGACACGGCGAGGATGATCAACGACGCAACAGGTGAAGGCAAATCCGTTTTGATCGAGGGAGCGCAAGGAACGATGCTGGACATCGATCACGGCACTTATCCGTTTGTGACTTCATCAAATGCGACTGCGGGCGGTGCTGCGACCGGGCTGGGGCTGGCGCCCCGTAAGATAACCGGTGTGCTTGGGATCGCCAAGGCTTACACGACTCGCGTGGGAGGAGGTCCCTTCCCTACCGAGCTGCTCGACGAACACGGCGCCTATTTGCAGAAGCGCGGTAACGAATACGGCGCCGTGACCGGCAGACCGCGACGGACCGGTTGGCTAGACGCGACCGTTGTCCGCTACTCAGTGATGCTCAACGGCATCGACGCGCTCGCTCTGACGAAGCTCGACGTGCTCGATGAGTTTGATGAAATCAATATTTCAGTGGGCTACCGTTACCGTGGCGAAACGCTCGAGGATGTTCCCTATGGCGCAAACGTGCTGGCCGAGTGCGAGCCAATCTATGAGACTCTGCCGGGTTGGAAGGTCAACACCGCCGGCGTTACCAAGTTCGATCATTTACCTCCCAATGCAAAGAGCTACGTGCGTCGCATTGAAGCGCTATGCGGCGCGCCGGTCGCGCTGATTTCCACCGGGCCCGATCGCGCCGAGACAATCATCCGAGAAGGCTCTTTTGCGGCTGAATGGATGAGATGAGAGATTGCGCTTCATCGATCAGCCTTTTCATCCCTAACTTTTCAGCCGTCTCAAGTGCCCGGCTCAAAAGCTCTACCGCTCTACTCTGGTCATCGGGGTCACCTTTTGCAAGCAGCATTGCAGCATATTCATATCGGGTATAAGCCTGATACGGTTTGGCACCCATCTTCTCGGTATCCCTGAGGGCGCATTCAAAATACTCGGTTGCTTCACCCCATCGCGACATCGCGCCGGCCAGGAGGCCCAAGAAGTGTGAGACTGGGCCGTGATAGGCCGCAGACATCCCAACCACAACGTTGCGTCCCGCGAAGGGTCGCAGCAGATCGTACAAGATTGGAGCGCGGCGGATGTCTTGAAGAAAGGCGCACACGTTGCCCAGCAGAGCAATCCCGACAACCCATGCCCCGTCTCGCGGTAGGTCTGAAAAGTTGTTCGAAGCTAAATACTCAAAGTGGACTCGCGCTTCAACAGGGCGGTCCGTCTCTCGGTAGATATTAGCCAGCGACACGCGCCAAGTTGGGATTGTAGCGTATTTTTCGACAAATTCTTTAACCCCCGGCTCCAGTTCTTCCGCTCTTCCCTGATTCCTGCGAAGCATCGCCGTTATTGTTCTGAACCACAGCAACGCATTATGGTCCTGCGCCCGCTGGCCAATGGTCAAAGACTCTCGCGCCAACCGCTCGCATTCTTCGAACCGCCCCTCCAACAGCGCGTGCGACGCCTGCGAGAATGGGACCGACCATAGATAGAGAGGCTGCCGAAGTTCTTCCGCCAATCGAGCATACGATTCGCGCTCATCATTCGCCGCAGAAATATCTCCCAGCTCTACCAACTCACGGAAGCGGCTGTAGTGACCCCGCAAAGCCATCTCTCTGTTCCCTGAGTGCTCTGCTATCCGCACGACTTCGCTGGCCGCCGCCAATCGCTCCTCCACCTCGTTGTATCCCTCTAGAGTTATGCATCTGCTGTATAGCGCATAAAGCAGTGCCGAAGCGTCACTAACGCGGCGGGCCATCTCCACTGCCTGATGGCTGAGCAACATACGCTGCTCACCCGGCGAGTAGTAAAGCGCGAGCGCCAGTTGCGCAAGTAGCCGGGAACGCAGTGCACTATCGCCTTCTTCCAGCAGGGCGAGAGACTCTTCAAGTAGGTCAACCTGTACTTGATCTACTCTTCCGTAGGTGGTTCCGGTCGCTGCCCCTGCCCCGATGCCCAAGGCCGCCTGCGCGAGTTCTTCGGCTGCGCCCATCCTTCTTGCCAGGCTGGCTGCGCTCAAAAAGTTCTCTCTGGCTTTCTCACCGCTGCCCGCCTTGGTATGAGCGTCCCCCAGCGCAAGGAGGAACTCACAGCGGCGCTCATCTGGTGCATCCTCCACTAACTCCAGTGCGCGCTCGTAGTGACCGGCGGCTTCTTCATAAGCCAGCAAACTGGTAGCTCGTTCGGCCGCTCTGACTGCATAATGTACGGCTTTGTCCACATCGCCGCCCGAAGCAGCCTGATAGAAATGATGGGCCAACTCGGCCAAGTGAGGATCCGGCATCTTGCTATGAAGTTTCTCAAGTACGTCGCCGATCTGCCGGTGCAGTCGAACGCGGCGGTGAGTGCTCATTTCGTCATACAAGGTTTCGCGTATCAGCGCGTGTGAAAACTTGTACTGACCTGCCACTCGCGGCACTTCTACGATGATGCGAGCAGCCAACGCCTCCTCAACGCAATCGAACAGGTTGGGGGACAGATTGCTCAGCGGCTCGAGCGCTTCCAGGTTGAACTCGCGGCCTAGAACCGAGGCGATGCTAAGAACTCGGTTGGCCCCTTCTGACAGGTGGTCGAGACGGCGACCAATCACTTCACGCACGCCTTCAGGGATTCGAATGCTCAACGAACCCATGTCATCCAAGCGCTCCAACCTGCCTTCAGCCGCAAGCAATCTCACAACCTCGTTGACGAAGAATGGATTTCCCTCCGTCTCCTTGTAGACAGCAGCAACCAGCTTTTCCGGCGGCTGGATGCCGACAGTCATCTCGATAAACCTGGCAACATCCCTGCCGGTAAGCCCGCGCAGAACAATGCGCTCACCGATGCCGTTTCGCGCTAACTCAGCAAGGGTCTGCGCAAGAGGATGATGTCGCCCAAGCTCAATATCTCTGAATGTACCGATTATGAGCAGGCGCGAATCCCTGAATTCTTTAGCCAGGAATTCGAGAAGCAATAGCGACGGCTTATCGGCCCAATGAAGATCATCGAGTATTAGAACAAGCGGCGTAGCCTTACTGGCGTCCTTTAGAAAAGTGGTTATGCTGTCGAATTGCCGAAAACGGGCTTGGGCGGGCTCGAGAGGCGCGGGCTGCGGCAGATTCGGCAGAACTTCCTGAAGATCCGGAACGACCTGTCCAATGGCAGCCGCGCACCCGCCCATTGCCGACATCAGCGCTTCCGGCTCTCGGTCGCGCATGTAAGCCCGAATGATTTGAACCCACGGCCAGAAAGCCGGAGCGCCCTCGCCTTCGTAGCAGCGACCCACAAGCACCTCGGCGTTGCACAGCCGCGCATAGGTTGCTAGTTGTTCGGTAGTGCGTGTCTTGCCGCTACCCGGCTCACCGGCGAGCATAAGCAGCCTTCCCCGTCCCGATGTAGCTCCGCTGAGGCCAGCTTGAAGATCAGCCATCTCCAGTTGACGCCCAACGAAAATCCCGCCCGCGAGCCGAGCCAGCGATTTCGCATCCTGCTGGACTGGCCTCTGAGCCATTTCAACGGACGAGGAAGCAATCACTTTCAGCGATTGTTCCACCGCAGCAGCGCTCTGCGGCCTCTCGTCGGGCTCCTTGGCCAGCATTTGCAGGATCAGCCTTTCGAGCGCTTCGGGAGTCTCCGCGTTGTGCCAGGAAGGCGCAACGGGGGGTGTGTTGACATGCTGTGAGATGATTGCGACAAGTGTATCGCCTAAGAATAGAGGGCGGCCGGTGACCATCTCGTAGAGCATCACGCCAAGCGAATACAGGTCGCTCTGAGCGGATATTTGGTGCCCCAGTACTTGTTCAGGCGACATATAGAGCACGGTTCCTACGACCATGCCTTTCAAACTGACCCGGGAGAGATCCAAACCGATAGCCAACCCAAAGTCACCCAGCATGACCTGACCATCCTGCGTGAGCCACACGTTTTCCGGTTTGAGGTCGCGATGCACCACACCTCTGCTATGGGCGTAAGCGAGCGCTTGGCACAATTGTTCTCCGATTTGGATGGTCTGCTTGATGGGCAGGCGGTGGCTTTCCGAGTCCCTCAGCAAATCGGCGACCGAGCCGCCTTCTATGAATTGGCTGACGATGTAGGGCTGGCCCCCTTCTTCACCTATGTCATGCACCGTTACGATGTGCGGGTGGTTGCCGAGCCTGCCCATCATCTGAGCCTCACGCCGAAGGCGGATCACGCCGTTTTGATCAAGGTGCTCCGTCTTCAGCACAGAGATCACCACCTCACGGACAAGGTAAGTATCTTGTGCCAGGTAGACTCGCTTCTGGCCGCCCTCTCCAATCAGTCGTTTGATCTGATAGCGACCGGCAGCAAACGTCGCGGGATAAGAAGCGGATTTTAGATCAGCCGCGCCAGGAGCTGGAAGGGTCAACGTCTCGCGGGTATCTTCGGACTCCATACCTATGAAGCTACCTCAAGAACTCTGTGATGGCATTAATGACGTCCTCAAGACGATCTTTCGGTTGCGGAAGAAGTGGCTATAAAAGCTTACGGCCAGCCTGACTAGAATTCTGGTCACGACGCCCATCTTCCTTCTCTTCACGCTATCGGCCGAAATGCCGTTTTCAGCATATATGCGCTTAAAAATCAGACATAGCATGACGTAGGAAATCCGACCGGGAAGCCCCCAGGATTTGCAGATGCCCGAATGTACTCGCTTGCGAACTTCTCTTAAGGAATAGAAGCTATCCCAGCATTTCTTGTTCTCACGAATGAGCTCTTCCCTGCTGATATTGGGATGCTTGATTATGTCTACGGGCTTTACATAGTTGAGCCAGTATCTATCGTGCAGGATCTTTGTCCTGTGCTTTGGAACGTAGTCTGGCTTCCCGCGATTCATTCTGTCGGCCATCATCTCGTAATAATCCTTCGTTCCCGGATAGGCATTATAGAGCGTAAATTGCGCCATTATCGTGCCTGACTCAATGGCAAACTTTTTCATGGTTCGGATTGTCTGGACCGTATCCGATTCAAGGCCGCAGATGATCGAGCTTAAGACGAGGATTCCGTTGCTCTGAATCTCTCGTATAGTTTCAACCATTTTTTGGCCAACCGGGTTCCATAGTTTATTGGCATCTCCCAATCCTTCCTGTGAATACGACTCAACACCAACCAGCGCTACCCTTATGCGCATTTTGTGATACATGGCTGAAAGATACTCCGGGTCGCTGGTGACCTCACAAGTCATCTGGGTCCAGGCAAAAAGGTTTGACGGGACCCTGCGATCATATTCATCAAAGAGCTTCAACCGCTCCTCTCGTATTCGCTCAAACTCTTCTCTTTTTTGGCGGCTTGGTTCGCGAGCTATGCGTCCTAGAGTCGCAGGATTGAAGTTGTCATCAGCAAAAAGTATGTAGCGAAAGCCAAGCTCGTATAATTCATTGGCTTCCTCTATTATCTTATCCATGAGGCGTTGGCGCGGCTGGCGTCCATCCGTCACCCAGACGGAGCAAAAACTGCAATTCTCAGGGCAGCCGGCAACTGTTTGGATTGAGGCCAGCATGTATTTGCCGGGATCAACCAGGTCCCATCTGGCTTTCAGCAAGGCATCTCCCGGAACCCGACCGCCCGCGTAGTTTTTTTGCAGTCTGTCATCGAGCGCATCTCTTATCGCCTTCCGCCACACGATATCTCCGTTGCCGGTCACTACTGCATCCGCTCCCATCTCGAGGGGCTCATCTGGAAAAATAGTGGCGTGAATCCCGCCCACGATCACCTTGGCGCCCCTCAACTTTGCTTCTCTCAACACCCGATACCCAGGAATACAATTGCCGCTGCTGATCCCTATGCCAACGATATCTCCCGCAGAGACAATGTCCGAATTAAACCTCTCGATGGATTCATCCACGATGATGGGATCACCGACCAGATCTACGGGCGTTGCCTGAGCGATCACGAAGAGCCACCTTGGTGTAATGAAGCTATACCCCATGGTTGACATAGAAGGATTTACCAATATGACCTTTGGCATCTTAAGCCTCCTTGTTCGTGACTGAAGCATTCCGAGGGGAGATTCAGGCTTCAGGTTTCCATGTTTGAGCCTGTGACAGTAACACAGTCAAACTTGTTAAGAAAGGAGTATTGGAGTATTAGCCGACGTGGAATTCTGTTTTAATCTTTTTAATTTTGCTTATTTTAGCGTCCCGACTACAATCAGAACCGAAGCAGGAGCGGTCGCGTAAATGGTCTTTGTAGTTGCGTAGAGGAGAACGACAATGATCATGAACGATGAAGAAAAACTCGACGGCTATGACGATTTTGACGATCACGAGTGCGAGCAAATCGAAGAGTCAGACATTGATCGAACGGACCTTTTGAAGCTTTACCTCCGCGACGCAAGCCGCTCCTCAATGCTCACTTCCGAAGGAGAGGTCGCAGGGGCAAAGCGAATCGAGCGAGCCAGGATTCGCTTGAATAGGCTGCTCTCGCGGTCGCTGCTGGTCGCCGAGTATTGCATTCATCTCAGGCAGGCCTTTGTCTCAGGTCTGGAGAGTCCTGCGGAATTGATCGAGGGAGTCGCTGACAGCAACCCATCCAACCTAACGGTTTCCGAACTTGCCGATCCTGCTCTGGTTCGCGTCGAGTCTGCTTATCACGATCTCCGCGTTGCGGTTAAGAGAACTTCTCGCCGGCGCAAACCAGTTCGCTCCAATGCGCGAATGCGATCTCGCCTTTCGCGTTCCATTAGATCAATCACATTCACGCCCGCAGCTGAGCGGCGTTTGGTCTCGCTAATAGCGCGGGCGGCAGAACTGGTTGCACACAAGCCACGAGCGAAACATCAAACCCAAGCGGCTACGCAAGAAGGAAGTTTTGATCTCGAGACCTCAGTTCGTCAGATCATTGAAAGCCGCTTGGTATTGCCATCCGAGGTGATCGATCTCGCTCGGAAGGCGAACGCTGCAATAGCCGAGCTGAACGCCGCAAAACAGGCAATGACTGAAGCAAACCTGAGATTGGTGATTTCCGTCGCGCGCCAGTATTCGCACCGAGGCTTGCCGTTCCTCGACCTGATCCAAGAAGGGAACGTCGGATTGATGCGCGCGGTCGAAAAGTTTGACTGGCGGCGCGGCTTCAGGTTTTCCACTTATGCGATGTGGTGGATCCGCCAATCGATGGCGCGGGCACTCGATACGCAGAGTCGGGTGGTGAGGCTCCCCGCGTCGGAGTTGACATTGATAAACAAGGCATCTCGAGCGTCGAGAGCGATTCGCGAAGAGACCGCCGCCGAGGCAACTAGCGACCAGATCGCCGAGCGGTTGGAAGTAGAGTCGGATCGAGTGAGCGAGGCGCTTGGTTTTGCGCAACACACGTTAACGCTCGACGCCCCGGCAAACGATAATGGGGAGACCGCGGTGAATTTCATCGACGACGGCGATTACGCCAATCCGTTTAACGCGGCGGTCGACTGGTCGAGGCGCAGCGCGATCCAGCGAGCATTAGCGCAACTCACTCCTCGTGAAGCGAAGATACTCAAGCTGCACTATGGTCTGGAGGCAGGCTCCACTCCTTGGACTCTCGAGGAGATCGGTCATGACCTCTCAGTCACTCGCGAGCGAGTTCGTCAGATTGAAGCGGGCGCGCTCGCCAAGTTGCGTGAGCAGGATTCGAGCAGCACGCTTCGCGAGTTCTTGGAAATCGCAAGTTAAGAACTACAACTCTCAATTTCCAGACTTCTCCTCCGCCTCCAGAACTACCTCAGCAATTGCCATTGTGCCCGAATGGCTGAGAGAAAGATGAGTCCTTGTCACCCCGATCTTCCGCATGCGTTCTAGCGCTCGTCCGCAAAGCTCTAGAGCCGGAGCGCCGTTTACTCCGCTGACCACTTCAATATCACGCCAAGCAGTGCCCCCCGACCAACCAGTGCCAAGCGCTTTCATCGCGGCCTCCTTGGCGGCGAATCGCGCGGCGTAGCTTGCCGCACTCGAAGCGCGATGCTCACAGTAGCGGATCTCACCTTCCGTGAACACCCGCGATCGGAAGCGTTCGCCTAGACGCGCAAGGACTTCCTCGATGCGAGAGATTTCGACCAAGTCAATTCCGATCGCGACGATCATCGGTTCAGACCTCGATCTCCATCAAATCCTGGGCAAGAATCGTGTCGGGAAAAATCGCACGCGCTTCTTCGAGCAGCGGCGACAGATCCGCGAAGCGCGTGCTGAAATGCGTAATCACCAATCGCTTCGCTCCTGCGTCGAGGGCCGTCCGCGCGGCCTGCGCAGCGGTCGAGTGCCCGTACTGGCGAGCCTCAACGGCGAACTCGTCTGTGAAAGTTGCTTCGTGAATCAGGAGGTCGACCCCTTGCGCCAGCTTGACGGAATTAGCGCACGGTCGCGTGTCCAGACAATAGGCAACAGACTTGCCGGGCCGCGGCGAGCCCAGAACATCAGGCGAGCGTATCAGTCGACCGTTATCAAGCCGGACCTCTTCGCCAGCCTGCAATCGTCCCCACAACGGGCCTTCAGGAACGCCCAAGTCGCGCGCTCGGTCAACGTCGAACCGGCCCGGCCGCGGGCGTTCATCGATTCGATAGCCAAGTGCGAACAACCGGTGATCCAGTCCGGCAGCGGTTACTGTGTACTGCAGTGTTTCATAAACAGCGCTCGGGCTCGTAAGTGAGTTAAGCTCTTTCAACTCAAGCGGATACGTTACGAACACAACTCTCAGGCGCTGGAGCACTTCGAGATATTCTCGAATCCCCGCCGGTCCCGCCAGAATCAAATCTCTAGTGCGTCGATCCATTCCCATTGTGGAAAGGAGTCCTGCGACACCGTTAAAGTGATCTCCGTGCAGATGAGTGATAAAAACAGCAGTCAACCGGCTTGGGCTCAGACCCGCGCGAACCACCTGCGTCTGAGTTCCTTCGCCGCAGTCGAACAACAGCCACTCAGCCTCGCGGGCGACGGCCAGCGCGCTCACGCTTCGCCTCAGAGTGGGTTTGCCCGAGCTTGTGCCGAGCGGAATCACCTTCATCGATCTCTACAATAGCACAGAGTCAGAGGCACAGCGCGGGAAAAAGGCTGTGACATCTTCGCATTTGTTCTGGTACACTTTATCGGTATTGCAACCTCGGATTGTCGGAGATATTCGATTATGAAGCGAACTTTTTGCTCTCTAGTGCTCGTACTGCTGCTTTCATTGACTGCAGCAGCTCAAGAGAAGCAGGCGCCGGCCGGAACAAACAGCGCGAGCGCCGCGTCAGCGGCGGCGCCGCGAATGGTGATTGGATCGACGACCCATGACTTCGGCGAAGTGAAAGTCGGCACACCGCTTCGCTATTCTTTCAATATAAGAAATGACGGCAAGGCGGATCTATTGATAAAAGACGTTGCCCCTAGCTGAGGATGTACACGAGGCGACTATGACAAGGTCGTGCCTCCTGGTAAGGAGGGGAGAATCGAATTAGCAGTCGAGCACACAGAAGGCTTATCTGGTGACGTGGCGAAGTCTGCCGGCGTGACGACGAATGATCCCAAGACGCCCAACTTCACACTGTTTCTTCGGGCGCGATTCATCGGGGCTCCCGGCAGCGCGCCGCCCCCACCTCCGCCTTTAAACAACAACATTGCTTTCACGGTTGACCCGTCCGATCGCTATTTTGCAAGCGCCCTGTCAGGAAGCAGTTCCTCGAGTACCTTGCGCCTAAACAACAATCAGGAAGACCCAACGCGTATTACAAAGATAGTTCCGGGGGGCGATACTTTTACTGCGACGCTCCAGACGATTCAGGAAGGCAGACAATACGCGGTGATTGTGGCAAGCAATTCGGCGCTCAAGCCCGGTCATTACACTCAAATCTTAAAGGCGTTAACGGATAGCAAAGCTCAACCGGAAGTATCAATACAACTCGACCTGACTGTTTTTCCGAAAGTGTTCGTTTCGCCGCCGTCGATCACGATGCCGACATTGTCGGCTACTGCCGATCTGTCGTCCATTACCTGGCCCGTGATCTATGTGCGAAAGGTCAGAGAACAAGGCTTGCAAATCAAGAAGTACAGCTCGACCCTTCCGTTTATCAAGCTCGAACTGCTTACCGAGACCGAGGGGCAGGTTTACAAGATTCAACTCAAGCTCGATAGCTCGAAGATCAAACCCGGCGAGTTCAAAGGAAAGGTCATAATCGAGACTAACGACCCGGACGTTCCTGTGGCCGAAGTTCCGATTCAAGCAACCTACAAGTAGTGCTTGGAGTGCGGGACGAGCCTTCGATACTCTGCTTTTCGTTTCTCATGCAATCCGAGAATTAGAGTGAAATCGCGTATCGAAGACTCCCCCAGCATTTCAAAGTTCAACCGAGCGCGGCGAGAAACCCACGCGTGCGCTCTGAGATCTCGCCAACAGAGAGCAGATCAGAAATCACCGCGACGCTGTCCGCGCCTGCTTCAAGCACCATGCTAGCTGTGTCGATCGTTATGCCTCCAATCGCCACGAGCGGCTTGGAAGTGCGTCGTTCGATTTCGCGGACAGCATTGAGCCCAACTGTCGGATCGGGCTTCTCCTTGGTGCAAGTCTGAAAGATTGGGCCGACGGCGATGTAGTCCACCTGCTCAGAATCGGCTCCCAGAGCCTGTTCCAGGCTGTGAGTCGAAAACCCAATGATGCGGCTCTCGCCAAGCAACAGCCTCGCGCGTTCCGGTGGCAAGTCGTCTTGGCCCAAGTGAACACCGT
>Ga0137380_10003873_pt1 | contig 13078 bp, 16 predicted proteins | sample SagtaG_17_FD_104809 | JGI IMG/M metagenome (GOLD analysis project Ga0137380, IMG submission 104809) | Vadose zone soil microbial communities from Sagehorn Ranch, Mendocino, California, USA - Sage2_L_100_16 metaG | ecosystem: Environmental > Terrestrial > Soil > Vadose zone | place: USA... | reverse complement strand
GGCCGCTATGCGAGGCTCTTCCGCATGCAGGCCGCGGCCTACACGGGCGAAGACATCGAAGAGCTTGTCGGGGACGTCGGCTAACCGCAGCCTGCTGACCGGCGCCCTGCTGGGCGTCGCCACTTTCGCCGTCTACATGATCGGCTCCAACCGATCGTTCGGCTATGACGCCGCGGCGACGTTCGCCAACTTCGTCGCCACGCCGTCCCTTTGGGACGCGTTCGCTGTCCGCTCCGTGATCCCGACGATTCCCGTGACGCAGGTCGCGGGCAACGACCACGTGCTGGTCTCGCTTCTGAGTCACGTGATCTATTCCGCGACGGGCTCGCGCAACGAGGTGGTCTACCGCCTGCTGCCGGCGTTTGGCGGGGGAGCGACGGTGGGGTTATCGACCGGGGTTCTCGTGCGCCGTTTCGGCTTGCTCGCCGGGCTGTGCGCCGGCCTGGATCGGCGCCGCGCTCATCGGTTTGGCGGCGAACGCGAGCGTCCTGGTCACGGAGCTTGTCCGGCACGGACTTCCGCCGCCACTTTTCTATCCCACGTTTCCGCGCGACCTGCTCCTGTTTCTGCTGGGGGCGCCGGTGCTGCTGCCCGTCGGCCTGTGGCTCGCCGTGGCGCTGCTGGGCCTATGGGTGGTGCGCAAGGAGGCATGGTTGTGGGCGGCTGTCGGGGTGCTGGCGCTCGTCTTGGGATTGCTCTGGCTCGCCCTCCAACCTGGGTTTCTCTACCCGCGGTTCTTCGTGTTCCTGGTCCCGGCGCTCGGCTACCTGATGGCGGCCGCCATCGCGCGCTGGTGGGTGCTGGCGCCAGTTGTTGCGCTTGGCGCGGCCGCCGCCATCGTGGGCCAGGCGACGGACTACAACCGGGATCCCCTGGCGCTACCGCAGGCAGCGGCAGCGGTGGAGAGGATCCACTCGTCGGGCGGGCGGGCTTGTGTGATCCATAGCGACGAGCAGGTCCTAGCCGGTTATACGACCGTGTTCACCGTGGTCACGCGGCCGGATCAACTGGCAGATTGCGACGCGGTGGTGGTGGTGAGCTGGGGGGTCGACCTTGGGTTGCGCGACGAAGCCGCTAGGGAGTTCCCGAAGTTGACGACCCTGGACGCGTACTACCCCGCGGTGGTTCTAGTGCGCTGAGTGGGCGCTGCAGGCGTGCAGGCCCTGCGGCGTCATCTGGAGGACTCGGACGGCGCGGCCGCGCATACGGTCGCAGCGCCAGCAGAAGACGACAGCGTCGATCCCCCAAGGAAGAATCCCGCCAAGCAGCACCTCGCGCTCCTTTTGGTGGAGCGCCCAGCAGATGATGAAGTGCATCAAGCCGCCGACGACTGTATCGGGAATTCGGCGACAAAACAAAGGAAATGCGGTAAAGAACTTGTGAAAGTCCCTCAGGAGGGGGTGATTCGGTCGATTTTCGCCGCCAGGATGAAGTCGTTCTCGGTCAGGCCTTGGGCCGCATGAGTCCAGAGATCGACCTTCAGCGACCCGTAGCTGAGGTGAAGGTCGGGGTGGTGGCCTTCGGCCTCCGCGATGGGTGCGATGGCGTCGACGAGGTCGACGCCCGGCATGAAGCCCTTGAACCGGATGGTCTTGGTCAGCCCTAGGTGGTCGCCCGCGTCGATCACCGCCCAATCCGACAGCTGCCCGAGCATGGTATCAACGGCTTCGCGCGGTAGGGTCGGCGTCCCCGGCTTGCACACCACGCAATGGCGTTCGGCGAGCGGGGCGGCCATCGGGTGACATCGTACGAGTGGTGGGTAGAATGATTCGTCCCACGGGCGGCTAGCTCAGTGGGAGAGCGCTTGCTTCACACGCAAGAGGTCATTGGTTCAAACCCAATGCCGCCCACCAACCCCGCCCCAGCGCGATCCTGGGTCAAGCCCTGGGCCGTCGCCGCCGCGACGATCGCCCGCCTCCCGATCACCTTCCGCCCGGGGATGTATCTGCTTTCGCCTCGCTGAGGCAGCGGTGCCACGGCGCCGGGCGCGGCGGGTGGGTGCTCGGCGTAACTTCGCCACTTGAACGTCGGCGGTTGGCGGCCTTCGAGGCGATTTGGCGGGAGGGGCGATTAGCCTCTGTTTGCTAGCATCGTTGATCCAAGCCCCACGCCTGTCGCCGCAAGGCCCCGTCGTCTAGTGGCCTAGGACGCAGCCCTCTCAAGGCTGAGATCGCGGGTTCGAATCCCGCCGGGGCTACCAATGCCGTGACACATACCACCGGTCCCGGGACGTTGCTCACGAACCTCCGGCGAGGATGACCTGCACCGTTGACCACGAACCCGATGGTCACGGAGTGATGGTCTCTTTCCAGGTCAACGATCCTCTGGCTGGGTAAAGAAGATGCGAGCCCTCTTCATCCGCCACATCGAGCTCGAAGGCGAAGTTGCCAGCGTCCTTCGGGGATGCCTCAACGTTGACCGTCTTCGTCGCGCCGGCGGCTAACTGACCGCAGTCGAGGCGCTCGAGGCTCATGTTGATGGTGCAGCCGCCCGGGTCGGTGATCACGTGATGTTTGAACCAGTCGTCCCTCGCATTCATGTAAATGACCAGGTTGTGGGCGGCTGCCAGGGCGAACCAGACTGTGCCTTCGCTGGTAACCGTGACCTGCACTGTGTCTGCGCCGCCAACCGTCGAGCTCGTAGTCGACTGACCATCGACAGTCCACCTCAGCGCAGGCTGACCGTTCGATCTTCCACCGGCGATAAACCCGATGACGAGGAGGCTGGCGAGTAAAACCAACGCTCCGATGCAACCGTATCGGAGACCACGACCTTTCCGCATCCCGACCGCAGCCCTGGTGCTCGCTGGGTGAATGGGCGTCCACCGCCAGCCCGTCTCTGTCTTCTGATCGTAGCGGTCGGGATCCCACTGGAACTTGCCACGAGGCGACATGGGCGGTGGTGGGTCACTCATGGCGGCAGCGTAAGCGGCGCCAATCGCCCGATTGACCTGACGAAGTCCGAAGAGGAGCTGCTCCAGCTAATCCGCAGCTGAGGCGCAAACAATTCACCTGAACGTCACGCGTAGTTTCGGAGGTGTCGCCTCGAATCCCGGGCGAGTCCCATTTCGCGCGCGATTCCAAGCGCGAGAAGTCAGGTCTTTCGTGCCTGCCCCATGGGCTGGCCCATGCCGATGTCAGAGACCAGCGAGAGGGAAGCGACGATCTCGGATTGCCGCACTGCGAGGCTATGCCGCTTGATGTCCCCCAACCTCCTGAAGAGGGAAGCATGGTCTCCGCCTTAGGGACTGTCAACGTGCCTATCCGGGGATCACAGTGCAAGGTCGAATTCGGATCGCCGTGGACGGTCAGGTCCCTTCAGCGAGCAACCCGTCCGCGATGGCGAGATGGCGAGCCGCCAGCACCCTCCGGAAGAACTGGAGTGCAGGCGCGAGGAGTTCTTTTGCCACATCATGACTTCCGGAGCGGGCAGCCTCTTCGGCTGCGCGCAACCGCGCGTATGCGTCAACCGACGGTGCCCTGATCTTGGCGACGAGGTCCAGGCTGCCAGCGGAATCGTGCTCGGCGATAGCACACGCGGCTTGGAGCCAAGGCGTTGGCGGTGCAGACTCGAGCGCGGTTAGGAGCTCCGCTTCACGGCCGAGGTCGCGCACCAGCCAGGCGAACTCGATAGGTGTCACAGCCCCGTGCAGCTCCAGGAGGGCCGCAACCTGCACGTGCCCGCACGCGAGCACCTCGGATGTGAGCGTGGATGCCTGCTTCCGGCGGCCCTGCGTGAGCAGGACGGTGGCGCAGAGTGCGAGCGCCGGCGCGGTGATCTGTGGGTCTTTCGTCTCCCGCGCGCGAGTGAAGGCGTGGCAGGTGGGATCCAGGTAGTGGACGAGGCCGGCTTCAGCTTCTGCGATCCTCGCCTCGAGCATTTCGGCTGCGGCGTTCCATCGACCGTGGAGTATTGCCTGATGTGCTCCGGCGATACGTAGCCAGTTGCGCTCGTCGGCCGTGCCATGCCTCTCGACGTGTTGTCGGGCTGCGGTCAGTGCGTCCATGTCCGCATCGAGCTGGCCGAGAAAGTAGAGCTGGCAGTGCAGGTTGAGCTCGGCAACGATAAGGCGGGAGAAAGAGTTGCGTTCGCGGGCGAGGGCGATCGCCTGTTTCGAGTCATCGATTCACGCGACATTGCCGGTAAACGTCCGGGACGACCCCAGGACATCGAGCGCACGGATGCGCACGTCGTCCATGCCCGGCGCATCGGTGAGCGGGAGCGCCTCGGCCGCGAGCCGGCTGGCCTGGGCGTTGTCGCTCGCGTTCATGTGGTATGCGGCTCGCTCTACGAGCGCGTAAGCTCGGGAGCGCGAGTCCCGGCGGTCATCGGTGAGTGCGAGCGCGCGGTCGATGTATTCATACGCCCGGTCGCGGTCACCAGAAAGCCAGAAGCGGCGCGCGATATCGACCCCAACTTCCGCAGCCGCCTCAAGGTCTCTGTCCGCAGCCAGCTGCTGGAATGCCTGCTCGAGCAGGTCAATGCCCGTTCCGTCGGCGGCATGTCTCGCGCGGCCCGCCTCGACGAGGAGCGAGACGCGGGCGGCATCGCTTTCGGGCCAAAGCTCGAGCGCCGAACTGTAGAACCGCGCAGCGGCGGCATAGGATGCGAGAGCGAGTGCGCGCTGGCCGGCCGCCCGTCGCGCCAGGCGCGCATGCTCGGCCAACGCCGAGTCACCTTGTTCCGTTGCCCTCGTGTAGTCCAGCGCCTTGAGGTAGTGATGAGCGAGCACTTCGGCGTGATCGTCCGGGCGGCCGAGGGACTGGATCCATCCAGCGGCACGCCGGTGCCTCTCTCCCCGGGCTGCGCGCGGAATCTGCGCGTAGGCGACATCGCGAAGCAGGATGTGCCGGAAGCTGTACTCAGGCTCGCCGGCCACCGACGAACGCCGCGCCTGCTGTACGAACTCCTTTCGCTCCAGGCTGACGAGCCGGCCCCGCACCTCGCGGTGCGGGATGTCACCAATCGCCTCCACTGCGCCGGGCCAGAAGACCTTCCCGATCACGGCCGCATCCTGAAGGACCGCCTTGTCGGCTAGCGGCAGGCCGTCGATGCGGGCGGCGATGATTCCTTGCACGGTCTCAGGCAACTGCTGGACTGCACCGATCTCCTCCAGGACACGCGCGAACTGTTCGGCGTAGAGCGGGTTTCCCGCCGCGCGAGCGACGAGCGCCTCGCGAACCTCGGCCTCAAGCTCACGCTGTTCGAGCACGGCTTCTAGGAGCTGCCCTGTCTCGTCCTCAGAAAGCGGCGCGAGCGCGATCGTGACCACGTTCGTCTTACCGCCGCCCCAAGCTGGCCGCCGCTCGAGGAACTCCGGTCGGGCGGTACAGAGGACGAGCAGTGGCGCATCGCGAAGACGATCGGCGAGCTCCTCGAGGAAATCAAGCAGCCCATCGTCGGCCCAATGCAGATCCTCGAGCGCAAGCACGAGCGGTTTGCGCTCCGCCATGGCCTCGAGGAAGCAGCGCCATGCGGCGAAGCGCTCTTCGGAGCGTTCTTCTGGGCTGCGCTCGCCACTGGAGCCGATGAGCGGCCATATCTCTCGCTCGACCCACGTCGCCTCGTCCATCGTTAGAGGGAGCGCGGCGACTGCCGTTCTCAGCTTCTCCTCGGCCTGGTCGGGGCGGTCCGTCTCCAGTATTCCCGCCTGCGCCTTGACGATCTCGCCGAGCGCCCAGAAGCTGACGCCGTCGCCATACGATAGGCAGCGACCCTGCCGCCAGGTGATCTGCTCTCGCTCCTGATCGAACCTCTTGGAAAGCTCGAAGACGAGCCTGCTCTTGCCGATGCCGGGGACACCGACGAGAGTGACGAACTGGGGTGAGCGTTCCTCGATCGCGCGAGTCAGCGTCGAGACAAGGAGCTCGAGCTCGCGCTTCCGCCCGACGAGCGGCGTCCTCGGTTCGCGCACCAGGTCGACGCCGCGCCGCGGGAGCGCAGCGAGCGCATGCCAGGCCAAAATCGCGCCTGCACCCGCTTTCGCCGCAGTCGGGGCGGCCTCGCTGTAGTCGATCACCTCCCGAGTCGTGCGGTAGGTCTGCTCGCCGACCAGGATGGCGCTGACCGGTGCCGCCACCTGCAATCGCTGTGCGCTGCTGACAACTTCCCCGGCCGTGACCGGGCTTTCGCTGATCCCGCGGCGGATCTCGAGCGCCGCTCGCACGGCCCGCTCAGGGTCGTCCTCAGCTGCGGTCAGGTCGCGGCGCAGCTTGAGGATCAGCTTTTGGACTCTAGCCTCGACCTGGTGCGCGCAGGACCGCTTGAATCTCTCGAGCATCTTGTAGATCCAGCTGCGGGACACCTTGTGGGTCCGAGCGAGCTCGCTCGGGCTTCGATGTTCTAGGACGATGGCCTCGACGATGTAGCGGCCCCGGTCGGACATATCACCTCCGAGATTGGTGGTGTCCACTATGTCTTGCGACATGGGTGAACTATGTGCCCCGGATTCAAGTGGTGAGCGCACCAATGGCGAGCGACACATGATTGCCGCGAGCAGGAGGTGCGATGAAGCACAGAAGGTTCAACCAGTCCCAAAAGGCTGAGATCTGGGGTCGGCTGACGTCCGGGGAGTCGATACCTTCGGTGGCCAGAGCTTACGGCTGCTTTCCTAACGCCATCCGGCGGATGCAGGTCCTGACCGGAGGCGCGAAACCCAGAGCTCGAACGATTCGGCAGTGCGCCTTAAGCCTGGCCGAGCGAGAGGAGATCTCGCGAAGCCTGGCGTTGCAGTTGTCTTGTCGCGCGATTGCCGCCCGGCTCGGCCGCGCCCCATCGACGATTGCTCGGGAGCTGCGCCGGAATGGAGGCGGACACCTTTACCGCGCGCATTCGGCGCAGCGTCGCGCTCAGCGGCAGGCGCTGCGACCCAAGCCGGCGAAGCTGGGGCAATGTTTGAGGCTGCGCGAGGTGGTCGAGGCTAAGCTGGCCTTGAAGTGGTCTCCCGAGCAGATCTCGAGGTGGCTTCGAGTCGCGTTCCCGGCTGACCCCGAAATGCGCGTGTCACACGAGACGATCTACATGTCGCTGTTCGTACAAGGGCGGGGCGGGCTACGGCATGAGTTGCATCGGGCACTTCGTACCGGCCGAGCTCTTCGTAGGCCCAAGCGGTCGGTTCGAATCGGGATGGGGATGCTTCGCGAAATGGTCCTGATAAGCGAGCGGCCGCCTGAGGTCACCGACCGGGCTGTACCCGGCCACTGGGAGGGTGACCTGATCTACGGGTCGCGCAAGACGTGCGTTGGTACTTTGGTGGAGCGAACCACTCGCTACGTCATCCTCTTGAAAGTGCGGAAGAACACCGCCGAGGAAGTGCGTCGGGCGATGAGTGCGCGAATTCCGGACCTACCGCGTCAGCTACGCAGAAGCGTGACCTGGGACCAGGGCAAAGAGATGGCCGAGCATGTTCGGTTCACCGTCGACACGGGAGTACAGGTCTACTTCTGCGACCCCAACAGCCCGTGGCAGCGTGGCACCAACGAAAACACCAACGGCTTGCTCCGGCAGTATTTCCCTCGTCTCACCGATCTGTCTAGGTTCACCCAGCGTCAGCTGGACGCTGTAGCCAGGGAGCTCAACGAGCGCCCTCGACAAACCCTCGACTGGATGACACCATCACAGCGGCTCGCGGAGGTCGTTGCGCTCACCGCATGAATCCGCCGCTGAAACCGCACACCGCCGGGGCTACCAGCTCCCTCCAGCGCCCATTTCCCGCGATCGCCGGCGCTCGCGGCTCATCCGAATCTTCCAAAGCCGCGACTGCCGGCAGTCGGACTCCTGCCTAATGACAGAAGATAAGCGCGCATATAATATGTGCACATTCTTTATGGAGGTGCGGGCTATGTGGAAGTACGAGCACAGCGTCGAGACGGCTGCCGGCCCCGACGCCGTCTTCGCCGTCCTCGAGGACGTCACCCGGTGGCCGGAGTGGAACCACGGCGTCGAGCGGATCGACCTCGCCGGCCCCTTTGCGACCGGCACGCCGGGCGTCATGGTGATCCCAGGCCAGGGGTCGCTGGACTTCCGGCTGGCGTGGGTCGCCAAGGGCCAGGGTTTCGAGGATGAGACTCCAGTCCCGGGTACCGATGTGGTCGTTCGCGTCCGCCACTCGCTCGAGCCGTTGGCAGGTGGGGGTACCCGGATCACCTACCGGGCAACCATTGAGGGGCCGACCGCCGATGCGCTGGGTCCCGAGATCGGGTCGGCTGTGACTTCCGACTTCCCTGAGGTAATGGCCGCCCTCGCGCGCCGGGCCGAGGCCCGTTCGGCGGCCGCGTGAACACGCGACGTCGACCGGCAGATCGACATCGGGAATCACATGGAAGCCTGGGTCCTAGCGAGAGCCCGGGCTTCCTCCTTTGGCGCGCGACCCTGCGCTGGCAGCGGACCGTCGCGGCCGCCCTACGCCCGCTCAGGCTCACTCATGTCCAGTTCGTGTTGCTCGCGTGCACCTGGTGGCTGACGCAGGTCGCGGGCGAGCGCCCCACCCAGCGCCGCGTGGCCGACTTCGCCGCCACCGATCCGATGATGACCTCGCAGGTGATCCGGGCCCTGGAGGCCAGGGGCCTCGTCAGGCGAGTTGCCGACCCGCAGGACTCTCGAGCCCTCCAGCTGACGGTGACAGGTGGTGGTGCCCGTCTGGCGCGGGAGGCGGTCAAGGTGGTCGAGGCCGCCGATGCCGAGTTCTTCATTGCTGCCGGTAAGGGGGAGTCGATGCTGCAATTCCTCCGAAGCCTCGCCGGCTAACCTCGTACAGGCGGTCCGTCAAGCCGGCTCCTCCCGCATCTGATGCGCGATTTGATAGCATCACGCATCATGCGAACTACGATCGACCTTGATCCTTCGGTCGTCAAGGAGCTCAAGCGTCGCAGCAAGGTCGCCGGCAAGAGTATGGGCAGGCTCGCTTCGGAGCTATTGGCCACATCGTTGCGAGAGCGGGAGGGCTTGCGCGAGGCCCAGACAGACTTGGAGTGGATCGCCAGGGATCTCGGGCGGCCGCTGGTCGATCTTGAAGACAAAGAGGCGATGAGAGCGGTGCTGGACGGGCGTCGATGAGCGCGACCCTCGACGCGAACATCCTCGTCTACGCGAGCAATCAGGGCGACCCCGTACATGCGCAGGCCAGACAGCTGGTTCAGCTCCTGGCCGCCGGACCGGATCTTCTGTACCTGTTCTGGCCCGTCGTACTGGGGTACCTACGCATCGTCACCCACTCGGCGATTCTCCCGAAGCCGCTCAGCCCCCGCGATGCTGCAAGCAACGTCGAAGCTCTACTGAAGCGAGGACACGTCCGCGCGCTGGGCGAGGTGGAGGGATTCTGGGACTTGTTCCGAACCACCAGCCGCGATCAGGCGCGTGGCAACGACGTCCCGGACGCGCACCTTGTGACTCTGATGAGACAGCACGGCGTGAGGCGGATCTACAGCCGAGACGCCGGGCTGCGGCGATTTGCTGACATCGAGGTCGTCGACCCCTTCACGTCTGCACCGGGCGGCGGACGTCGGGGTCGCGCTTCGACCAGGTGATCGAGCCCGTCCAACGGATTCGAATATCCGGCATCCTCGGTCCGCTCCAGCCCGAGATCGTCGATGTGGCAGCAGGCCTGACATCGGCGGACAGGGCGAATCAAGACAACCGGAAGCGGAGAATCGGTATAGCGAACGTTGGCTCGAATCCCATCGGGGTTACCAGAACATCTGTTCGTAGTGACGCTTCAGCGTCTATATCGTGGTTACGCTGGCTCGCCTTCGAGGATGCTGTTCGGAGAGGCAGTCGGCACGACCCTTGACAGTCGCAGCCCAGCATCGGCGAACAACTCACGGAATTCTGCCTCGGTGCGGATCCTTCCGCCTGGCTGGTTCAGCAGCATCAAGATGTCGAAGGCCTTGGCCGGGCTCGGATCGTTTCCGGCCGGCATGAGCATCTCAACGACTAGCACCCTTCCGCCCCGGGCCATGGCGGCCGCGCAGTTGCGAAGGATGGTGGTCGAGTCGACATCGCCCCAGTCCATCAACACCCGTTTGATGAGGTAAGCGTCGGCGCCGGCGGGGACCGCGCGCAACATGTCGCCGCCGATGATCTGGCATCGGTCGGTGACTCCCGCCTCGTCAAGCGGGGCCGTCTGGGCTACGACCCGCGGGAGGTCAAGCAGGACTCCTCGAAGTGACGGGTGAGCGCTCAGAACCGCCGCCAAGGTTGACCCCTGTCCGCCACCGATATCGGCCACAACGCGGAACGGCGAGAAGTCGTACGCCGCCACCAGAGCCGAGTTGTGCTGCCTTGACTGGCGTGTCATCCAACCGTTGAACGCGTCGCCCAGGTTCGGACGCGCGGCGATGTACTCCCACATCGGTGCACCATGCACTGTCGGGAAGGACGCCCGTCCGCTCAGGACGCTATCACGCAATCCCGCCCAAACCGCCCACATCTCCGGTGCCCCGACGAAAAGCGCCCACTCGCGAACGGAATCAGGGCTGTCGCTTCGCAGCGTCGCGCCCAGCGGCGTGATCCCGAAGCGCCCGTCCGCCTCCTCGCGGAAAACCCCCGGAGCGGTGAGCATCCTGAGTAGGCGGTGCAGCGAAGAGCGATCTGCCTGGGTAGCCGCTGCCAGCTCGTCAACGCTCTTTGGCCCGCCAGCGACAAGGTCGGCCAGACCAAGCAAAGCGGCCGCGTGGAGCGCCTGCACGGTCAGGAACGCGTTGAGCATCCGCAGCATCTCCGCTGAGGGCTGAGGAGCCGGGTCGGCATGGATTGTCGAAGTCACAGGGCCTCCCCCACGATCGGCTGCCCGAGCGTAGCCCGCCCTCTTGGCCGGCGCAACGCGGGCTGACGCAGGCACGCTCATATCCGCCAGCGGAGAAAAGGTATAGCAGTTGTCGGGTCGAATCCCGCCGGGCTACTTCTACTCCATGGTTCAGCCATGGTGTAGTAGAATACCGGCGTGAAGCCATCTTCAGGTGACGAGCTGGACGTCAAGGCGGCGGCGGCGCTGAGCGGCCGAACCGCGGAGACGATTCGTCGATGGGTGTGGTCTGGCCGACTGTCGGCGCGCAAGCGTGGCAATCGACTCGTGGTAGCCCGCGCCGACGTCGAGGCCCTCGCCGGAGGGGGACGACGCCTGCTTTCCCTCGGTGAGTGGGCACGGCTGGCTGAAGCCGCCATGCGCGGTCGGCGGGGACCCCATGAATCCGCGGCCGATCTCGTGATCGATGAACGCCGGCGCAGGCTGGCGGAGGTGGGCGGTCATCGCGGTCGTTGACGCCAGCGTCGTCATCGACTGGATCGCGCCAGGCGCCGATCCCTCGTCACCCTCGATGAAAACCCTCCACCGCTTGATCAGGGCAAATGATCCGGTAATCGCTCCGGAGCTCCTTTACGTCGAATGTGCCAGCGCCTTGGTCGCCGGAGTCCGTAGCAGTCGGTGGACCGGATCGGACGCGGACAGCGCATATGGACTCCTGGTGCGGCTGCCGGTGAGGGCCGTAACCGATGGACGATATCTCGATCGAGCATGGGAGCTGTCGCGCCGTTACGACAACCACCCGGTCTACGACATGCTCTACGCCGCGACCGCCGAGGCGGTCGGCACTGATTTCATAACCGCCGACGAAACGTTATTGCAGCGGTTGGGTCACCTGGGTTGGGTGCAGCGCCCCGGCACTTGACCTCCCGAATATGCCGTACCACGACGCTCTTCTGCCCTTGTGCGTGGTGATAGACCCCTTTCAGATTGCCGGACCGCCGATCGACCGAAGACCGTGGCGCGTATCGATGTGGGCGACCAGATAGGGCCGTTCTCCAAGACGTGTCTCGCGTATCGTCGCCTTGTCGTGAAGGCCCAGACATTCCAACAATCCGCGCAGCGAGCTCGGCTCTGGATGGAACAACTCCAGGAGCTCTAACGCACAGCCCTGTTTTTCGAGGCTGCTTGCCGGATGCTCCTGGGTCTGCCACTCGATGAGAGTCGGGAAGACGCCGCCGCCGGAAAGGCTGCCGTCAGGCGGAACGGTGATCAGCCAGTTTAGTGGCCCTCGGCTCATCGGCTCGATGGCTCCGAACTGTGAGGGGCAGTCCGCTACCGTGGACTTGATGTCGTCCGTGCGCGCGACCCACGTCGCCAGACGAGGCGTTGCGGCCGGCGTCATACGATCAAGTTCGAACCAGCGAGGCCGACGTGGGGGTGGGGCTGCAGGGTTAGACGCGATAACTTCCAGATAGGTAGCGCCGCCGAGTCGCACCAATGCATTGTGAGTTCCCATTCGCTGGTGATCTCCGCCGGCTTGGGGTGCAACCCCCAGCGCCTCCTGCAGCCATTTCACTCCAGCCTCCAAGGTTGGCGAAGTGACGACCAGGTGGTCCAGCTCACAGGCTCGCGTCGTCATCGGTGAACCCTAGACTTCGCCGATGGACGACGGTGGCCCGCTTCTGACAACACTCTCCGCCGACGGTGTGCGGTTCGCGTACGTTCGGATCGGCCAGGGTCGTCCACTGGTAGTCGTTGGCGGGGCTCTGTACGGCCATCGCCGCTGGCTACCCGTTGCTCACCGCCCTCCGCTGGGAGGGGAGCGCGCTGTGCAGTTCGCGAATTTGCGTTGTGGCCGCTCGGCTCGTCCATACCACTGTTTGCTCGACGCCTGAGGTGATTCTCTAGCGGCGTAAAGTGGTGATTGGCCGGCGGGTTCGAGAAGGAGCAGTGTGATGGCTGACACGGTGCGGCGGGTCGACTATTACTACGTGACCGTTCCAGACAAGCCGGGCGAAGGCGAGCGGATCCTGTCCGCGCTAAAGGAGAGCGAGATAAACCTGCTCGCCTACCTTGGCTTTCCGAGCGGCGGCGGCCAGTCCCAGGTAGATCTCGTACCCGAAGACCCCGCCTCTTTCCGCCGAGCGGCGGAGCGGGCCGGTCTGACACTCAGCGATGCGAAGCGAGCGTTTCTGATCCAGGGCGACGACCGCGTAGGTGCCGTGACGAACACGGCTGCGAAGCTCGCCGAGGCGAACATCAACATCACCGCAGCGGCCGCGACCAGTGCTGGGTCGGGGCGCTACGGGATGATCCTCTGGGTCGCTCCGGACGAAT
>Ga0137380_10003872_pt1 | contig 13078 bp, 14 predicted proteins | sample SagtaG_17_FD_104809 | JGI IMG/M metagenome (GOLD analysis project Ga0137380, IMG submission 104809) | Vadose zone soil microbial communities from Sagehorn Ranch, Mendocino, California, USA - Sage2_L_100_16 metaG | ecosystem: Environmental > Terrestrial > Soil > Vadose zone | place: USA... | reverse complement strand
GAGTTCGGCCGCCAGGCCGAGGCCCTCCAGTTGCCCGGCGAGATAACCCAGCAGATCGGCATCGCAGTCGACCACGGTGAGCCAGCGGGGCCGTGCGCCAGGCCCGGCGTGGGCGGCGAACGCCGCCACCGCGACCGAGAGCAGGTCGTCATCGCCGAGCACGATGATCCGCTCGCCCGCCAGCGCCCCGGCCTGGTGCATTCGCAGCACCCGGCGCAGCGAGGTTTCCGCGGTGCAGTGCGTCTGGTCAAGTTCCAGCTTGGCCGCTGGCACCCCGGCCGCAGCCTGCTCCAGCACCGGCATCAGCGCGGCAAGGGCGTCCGGAACCACCACACCCCGCCCCTCGCAGCACGGGCACTGGCCGGTGACCGCAGGCCCGGACACCCCCCGCGTGGCAGCAAGGCTTGCGCGGCCAGCGGCGGTGAGCTGCACCGGCCGCGCCCGGTCCACCACGTCGCGCTTGCGTAGTTCGTTGCATACGGCGGCGACGATCGGCACCGGCAGTTCGGCCCGCCGGGCCACCTCGCGCGTGGCCACCGGTTCATGGGAGGCGATCACCCGGAGAACGTCCCGGACCCCGGCTGGCCCCTCGGCCAGCCCGACCGCCGCGGCGACCTCGGCGGCTATTGCATCAACATCCATGAGTGACGTTCTCGTGCGCTCCCGGGGCAGTGCGGTGGTTACGGTATCCTCCCCCATCATGCCAGGTAATCGCGTGCCTAGCCGGCTCTCCGACGTGCCGGTGGCAGCGGCGCCGGTGCGCAAGCTGCTCCACGCCGCCGACGCGGCGCTGACACCAGGCTCCCCGGCATCCGACATCCACCAGCTCACTGCGGCGGCGACGGCCGCTGTCCGGGCGGGCCGTGGTCACGTGCTGGACTCCAGCCACGTCATCTTCCCCAACGGGGCGGTCACCCTGGTGCTGATCCTGGCCGAGTCCCACCTGGCCATTCACACCTGGCCGGAGGAGAACCTGATCGCCGTCGACTTGTTCAGCTGCGGGGCGATCGACGCCGACCGGGTCATGAGCGACCTGGTGCGGCTGCTTCGGCTCACCGATGTCCGCATGCAACGGCTGGACCGCGCCGCCGGCCGCGACGCAGGCCACGGCTGAGGGCGGTCAGGCCGGCCCGGACAGCGACAGCCCGAACTGCCCGTCGGTCCACCAGGACCGCATCGTGAACCCGGCGGCAGCCAGTTCGGCGGCCACGCCGGCCTTGCGGAACTTGGCCGACACCTCCGTCCGCATCTCCTCGCCCTCGGCGAACTTCACCGACAGGCCGAGCACCGGCAGCGTCACCACCTGGTCCTGCAGCGACCGCAGCCGCATCTCGATCCATTCCTCGCCGGCGTCCCACAGCGCCACGTGGTCGAACGCATCGGGGTCGAAGTTCGCGCCGAGCCCGGAGTTGAGCACGGACAGGATGTTCTTGTTGAACGCGGCGGTCACCCCGGCCTCGTCGTCGTAGGCGGCAACCAGCACGGCGGGATCCTTCACCAGGTCGGTCCCGAGCAGAAAGGCGTCCCCCGGCCGCAGCCGCGCCCGCAGCGACGCGAGAAAATCCGCCCGCTGCCCGGGGAGCAGGTTGCCGATGGTTCCGCCGAGGAAGGCGACCAGCTGTGGCCCACCGCCCGCCGGCAGGCCAAGGTGCTCTTCAAAATCCGAGACAACGGGCACAACGGCGAGGCCGGGGTACTCTGCCTGCACCCGGCGGGCGGCCTCGACGAGGGCCGCTTCGCTCACGTCGACCGGGACGAAGCGGCGCAGGCTGCTGGTTCCGCGGAGCGCGTCCAGCAGCGGCCGGGTCTTGTCGGCTGCCCCGGCACCCAGCTCGACCAGCGTGTGCGCGCGCGTGGCGGCGGCGATCCCGGGCGCTGCGGCGCGCAGGATGGACCGCTCGGCGCGGGTGGGGTAGTACTCGTCGAGGCGGGTGATCTTCTCGAACAGTTCGCTGCCCCTCTCGTCATAGAACCACTTCGGGGGCAGCCTCTTCGGGGAGGCGGTCAGGCCGGCCCGGACGTCGCTGGCCAGCGCGTCGGCCAGGAAGCTGTCGGGAAGGCAGCGGGTGACATGCAGCGCGCTCACGGGCGGCTCCCGTCGAGCGGCTTGACGTCAACACCTGCGACGGTGGCGGTCAGCAGGCTGCCGTCGGGCACCTCCACCCAGCCAGGCTCGTCGTCGCCCGGTTCCGAGGCCACCACCACGCTGCCCGCGGCCTGCCGGTAGCAGAGGCTGTCCCCGGCCGCGGTGGCGGCGATGACCTCGCCGTCGGTGAGCAGGAAGTTGAACCGCCCGCTGATGTCGTGGTCCGCCAGCGACGCGATGACCGCGGCAAGGGCGTCCGCCGGGGCGGCGCCGGCCCGCAGCCAGCTGGCCACCAGCGCCGACACCAGGGCGGAGTCGCACCGCGCTTCCAGCGCGAGCAGTTCCTCCGCTGGGAGGCTGGCGGCCAGGCGCCCGGTTGTTCCGGGCCATCCGTTCAGTCGGCCATTGTGGCTGAACAGCCACGGACCGGACGAGTAAGGCGCGGCGGCGGCCGGGCCGGCTTGTGTGCCCATGGTGGCGTTGCGCACGGCGGCGAGCAGCGCGTGGGTGCGGGTGACCCGGGCCACGTCGGCGAATGACGGGTCGGCCCAGATCGGGCCGGCCTGCCGGTATCGCGCCGGGAGCGGGTCACCGTCGGCAAACCAGCCGGCGCCGAACCCGTCGACGTTCATGGACCCGTGCCGCTGCCGGCGCGGTGCCCACGCCTGGCGTGCCAGCCCGTGTGGTGGGTCGATGATCAGTTCCTGGAGGGTGACGGCCGGGCCGAGGTAGGCAAGGTGGCGGCACATGGGCCTCACGCTCCGTCGCGGGCGGTACGGAAGCCCGCGAAGATCTGGCGCCGGATGGGGTGGTCCCAGTTCCGGAAGGTGCCACGGCCGACCACCGGGGCGACCCCGAACGACCCGCCGCGCAGCACCTTGTACCCGCCGCCGAAGAAGACCTCCGAGTACTCCCGGTATGGCCAGGCCGTGAAGCCGGGGTACGGCAGGAAGTCGCTGCCGGTCCACTCCCAAACATCCCCGATCAGCTGCCGCGCGCCGGACGGCGCCGCTCCGTCCGGGCAGCTTCCCGCCGGGGCGGGCTGCAGGTGTTGCTGGCCCAGGTTGGCGTGGCGCGGGGCCGGGTCCTCGTCTCCCCACGGGTACCGGCGCGACTTGCCGCTCGCTGGGTCAAACCTGGCGGCCTTTTCCCACTCGGCCTCGGTGGGCAGCCGCCTGCCCGCCCACGCGGCGTATGCCGCTGCCTCGTACCAGGACACGTGGACCACCGGCTCGGCGGGCGGGACGGGCTCGGTCACGCCGAACCTCGTCCGTACCCAGCCGCTGCCCTCGCGCCGCCAGAACAACGGGGCGTCCAGCCCGGCCCGGTTACGGTGGTCCCACCCCGCGGGGCTCCACCAGCGCTGGTTGCCGTAGCCGCCGTCGGAGATGAACTCGGTGTAGGCGGCATTGGTGACGGGGGTCGTGTCGAGGTAGAAGGCGGGCACGTGCACGGTGTGGGCGGGCCGCTCGTTGTCAAGCGACCACGGCTCGGTGGAGGTGCCCATGGTGAAAGGCCCGGCAGGGATGAGCACCTCGGCGGGGAGCGACAGCACGTCCGCTGGCAGCGGCCCGGGCGGTGGGGCGGACAGCGCGGGCGCGCCCTTGCGAAGCTGGTGGGTGATGAGCATGGTCTCGTCGTGCTGCTGCTCGTGCTGGGCGATCATGCCGAACGCGAAACCGCGCGCCAGCAGGCGGGTTCCGGTGAATGGGGCCGTTTCCAGCAGGTCGAGGACCCGGCCGCGAACCTCGTGGGCGTAGTGACGTGCTTGCGCCGGGGGCAGCAGCGGGAGCGTGGGCCGCTTCGCCCTGGGGTGCTCGAAAGCGTCATAGAGCGGGTCGATTTCGGGGTGCATCGGCTCCCGGCCGCCGACGGCTCGCAGCAGCCAGAGTTCTTCCTGGTTGGCGACATGAGCGAGGTCCCACACCAGCGGTGACATCAATGGCGAATGCTGGCGCGTCAGGTCGGCGTCGTCCACGCAGCTCGTCAGCAGCTGGGTCCGCTCCCGCGCCGCCACGAGGTGGCTGGCGGCCTTGTCCCGCAGTGCCTGGGTGCTGCCCATTGCTGTCATCATTCATTCCTCCCGTGGGTGTGTGGGAATCTGAGGCCGCTGCCGGGGTGGTCGCGGATCTCGCCCGCCCCGTGTGCCTCGTCCAGCCGGTCGTCGGCGGGGCATCGCCCCCGCACGACGTATCGTTCGGTGAAATCAGCCACCGCCCGGCGGACGTGTTCTGGCGCGCCAAGCCGGCCAAGCGCCGCGTCGGCTGCTTCGAAGCAGTGCGTGCTGGCGGCGGCAATGCCCGGGTCGGCCGGGCCTTGCCGTGCCGCCCGCAGCCAGGGGCGCGCGCCGTGGCCGTCGTGGTCCCGGTTGTGCCACAGCGTCTCGGCGGCGGTCATGGCCTGCTCCGCCGCGGCAGGGTCGTCAAGGAGCGCCGTCACCACGGCGGCGGGCACGATCCAGCCATCGCCTGGCTGGGCATCGATCACCCGCACTTCCAGGTGCCCGCGCGGGCGCACAGGCGGGAACAGCGTGGACAGATGGTAGAGCAGGTCGCCCCGGGTGGCCGGGCGTTCCCCCGCGCCTCGCAGCCAGTCCCGGAATGTCATCCCGGCCGGTGCGCACCAGGAGCTCGTGCCGGGACGGCGCACGCACATCACCTCTGCCGCGAGGGCGTACTCCATCCAGGCTGTCCGGGGATCGGTCTCCGCTCTGCGGTGGCCAGCTGATGGTTCCGCGCACGCGGGCGGGCGGGTCCGGCTCGGGTCGAGCCGGGCCCAGATCGCCTGCCGGGTCGATTTCCAGCCGGTCGGGCAGCCGCCGGACAGCGGCGAGTTGGCGAACGCCGCGACGAGCACCGGGCCCACGGCGTGCAGCAGGCGCCAGCGCCAGCCGAAGCTTGCTGGCCCCCTGCCCTCCTCGCCCGCGTCCAGGCACACCTGAACGGACGCGGTGCTGCACATCATGAGCCGCCCCCACGGCCCTGCGCGGTTGAAGAACTCTTCCATTGCCTCGTAACGCGGCAGGTCAAGTACGCGGCGTGGGGAACGGAGGGAATCGAGGCCCTCACCGGCGAGACGCAGGCCCGCCGGGCGGATCGCCTCGTGGATGGCGGTGAGATCGCGGCAGGCGGTTGCGATACAGCCACCCAGGCCCACCGCGGGTGCGGAACTAAGCTAGACCTGGCCGCCAGGTTCGGTCGTCAGGCGACCGCGGCCAGGGAGGGCGCCGGGCGCACCCAGCCCGGCAAGCGCAGAAGCCACGCGCTGCTGGTCCACCGGCAAGGCGGGGTCGCGGCCGTCGCGGACCAGCCATTCCAGTTCGACCCCGATCTGGCTGGGCGGCCCGGTCTTGAAGCAGATGCCGTGGACCTGTTCCTCGGCATCGCTCTCGGTAAGTGGATCGGAGTCAGGCTCCCCCGACAGCGCGATCGTGGGCCCTGTCACGGGGGGCCCGCCGCACCCGGCCGCCCGGCTGGGTGAGCGTGAGTCGCCGCTGCGGCTACCCGTCATGAGTTTTGCCCCATCCGTGTCCGCCGGCGACCCAGTACATGTGTGGTAACCGGTTCGGCCCAGCGCGGCATTCCCGGGCCGCGTCAGAAGATGCGGGCATCTCCCAGGGCGACCTGGAAGCCGCTCGCGGTCTGGCCGCTGCGCGTGTCGCGGCCCACGCACGTCATCCCAAGCTGGGTCACGTTGCTCATGCTCAGCGTGACCTTGGTTGGATGACCAAGGGAAACCTGGACCGGATTTCCGATCCGCTGACCGGACTGGTCGGTGAAAGTCACGGTCGCAAACTGGTTGTTCATAATGACCTGCTGGCCAGTTTGGAGCAGGCCATAGTCATTGACCACCCTGGTGTCGCTCAGGTAGCGGCCAGCACTGGTCAGCGATCCCCCGCCGGTGGATGCACCACGCGGAGACCCAGGAGCGTCGCTGCGGGCCGAGAGTTAGAGTCATGAAGCACCTGTGGGCTCCTCGCCGCCGGAAAGCAGAGGTATGCCGTTGCCCAGGCGAAGGATCAGGTGCAGGTCGAACCGGTGCTCTTGGTGGATGAGTTTGACGTCTCCGCCGGGCATCTTCAGAGTCAGCGTGCCGGAGACCGAGCCGTCGCCGGCTTTCACCGCGGCCAGGCGGCCATCCTGAACGATGGCGGCGGCCACGCCAATGTCCAGGACCAGGATGAGCTGGAAGCGGAAGGTGTGGACTCGCACGCCGTCCACGATCAGCCCGACCGTCGGATCATGGGTGGAGGTGACCCGGTGGGAGGCGAGCTGGACGATTTCCTTCCTGCCGGGCGCCCGCAGAGTTTCGCTGGCGGCGTTGACCAGGCGCGCCTGTGCGCGCCAGGCGTAGATGAGCACATCGCCGAGGTCCACATCGAGCAGGCCCGCTGCGGCCGAGGCGAGTGCCTCGTTCGCGGCTTCGCGGCCATCACCCGTCAGACGGGACAGCTTCCCGCCGCAGGCGTCCAGCACGCTGTGCTCGGACAGCGCGTGCCGGAGCGCCGTCGTGTCGTCTTCCTGCCCGCTGCCCAGCAACAGGCTCCGGGCTGTGAGACCAGGCTGCACGGTGACCGACGTCATGGTGACCGACGTCATGGGGTTGCCTCCTTAACCTGCTGATTCCCGAGCCGGTCGAAGTGTGGCTCGAGCCCGATCGACAGCGACGTGGCGCCAGGCCGGCTGTCAACTTTCGCCGAAGCTGCCTTGAGCGGTTCGGGCACTGCCCGGAGGTGCTGGTGCACCCAATGGCCGTTTCGCGGGCGCGCTCTGGCGTGCATCAACAGCAGCCCGGCCAAGAGCATGACGGCGAGAAGCAGGCTGCCCCCGATGCTCGCGGTCAGTGCGACCGGCAACGACCGGCCACCCGAGGGTGTCGAGTGCTGGACTGCGATCACCGTCGGCGAGGACGTGGAACTCGGGAATGTCGACGTCGGGGACGGGGAGCTCGTCGGCACCGAGTTCGGGAGCACCGCGTTCGGAGGCACCGCGTTCGGAGGCACCGAGTTCGGGGACGTGGACTTTGGTGGCGGCAAGTTCGGGGAGGTGGAGCGCGACGTCGGGGGTATCACCGTGAGCTGCTCCCTCGCGAGCACCGCGGAGCTCTCGTCTACGGTTGCCGGGTTGTAACACGCGGCCTGCACCCAATGCTCGCTGCCCACCGTGGCCGCAGCAGGGACGGTCACAACGGTGCTGAAGTTCCCGTTCCCATCGACGCCGACAGGGTCAGCCAGGCTCGCGGTGTCCCAGAGCAGTTGCACAGAATTGCCTGATTTTGTGGTTGCGCACTGTGCGAAACCATCACCGGTGACTGTTACCTGCTCACCAGCCGCCGCCTCGGTGCTTGAGAGCTGCAGCGCGGGACATGGGTTTGTGCAGTCACCCGTCCCGGTGCCGCCACTCGCCTGCAACACCTGCACGTACGCTGAGGCGAGGGCGACAGAGGTAACGGTCTCGGTCTGTGGGTCATAACACGCGGCGCTCACCTTATGGGAGCCGACGTAGGCGTCCGGTGGAACCGTGACGCTGATATCGAATTCCCCACCTGAGCCAGTCACCGGGGCCAGTTCACCCCCGTCCCAAAACGGCATCACGTACGTGGCCCCGTTGTCCGGATTCGCGCACTGCTCGAAGCCAGTGCCGTGGATCGTGATCTTGTCACCCGGGTAAGCGGACGTTGGGTCTGACGTCAGCGCGGGGGTCGAGGCAAGAGCCGGCTGGGCGGCAACGAGGACGCAGAAGGCTGCTGCCGGCACGACGACGAGCCCGCCAGCGAGACGTTTGAGCCACTCCATGACCGCCTCCGCACAATGGGTTGCTCTTGTACGGAGCCCCGGCCCGCGGCGCCTGATACGTGCAGCACATTCCGGTTGGCCTCTACCTGCAACTTGCCGCGATCCTGCGCACCCAGATCGAGTCCGGGGAGCTGCCGCCGGACCGGCCGCTGCCGTCGTACACGACGCTGATGCAGGAGCACGGGATAGCCCGTGGCACGAGCCGCGCCCTGGACATGATGGTCGAGCGCCTATTTCACTGATCGCGCTGTGGCGTGACCACTGGCCAGGTAGATGATGTCCGGGCTTCCCTTGACCACGGGAACGGTCACGGTATGCAGCGAGAGAAACGCCTGGGCCAGCCGGTCGGCGAGTGCGTCCTCCGCTTGCGCGCTCCAGATGCCGAGGACCCCTGCTGGTTTCAACGCTCCGGCCATCAGTCGCACGCCGGCGTTGTCGTAGAGGCGGCAATTTTCCGGCCGGACGAGCCACGACGGGCCGTTGTCCACGTCCAGCATGATGGCGTCGTAGCGCTCCGCGGTGGCTGACATCCAGCTGAGCACATCGCCGGTTTCTATGGTGACCCGTGGATCCTCGGTCACCCGGGCCGGGATGCCGCAGGAACCAGCAACATACCGCTGACCTGCGATCACGGCGGGTTCGAGCTCGACGCAGGTGGCCCGTGCGCGAGGGCGGACCGCAAGAATCTCGGCGAGGGTATACCCGAGCCCAAGACCGCCCACCAGGCACGCAGGCTCGGCCGATGCGCACGCGCCGAGCACAGTGCGTGCGAGCGCCCGCTCCGAGGCGCCGTTCCGGCCGCTGTCCATGAGGAAAACGCCGTTCACGATCAGTTCCACGTTGCCGCCGGCCCTGCGGACAACGACCTCGCCACTGCGTCCCTGCATACGGAGCATGGTTTCGCTATCCGCCACCCGGCGCCTCCCGTTGTGCCCAGAACGACTCAGGGGGCTGCAGGACGCAGAATTCGTTGCCGTCGGGGTCGCCGAGGATGTGCCAGCGCCATCCGCCTTCGGTGACCGGTTCCTCGGTGAGCATCGTCGCACCGAGGCCCGCGACCCGGTCGACCTCCGACTCGAGGTCGCGGGCGCGGAGGTCGAGGTGAAGCCGGTTCTTTGACCGCTTGTACTCGGGTACCCGCTGCAGCAGCAACTCCACACCCTCGCCGTTCGCGGGCACCAGCCCCTGGTAGGGCCCGCCTGCGGCGCCTTCCCGGACGTACCCGAGCACACCCGACCAGAACCGCGCCGAGCGATCCAGGTCAGCACAGTCGATTACCACCACCAGTTCGCCCTGGACATAGGGGTGCGGTCGCCGGCGCATGCCTTCATCCTCGCAGCCCCGGGTGCTCAGGCGCGCAGCCCCGGGTGCTCAGGCGCGCGAACCGCTCTGTGCCCAGGAGATGGCCGTGTCAAAGACCTGGTTGATGCGGGCGGCCGCACCGTGACCTGGGTGCCAGGAACACGCAACGCCCACGGCGACGACCCTGCCCGTGCCGAGGAGTACGCCAAGCGCGCTGGCCACGGCCGTGGTGCCTGGACCGCCCGGCGCGGGATAGCGCAGGCCCGGCAGCACGGCGGGGTCGATCACGTCCGCGTCGAGATGCACATACAGCGGCCCGTCGGGCAGGGCGGTGGCATCGAGGTGCGACACTTCGGCGCGGCGAATCTTGGCATCAGCCAGGAAGATCACTTCGTGTGGGTCCAGGTCGCGCGCTCCGACGAGGACGGTGCGGTGCTCAGGCACCGGCTGCAGCCCGAGCCCAGCGGCGATCAGCCGGGGCTGGTAGCCGACGAGGAGCCGCAGCGGCATGCCCCCGAGGTAGCCAGAGGACGTTGTTTTCAGCGTGTGCAGGTCGCCGTGTGCGTCGAACCACACAATCCCGGCGTCGATGGTCGCGCGCTGCAGCCCCGCCATCGTCCCGAGTGCGGTCATGCAGTCGCCGGAGACCACGACCGGAAGATCACCGTGCCACGCCGTGTCCGCCACCACATCCGCGACCGCTGAATACAGCACTCCCAATCTGCCCCAGACGTCGCCGACGGGCATGTCCGCCGTGACCGTCGTTCGGCCTCCCAGGGGGAGATCGAGATGGGGAAGATACTCATCGAGGTGATAAGGAACGCGGACGACTCTCACGACTGGCAACCGTAGTACCGCAGCCGCTTGCCCATGAGATGTTCCGGGTGCGATTACGGTGACAACTCCGGCACGGTCTTCCAGCGAAAGCTGACCGTTCAGTGGGTAATCGTGATGGCTGCCGCAGGATCGGCCACCACATCCGCACTGCCGCCGACGGGGAAGGTGAACAGCGGGCTGGTGTGCCCAAAATCGAGGTTGGCGACGACGGCTGTGCCCGTGCGCAGCGGCTGGCGGCTCACGATGTCCGTGAGCAGCGGCCGGGTCATCTCGCTGGCGGCCTGGAACCTGCCGATCAGCAGCGCGGAGACCTGCTCAGGCGGGACCGCCTGCAGCAGCGAGGTGAGGTTCCGCGCGAAATGGTGCGGCCGGGAGTCGTAGTCATCCTCGATGAACAGGACCCAACGGTCAGCCGCCGGCATGTGCGGGGTGCCTTGCAGAAGATTGAAGGTGCACAGGTTGCCGCCGAGAATGGTGCCCGCCCCGCGGCCTTCCCTGAGCACCCACCACCCGGCGTTGGGGCGCGGGTTCCGGGTGTCCTGGTCGGCCCACCACTCATCGTCGGTCCAGGTCGCGGCGGGCCGCAGTCGCAGCGGCTGGTCGCTCATCAGGCAGTCGGCGAACCAGGCCACGGTGTCTTCGTTGTGGTCCCGCATGGCGAAGCTCGAATAGTGGGGGCCGGAGTAGGTGACCAGGCCGGTGTGGGCGTGGATGGCGTTCTGCAGCGCGGTGATGTCGCTGAAGCCGCACAGCACCTTGGGGTTGGCCCGGATCAGGTCCCAGTCCAGGTGCGGCAGCAGCTCATTGCTGTTGAAGCCGCCGATCATCGAGGGCCCCTGCAGCGCGGCCATCGCCATCATCAGCCCCGTAACGGCATACAGCGGCCAGACGGCGGGCCGTGGGAGGAATCCGTTGAGGGTCAAAATGGCTGCGGAGCAGGCAAGGCCCGCCTCGCACCAGCGGATCAGCGCGCGCCGATCGAGCCGGTCCGCGAGCACGCCCCCGTAGAGGCCGCACACGACAAGCGGCACGAGCTCGACCGCGCCAAGCAGGCCGACCGCGAACGCGGAGCCCGTGAGCTGCTTGGCCTGCACGAGCAGGGCCACCTCGCTGGCTCGGGTCCCGAGCGCGGTGATGGTGCGGCTGGCGTAGAGGAGGCGGAAATCACCGGATGCGCGCAGGGGGGTCAGGTCGGCCCGGAGTGAAGCACTCCACCGCACGGGCGGCCGCTCAGCCCCAGACGTCGCGGGCGACGTTGACGATGAGCTCCAGTTTCGCGAGCTGCTGGTCGGGACTCAGCGCGTTGCCCTCCACGGTGGAGGAGAAACCGCACTGGGGTGACAGGCAGAGCTGGTCCAGCGCGACGTGCTTGGACGCTTCCTCGATCCGGGACTTGAGCGTGTCCGGGTCTTCCAGCTCCCCGCGCTTGGTGGTCACCAGGCCGAGCACAACCATCTTGCCGGGCGGGACGAACCGGAGCGGCTCGAAACTTCCGGAACGCTCGTCGTCGTACTCCAGGAAGAACCCGTCCACGTTCAGCTCGCTGAACAGCGCCTCGGCGACGAAGTCGTAACTGCCGGCAGCAGCCCAGGACGACCGGAAGTTGCCGCGGCACATGTGGGTGGTGACCGTCATCCCTTCCGGCTTGGCCACCAGCGCGTCGTTGACCTGCTTGATGTAACGCAGGTGCAGGTGTTCGGCGTCCTCACCGCGGGCCGCGATCTCCGCCCGCTGGGCCGGGTCGTTGAGGTAGGCAAGGCTGGTGTCGTCGAACTGGAGGTAGGTGCAGCCGAGGCCGGCCAGCCGCCGCACCTGGTCGGCGTAGGCGGCCGACAGATCGCTCCAGAACTCCTCCATGTCCGGGTAGACCGCTGGGTCGATGGACGCCGGGCCGCCGCGGTAGTGAACCATGTTCGGCGAGGGAATGGTCAGCTTGGCCGTGGAGGAACCGGCCACCGACCGCAAGTACCGGAAGTCATCCTCGAAGATTGTCTTCTCGATGTGGAGCTTGCCGTCCACCTTCAGCGCCGCAGGGGTGAACTCGATGTCGCCGGCCGGGTTGTGAAACTTCACCGCGAGGTTGCCCGGAGCCTTGCTGACCCCGCCGAGCTGATAAATGAAGTCCATGTGCCAGGAGGCCCGGCGGAACTCGCCATCGGTGACAGCCTGGAGGCCCACCTCCCGCTGAATTGCCACCACGCTCTCGACGGTCTCGTCCTCCACCCTGCGCAGTTGCGCGGCGGTGATCAGTTCCGCGGCGAAGTCATCACGAGCCGCGAGGAGCCGGGAGGGACGAAGCAGGCTTCCGACGTGGTCAGCGCGAAATGGCGGTGTGGTTCGCATAGGCAACATCGTTGCGGTATCCGCACACACCGGTCAATCCCATTGCTCCCACAGGGCTCCCGGCCGGGCCGGCTGGCACGGCACCGGGCAGCCCCTGTTCTGGCGCTGGCTCTGGGCGAGTCGGGTAGAAAGGATTTAGCAGGCAGCGAGGAGGCACACGGGTGAACGGGGACATTCCACACGACGGCAGGCCATACGGGGATTCGGTCGGCCCTCCCGGGACCCGGACCTGCGGGCATCCGATGCCGAACGGGACGCCGTGGCGACCGAACTCGGCGAGCACTTCCAGTCCGGCCGGCTCAACCAGGCTGAGTTCGACGACCGCCTCGGACGCGCGCTCGCCGCGCGTACCCACCGCGACCTTGACCAGTTGCTGGCCGACCTGCCCCGGAACCAGGCCCCCGCCAGCCCGGCACCGCCCCCACGGCGCAGCCCCGTCGCCGCTCCGGTCGTGATCGCCCTCGCCCTCGGGCTGGCGGCGGCAGCCGTCATCGGGACCGGTGTCGCAGCCGCCCATGGGCACCGGTTCTGGGCGCCATGGTGGCTCATCTTCGTGATCTTCGTGCTGGTGCGGCGGATGCGGTGGCGCGGCCCGCCACGGCGCAGGAGGTGACGTTGGGTACGGTGTGAGGGCACCCGGGCCGAGGGAGGTGATCGATGGAGGGCGGGGTCACCCACCTGGTGCTGTCCGGTCCGCTGATCCTTGCCGTGCCGGT